>Ga0075425_100004591_pt1 | contig 14260 bp, 11 predicted proteins | sample SoiMethybrSBSTD4_FD_75300 | JGI IMG/M metagenome (GOLD analysis project Ga0075425, IMG submission 75300) | Bulk soil microbial communities from a Populus tree surrounding site in Tennessee, USA - Soil MetaG P. TD hybrid SBSTD4 | ecosystem: Environmental > Terrestrial > Soil > Tree plantation...
TGCGAAGTCGGTATGCGTTGCCACAGGTCCCGGTTCATGCTTAGGCGACAGAGGACCGCTGCACAGTGTTTGCAGTGGAAGCGCCAACGAAGGGCGCGACTGGCAAAAGCAATGCGGAGTTCGTATCGCACCTTATCCGCATCGCGTGTCGGACTCTTCATCCGTAGTTGTGGATCATCGCGGCGGCGTCGGGATCGCGCCGGCGGATCGCATTGACCACGACGGCGAAGCGACGATCGGCGGGCGACAGTATCAAGCGGCGAGGAACCATGGTTTCGCTGTCCGAAGGAGTGGGCACCTCGAATGGACTCGACGAATTCCTGTTTGCGAGCGATTACGGGCCATTGGGGCAGACCCTTGCCGACAGAGACCGCCGCAGTCGCTGTCAATCAATCCGAGGAATTGTTGTCGTACAGGATGACGCGGGAAACGCCTTGCAGGATATGGAACGCAAGCCACTCCTCGATATAGTCGGCCTCGTCCTTCAGGATCGCGCAGAGCGCAAACGTAGGTTCGGCCGCCAAGCTACATTCTCGCGAGTCTATCGATGGAAAGTTACCATGCCCGCGCCATAGGGCCATCAACCCTAACCGAATGGCAGCTCGCCGTGAGAAGTATCAGCGAGCGGCAGCGCTGACATCGCCCCTACAAGACAGCGGCACCGCGGGCAATCTCACGACTGCCGCAGGGGCAGGAGTCGTTGCGGCGGATGTTGTTGCCCGGCATGAGACGCAAGCAGTCGTGCGTCGGGCACTTCTGCGACCCTCAGCGCTGCGCGAACTGTAGCAGGGCGTCGCGTAGCTCGGGGCGTCGGCCGAATTTTCGCGTCACCTGGTCGGCGTACAGGTTCACGATCCGATCGTCCTTGCGACGCCCGCGACCTACCTTGAATGCATCGGCGGCTGCCGCCAGGTACCCCTCATCGCGCGCAAGGCCCAGGAATATCAGCATTTTCTCGAGGACGCCCGGGCCGATCTCGTGTTCGAAGTAAAGAAAAAAGTTCTCCGGTCGGCCGGAGTTTTCCTGCAGCGTGACGAACCAGGCGATCTCACCGAGAACCGCCTCCACCACGTCCTCGACGGTGCTCGCCGGCGAAATGCCGTGAAATGGAGCAAAAAACACGACGTGACCCTGGCGCAGATTGGCAATGGCGCAGTCGATCGGGTTGCGGATCGGCAACAGGAACTTGAGCTTGGGGTTGCACTGCAGAAGCAGCGGCACGTCCACCCGGGCGGCGCGCAGGAAGTTGGTCACCAGGTGTGAATCCTTCCACACCAGGCACTTCGTGGGACCGGCGGCCGAACCCTGAAGTCTTGCGTGGGCTTGCCGCATCGACTCGAAGTCGAACGCGTGCGAAAGGCGGATGTCACCGCCATAAGTACCGCGGGCTCCGCCGCGGGACGCGAAACCGGCATAGCGCACGAACTCGGAGAACTTGTCGGGCGAGTAACCCGCCAGGAAGTTCAGCCGCGGGTTCTGGAGCGTGCGCACGCCCGCATGGTTCAGCACCGCGCATTGCGGGTGAAGGCCGAGAACCGCGCACGTCAACGTAGTCAGGTTGCGGTACGGTCCGAGCAGAATGCACACCGATTCGAGCTGCTCCGGCGTGATTTCTGCGCCAGGGTCCACCTCGCGGATCCGGGCGTCCACCATCTGCCCGAGGTCGGTGCAGAACACGTGCAGGTCCAGATAAACGGAAGCGCGTTGCGGCGCCAACTCCAGGAGCTCTCGCACCGCGTCGAGCGCGGCCTTGAGCTCCTCCAGCGAAGTCGGGGCCACGGGTATCACCGGCGGCGTCGTGCCGGGCTTCAAGGGATTGCGCTGGGAGAATCCGCACGCGCGAGATGGGGAAGCCGCGGGTCGTCCGCGTATTCGTGGATCACGCTCAGACAGCGTTCCAGCGCCACGGCGAAAGCACGATTGTGCGGCTCGAGCACTTCGGGGTGCGTTCTGCCGACTTCAAAGCGTTCAACCCGTCCCGGGAAAATCTTTTTCAATCGCGACGAATCGATACCGGCCATGCGTTCATGGCTGGACAGAATGCACACGGGGCCTTCGTACGGCTGGACTTCATGGGCTCTGATCGCGTGCTCGAATGCTCGCGAGGCGCGTACCGCCTGAGCATGCGCCGGATCATCGATGGAGCCGTTGATTCGGCCCGCCTCCTGGCGCCGTTTCAGCCTCGCAAGCAACCGCTCGTCGGTCAGCTCCCCTTCGCGGACCGGGAATGGACGTTCCGGCGGATCGAGCAGCAACAGGGGAAGCACGCGCTCGCCCTCTGTCCGCAGCCGGCGCGCCATGACGACGGCAACAAACGCCCCGGCACATAACCCGCCGAGAAAGTAAGGCCCTTGCGGGCGCTCCCTTCGCATCTCCGCCAGGTACTCCCCCGCCATGGCCTCGATCGTCGGCTGCGGCGACCGCAAGCCGTCAACGCCCATCGCCTGGAATCCCCACACGGGCTGGTTGGCGCCGAGCAGGTTCAGGAAATGCGGGCTGACGAGTGCTTGCCCGAGCCTGCCGTGCACCAGGAAAAGCGGCGGTTTGCTGCCGTGCCGACGCAGCGGGATGAGCAGCGGGATCGACTGCGCGGCCCTTGGCGTTGCGGCGCGCTGGCATCGGATTTCGGCGGCAATACGGGCCACGGTGGCGCCTTCGCTCGGGTTCGCGAGAGCTGCGCCGAAAGTGTCGCGCAAGCGCATCTGCAGCTCGACCACCGACAGCGAATCCCCACCGAGCAGAAAAAAATCGTCGTCGCGCCCGATCGGCGCGACCTTGAGCATCTGCTCGAAGATGCCCGCTATCGAGCGCTCCAGGTCGTCGCGGGGCGGTTCGATCTCGCGCTCCCCGTTCGCCTCGGGCGGCGCTATCGCCCCCAGTGCCCTGCGATCGATCTTGCCGCTCGCGGTCAGCGGAAGCGCGTCCAGGAACAGGTAGCCATTGGGCAACATGTAGGAAGGCAGTAGCCCCGCCAGGCGGCGGCGAATGAGCGTCGCATTGCGCTCCGCCTCGCGCCCGACCACCAGGTAGGCCACCAGCCGCCCGGGCTCCGTCGGCCCCTCCCCGCCCACCGCCAGCACGGCGGCCTTCGTCACCCCGGCACACGCCGCGAGCCCCGCTTCGACCTCCGCCAGATCGACCGTGTGACCGCGGATCTTGACTCGGCTGCCTCTGCGGCCGAGAAAGTGCAGCCCGCCGTGCTCATCGATGCGCCCGAGGTCGCCGGTGAAATACAGCCGGCTGCCCGGATCGCGCGGATCGGCGGCAAAAGCCACCGCATCGAGCTCGGGCCGGCGCCAATAACCGGGACTGACGTACGGGCTACAGACGACAATTTCACCCGCCTCGCCGGCGTCCGCCGCGCCGCCATCGTCGCGTCGGATCTCGACCCGCACACCCTCGGGACATCGACCGACCGGAACGACGGAATCGGAGGTGCGCGGGCTGCCGTGCTCGACTACGTGTTGCGCGATCAGTCCGACCTCGGTCGCAGCAAGCTGGTTGACGAAAACGCACCGCTCCTGCGTGTGCGCGCGGAAGAGATCGACGTCGCTCGCGAATACCGCTTCTCCGCCGAGATCGATCACTCTGAGCTGAGAAAGCAGCCTCCCCGGTGCCAGACGGCTGCTAAGCTCCCGGAAGACGGTCGGCACGCAATGAAGCACGCTGATTCGCTCACGATCGAGCCAGTCCGCGAGCGCGATGATGCCGTCGCGTCGCATGTCGTACGCGCAAAGCGTGGCGCCGCTGAGCAAGCCGCCGAATATGTCCATGTTGGCCGCGTTGAAGCTCAGCGTGTACAACAAGGACAAGCGATCGTGCTCGCCGATCGCGAGCGCCCGGGCATAAGCGTCAGCGAAGAACAGCAGATTCCGGTGGGTCTGGATCGCGCCCTTGGGCCGGCCGGTGGATCCGGACGTGTAATACAGGTACACCGGCGCATCGGGGGATACTTCGGGTTGCGGCGAAGCCGCCTCGGCCGGTTGCAAGCGCGCGATGTCGATGATCGTGCACCCGGAGGGTGCAATCGCCCGGGCGCGATCGAGCAAGCTGTGCTCGGTCAGCAGCGCGGCAGGCTCGCTGTCCAAAACGATGCTGCGCAAGCGCTCCTCGGGATCCCCGGCGTCCACGGGAATGTACGCGCAGCCGCTCCTGCCTGCCCCGAAGATCGCCTTGATCGCGGGGACCTTGTCCTCGAAGAACAGGCAGACACGTCCCGGAAGGCTCTGCCGCACCGCTTGGATAGCTTGTGCGATAGCCGTTGCGGCAGTATCGAGTTGCCTGAAGGTGACCGCCGAGGAGCCCTCGACAACCGCCATTTTCTCGGGGAAACTTCTGGCGGTCGCCGCGAGTCGGGCGCCAATCGTTTCCGCACCGCCAGCAGCCGACATCGTTTCCCCAGGGTTCGAAATGCGGGTCGTTCCCTTTTTAGCGGCGCTTATCTTACAGATTGCTGACAATCCTGACAACCATGCAATTCGCGAACCCTCGCTCAACTGAAACACCCCCGCGTGAAAGGCGACCCAAGGACGATGAAGAGCACCTTCTCTGCAATCGCGCCCGCACTGGCCATCCTGTTCGCTTCGCAGCTCGCGGTTTCCGCGCAGGCCGAGGTGACGGGCCTGCGCGTAGCGCGTCAATACGGCATCGGCTATCTGCAAATCATGGTGATGGAGCACGAAAAGCTCGTCGAGAAGCACGCAAGGGCGCAAGGCTTGGGCGACGTCACCGTCAGTTGGAACACCTACGCCGACGGCGCCGTTGCCAACGACGGGATCATTTCGGGCAATCTTGATTTCGTCGCAGGAGGGCTCGGTTCCTTCGTCATCTTGTGGGACCGCACGCGCGACTCACTGGGCGTCAAAGGCGTCGCTGCTCTCAACTCGATGCCCATGCTTCTCAACACCCGCAACCCTAGCGTCAAGAGCATCAAGGACCTCACGGATCAGGACCGAATTGCGATCGCGGGCGTGAAGGTGTCCTCGCAAGCGGTTACGCTGCAGCTCGCGTCGGCGCAAGCCTTTGGTGATGCGAACTGGAGCAAGTTCGATCACTTGACCGTCAACATGGCGCACCCGACGGCAGTGCAGGCACTGCTGTCGAGCCGCAGCGAGATCACGGCGCACTTTGCGTCGCCGCCGTTCCAGTACGACGAGCTCAAGCACGCCGGCGTACGCACGGTGCTGAATTCCTACGACGTCTGGGGCGGCCCACAGACGTTCATCCTGGCATGGACCACGTCGAAGTTCCGCGATCAGAATCCGAAGCTGTACGCTGCGTTCCTGGCGGCATTGGTCGAGGCCACCGATTTCATCAACAACAACAAGAGTACTGCAGCATCAATCTATCTGGAGATGACGGGCGAGAAGAGCATGTCGGTTGAAGGTCTTGCCAGGATGCTGGCCGATCCCCAGCTCCGGTTTACGCGGACACCCGAAAACGTCCTCAAGTTCGCGTCGTTCAGGGCCGGCACCGGCGTCATCAGGACGAAACCTGATTCGTGGAAGGACCTCTTTTTTCGGGATATCCATTATCTTCCGGGCAGCTGACCGGCGCGCTGGCGTCGACTGGGATATGGAAGCAGCTCGCCCGCAGGGATCTCATTGGATCGCACTTGAGAACATGCTCGCCAACTAATTAGTGCCGTGTCTAGGACGACGATCCATCTGGTCAATCCGTTCGCCAGCGCATTCGGCGGCAGCGAACGACGGGCCTTGGACTATCACGCGCTGCTCTCCACCGACGCCGATGTGATTCTCTGGGCAGAACGCGACCCCGATGTCGCGCTCACGGGCTACCCGTTCCGCCGGCTGGATCCTGCCGGCGGCACCTTGCCTCTTGGCGGTACGCTGGTCCTTCTGGGGACGTTCGCCGAACGCAGGCACTGGCTCGCGCGCGCACGGCCGGATCGCGTGATCATCGTGTACAACACCCCCGAACTTCACATACTGCGGAACCTACTCGAGTTTGCCTCGGAAGCCGCGCTCCCGAAGCCCGAGCTCGTGTTTCCATCGGCAACGCACCGCGCATCGGCGCAAATGGCGGGATTCGTCGATTGGGGGTTTTACGATTTCAATCTGTTCCGATCCGCTCCACGACCCCATGGCTCCGACGCGTTTGTCGTTGGGCGCTTGAGCCGCGACAAAGATTACAAGCACCACCCTCAGGACGTCCGGCTGTATCGCCAGCTGGTCGCGCGCGGCATTCACGTCCGGCTGATGGGCGCTACGGTGTTGCGTGAACGCCTCGGCGGCAACCCGGCGGTCGAATTGCTGGCCGCCGGCGCCGTCCCAGCGCCGAGCTTCTTGCAGTCGCTCGACGCTTTCGTCTATCGCACGGACCCGATATGGCGCGAAGCCTCAGGTCGCGTTGTCGTCGAGGCGATGGCTTGCGCGCTGCCGGTGGTCGCAGGCCGCAGCGGGGGCTACCGCGAGTTGATCGAGCATGGTACTAACGGATTCCTCTTCGATACGCACCACGAAGCCATCGGTTACATCGAAGGCTTGCGGACCGATCGTTCCCTTGCCCACCGCGTAGGCCACGCCGCGCGGGCCACGGTGCTCAGCCAGTTTGGGGAGGCGCATATCGCTCGCGTGCGCGAATACTTTCTGCACCCGCCGTCGACGCACCCTGCCAATTCGGAGCCCTCGCTGTAGAGTTGCCGCGTTTCGCCCGTGAGGTCGCGCGAGACGCAAAGTAGTACTGCTCGACTTCCGGGTCCGCGATGAATTCGTCGCTCCAGAGCTTTGGTACCGATGGAACCGCTTTTTCGTTAAACTCTCTCTTTCAACGCATCTCTGCCGCTCATTCCATGTCCACTGCCGAGGCCGACGTCCAGGCCAGACTGCACGCGTCCATCGGACTTCTCGGCCAAGTTCCCGAACACCGTGATTCAGAATACTTGACCTAGTCGTGGACCCGAGCGGACCACCCGTGTTCGTGTTGGCGGGAGGCAGTCGGACCGGCAGCACGCTCCTCCAACGACTGCTGATCTCGACCGGCGAGATCATGATCTGGGGCGAGCACGGCGGCTTGCTGCTCGATGGGTTGCAGCGCATGGTGACGGGGATGGCTAAGTGGATCGAAACCGAGGGCGCGCGCCACTTCGACCGATTCACGAGCGAAGGGTGGAACAGCTGGATCCCGAACGTCAACCCGCCGCACGAAGCGTTCGTGGAAGGCGCGCGGGCCGCATTGCTGCGGTCGCTCGCGGTGCCAGCAGCGGAGCTTGGTTACCGGCGATGGGGATTCAAGGAGATCCGATACACGGGAGGCGCAGTCGAGTTGCTCCAGATGATTTTTCCCAACGCGGCGATTATTGTTCTGGTCCGCAACCCTGAGGCAGCGCTGCGCTCAATCAAAGGCACAGCGTTCTACGAAAAGGACTACCAGTCGCGGCCCGAGGTCTTCCTCAGCCGTTGGGCGACGGTGTCATTGTCACTGGCTCGCACCTGTCTTGCAGGCTCTTCGGTGCGCCTGTGGCGATATGAGGACATCGTCGCCGATCCCGAAGCGGCGATCGCCTCGCTGGCGGCGCATGTCGCGATCGACGCGGGGCGATTCGACCGCGCTGCGATTGAGACATACATCGGGGGCGTCCCCAGCCCGGCGCGACCCGATCGCGACCCTGAGCCCGACGCCTGCGCAATATCCCTCGATGAGCGTGACCGCGCGGCGCTGGCCGCAGCGGAAGTACGGGACGTCGCGGCGCAACTTGGATACGCGCAATGACCCGATGAATTCGGCCCTGCATCGTTGAGAATCGCGCCGCTATTGAGCGGGCACGAGCCCCGCGCTATGCTCCGCCGACTTATGGCTCCCGAAGCTCCGGTGCTGCGCCCTGCACGAGCCCTGTTGGGTTGGCTCTCCGACAAGCAGGCGAGGGGGGTACTGACCTCGCACCGCCGAGACCTGGAACTGACCGGCGAGCAACGGCAAGCCGTCGCAGCCGCGCGAGCCGTTGTCGCGGCGCGCGAGAAATTTCAGGCGCTCTCGCCGATCGTCGCGCCTTGTCCGGACGTCCTGCACGCACACCGTGCGGAGCTCTATGGGAACGAGCGGTTCAAGACCTTCCGCGACGAGGGTTGGGAGATCGCCATCGTCGATCTCACGCGAGTGTGTGTGGTGCAACACACGGTCGTAACGGAGCCTGACGCGAGGATCACTCGTTTGGATGCCAACGACCTTCCGGCGCTCGCCGACATCACGCTGCCGATCCCGGATCCGCAGCCGTTGTCCTATCAGGTCGATTCCCTCCGCAATGTAGCCGTGGTCGGCTCCCTCGATAGCAATTTGCGCGTGGTGGGCTTCGCCGCCCGGGAAGTGCCACGCGGCATCCATATGGGGTTTATTGTCGAGATCGCGACCTCCTACGTGCAGGTCGCCGAAGTGGACGGGCGGTTCGTGCTCAGGGACGGTAACCATCGCGCGGCAGCGCTCGTGAAGCAGGGCATCACCAAGGTTCCGGCGCTCGTCCGCCGCCTCGCGCACGGCGAGGACCTGGCGCCGCCGAAGGGCGTGCTTGCGCCCGCGACGTATCTCGGAGAGAGGCCGCCGACGCCGCTCGATTACTGGGATCCGGCGGTTTCGGCGGCGGTTCTCGTCCCGCGGCGCAGAAAGTTCGTGCTGATCCAGGGCTTGGAGCAGAGTCTTGCCGAGTGAAGGCGGAGAATGATCGAAACCTCTAACGCCGGTTCCGCCTCGGCGCTCTTGCTGCCGACAGATTCGGTCGTGGCGGCCGAAGAGCAGCGCGAGCATCCTGCACCAGCCAACGCGGAAGAATGGGTGCTGCTTGGCCAACACCAGTTGGAGATGGGGCAGGGCGAGCAAGCCATCTCGTCCTTCAAGCGTGCGGTCGAGCTGGAGCCGGCCGTTGCCTTGCACTGGGGACGGCTCGGCAAGGCGCTGGCCGCCAAGCGGCGGTACGATGCGGCGGAACCGGTACTGCAGCGTGCCTGCGCGCTCGACCCGAGCCAATCCGTGCTGCATGTGGCGTTGGCAGAGGTGCTCGTGCAGCAGAACAACGCGGACGCAGCGATTGAAGCCTGTCAACGAGCGCTCGCACTCGATCCCGACAACATCGCCGCGGCAGTCACCGAAGCGCTCATACTCCCTCCGATTTATGGCGGTAGCGCCGACCTGAGAATGTGGCGCAACCGGTTCGGCGAGGCTCTCGGGCGTTTGCACGCGAGGAAATCGCGTTGGCTCGCTCGGCCGCACGGCGTTCTGCGCGCCGACATGGCTAATTTCTATCTCGCTTACCAGGGCGGGGACGATCGCGCGCTGCAATCGAGCTACAGCGATTTCCTGGCCGCGTTGCTCGGTGCGGCCGTGCCCGAACTGCAGGCGCCGGTGAGGCCGCGGAGCGAACGGTCGACCAAGATAAGGGTCGGTTTCCTTTCTTCGAATTTGCGCGGGTCTACGATCGGCGACTATTTCGGGAGCTGGATCACGGATCTGCCGCGCGATCGCTTTCACGTATGCACGCTGTTTACGGGAGGTCTTCCCGATCCGCATGCCGAAGCGCTCGCCCAGGCAAGCGATGAACCCGTCTCCGTTGTCGGCCCCACCGAAGAGCTTGCGCAGGCCGCGAAATCGCTGGCACTCGATATCCTCGTATTTCTCGACGTGGGGATGACGCCTAACAGCAGTCTGCTGGTGAATCTGCGTCTGGCCCCGGTGCAGTGCGCCGCGTGGGGGCACCCGGTGACCACAGGCAGCGCCTTAGTCGATTATTTTCTGTCGTGCGGCGACATGGAGCCGGCGGACGCTGCTACGCACTATCGTGAGGAACTGGTGCTGCTACCCGGGCTCGGCACTCGCTACCCGCGACCGCCGCGCGTCGAGAACGCCGAGCGCGATCGCTTCGGGCTGCCTCGCGACAAGCGAATCTATCTTTGTCCGCAGTTGCTCCACAAGATCCACCCGGATACCGACGCTCTGTTCTTCGACGTGCTAGCGCGCGACGACGACGCGGTGCTGGTCTTCTTCGCCGGGATGACCAGGGGACAGAGACAGGCATTCCTGGACCGCCTGCTAGCGGGGATGAAGACGCGCGGCCTGCCGGCACGCCAGCAAATCAAGCTGCTGCCATTGCTGAGCCAGCGCGATTTCCGCCAGGTCATGCGCGTGTCGGATGTGATGCTCGATACGCTGCACTGGAGCGGCGGCAGCTCGAGCCTCGATGCGCTCGCATCGGGGCTGCCGATCGTCACTTTGCCGGGTCGGTTCATGCGCGGCCGCCAGAGCGCGGCGATGCTTCGCATCGTCGGCGTCGAGGAGCTGATTGCGCGCGACGCCGAGGAGTACGTCGAGATCGCATTGCACGTGGCGCGCGATCCAGTGTATCGCGAGACCCTGTTCTCGCGCATCGGCGAAGGGCTGCCGCGGCTGGTCGACCGCAGCGAGCCGATCGAGGCGCTCGCCGCGGCGTTCGAGCGCATGGTGAGAAGAGGACCCATGCACGGCCGCCGCATAGTCGGTTGATACAATCTCCAGCCGTTCCTGTCCGCTTCGATGGCACGCCCGTGACCGAACCCGCCGCAGTCTCCGCCGAAGCATTGGGCAGCGTTCATACGAGCAACTTTCCCGGTTTGCTTCAACGGCTCCACAGTTCGCTGCTCGTTAGCACGCTCGAGCGCGCATCGATGCTCGTCGTCGTGCGCAGCGAGCGCGAGACACTACATACGGATTTCGTCGCCCTGAATCGGCCGATGGCTATGGCAGTAGACTCGAAACGCATCGTCGTCGGAGGATGGGATCGCGTCTACGAGTTCCGAAACATGCCGGCGGTTGCGGCGCGCTTCGGATCGCTGGACGCTCACGATGCCGTGTATCTCATGCGCAACGTGCATGTCACCGGTGCGATCTTCATGCACGAGATTGCACTCTCGGGCGAGGAGTATTGGTGCGTCAACACGTCCTTCTCGTGCCTGTGCACGCTCGATCAGGCGCACAGCTTCGTCCCGCGCTGGCGACCGCCGTTCATCACCGGCTACGCGCCCGGCGATCGGTGCCACCTGAACGGTCTCGCGCTACAGAACGGTCGCCCACGGTTCGTTACTGCGTTAGGTGAAAGCAACATCTTTGGGGGGTGGCGCGCCGACAAACGCAACGGCGTTTTGATCGACGTGGAGAGCGGCGAGACGGTCGCGCGCGGATTGTTCATGCCGCACTCTCCGCGCTTCTACCGCGACCGGTTGTGGCTGTGCGAGTCGGGGAAAGGCAGTCTCGCGACCGTAGACCTCCAGACCGGCAAGCTCGAGACGGTGATCCGGCTCCCCGGTTTCACGCGTGGGCTGGACTTCGCGGGCCCGTTCGCCTTCGTCGGTCTGTCGCAGGTGCGCGCCGCCTCCAATACATCCGTTGAAATCGAGGTCACGGAAAAAAATCCGCAGCGCGCCAGCGGCGTCTGGGTAGTAAACATCGAAACCGCCAAGACTGTCGCCTTCCTGCGCTTTTCCGGAGTAGTGGAAGAGATCTATGCCGTTCATCTGCTACGCGACGCCGCACGGCCGTATGTCAGCGCGCAGGATGGCGTTGCGCTCGAGACGACCTGGGCGCTGCAGGAGCCGGTAATGAAGGAACTGGAGATCGAAACCCCGGCTACTGCTCTTATTGCTCCACGACCATGAAGTGAGCGCGGCCGCAGCAGGCATCCGAGCCCGCTTTACCATTTGCACGAGAGGAGGCCCGGATCGATGTCATCGCCTGAGCTGCAGGTCTAGGCGGGCTCGCACTTAGCGCCACGTCGCGAGCGCTGCCGCAACCCGCGCGAGCGGCGCGGTCCAGTCGCCAAAGCGTTCCTGCCGGAAGATGCGCATCGTCGGATACCAGGGAGAACGATCCGCGGCCAGGCGCCACCGCCAGCAGGTGTTGAACCGGTCAATCAGCCACACCGGCCTGCCAAGAGCGCCCGCGACATGCGCGACCGAGGTGTCCGTCGAGATGACGAGATCGAGCTCCGCCATGATCGCGGCGGTGTCGCCGAAATCGTGGATGTCGGCGGTGAAGTTCGCCACCGCTCGTGCAAGATCGCCGAGCGACGAGAGATTCCCTGCGGCACCGAGCTGAAGGCTGACGAAGTTGACGCCCCGCGTCTCCAGCAGCGGCGCCAGATGCGGCAGGGGGATCGTCTTCTGTCGGGTCAGGTACGCCACGTCGCGGCGCGCGTACGCGGCCCACGCGAGCCCTACCCGTGGGCGGTCGATCGCGGCGAGGCGAGGCTTCCAGAGTGCCGCACGCTCGGGCAACACCGAGACATACGGCAGCGCACCCGGCAAGGCGTCGGTATCGATGCCGAGCAGGAACGGAAGCGAAAGCACCGATGCAACCGCCGACGGCCGCGTTGGGAGCGCGGCGACCGCCGTGGGATCGGTCACCACCCGATCGATCCCCGGGACCGTGGCGAGTAATGGAGCGAGACTCCGCCACGGGCCCTCTGCGAGGAGCAACAGCTCACGGACGCGTTTGCGCGCTTCCGATGCGAAGCGCGCGAACTGGATAACGTCGCCAAGCCCCTGCTCGCAAATCACGAGCAACGCTCCGTCAAGGGACTCGCCCGACCACCTCGGCACGTCGTCGAAACGGCGCGATGATCCGAACACACCGTCGGGCCGCTGTTCGAGCGCCCGCCAGCCGCGTCGGTAGTCGCCGCGCCCGAGCAGCGCCGCCGCCACCACGAACTTGGCCTGACGATCGTTGCGATCGAGGGTTAGCGCGCTCCGCGAGGCCGCCTCGGCAGCCTCGAAATCTCCGCCCCAGAATCGCAGGGTGCCGAGCACCCGCCAGAAGCCCGCGAGTTGCGGCTTCGTCGGCGCGAGTGCCTCCAGCGTCTGGCGCGCGCCGTCGAGATCTCCGTCGAGCGCGTCGGCGACCGCGACGGCGACGCGCGCGCCGAGATGCGCGGGGTTCACCGACAGCGCGAGCTTCGCCGCCGCGCGCGCACGCGAGGTATCGTCGTCGCCGTTCAACACTTCGGCCAGATTGGCCGCGGCGTCCGCGTACCGCGGGTCAAGCGCGAGCGCGCGCTCGAAGGCGGCGATGGCTTCCGAACGACGATCAATGCGTTCGTACGCGATGCCCAGGTTGTTCTGCGCCGTCGCATAGCGCGGGTTGAGCGCTATCGCGCGGTCGAGGTGCTCGATTGCATCCTCGGGCCGACCGGCCTCGATGAGCGCGTAACCGAAATTGTTGTGCGCGTGCGCCTTCTGGGGCGCGAGCGCGACGAGCTTCTGAAAGCGAGAGACCGCGAGCGGAAGGTCGCCGTTTTGCAGCGCGACCACGGCGGCATTGTTGAGCGCGCCGAGATCGTCCGGAAACGCCGCAAGATACGCCGCGTATCCCGCCTCGGCTTCTCCCAGCCGGCCCGCCTTTTGCAGCTCAAAAGCGCTGGCGAGCTGCTGTCGTAACGTATTACCCATGGATGCAAACGCCTAGCGGGTCTTCCCTGACCTGACGCGTGACGATGAAAGCGGGAGAGGCGTGACGATCAAATTCCATACTTGCCGAAGTCAACGCCGGGATAGTGCGAAAACAGCTCGCGCAACCTGCGTTGTTGTTCCGCAGTAAGCGTCAGCGCTCCCTGGCCGACGCGGCCATCGCGGAAAGTCCGGTATTTGCGCGAGAGGATGCCCGGATCGATGTCCGCGGTGTAGCGCAATCCCAGGAAGTCCAGCACGCTGCGCACCGACTTCTCCTTGTCCCCGAATAGTTCCTCGTACGTCACCCAGAGCGCGTCGACCGCGCCCTGTTCGCAAAGCCGATACCACGAAACATAGAAGTTGACGAACCAGGGCACGGCCAGATCGATGATCATGTCGAGCAATCGCTCATCGCTTAGCTCTTTCGTCGATTGATCCTGCCACACGAAGGAGTACCCGCTGCGGCCCGTGCCGAGGGATCCCCGCTGGCACTTTTCCCTGAGATCGTGGTGGAGGCTCACCACGATGTCGTCAATGCGCCGAACGAGGATGATGGGCCGGATACCGAAAGTGCGCATCAGCGCCGCGTTGTGAAACGTCCCCTTCATGTGCAACTGCGACACGCAGCCATAACGGTTCATCAGGCATAGCGCGGGCAGATACAGATCGTGCTCGTTGGTGGAGTACGCCGCGCAAAGTCGAAACCAGCGCAATCGCGTGATCCGGATGAGGGTGTTGACCAGGAAGGTCGAGCCTGCCTTGGGCGCGCCCGCCACCACGATCAGCGGCTTGCTCGCGCGGTCCTTCGCGAAGTCCACCTCGCCCTGCGGCGCGAGCCC
>Ga0075425_100004593_pt1 | contig 14259 bp, 13 predicted proteins | sample SoiMethybrSBSTD4_FD_75300 | JGI IMG/M metagenome (GOLD analysis project Ga0075425, IMG submission 75300) | Bulk soil microbial communities from a Populus tree surrounding site in Tennessee, USA - Soil MetaG P. TD hybrid SBSTD4 | ecosystem: Environmental > Terrestrial > Soil > Tree plantation...
CTCGCCTGCGTGGACGCGATGCAGGCGAACGAGCCGGAGGTCGTCCTGCCCCTGGTCGAGGAGATGACCCGTGTTGCAGCAGGAGGCGGCATCGAGGCATCCCTGCAGGCAAGCCTCAGGCGTGGCTCGGCTCTCACGCATCTGGGTCGTCTCGCCGAAGCCGAAGAGCGGCTCGCTGCGGCGTGGCGGGAGGCGCGCCGCGCGTTCCTATCGGGGATCGCTCTCGACATCGGGTCGTGGCTCGTCCAAACGAGCTATGTGCGCGGCCACCTGATCGAGGCTCAGGAGGTCGCCGACGAATGCGAGGCACTCGCGGAGCGCATCGGCGAGCCCTCTCGGCCGGCGATGCTCGCGCGGATGTGGCGGCTGATCGCGACGATCTCCCACGGCGACCACCGCGCGGCACTGGCCGACCTTGCGGCGCTGTGCGAGGACGAAGGAGATCCTCATCATCGCATCCCGCTCCATCAAGCGATCGCCCGGTGGCACGCGCGGCTCGAGGGTGCCGCGAGCGCCGACGAGGTGCACGCGCGGATCGCCGCAGGGCGGAGGGATATGGAAGAGGCGCGATGCATGCGATGCGGCCTCGAGTTCACGAGAGCGGCCCCGGAATCACTGGCACGCGTCGGCGCCCTAGCGGAAGCAGTGCGCTGGTTCGAGGAGGCGGAGCGAGCGCGGCCGCGCGGCGACCTTCAAGTGTGGGAACAGCAACGAGCCCGATCGGCCCTCGCCGCAGCAGGTCGCGGTGACCATTTGTCGCTGCAAGAAGCCGTCGACGGGGCGGACAGACTAGGGATGCCCATCGAATCGATCTGGGCGCGCACGATCATGGCGCGCGTGAAGGCGGCCGACGGCGACCAGGCTGAAGCAGAGACGATCCTGTGGGACGCCGCGGCGATCGCCGAGGAAACGGGGGCCGCAACGGAGCGCGCCCACATCGACCAGCTGTTGCGCCAACTGGGGATCCGCACCTGGCGGCGCGGCGCGCGCAGACGAGCGAGCGGTGACCTCTCCGGCCTGAGCGATCGCGAGCGCGAGATCGCGAATCTCATCGCCGCTGGTGCCAGCAACCCGGAGATCGCCGGCACGCTGTTCCTGTCGCGCAAGACGGTCGAGCGACATGTGTCGAGCATCCTGGGGAAGCTCGAGGTGAAGAATCGCGCCCAGATCGCAGCCAGGATGGCAGCCGGCGACGGGCTCGCCAGCACCGACCGGCGGAGTTGACGCGTCGCGACCACGCGCTAATTCGCGGTCGGTTCCATCTCCGCCAGCAGCGCCTCCAATGTCGCCTGATCGAGACCGGGCGCCGGGGGCGAACTCGGAAGCTTCGAGAGCGTCGCGAGGTGCGTTTCGATGTTCCCGTGTAGTGGCGGGATGTGCGTGCTCAGGGTCAGCACGGGATCGAACGCCTTCACCTCGCCGAGCGATGCAGCGAACTTCTTCTCATCGACCGAGTGAACCCAGGGGCTGTCGGCGCTTCCCCACATCATTTGCCCCATCGAGACCTGCTCGACGGGCAGCGCGCCGACGTCTGGAACTATGGCGTCTTCCATCGAGGGTTGCGGCGCGCCGAAACAGTCGGAGCTCACCAGTGTTCGCGAGCGCGGCTCAAAGAAGCCGACCGTTCCCGGATTGTCGTAGAGCGGTGGCCGGAACGCGACGACCTCGGTATCGCCAAGGCGGTGGCGCTCTCCGGCGTTGACGAGGTGCAGGCGATCCGGAGGAACGGGCTCGGGACCGACGCTGATGTGTCCGAAGCTTGTGAAGTTGGTCATGAGGAGCGCGCTCGGCGCTGCCGCGAGCATCTCGAGAAGGCCACCGGTGTGGTCACGGTCTGGGTGCGTGAGCCAGATCCACCTGATGTCGGCGGGATCGACGATCCCCGCGACGCCCGACACGAACTCTCCGGCCGGCAGGGTGATGCACGAGTCGACGAGGATCACGCCCCCAGCCGTCTTGATCAGGAAGGAATTGACCGGGAGGAATCCGACCCCCGGCACGGGAACCGGCGTTACGAGCGCGGTGACGTTCTCGGTGACCTTCACGATCTCCATGCGAACCTCCCGGATTCAGTATACAATACTGTTCAGTGAACTTCTACACCGGCACCGCAGCCGATGTCAACAGTTCAGTGAACAGTTATGTCTAACCAAAAGTACCGGCTCGGCCGGCGGGCCGAGACGATGGAACAGACGCGGCGTCGTATCGCCGAGGCGACGTTCGATCTGCACGGCCTGGTCGGCCCGGCTCAGACGACGATCGCTGCGATCGCCGAGCGAGCCGGAGTCGAGCGCGCGACGGTCTACCGTCACTTCCCCGATGAACTGTCGCTGTATCGGGGCTGCATCGGACATGGGCGAGCGAAGCACCCGTTCCCGGATATCGGCCCCGTTGCCGCGATCACGGACCCCGAGGAACGGCTGCGGACGGGGTTGAGGATCCTTTATCGATACTTCGATTCAGTCGAGTACGTCCTGACGAACGTAGTTCGTGATCTTCCGTCCATGCCGGTCTTTCAAGAGGCCAACGCCGAGCTCGGCGTCTTCGCCTACTACGAGAGCGTGCGTGCGGTCCTCTCCGAGCCATATCGGAAGCACAAGCGCCATCCCGTGATCGCGGCAGCCATCAGTCACGCTACGCAGTTTCAGACCTGGCAGTCGCTCGTCCCGAACGAAGGACTCAGCACGCGGCAAGCAGCCGACGCGATGGTCGCGATGGTTCGCTGCCTCGCTGATTAGCGCTTGAGTTGGCGGTTTCCCGCGTCAGCGCGGGCGGACGTGTTCATTCACGGCATCACTTCGAAGAACGCGTCGCCGCTCGCTCGGCTCGGCGGGCCGGCGAGATGCGGGATCACGTTCTCCTGGAGAGAAGGCCCGAACTTGGGGAACGCTGCATCCCAATCTGCTTCTTGATCCCAGAGCCAGACGGCCATGAGGTCGTCATCGGCGACCCAGGTGAAATAGACGCCGCGGAACCCCGGACTGCCCGAGACGATCGGCGGGATGTCGCGCTCGAAGCTTGCAGTCATCCGCTGCCTGTCCCCATCCGTTAGAGACCCGAAGCGAAAGTGACCGACGTTGACGAACATGCGGCGCCTCCTTTCCTGCGTCGTGCAGGCATTAGGCTAGTCGGCGTGGCGGCGACAGAGACGAGTCTGGAGATCGACGGCCGCGAGGTCCGGATCACCAGCCCGGACAAGGTCTTCTTCCCAGAGCGCGGCGAGACGAAGCTCGACCTCGTCAATCACTACGTGCGCGTCGCGGAGCCTCTAATGCGCGCGACGGGCGGCCGGCCATTGCTGCTCGAGCGCTACCCGAACGGCGCGACGGGGTCGTCCTTCTATCAGAAGCGCATCCCCGACTCCGCGCCGGACTGGTTGCAAACGACGACGGTCTCAACGCCGAACGGAACCGAGTCGCGCGCGCTCGTCGCCGCCGACGTCGCGCACATCGCGTGGGCGGTGAACATCGGCTGCCTCGGGTTCCACGTCTGGCCCTACCTCGCGGCGGATCCGGCTTTCACCGACGAGCTGCGACTCGATCTCGATCCGCAACCGGGCACCGATTTCACACACATCCGTGCAGCCGCCAAGGAGCTACGAGCATTACTCGACGAACTGAGCGTCGTCGGGTATCCGAAGACGACGGGGAATCGTGGGTTGCACGTCTACGTCCGCCTCGAGCCACGCTGGGACTCGTATCAGGTTCGCTCGGCTGCCGTTGCGATCGCGCGCGAGCTCGAGCGGCGCCGGCCCGACATCTTGACCGCGCAGTGGTGGAAGGAAGATCGCGGCGAGCGCATCTTCGTCGACTTCAACCAGAACGCTCCGCATAAGACGGTGTTCGGCGCATGGTGCGTGCGCGCTCGCCCCGGCGCACAGCTGTCGACACCGCTCGGATGGGAAGAGATCGACGCGATCCATCCCGACGAGCTCACCATCGCTTCGATCCCCGAACGGCTGGCCGATGTGGCCGACCCGTGGATCGACATGAACGAGCACCCGCAATCGCTCGAACCGATACTCGCCATGCACGAGCGCGACATGGCGAACGGCCTCATGGATGCGCCGTGGCCGCCGGTCTACCCGAAGCAGCCCGGCGAGCCGCCGCGCGTCTCACGCAGCCGCGCCAAGAAACGCTGAATCTAGGGAGAGCCTTGGAGCTTCGCCCGCATCTGCGCGCGCGTCGGAACTTTGAGGTTCCGAGCCGCATGCACGAATCGCAGCGCACGCAGCACGTACCAACCGGGATCGACCTGCCATGAGCGCAGGCCGAGTCTCGCCGACCACGGGAACGCGTGGTGATTGTTGTGCCACGACTCGCCGAACGACGGGATCGACAGCGGCCACACGTTCTTGCTCTCGTCGCGCGCTTCGTACGCTTCGCGTCCGTAGAAGTGACAGATCGAGTTGATGCTCCAGGTCACGTGGTGCAGCAGGAACACACGAACCAGCGAACCCCACAAGAACGCGGTGAGCATCCCGACCCACGACCCGGTTATCGCCAGACCGAGCACCGCGGGCAGCAGGAACGTCGCCAGGGTGAGCGTCCCGAAATGCGAGTCCACCTTGCGGATCGCGCCGTCTTCGAGAAGGTCGGGCGCCCATACGCTCTGGTCGGAGTGCTCGGACGAGAACAGCCAGCCCATATGGGCGTGGGCGATCCCGATCGCGACGCCGCGGACGCCGCCGGCTTTCGCGAGGTGCGGCGAGTGCGGATCGCCGTAATCGTCCGCGTAGGCGTGATGCCGGCGATGCGTCGCGACCCAAGAGATGACCGACCCCTCGGCCGCCATCGATCCCGCGATCGCGAGCATTACCCGCAACTCCTTGATCGCCGTGAAGCTCCGATGTGTGAACAACCGGTGATATCCGAGCGTCACACCGAGACCGGTGAACACGTAGAAACCGATCGTGATCCCGAAGTCCGTCATCGTGATCCCCGTGCCCCACAACGACACGATCGCCGTGATCACCGCGAGCGGTGGAAGCAGGGTGAGCAGGAGTGTCACACGTCGTTGGACGAGGAGTTGCGCGGCGGTGAGACGGACGACGCCGCGCGTGCGAGCAGGAGCCGGACGTTCGGCGAGCTGGGCTTGCATAGAAGCCTCCGATATCGGCGCGATACAGGCGCCGGAAGAAAGAAAGGCGAACGGCCCCGAATGATCGGGGCCGTTCTGAAGCCTTACTTAGGCGACGGGGCGAACGTTCGTGGCGTTGGGGCCCTTCTGGCCCTGCGTGACCTCGAACTCGACCTCCTGGCCTTCTTTCAGCGAACGAAAGCCCTCACCGCTGATGCCGCTGTGGTGAACGAAGACGTCTTCGCCTCCCTCGCGGGAGATGAAGCCGAAGCCTTTCTCGTCGCTGAACCATTTGACGGTTCCGCGCATAGTCGTACCTCCTTCCGGCGCCTTTCGGCGCAAAAGATCCGGTCCGTTGTTCGGACCGTGAGTAATTGGGCCCGGAAAAAGGAACGGCCGCGAGATGCTCGCGGCCACACTTTGACGCGAAACCTCGAACTCGGGGTGCATGGTACCACGGCGGTGCGCCGCGGTACAGCGCCCCTATCGCTTCCCTTTGGATCCGCGCTTTCCGGACGATCCCTTGCCGCCCCTCGTCCCGGACGACTTCTTTTCAGCGCGACGTTGATCTTGCTTCTTGCGACCGCTGTCGTGTTTCTGCTTCGCCATGAGCGTCACCCCCTCTCGATCTAACTGTCGACGCGCAACGCCGCCGAGCGTGACGGATGGCGCAGCTTCGCGAGCGCCTTCGCTTCGAGCTGGCGGATCCGTTCGCGCGTCAAACCGAATACCTTTCCGACCTCTTCCAGCGTGCGCGGCTCCTCACCCGTCAGACCGAACCGCAATGCGACGATGCGTCGCTCGCGGTCGTTGAGCGTCGCGAGCACTTTTAGCATCTCATCGCGACTGATACCCGAAAGGATGTCGTCGTACTGCCCGCCGGCCTCGTGATCAGGCACGAAGTCGCCGAGCGTCGCATCGCCTTCCTGGCCGACCGGCGTTTCGAGCGACAGGACGTTCGCCGCGATGCCGCGCAGCTCTCGGACGCGTTCGAGCGGAAGCCACGTGGCGCGGGAGATCTCGCGATCGGTGGGCTCACGCCCGTAACGGCCTTCGAGCTCGATCTTCGCGCGGCCGATCTGCAGGAGCAGCTCGTGGATGTGAACCGGCAGGCGGATGACCCGGCCGCGATCTGCGACGCCGCGCTGGATCGCTTGCCGGATCCACCAGGTTGCATAGGTGGAGAACTTGAAGCCGCGCCGCCAATCGAACTTTCCGACCCCGCGCATCAGGCCGATGTTCCCCTCTTGGATCAGATCCAGTAGCGGCAGCCCGGTCCACCGGTACTTCCGCGCCATCGCGACGACCAGCCGAAGGTTCGCCGTGATCATCTCATCCTTGGCCAGGTCGCCTTCGCGGCAGACCCGCTCGTCTCGGTGACGTGCTTTGGCGTCGCGCTTGCGGGGCGAGGAGAGCCGTTGCGCCGCTCGTTCACCCGCTTCGATCGACTTCGCCAGCTCGACCTCGCGTTCGGCGGTGAGCAGCGGATAGCGGCCCACGCCGTGTAGGTACGCGCCGAGCGCGTCTCGATCCCCCGGAACCTCAGGCTCGATGGGTTCGATGCGATCGGCAACTTCGACGAGATCTGGATCGTCGAGCTCGAACTCTTCCGGACCGGCTTCGGTCGTGGACGTGTCGGGAGCTACCAAAGCGTCGTCCGACGCCGGGTGGGGGTCATGCATGCAGTGTAGATGGTTTCCAACCGACGCGCGTCGGCGTCTAGTGTGAGCCCACGATGCCCGGCGAACGCGATCTACGCGCAGGGATCCGCGTCTCGTGGGTTTCCGTCGCGTGGACGGTGCTTGCCAGTTCCGCAGCCGTCGTCGCCGGCATCCGCGCGAAGACGTTGGTCCTGATCGCGTTCGGGCTCACCGGCACCCTGGACGCCCTGGGGTCGCTCACGATCGCGCTCCACTTCCGGCACGCCGTCGCGCGTCAGGCCATCTCCCCCGCACGCGAACGGTTCGCGCTGCGTCTCGTGAGCCTCGGACTGCTGGGGGTCGGCCTCTTCACCGTGGTCGAGAGTCTTCGCCGTCTCATCACACATACACATGCCGGCCGATCGACGTTCGGGATCGCGGTCGCGGCCGCGTCGTTCGTCGTGCTGACGGTCCTCTCGATACGCAAGCGCGCCGTCGCCGCGCGCATCCCAAGCCGGGCGCTGCGAGCGGACGGGGCGTTGTCGGCCACGGGCGCGTCTCTCGCGATCGTTACGCTGATCGGAACAGCGCTCGCGCAACGCAAGGGCGCGGATTGGGTGGACCCGACGGCGGCGTTGGTCGTGGCGCTCGCGGCGTGCGCCGTCGGCGCCGTCGCGTTGCGGCGAGAGGCCGACGAGCTCTGACATGCAGCTGCGGGTGCTCACCTGGAACATCCACGGCGCGCGCGACGCCTCCGTCGAGCGCATCGCGTCCGAGATCATCGCGCAGCGTCCGGACGTCGTCTGCCTGAACGAGGTGCGCCCCCGGCATGGGCGGCGCCTCGCCGGCGCGCTGAAGATGCAGTCGTTCGTCGCGAGCAGCATGTTCGGCCCATACGGCGTCGCGATCTACACGAATGAGGCCGTCTCGAGCTGGCGGCGGCTGAAGTTCGAAGGCGTCCGCCGCGTCGACCGGCGCGACGCTGCGGTCGTCACACTCGCCGCCGGTCTTACCGTCATTGGGATACACCTCAACCTTCGCGCCGACGAGCGACTGCGCAACGCGCATCAACTTCTGAAGGTCTTGCCCGACCGGTCGATCGTCGCCGGCGACATGAACGAGACGCCGAAGGGCCGGGTGTGGCACGCGCTCGCGGGCCGGCTTGCCGACGCGGGGGCGGCCGTGGACGTTCCAACCTTTCCCGCGGGCTCGCCGCGTGAGCGCATCGACTTCATCTGGGTACCACCCGCCGCGCGCGTGCTCGGAACCGACGTCGTGCCGACCCGGTCGTCGGATCACCGTGCCGTCGCGGTGACGCTCGAGATCGCCTAGCCCGAGTCTTCTTCGGGACGATCGAGCACCGGCAGGTACCGCCGCCACGGCCCGACGTCGTCGCGGTAACGGCGCGCCATCGAATCCGCGATCTGACCGATGTGCGCGAGGTCGTGTGTCGTCCACGTCGCGAGCATCTGCCGTAGCGTCACCCGGCCGAACTCCGGATGGATGCCCGTCTTGTCGAGCATCGCCTCGTCGAGGTTGAGCCCGTCCAGTTCCTGAAGGCACCGCGCGCGCACCTCGTCGAAGGTGTCGAGCAGTTGGGACAAGGTCTTGCCTGCCGTCGTGCGCTCGAAGCCCGAACGGTCGAACGCCTCGAACGGTTCGGACTCCCCGCGCTCGAGGATGACGCGTGCGCGAGGGACCCAGTCCTCGATATCGCCCTGGATCAGGTGACCCAGGACATCGAACGCCCGCCACGAACCATCGCGCGAGAACGCTTGGGTCCACCCCGGCGAGATGTTCCCGACGAGCGCTCGCACCGTCGCCGGGGTGCGCGCTAACACTTCGCGAGCAGAATCCAGATCGAACGTCATCAACGCCGTCACCGTAAGAGCGCCGTTCATCCCTCGCAACCGAAAATCGAAGTCGGGAAGGGCCGGACGCGCGCCGGTCACATCTCAAGGCGCCGGCGCGTCATTACGATGGAGCCATGGACGACACGCGGCTGGCCGACCTGTTCGAGCAACACCGCGCGCGACTGCGGGCGGTCGCGTATCGGATGCTCGGCTCGGCAACCGACGCCGAGGACGCCGTCCAGGAGACCTGGCTGCGCTTGAGCGGCACTTCGGCCGCGGACATCGACAACATCGGCGGATGGCTGACGACGGTGGTCGCGCGGATCTGCCTCGATACGTTGCGAGCGCGACGGTCGCGTCCGGAGGACCCGATCGGGGACCTCGTACCGGAGCCCTCGCTCGAGGACGCGATCGACCCCGAACGCGAAGCCGTGCTCGCGGATGCCGTCGGCCCGGCACTGCTCGTCGTGCTCGACACACTCAGCCCGTCGGAGCGGCTGGCGTTCGTGCTCCACGACATGTTCGGCGTTCCGTTCGAAGAGATCGCCGCGATCGCCGGGCGCACCCCGGCTGCGGCGCGGCAGCTCGCGAGTCGGGCCCGGCGACGGGTTCAGGGCGCCGAACCCGCCGAGGATGCCGATGCATCACGGCGCCGCGAGATCGTGGACGCGTTCCTCGCTGCCTCGCGCGATGGCGACTTCGAGGGGCTGCTGGCGCTGCTCGACCCGGACGTCGTCGCACGCTCCGATGTCGCAGCCGTGCAGATGGGCTCGCCGGCGGAAACAACCGGCGCCACCGCCGTCGCGAAGTTCTTCGCGGGTCGCGCTCGCGCGGCACGGCCGGGGCTCGTCGACGGCGAGCCGGGCCTGGTGTGGGCGCAAGGCGGCGTGGCGCGCGTGGCTTTCGCGTTCACCATCGAGGACGGCACGATCGTGGAGATCGAGCTGATCGCAGACTCCGAACGCCTCACCGGCGTCGAAGCGATCTAACCCGTCACGCCACGAGCGTGTGCGTCCCCGCGGGGATCGAGATCGTCACGCCGTTCACCGTGCCGTTCACCGCGACCGCGTGCCCGTCGAGCAGCACCTGGTGCACGCCGGCAAAGTTGCCGAGCAGCGTCAGCACCGTCGCGTTCCCGGCGGTGATCGCTCCGGTCACGGGCGCGGTCGTCGTGATGCCCATGCGCCCGAGGTCCAGCGTCTGGGCCGCGAAGCTCGACGTCGTGAGCAGGAACCCGTTGGTGCCGGCGTTCGCCGGGAGCGGCAGTTGCGTGTTCGTCACGGCGACGTCCGGGCCCGGCGTCCAACCGCTTTCGAAGTCCTGCAGACCGTGGCCGGTGAGGTCGGTGTCGTACATCGACCAGCTCACGTACGCGCCGTTACCCGACTCGAGGTTCAAGAAGTGGCCCTGCAGGTGACTGACCTCTCGCGGCAGCTTGAACGACAACGGCAATGCGGTGGCGTCGACGGTGCCACTCGTCGCCCCGTTCGCGAGCTGCAGCCCGCTCACCCAGTACGCGCGGTCGTGCACGACGCCGAGCGCCGGCGACTCGGTCGAAGCGTCGAGCTCGTAGGTGACGCGCGCCGGGTTCGGGTCGCGGACGCGATCGTGGACCAAGGCTTGCACGATCGGCAGCGAGTCGTACACCAGGTTGAAGTCGTGCGCGCGTCCGAGGTATTCGAGGTACATGTGCTGATAGTTCATCGATGTGAGGTTCGACGCGAGCTGACGTCCGGTGACCGCAGCGGTGCCATCCAAACCGGTGTCGCCCGTCACCTGCATGTAGAAGACGTTGCGGATGTTCTGGAGGCGCGCCGGCGACGACGCGGCGCTGTGCGAAACCGCAGCAGCGATCATGTCCGGATGCAGCGTCATCATCGTGTTCGTCGTCGAGCCGCCCATCGACATCCCGCTGAACACGATCCGGTTCGGATCGATGTCGTAGTGCGAGCTGATGAAGCGATAGACGTCGAGCAGATCGCGCTCGCCGATGATGCTGCCATACGTCGAGGGCCCGCCTTCTCCGCGTTGCAACGACCCGCCGACGAGCGTGTCCAGCGCGTCGGCGATCGCCTGGATGTGCGTCGTACCGAGCGTGCCGTCGTGGATGTGCTGCTGCCCCGGAGTCGCTGAATCTTCGATCCCGAGCGGCCAGATGTTCTGGTTGCAGTTGAGGCAGTGGAAGAAGAACATGAATCGCCGTGGGTGGGGGTTCGTGTAGTACGAGGACGGCAGGAACACCATCCCGGGTTGTACGGCTCCGCGGTAGATGTAGTTGATCGAGCCGAGACCGCCTGAGTTCCACTCCTGCCCTTCGCCGGGCCCGAGCGGCACCGCGGGGTACTGGAAGTCGATCAGGCCGGTGGGGCGCGGACGTGCGCCGCTCGCGCCGCGCGCGAGCTCGGTCATGTCGATGTCCGCGTGGTCTTGCGCGATGTCGTGCTTGGCGAGGTCGTCCGCCTGGGTCGTGTCGCGCCACCACGTGTTCGGCTCGTCGGCGACGAACGCAAGGTCGAAGATCCACGGCGCCGTCAGCAGCGCGCCGGGCGCGAACGAGCGCGTGGTCGTGGGAGCCGGCATCGCCCAGCCGGTCCCGCTCCACAACCCGGCGGCCGCGTAGGTGCGCCACACATCGAGCTGCGCGCCGGGCGGGATCGGCACGTCGGCTTCGACGAAGTTCTTCGTCGTGTTCGCGTGCACCGTCACCGGCGTCGTGCGCGCCGGGTGCTGGGTGTAGTCGGTGATCTCGCCGCCGGTCCCCCACAACGTTATGGCGTACTCGAAACCGAGCTGTTCCTTGAGGTTCGAGCCGAGCGGGAACGACGCAGCGCCGGTCGCGGCGTTGCGATCGGCGTCGATGCCGATGCCGATCACCGTGTCGCTCGCGTTCACCAATGCGCCGAGGCGGACGATGTAATGCAGCGCGCCGCGGTCGACGGCGGTCCGGAACTCGAGGATGTCGGCGACGTCCTGGTACGTGAACGGATCGGTCGTCGGTTGCGAGGGTGGATAGCCGAAGTCACCCGTCCAGCGCATGCGTCCGATGAGGTTGTCGCCGGTGCTCCCGTTGCGCGGGCTCGCGGGGTTGCGGAGGTTCGGCCACTCCATCCCGGTGACCGGGTTGCCGGGGTCGAGGTCGCCGCTCCGGAACCCGTCCACGTTCGCGCCGGAATCGTCGTGCACGTAATCGCTTGCGATGAACTCGCCGCGGTCGACGACCGCCGTGCCGGAAAGGAACGTCGGCGCGCCGGTCCAATCGCAATCGTTTCCATCGGCGACGTGCCCGGCGGGGCACACTGCCGCCCCCCGGCCGATCGTCGGAACCATCGTGGCGAGGGCGATGACGAAGACGAACGCAGCTCGACGCACCGGCGGGCTCCTTCCCTGGAAAGACTCTCGCGCGTACGATTCGTCACCTTTGCGAAGAACCCTTCCGGCGACGGAAGGGGCCGGCGGGTTCGGCCTCGAATCTTCCGCTCATGCGCCTCCGGCTCGGGGTGTTCCTTGCCGTCTTCGCCACTTGGGTGGCGCTGGTACCCGCGCGCGGAGCCGCTCCCTGCAACTGGCCGAAGTACGGCCACGATCAAGCGCTGAGCTTCTCCCAGACGCCCGCCTGCTCGAAGATGAGCCGCGTCAACGCTGCTCTCATGGCACCGAAGTGGTACTTCCACGGCAAGGACTCGATGTCGGCGTCGACGACGGTGGTCGACGGCGTTCTCTACATCGGGGCGTGGGACGGGACGATGCACGCGCTCGACGCCGCGACCGGCAAGAAGCTCTGGACGTTCAACGTCGACGACCGGCATCAGATCGGGTTCGGACGCATCGTTTCGACGGCTGCGGTCGACACGGTCAACGTCCCCGGCGCCGGCCCGGTGAAGGTGCTGCTGTTCGGCGGCGGAGGCACGCTCTACGCGCTCGCGCCGGGCCGCGCCGGAGCGCGGTTGCTCGCGAAGGTCGACGTCGATCCGCGCGATGCGGCGCTGCGCGCGCAGGCGACGCGCGAGCCTGAGATCGAGATCGAGTCCTCCCCGCTCGTCGGGCATTTCGCGAGCGGCGACCGCATCTACGTCGGGTTCGATGTGCACAACAACGCGCACGTGGGACGCGCCGGCATGCTCTCGTTCACGCTCTCGAAAGCCACGAGCGGCGCGCTTCCCTACCGGTTCGATCTCGCGTTCAAGTTCGATCCGGAGCGCCAGGTCGTTCTGCATTCGCTGACGGACGGCTCCGGCACCGGATGGGGATGCGGCGACGTGTGGTCGTCGCCGGCGCTGCGCCAGACGTCGTCGACCGCGGCCCTCCTTGTGTTCGGAACCGGCAACTGCGATCACCCCGACCAATCCGCCGCGGCGGGCGAGGTCGGGCGCGAAGGGATGTTCGCGATCGACGCGCTCACCGGCGCGATGCGCTGGCAGTTCCACCCACGAGGCGTGCAAGACGTCGACGACGACTTCGGCGCGTCACCGAACATCCTCGACGGCGGCGGGGCGATCGGCGAAGGCGGCAAGGACGGCTGGTACTACAAGCTCAACGCAGAGACCGGGCGTTTGATCTGGGCGGCGCACGGCGGCCAAGCCGGCCACCTGCAAACGGGGTTCGCGGTCGGCGGGTTCATCGGCACCACGGCGGTCGGCTGGGCCGGCAAGCGTCCGGCCGTTTTCGGCGCGGTCGCGATCTCCACGCCGATCAAGAACACCATCGATCAGCCGCTCAAGACGCAGCTCGACACCTCGTTGGCTCGCGATCCAGGCCGCTTGCTGTCGCTCGTCGCCATGGACGAACAGACGGGCAAGGTGTTGTGGCACGGCCCGGCGGTTCCATCGTACGGAGCGGTGACCTACTCGAACGGCGTGGTGTTGATCGGCGACACCGTGAGCTTCTCGCTCGACGCCTACGACGCGAAGACCGGTCTGCCGCTCGCGGTCCGGCCGGTGCCGGGGCCGCCGTCCGCAGCGCCCGTGATCGTCGGCAACATGGTGTACCTCGCGCTCGGGACCAGCGAGACCGACCTAGAGTTCAAAGCGTTCGGCCACGGTCTCGAGAACCTGTTCAACGGCACGATCGGCGAGAGCCCGCTCAGCCCCTTGAGCGGCGTGATCGCGTTCTCGCTCCCGCGATAACGTTGGGGGCATGACCGCGACGGATCAGCGCTCGATCGGAAGCATCTCTGTCACGCTCGCCGGGCTCGGGTGCAACAACTTCGGCCGCCGCCTCGACGCCGCGCGAACCAAACGAGTCGTCGACGCGGCGCTGGACGCCGGCGTCACGCTGTTCGACACCGCCGACCTTTACGGCGAGGGCAAGTCCGAAGAGTTCCTCGGGGCTGCGCTGGGCAAGCGGCGCGACGAAGCCGTGATCGTGAGCAAGTTCGGCATGCTCCGGCCGCCGGAGGGCAAGAACGGCGGCGACCCCGAGTGGGCGCGAACGGCGTGTGACGCAAGCTTGAAGCGGCTCGGAACCGATCGCATCGACGTGTATCTGCTCCACCGCCCCGATCCGGACACGCCCATCGTCGAAACGCTGTCCGCGCTCGAGGATCTCCGCGCGCAGGGCAAGGTACGCGAGATCGGCTGCTCCAACTTCACGGCTCAGCAGCTGGACGAAGCGACGAGCGTCGCGCGCGAGAACGGCTGGCGCGGTTTCGTCACGCTCCAGAACCAGTACAGCGCTCTGCATCGCGAGCC
>Ga0075425_100004597_pt1 | contig 14249 bp, 14 predicted proteins | sample SoiMethybrSBSTD4_FD_75300 | JGI IMG/M metagenome (GOLD analysis project Ga0075425, IMG submission 75300) | Bulk soil microbial communities from a Populus tree surrounding site in Tennessee, USA - Soil MetaG P. TD hybrid SBSTD4 | ecosystem: Environmental > Terrestrial > Soil > Tree plantation...
GAGGAGGAGCGGATGATGGGACTCGAACCCACGACCTTCTGCATGGCAAGCAGACGCTCTAGCCAACTGAGCTACATCCGCGCGGGGGCAAAGTATAGCCCGGCTAAGGCGCCGACTTGGCGGCGCCGCTCGAGGCCGTGCGGGCTATGCCCGGTGCGGCCGTCTAACCTCCGCTTCGTGAGTGCTCCCCGGCGTTTTCGTCGCCGTGCTGGAGCGTCATGCGCCGTCTAAGGCTTCGTTGACGAGCTTGTCCGCTAGCTCGTTGTGCTCTCTGCGGACCGCCTTGTACCGCACGCGGCCGAGCTTTCGCTCCAGGGCATTCGCTTCGTCGTTCAACTCACGTAGCGCCTCGTTCTTGACCCGGTACTCGCCCTGCATCTGCTTGACGAGGAGCTCCGAGTCGGAGACCACCTCGAGCTCGTCGATCTCCAGTTCGACCGCTTTCTCCAGGCCCGCGATCAGGGCTCGGTACTCGGCGACGTTGTTGGTGGCGACGCCGATGGTCTCGCCGCGGGCGTCCAGGACGGTGCCGTCCTCGGCCTCCAGCACGTAGCCGTACGCGGCAGGGCCGGGGTTTCCGCGGGCGCCGCCGTCGGTCGAGAGCTTCGCTTTCATGCGAGTGGATAGAGGTCGTAGGCGACCTCTTCGTAGGGATGTGCCGCGATCAATGCGGCGACGACTGCCTCGACACGCTCGCCCGGGACGACGGTCTCGACCCGCAGCTCCGGAGTGCGCTCCTCCTTCCCCGCCCTGCCGATGGTCGGATCGGTCCCCTCGCCGCCGAGGAACGTGCCGGTTCCCGCCGTGTACCAGGAGCAGCGCTCGTAATCCCCGATCCGCCCTGCGCCGGCTGCGAAGACGGCGTCCCGCGTCGCATCCAAGGCCTCCTGCGGGACGAACCAGACGAGCTTGTGGCGCTCGCTCACGTTTGGGTCTCCCGCGTGCGGGAGAGACAAAAGCCGTGCCGTCTCTCGAGGTCGTCCCGCGGCCGACCCCGGCCGAGCGCTACGACGCGGCGATCGAAGTCAGGGTCGACGAGCCCCTGGCTGTTCAAGCCGCGACGATCGAGGATTGGGTCGCGCCGCACCGGGCTTGGGAGCTCACTCTGCGGGAGGGCACTGACTTCGATCGCCCGAACAACGTCGAGGCTGTCTTGCTGTTCGCAATCGGCGAGCAGACCTCGTCGCTCGCCTTCCGGCTGGATCAGCTCGACTCCGTCCACGATCTCAGCGACGAGCTGGTCATCTTCTTCGAGGAGCGGGACGGAATCGCGAAAGCGGCACGGCTGACCGCGAACGGGCTCGACGTGGAGCTCTTCCACATCCTCACCTTCACGTAGGCGGGTTATTCCTCTGTGTCGATCTGGGCGCGCTGCAGCTTGCCCGAGTAATCGACGTAGATCGACTTCCACTCGGTGAAGACGTCAAGTGCGGCCTGGCCCGCCTCTCGGTGGCCGTTGCCGGTGTGCTTCGTACCGCCGAACGGGAGATGAACCTCGGCGCCGATCGTGCCGGCGTTGATGTAGGTAATGCCGGTGTTCAGGTCGCGCATCGCCCGGAAGGCGTTGTTGACGTCGCGCGAGAAGATCGAGGACGAGAGGCCGTACTCGACGCCGTTCGAGACGGCGATTGCCTCGTCGAGCGAGCTCACGCGAATCAGCGCAGTCGTCGGGCCGAAGATCTCTTCTTGGGCGATCCGCATCGCGGGCCGGACCTCGCCGAAGACCGTCGGGCGGTAGTAGAAGCCCTTGTCGAGCCCGTCGCCGCTCGCGACCTCGCCCCCGGTCAGGAGCTTCGCACCCTCGTCCTGGCCGATCTCGGTGTACGAGTGGATCTTCTCGAGCGCGCTCTTGTTGATCACGGGGCCGACGTCGGTGTCGTCCTCCCAGCCCGGACCGAGCCGCATCTGCTCGACGCGCTCGACGAGCCGCGAGGCGAGCTGGTCGTAGACGGCCCCATGCACGATCACGCGGCTCGCGGCGGTACAGCGCTGGCCCGAGGTGCCGAAGGCCGACCAGACGATGCCGTCGACGGCCAGGTCGAGATCGGCGTCGTCCATGACGATGATGGCATTCTTGCCGCCGAGCTCGAGGTGGACGTGCTTGAGGTTCTGCGCTGCCGCCTTCGTGACCGCAATGCCGGTCACGCGGGAGCCTGTGAACGTGATGATCGGGACGTCGGGATGCTCGACCAGCCGCTGGCCGACGTCGGCACCGCCGCCGTGGACGATGTTGAGGACGCCCTTCGGCAGTCCGGCCTCGGCGAACAATTCGACGTAGCGCTCGCCCAGCGCCGGCGTGTCGGTCGCAGGCTTGAAGACGACCGTGTTGCCGGAGACGATCGCAGGCAGCGTCTTCCAGGACGGAATCGCGATCGGAAAGTTCCAGGGCGTGATCGCACCGACGACGCCGACGGGCATCCGAACCGACATCTGGAACTTGTCGCGCAGCTCTGACGGCGTCGTCTGCCCGAACAGACGCCGGCCCTCGCCGCCCATGTAGTACGCCATGTCGATCGCTTCCTGGACGTCGCCCGCGGCCTCCGCCTTGACCTTGCCCATCTCGTGGGTCATCAGGTCGGTGACGTCATCCTTGTGCTCGGCGAGCAGCTGGGCGAAGCGGAAGAGCACCTCGCCGCGCTTCGGCGCCGGCACGAGTCGCCACTCTTCGTAGGCGGCCTTGGCCGCCTCGACCGCACGGTCGACGTCGGCGGGGCCTGACTTCGGAAAGACGCCGATCGTCTCGCCGTCGGCGGGGCTCTTCGACTCGAAGGTCTCGCCTGAGGCGGCGTCGACCCACTCGCCGTCGATGTAGTTCTGGAAGGTCTTCGCGCCGAGAATCGCCATCGGGGCGATTCTAGTGGCGCTCGCTCAGCTCGCTTCGGGTGGGTCCGTATCCGGGAAGGTGCCGGGCCTGCGCCTGCGCCGGTCGCGAATCAGCCGCTTCTCCTTGAACTCGCCCTCCGGCTTGCCCGCGCGCCGGTCCGGGCCCTCGCGGCGGTCGACGATCACCTCGACATTCGGGTTGTCCTTGTAGTACTCGACCATCTTGTCGTAGAGCTCGTCGGCGAGCTCTCGCGGGATGACGCAATAGATCATTTGCGTCGGATTCTAGGGAGGGCGCGGGTCGGCGCTGGCCAAGCCCTCCTAAATCCGGGCGATGTTGGGCACGACTCGGCCGTGCTCGTCGAGGTGCGCGTTCCACTCCTTGTAGCGGGGGTCGAGCTCGGTGAGCTCGTGGCCGCGTTCCTCGAGCCGGACCGGCTGGGCCAGCTCCGGGGTGACTCGGTACTGGTACCAGGAGATGTCCCAGGCGACCGTGATCACGACCTCGCCGCTGACGCCTGAGAGCGGGCGCACGCTCGCCCGAGGCTCGCCGAGGCTCTTCGCGATCCCGGCGACCGTGCGCCGAAAGTCGGTCTGGTTGAAGAGATCGGCGGCCTCGACGACCTCGCGTTCGGGCTCGGACAGCCGCCGCAGGATCGGCTCGTCGGCGACGGGCGCTTCGGCAACCGCCGCCTTGCGTGCCTCGAACAGGCTCGAGAGGCTGAGCCGCTTTCGCGGCCGATCGGTCGAGACGGTGGGCGTCGTGGGACTGCCCTCCTTCAGCCAGCCGTACTCGAGCGCAATGTCCTGGCAGAGCTGGCAGACGTCGACGAAGTTCTCGCCGTCGGGCGTGTAGCGAGTTGACCGCTCGCCGAGAAGCAACGTGCGCTCGCAGACGGCGCAGCTGCGAGCCACGGACTGCCGCGTGATCCGCATCCGGGCGACTATAGCGGGGCTTTTGCGGCTCGAGTCAATAATGGAGCCGCTCGGCCGAGGGACTGACCCCGCAGGGGTCGGTCCCAACAACCGTTTCTGCGACAGTCCCCGTTCGGGGACAGTCCCTGCTAGACGGCGGCCTCTTCCTTCTCCTGCTTGGCCTCGGCGATCACCTTTTGGGCGATATGCGACGGAACCTCCTCGTAGCGCGCGAACGACATGTGATAGTCGCCACGACCACCTGTCAGCGAGGTCAGCGACTGCGAGTAGGTGAGGATCTCGGACATCGGCACCTCGGCCTTGATCGTCGTCATCCCGCCCTTCGGTTCCATCCCCTGCAGGCGGCCGCGGCGTGAGTTGAGGTCGCCGTTGACGGCGCCGACCGACTCGTCCGGAACGGTCACCTCCACGTCCATGATCGGCTCGAGCAGCACCGGGTCGGCCTGTTCGTAGGCCTGCTTGAAGGCAAGCGAGCCGGCGATCTTGAATGCCATCTCGCTCGAGTCAACGGAGTGGTAGGAGCCGTCGACGAGCCGGACGCGGAGTCCCTGGACCGGCGCGCCGGCGAGCTCACCGTGCTGCATCGCCTCCTGGATGCCCTTGTCGACCGCCGGGCGAAAGCTCTGCGGGATCACGCCGCCGACGATCTCGTCCGAGAACTCGTAGCCCTGGTGGCCCTCGAGCGGCTCCAGCACGATCACGGCGTCGCCGAACTGGCCGCGTCCCCCGGTCTGCTTCTTGTACCGACCCTGCGCGCGTGACTCTTTGCGGATCGTCTCGAGATACGGAACGCGCGGCTGATGCAGCTCGACCTCGGCTCCGAAGCGGCTCTTGACGCGGTCGACCGCGACCTCGACATGGATCTGGCTCAGGCCTGAGAGCAGCTGTTCGCCCGTCTGGGGGTCCCGGCGGATCACGAGGGTCGGATCCTCCTCCGAGAGGCGCCGCAGAGCCGTACCGACCTTTTCCTCGTCGCCCTTCGCCTTCGGCGTCACCGCGAAGCTCATCACCGGCTCGGGGAAGTCGAGCTCGGGCGTCTCGACCTCGCGCTCAGGGTCGAGCAACAGGTCACCCGTCGTCGTGTCCTTCAGCTTCGCGACCGCGCCGATATCGCCGGCGCCGAACGAGTCCTGCTGGGTGTGCTCCTTCCCCTGCAGAGCGAGCAGCTGGCCGACCCGCTCCTTCGAGTGAGAGCGGTGGTTCGTCAGCGTCGAGTCCGACTTGACCTCGCCGGTGATCACGCGGAGGACGTTGATCCGGCCGGCGAAGGGGTCGGCGATCGTCTTGAACACGAACGCCGCAGTGCCGTCGCCTTCGACGCCGAGGTCGATGTGCTTTTTCGCCGGCGAAGGAACGCCCTCGACGAGCAGGTCGAGCAGCGCGGTCGTGCCGAGGTTCTTGGTCGCGACTGAGCAAGCGACCGGAAAGATCTCGCCACGCGTGACCGCGTCCTTGAGCGCGTGGGCGACCTCGTCGTCGGAGAGCTCCTGGCCTTCGAGGTAGCGCTCCATCAGCGCCTCGTCCGTCTCGACGACGGAGTCGAGCAGCTTCTCGCGGTACTCGGCGACCTGGCTCTCCATCTCGGCCGGGATCTCGCTCGGCGCGGACTCGCGTTCGCCGTCGGGGCTCGTGTAGGCCTTCATGTGCAGGAGATCGACAACGCCGGTCAGCTCGTGCTCGGCTCCGATCGGCAGGTGGACGGCGACGCAGCGTGACGAGAGTTGGTCGCGGAGCGCTTCGAGCGTCCGGAAGAAGTCCGCGCGCTCGCGGTCGAGCATGTTCACGACCACGACGCGAGAGAGGTCGTACTGCTCGGCGCGCTGCCACGCCCGGGAGGTCTGCACCTCGACGCCCATGACGGCGCTGACGACGACGAGCGCGCCCTCGACAACCCGTAGCGCGGCGATCATGTCGCCCTGAAAACCGGGATCGCCCGGCGTGTCGATCAGGTTGATCTTGCGGCCCTGCCAGTCGACATGACAGAGCGATGCGGCCAACGACATCTGACGGCTCTGTTCGTCGTCGTCCCAGTCACCGGTCGTGCTGCCGGCCTCCGTCGTGCCGAGCCGGTTGATCACGCCGGACTGGTAGAGCATCGCCTCCACCAGCGACGTCTTGCCCGTGGAGCGGTGACCGACGACGGCGACGTTGCGGATCTTTCCGGGCTCGACAGGCATCTGGCGGGACTCCTCCTCGGGTCGTTGGCGCGGTCGATCTTATCGGTGCATCGTTCGCCAGACCTGGTCCCGAGCCATGTCCCGCGACCGGGTCCGGGGACATGACTCAGGACCCGGTGGCCCGTCATATCCTCCCCGGCGATGGCTTGGTGGGAGCAGGCGGTCGTGTACCAGATCTACCCGCGGTCGTTCCAAGATTCGAACGGCGACGGCATCGGCGACCTGCGCGGGATCATCCAGCGGCTCGACCATCTCGTCTGGCTGGGCGTCGACGCGCTCTGGCTCTCGCCGATCTACCCCTCGCCGCTCGCCGACCTCGGCTACGACGTTTCCGACTACACCGCGGTCGACCCGGTGTTCGGAACGCTCGAGGACTTCGACGAGCTCGTTGCAGCCGCCCACGACCGCGGGCTTCACGTCTTGCTCGACCTGATCCTCTGCCACACCTCGATCGAGCACCCCTGGTTCCGTGAACATCCCGACTGGTACATCTGGTCGCCGGTCGACGGCCCTCCCAACAACTGGGTCTCCGTGTTCGGTGGGCCTGCCTGGAGCCGCGACGAGCAGACGGGCCGGTGGTACCTGCATTCGTTCTACCCCGAGCAGCCGGACCTCGACTGGCGCAACCCGGAGGTCATCGAGGCGATGCAGGACGTCGTCCGCTTCTGGCTCGACCGCGGGGTCGACGGGTTCCGGCTCGATGCGATCAACAAGTTGATCAAGGACGAGCAGCTCCGCGACGACCCGCCCGCCACCGTCGCCTATCCGCTTCCGCTCGGCGAGGATGCCGCGCGACTCCAGCCTGTCTACTCAGGCAATCGCCCAGAAGCCATCGACGCACTCCGCTCAATCCGCGCTGCGGCGGGAGACGCGCTGCTGGTCGGTGAAGTCTTCCAGCCGACCAGCGAGTACACGCGTTACTTGGAGGTCCTCGACCTCGTCTTCGCGTTCGAATTCTTGTTCTCGCCGTGGAAGGCGAAACGCCTGCGAGCCGCGATCGGACCGGCCGCCGAACTGCGCCGGGTGGCCTGGGTGATGTCGAACCACGACTTCGAGCGCCTGGCCACGCGCGTCGGGCCGGAGAACCTGCGCGCCGCAGCGATGCTGCTGCTCAGCCTTCCGGGAGCCGCCTTCGTCTACCAGGGCGACGAGATCGGCCTCGCGAACGGGCCCGGGGCCCGGCCGCCGTTCGACCGGGCCGGCCGCGACCCGATGCGCCACCCGATGCAGTGGGACGCCACCACTACCGGCGGCTTCACTACCGGAGAGCCCTGGCTGCCGGCGGTCGACCCGGCGGAGCGGAACGTCGAAGCGCAGCGAGAGGATCCGGGCTCGCTGCTGGAGCTCTACCGCCTGCTGATCGAGGCTCGCAAGCTCCTGGGGGACGGGTTTCAATTGCTCGACGGGTTCGAGGGCATCGTCGCCTTCGAGCGGTCCGAGCACGTCGTCGCGATCAACGCGACCGCAGGCCAACAGCCGGCGCCGTTGACGGAGCGCCCGGAACTGACGACGCACCCCGATCCAGTCGCCGACGGACTTCTCGCACCGCACGCCGGCGCTATCGCCCCAAAATCGGGGTAAGCTCGCCCTTGACGTAGGAGGAATCACTGGCCGAGATTGAGTACGACTCCGTTTCGAAGGTCTACGAGGACGGCACCCGCGCCGTCGAAGACCTCGATCTCGACATTGCCGACGGCGAACTGATGGTGCTTGTCGGGCCGTCCGGTTGCGGGAAGACGACCGCGCTCCGCATGCTGGCCGGGCTCGAGGAGATCAGCGAAGGCGAGATCAGGATTGGCGAGCGGGTCGTCAACGATTTGACACCGAAGGAGCGCGACATCGCGATGGTCTTCCAGAGCTACGCGCTCTATCCGCACATGACGGTGTACGACAACCTCGCTTTCGGTCTCAAGCTGAGGAAGACGCCGAAGCGCGAGATCGATGAGCGTGTCCGACGAGCAGCCAAGGTCCTCCAGATCGACGAGTTCCTCAAGCGGAAGCCCCGCGCCCTCTCAGGCGGCCAGCGGCAGCGCGTCGCGATGGGGCGCGCGATCGTTCGCGAACCTCATGCGTTCCTGATGGACGAGCCATTGTCGAACCTCGACGCGAAGCTGCGGGTGCAAATGCGCGCCGAGATCCACCAGCTTCAGAGGCGTCTCGGCGTCACGACGATCTACGTCACGCACGACCAGGTCGAGGCCATGACGATGGGGGACCGGGTTGCGGTGATGAATCGGGGCCACCTCCAGCAGGTCGACACGCCGCAGGTGCTCTACGACAACCCGAAGAACGAGTTCGTGGCGGGCTTCATCGGCTCTCCTTCGATCAACCTCGTCGAGGCCGAGCTCGCACAGGACAACGGGCGGCTCACAGTGCGGTTCGGCGGGCACGAGCTCGCGGTCGACGACCAACTCGCGCGAAACCGCTCGGGGCTCGCGAACTACGCCGGCCGCACGATCATCCTGGGAATCAGGCCGGAGGATTTCGAGGACGCCGCGATTGAGACCGGCGCACCGGCCGACAGGCGCATGAAGGTGAACGTCGATTTGACGGAGCCTCTCGGCGCGGACGTGCTCATCCACTTCTCAAGTGAGGCGACGGGCGTCGTTTCGAGCGCCGCCCAGGCCGACGTGGGCGCCGACGCCGACGTCTCGTTCGGGGCCGACGAGGACGAGGAGGTAACGACCCGTCTTGTCGCCCGCGTCAGCCCACGAACGCGGGCGCGCGAAGGCAGCGAGCTCGAGCTCGTCGCCGACACGACCCGCCTCTACTTCTTCGACGCAGAAACGCGCGACGCGATCTAGCGCTTGACGGCGCCCTGACCGCTCGGACGCCTAACCCTTGACGGCCCCTGCCGTCAATCCGGCCAGGATCCGGCGCTGCAGAATGAGCGTCGCCGCGATCAGCGGCAGGGTGACGATCACCGTCGCTGCCATGATCTGCCCCCAGGGCACCTGGAAAGCGTTGCCCGATTTCCCGACGAACGAGGTGATCGCGATCGGGACCGTGTAGTGACCAGGGCTCTGGATGAACGAGACCGCATACAAATATTCGTTCCAGGCGGCGATGAAGGCGAGGAGGCCCGTCGTCACCAGCCCCGGCGCGATCAGCGGCAGCAACACCTTGTAGAAGACCTGGAGCGGCGTCGCTCCGTCGACATACGCCGCCTCCTCGAGGTCGCCTGGCAGAGCGCGCATGAAACTCGTGAGCACCCAGACCGTGAACGGTAGTGTGAAGATCATGTAGGTCAGGATCAGCGCCCCGAGCTGGTCGTACAGATGGAAATCGCTGATCATCGTGTAGAGAGCGCCGAGGATCGCGATCTGCGGAAAGATCGTCATCGAGAGCATCAGGTAGAGGACGAAGGACTTGCCGTGGAAGCGGAAGCGGCCGAGCGCGTAGGCCGCGAGCGAGCCGATCACGAGTGAGAGCAGCGTCACCGAGCCCGCGACGATTGTCGAGTTCAGGAGCGCCTTGCGGAAGAAGTCGGTGCTGAGCGCGTCGCGGAAGTTCTGAAGCGTCGGGTCGGTCGGGAAGTACTTGATCGGCGTCGTGAAGAGCTCTGCCTCGGGGGTGAACGCGGAGCGGACGGCCCAGTAGAACGGGAAGAGCGCGTAGACGAAGATGATCGCAACGAGGATCCAGAACGGCAGGCGTGTCAGGATCCGGCCGGCCGGGCTCTTCCGGAGCCGGACCGATCGACTCGCGGGCCGAACGGCAGGCCTCGCCTGCGTGGTCTCGGCGGCGGTGCTCAATCCTCCGTCACCCGGTTGATCGTCACGTAGATGATCACGAACAGGCCGATGATCAAGAAGATCGCGACGCTGACCGCGGCGCCGTAGCCGACGTGGCCGTCGCCGACGATCGTGCTCTGTGCATAGATCGCCATCGTCTGCGTGTCGGGCCGGTTGCCGAAGAACACCGCGAAGACGTCGAAGACACGCAGCGCGTCCAGTGTGCGGAAGATCAAGGTGACGAGGATCGCCGGCTTCAGCAGCGGGAAGGTGATCCGCAAGAACTGCTGAAAGGCGTTGGCGCCGTCGACCGACGCGGCCTCATAGAGGTCGCCCGGGATCACCTGCAGTCCAGCAAGCAGCAGCAGGGCGACGAACGGCGTCGTCTTCCAGATGTCGACGGCGCTGACCGCGGCGAGAGACGTCGCCGGATCGGAAATCCAAGCGTGCGGATGCGAGATGAGGTGGAGGCGGATGCCTAGGTCGTTGATGACGCCGTAGACGTCGTCCAGCATCCACTGCCACATCTTCGCGGCGACGACCGTCGGGATCGCCCACGGCACGAGCATCACCGCGCGCATGAGGCCCCGGCCCTTGAAGTGCGAGTTCACGACGAGGGCAATGATCAGGCCGAGGGCGAACTCGATCGTAACCGTGATCACCGTGAACTTGATCGTCTCGATGATCGCGTTCTTGAAGATCGTGTCGTGGATAACCCCCGTTGGGCCGAAGTAGTTGTCGAACCCGACCCACTTGGTCGGGGTGATCCCGGCCAGGAACTCCTGGTTCGTGAAGCTCTGGTAGATGGTCTTGCCGAGCGGGTAAATCGCGACGAATGCGACGGTCGCGAGCGCCGGCAGGAGCAGCAGCCAGGCGACCCTTGTTTGCCGGCGCCGGAGCTTCGTGCCACGGCGGCGCCGGCGACGAGGAACGGGTGCGGGCGTGGCGACTGTGCTCATCGAAGGAGAGGGAGGATGACAGACGTCATCCTCCCTCGCTCCTGCCTAGCTTGTCCTTCTTAGCGCTGTTTGAGGATCTGGTTGAGCTTCGACTGGATCGACGGCAGCTCGCTCTTCGCCGACGTCCCGTTCAGGATCTGGTTGATCCCCTGGTAGATGACCTTCGAGGCCTCGTTGTAGTGCGTCCCGAGGAACCTGGCCGGCCGGGCGACACGCGGGGTGTTCGCCGTGGCGGGCTTGAGGTACGGGTTGGTCTTGACGACCTGCTTGTCCTTCGCGAGCGAAGGAATTGTCGGGACGTTCGAGTTCGTGATCGCATCGAACTTCTCGACTGCCTTGCTGGTCATGTAGCGGACGAACTCGATCGCCGCGTTCTTGTGCTTCGAGTACTTCGAGACGGCCAGCTGCCAGCCGCCGACAGTGGCGACCGAATGGCCGGCGGCGCCGTGCGGCAGCGGAGCGACGCTGAACTTGCCCTTGACCTTTGAGCCGGCCGTGGCGCCGATCCCGTACTGGTACGGCCAGTTCCGGGCGAACGCCGCGTTGCCGTCGTCGAACGCGTGCTCGGTCTGATCCTCCTGGTACGAGGTGACGCCGCGCGGCGTGGTCTTGCCGATCTGTGCCCGCATCGCGTCGAGGATCGTCGCCGCCTTCGAGTTGTTGATCGTTGACTTGCCGCCGGAGACGAACGTGCCACCGCCCGCGGATGCGATCCACTCGAGCGCGTTGCACGTCAGCCCCTCGTAGCTGTTGCCCTGGAAGACGAAGCCGTAGAAGCTCGAGTTCGTCTTCTGCTCGCCGTCCTGGATCTTCTTCGCCATCGAGAAGAGCTGCGACCAGGTCTTCGGCGGAGCGCTGTAGCCGTACTTCTTGAGCAGATCCGTCCGGTAGTAGAGCAATCCGAAGTCACCGAACCACGGCATCGCGACCAGCTTGCCGCCGACGGTGTCGGCCTGGACGATGCCGGCCGAGTGGATCTTCGACTGCGCTCCGAGCGCGGGCTTCAGGTTGACGAGATACGGAGCGAACGCGCCCGGCCAGACGACGTCGATCATCGCGACGTCGATCGAGGACGACTTCTGAGAGAAAGCGCGTACGAGCTGCGAATACGCCTGGTCCGAAGCGGCGGGATGCGGAACCACGCTCACCTTGATGCCGGTGTCCTTCGTGAACCGCTTCGCCAGCGCAAGGTCGCGGACGTGGCCGTTGCCGACCGAGTCGCCGACGAACGTGATCTTCTGGCCGCCGTACTTCTTCTTGATCGCAGCGGCGTTCGGAACCTTCGGCGCCGGATACGACGACGCAGCCGTTCTGGCGGTTGACCCCTGGCTCTTCGTTCCGGCGACCGCGACGCTGAGTGACGCGATCAGCGCGATCGCCGCGGCGAGCCCCACCGCCACGGGGAGTGGTCGATGCTTCACGTTAGTCCATCCTTTCTTGAGACCCAGTCCCGCTATGTGGACCCCTCTCCACAAGCGCGAGACTACTCCGTTTGGACGGAGTCGCTCAAGTAAGACGTGTGCGCGACGCTGCGGTTAGCGCTCGAGCGGCTCACGGGCGGGCGAGCCTGCGAGCCTCGCCTTCAGCCGCAGAATCGCCTTCGTGTGCAGCTGGGAGACGCGAGATTCGGTCACCCCGAGCACCTCGCCGATCTCGCGCAAGGTCAGCTCTTCGTAGTAGTAGAGGGTGACGACGAGCTTCTCTCGCTCGGGCAGGCGGGAGATTGCCTCCCCGAGTGCCTCCCTCATCTCGGTTTCCGCAAGCGCAGACTGCGGCTCCGGCCCCTGCGTGTCTTCGATTGTGTCGATCAACGCGATCCGGTCGCCCCCGGACGACGAGACCGTCCAGAGCTCGTCGAGCGCGGCGATCGACGAACGTCCGATCTCGCTGAGGCTCTCGTCGAGCTCCTCCTCGGTCATGCCGAGCTGCTTGGCGACCTCCTCGTCGGTCGGCGCCCGCCCGAGCTTTGCCTCGAGGCCGCCAATCGCCCGCTCGATATCGCGCGCCCGCGAACGCACAGAGCGCGGCACCCAGTCCATCGCCCGCAGCTCGTCGATGATCGAGCCCTTGATCCGCGCGAGGGCATAGGTCTCGAACTTGACGTCGCGGTCCGGGTCGTAGCGCTCGATCGCACCGATCAGGCCGAGCAGCCCGTACTGGACGAGGTCGCTCTCGTCGACATGGCTCGGCAGGCCGCTGCCGACTCGTCCGGCGACGTACTTGACGAGCGGCGCGTAGGTGAGGATCAGCCGCTCGCGCAGGGCCTTGTCGCCGCTTCGTCGGTACTCCTGCCAGAGCGGCAGCGTCTCGTCAGGCTTGGCGGCCACGGTCAGAGAATACGGACTACGACGGAGAGTTCCTTAGTGCGCGAAACGCGAGCATCCCGAGCCAGAGCGCGAGCGCCGCAGCGGCAAAGGCGATGACGAGGAGCCCCGCTTCGTGTCTGGCGGCATCGGCTGCGGCCGCCGCAATGCCCGCAAGCACCAACGCCAACATGAGAAAGAGCGCGCCGAGAGCACGTCGCTGCCCGGGGGGTCTCACGCCGAGATGCTAGAAGCCACGCGGCTAGAATCGCTCGCGCAACCCTTAGGGGCGTAGCTCAACTGGCAGAGCACCGGTCTCCAAAACCGGGGGTTGCAGGTTCGAGTCCTGCCGCCCCTGTAGCTACGCGGACGGTTTCTTTTCGAAAGTAACGCCCAGAATCGAGTCGTCGGGAAAGGCGGCAAGTTGAGTCACCCCTCTACCGCTCCCGACTCGCTGACCGAATAGCTGCGTAACCCCCTCATGGGAGGTCGTAGATCCGGTTGCATCGTCGATCTCCGTCGTCCACTCGCCCCTCGTGGAGTCGCGATATTGAACCTTGACGATCTCGGTCACCCGCCGATCATTACAAAGAACATCCTCGCCGTTGGTTCGGGCTTTCGACCATCGGAGGAGCGGGGGCAGGAGCCCGTCCGATTCGCGTAAAGGCGCCGGACAAGGAGAAGGCCCGCGAGCGGGCCCTCTCTCGTTTCGGTTCGCGAAGCTGTTAGACGCCGACGAGCTCGGGCAGCTTGTGCGCCATGAGCTTGCCGGAGGTGATCTTCGGCGGATTCGGCATCGCCTTCTCCAGGTTCTCGTCCTGCACGATCTTCGCCGAAATGCGGTTCGACTCGTCGAGGTCGCTCGACGTCTCGAACAGGCTGATCGAGGTCAGCACGCCATTGGCGGGCTCAAACAGGAAGTAACCACTGAAACCCGGCAACTCGCTCAGGCGGGGGATCAGTTTCTCGTTCGCCGTGCGCGTGATCTCTGCTGTACGACTCTCGTCGATACCTTCGAACCTTCTGATGCTGGCATACATCTCTTGCTCCTCACTCTCGCGGTTCAGGCGGAGGACCTTTGTCAGTCCTCCCGGTGTCGGACCGTCCCGGAGGCGGCCGTCGCCGGACAAAACAGTCGCGACGAAAGGCGCCTCGGGCGGCAGATCGCGAAAGTCTCAGAAGAGCGCTTCCGCCACAAAGAAAAGAGAGAGGCACGGCGCTTTCGGTCGATCTGCGCAAAACCGTTCTTCTCGCTGCTGCTGCCAACCTACAGGGGATCGAGAGCGCGTGCGGGCACAGGCCGCAATCCCTCGGATA
>Ga0075425_100004599_pt1 | contig 14248 bp, 15 predicted proteins | sample SoiMethybrSBSTD4_FD_75300 | JGI IMG/M metagenome (GOLD analysis project Ga0075425, IMG submission 75300) | Bulk soil microbial communities from a Populus tree surrounding site in Tennessee, USA - Soil MetaG P. TD hybrid SBSTD4 | ecosystem: Environmental > Terrestrial > Soil > Tree plantation...
TGTGAGCTGGGACTTGACACCCGTTTGGGGGACGCGTATAACCTAAGGGCAGCGTTATTCGCAGCAAAGCTGCAGTTATCTTCTCCTCTCCTGGCGGGGCCGCAGCCGCCAAAGAGCGACGTGCGGGGCGCTTGAACGCCCCGCATGTCGCTCGGCTTCATGCTTTTCGGAGCTCGGCAGGGCTTGCCCTTTCGCGCGAAGCGTCCTACACTGCGTGTGCGGCCTTCAGCAGAAAGCTGAAGAGAAAGGAAAAAATGACTGCGGCTATTCTCGTCTGCGAAGACGACCCCACGCATCGCGAGCTGATTCGCGCCAGCCTGGCGCGCGGGAACTACCGCCTGTTCGAGATCGAAGACGGCCGGCACCTGCTCGGAGCCGTGCGGAGCACCCTGCCGGATCTCCTGATCCTCGACATCCGCATGCCTGAGTCAGACGGCATCGACGCGCTCGAGCGGCTCCGCGCCGACGCGGCGACCGGCGACGTCTCGGTCCTCGTCCTCTCCGGCGCCGTGCGCAAGGCCGACCGGGAGGCGGCGTTCGCCGCCGGGGCTGACGACTTCCTCGCGAAGCCGTTCAGTCCGCGTGAGCTCGCAGAGACCGTCGAGGCGCTCGTCGCCCAGCGGCACGCCGGCATCGTCAAGCTCGACGCGGCCTGAGAACCGACGACGACCGCTGAGTGATCCCGGCGCTCGGCGGGTAGGCTCGTCTGGTGGCCCAAGGCCCCTTCGATCTGATCCGGATGCTCGGCGAACGGCTCCGAGAATCGACGGCAGGCGATCCTACGGCCGACTGGATCGCCGACCAGGTGCAGAGCTTCCGGCGTCCCGAGACCGCGAGAAGCCTCACCGAGCTTCAGGCTGAGCTCGACGAGCTGATCGGGCTCGGGCACGTGAAGGATCAGGTCGCGGCGCTCGTCGCGTTCCTCCAGGTCCAGGCTCAGCGCAAGGAGCACGGGCTCGCCGAGGCCGCGACCACGCAGCATCTCGTCTTCCTCGGCAACCCCGGTACCGGGAAGACGACCGTCGCGCGTCTCCTCGCGCAGATGTACCAGGCGATCGGCCTGCTGCGGCGCGGGCACCTGGTCGAGGTCGACCGCGCGGGCCTCGTCGGGCAATACGTCGGCACGACCGCGCTGAAGACCGACCGCGTCATCCGCCGGGCGCTCGACGGAGTGCTCTTCATCGACGAGGCATACGCGCTCGCGCGCGACGACGTTCGCCAGGACTTCGGGCCGGAGGCGATCGAGACGCTGCTGAAACGGATGGAGGACTTTCGCCACCGGCTGGTCGTGATCGTGGCGGGGTATCCGCGGTTGATGAACGCCTTCCTGGACTCGAACCCGGGCCTGCGCTCGCGCTTCGCGCGAGAGATCACGTTCCCCGACTACACGACCGACGAGCTGATCACGATCACGCACAAGTTCGGGCGGGACCAGGACTACGGCTTCGACGACGACGCCGAGATCGCGCTCCGAACGGTGTTCGAGTCGGCGACGCGCGGCGAGGGCTTCGGCAACGCGCGGTTCGCACGAACGATCTTCGAGCAGTCGCTGAATGCCCAGGCGCTCCGGCTGGCGCCGCGCGATTCCGGGCCGGTGCCCGAGCTTGACCCCCCGGCGCTGGCGACGCTCACCGGCGACGACGTCCGTGCGGCGGCGCGAACGCTCGGCGAGCGCGCGGACAGCGAACCGCGCCCCTTCTTCCGCCGCCGGCGCCGAGCCTCGTAACGCCGCGGCAGACTTCCGGGGGTGCGCTACTGGGTCGTCGGCGTCCTGGCCTGCTCGGCAGCCGTGCTGCTCGCATCCCAGGTGGACGCAAGCGGCCTTCGGCGCGCGCCGTTCCCGCTTGCCGACGGCAATCGCTGGACGCTGCGTGCGGTCGATTCGGGTGCGCCGCTGCGCATCACGGTTCGCCGGAGTGGCAAATCGTTCGTTCTGCGGGGTTTCCCGGGAACCACAACGCTGCGGGTGCGGCCGTGGCGAGGTGGGGTGCAGGCGTGGGATCGCAGTGACCGCCGGTGGGAGCCGTTCCTCCGGCTCGGCGCGAGCGTCGCGACGACTTACGCCGTCGACCTCGCCGGCACCTCGGAATGGCGCAGCGTCCGCGGCGAGATCGCCTCGCGGCACGCGACGACAATCGACTATCGCGGAACGAGCCGACGAGACTGCGTCCTCGTCGCGCTTCACCCGAACGTCCCGGTCGCAGACGCCGGTATCGAGGCGCTTGTCTTCGCGCCGGGCATCGGGCCGGTTCGCGTCGTCGAGCAGTCCCTCGTAGGCCCGCGCGTGCGCCTGCTCGACTCCTACCGCGCGCGGTCGTAGGCGCGCCGCGGAAGCGGCCGCCGCGGTACGGTCGCCACGTGCGCTCTGGGGCCGCCACGCTGGCGCTCGCTGCAGCGGTCGCGTTCGCGCTCGCGGACTCCTCCATCGTCGTGCTTGCGCTTCCGGAGCTCTACGGCGACTTCAACACGACGATTCAGGGCGTCTCGTGGGTGGTCACGGCGTACAACCTCGCCGTCGTCGTCGGCGCTATCGCCGTCCTACCGCTCGCCGGCCGGGTCCGCCCGGCCGTGTCGGCACTGGTCGGTCTTTTGATCTTCGCCGTGGCCTCGATCGTCTGTGCGGCGGCAGGTGGGCTGGCGCTGCTGATCGCGGGTCGCACCGTGCAAGGGCTCGGCGCGGCGCTGCTGCTCGTCTCCTCGCTGCCGCTGCTCGTGGCGCTCACTGGCCCGCGCCCCCACGCGATCTCGGTCTGGGTCTCCGCCGGGACACTCGGTGCTGCGGCCGGCCCGGCGGTCGGCGGGATCCTCACGCAGCTCTTCAGCTGGCGGGCGATCTTCGCGGTCCAGGCGCCCGTCGCAGCGCTCGCCGTCGTGGCCGCACGCGAGCGGAGCGCCTGGTTGGTGCCTCCGGCGCAACCCGGGCGCGAACGCCCTTCGGTTGCGGCCGGCGTCGGCCTCGCGCTCGCGTTCGCCGCACTCGTCGGCGCGCTCTTCCTGGCCGTGCTGCTGGTAGTGACCGTCTGGGACTTCGGCCCGGCGAAGGGCGCACTCGTGGTAAGCGCCCTGCCCATCGCCGCCGTCGCATCGCGACCGCTGGCGCGGCTCCTCAGCCGGCCGGTCGAGATCGCAGGTGGCGCGCTGCTGCTGGCGGCCGGTCTCGTCGCGCTCGCGTTCCTGCCCGCGAGCAGCGCGGCCTACGCCGTCCCGGCCCTCGCCATCAGCGGCGTCGGGCTCGGGCTCGCGCTCGTACCGCTGACCGCCGCTTCGATCGCCGAGCGCGGCGATCTGGAGCGAAGCGCCTCCTTCTCGGTCGGCGCCCGGCACCTCGGGTTGGTGATCGGGCTGGTGGCGGTCGCGCCGCTGCTCGCCGGCTCGCTCGACCGCGCCGGCGACGACGCCACCACGAGCGCCACACGTGTCGTTCTCGACGCCCGGATCCCGCTACAGGCGAAGATCCCGATCGCGCTCGACCTCTACCGCGCGTTCCGGAAGGCACAGGCGGGTCAGATCCCCGACCTCGCGGCGCCGTTCAACGCGCACGGCGCGGGCGACGACCCGCAGGTCCGACAGGCCCGGGACGACCTGCTCGCGGCCGTCCGCGCACCGCTGACGCGAGCGTTTCGCTCGTCGTTCCTGCTGTCGGCGGCGTTTGCGGTGCTCGCCGGCCTCGTCGCACCGGCCTTCCGCACGAGGATCGAATGACCGGCCGCTCGGGCCTTCTCGCGCTCGCGGCGCTCGGGCTCGCCGCCGTGATCCTGATCGCGGTCGAACTCGCCCGCGGCGGGGCGAGCTACGGCAGCGTCGCCACCGAGCACCCCTGCGCGCAGCGCGCTGCGTTCCAGGGCGGCGGCCTCGACGCGACCGTCCAGCGAATCGTCCTCGACGGCCTCGACGGCGCCGCCTGCCGGCTCGGAACGACCCGCGAGCAGCTCGTCCTGTCGTTTTCCGGCACCGGTCCGACCCACTGGAGCCGGAAGACCATCGAGCGGGCGGTGCGGGCCGGGCTGCTCCACGCGGTCGACCAGGCGCAGGCCCGCGGCGACGTCGGCTCCCTGACTGCCGGCCTGCTGCGGCAGGTGATCGAGCGCGCGCCGCTCCAGTTGTTGATCAACGGCGGCGCCGCACTCGGCGGCCTATTCGGTTGACGAAAGCGGAACTCCGCGGCCTTCGTCGGCTGAGCGGTAGAGCGCCTCGATCGCACGCGCCTGCCCAACGGCGTCCGCCCGCCCGAGCACCGGCTCCGCCTCGCCGTGGATCGCGTCACCGAGGTTCTCGAGCTCGAGACGGTACGAATCGACGACCTCGACGGCGACGGTCTCCGTCTTGCTCCCCGTCCGCAGCTCGATGCCCGGGGCCCTGCAGTGCCAGGGGTCGTCGACGAAGAGCGAGCCGTCCGAGCCGATCACCTCCAGCTCGTCGCGGACGGGGAGATCGAAACCGCAGTCGAAGTTGGCGATCACGTCTTTCGGGAAGCGCATCGTCCCGGCGAACCGGACGTCGACGCCCGATTGGCCGACCAGCTGCTCCCCGAAGACCCGCTCCGGCTCGCCGGCGATCAGGCGCGAGCCGTTCACGCAGTAGCAACCCACGTCCATCAGGGCCCCACCGTCGAGATCGGCGGCGAGACGGACGTTCTGCGGATTCGTGATCGTGAAGCTGAACGCCGCCCGCACGACGAGCGGCGTCCCGACCGCGCCGCCCTCGACCAGCTCCTTGAGCTTCGCGGTCTGCGGGTTGAATCGGTACATGAACGCCTCCACGAGGATCCGACCGGCGCGCTCGGCTGCGTCGTAGGCGCGCTCGACAGCCTCGGCGCGCCGATCGAGCGGCTTCTCACAGAGCACGTGCTTGCCCGCCTCGAGTGCCTTGATCGACCACTCGACATGGAGCGAGTTCGGCAGCGAGATGTAGACGGCCTCGACATCGGGGTCCTCGAGCAGCGCCTCGTAGCTGCCGTACGCACGCTCGAACCCCTTGGCGCGCGCGTACTCCTGCGCACGGTGCTCGTCACGGCTGGCGACTGCGAGGACGTCGACGCGGTCCGACTGGCGCGCGCCGGCCAGGACGAGGTCGTTGATCTTCGCCGTCGACAGGAATCCCCACTTAATCTTTGCGCGATTCATGCGCGTCAACTTAGAGCGACCGAGCCGAAGGCGACAGGAGCTCTAGCCCCACGACGGCTCCGCGATCGGGCGGAACGCGGTCTCCAGGATGCGGTGGTTGCGCGGTCTCGTCAGGACGAACAGGACGACCTCGGCCACGTCCTCGGCGGTCATCATCCCCCCGAGCTCCGGCATGCCGGGCGTGCGACCGCGCCCCATGGCGAACTCGGTTGCGACCCCGCCCGGGCAGACGTTCGTGCAGCGGACGCCCTGCTCCCGGAGCTCGTGGTCGAGCGCGCGCGTGAATCCGACCTGTGCGAATTTCGACGCGCAGTAGACGGCCTCGTAGGGCAAACCGCGGCGCCCCGCCTCCGAAGCGAGCGTGACGATGTCCGCCTCGCCGCTGGCCAGGAGGTGGGGAAGCGCTGCCCGGACGGCGTAGATGGTTCCCTTGGCGTTGACGTCGATCATCTCGTCGAGATGATCGGGGTCGAGCAACAGGAAGGGGCCGTATGCCCCGACGCCTGCATTGGCGACGAGGATGTCGAGGCCTCCGAACCGGTCGACGACATCTCCGACGATCGAGTCGAGCTGCGCCGGGCTGCGAACGTCGCATGGCCGTGCCACGGCGTCCGCAATCCCTAGGTCCTCACCCCTCCGGGACGCGAGTCCGAGCTTTACGCCCTGCTCGGCGAGCGCGAGGGCGACGGCTGCGCCGATCCCTCCACTTGCTCCTGTGATGAGCGCGACCTTGCCTTCGAGCCCGGTTACGAATGTCATCGTTCCTCCTCGCCGACCAGTTCCTTGAACGCGGGCTCGCCGCGGATGGGATCGAAGTCGGAGTCGTCGGCAGCGAGCGACCGAAGCCGTTCCGACTGGTCGATTGCCTGCCGTAGGTGCTCGATCGCGTCGGCTGAGCGGCCGGCAAGGCTCTCGCAGCAGGCGAGGTTGTACAACGGATCGGCGTATCGGGGCCGGGCCTCGATCACCTCGCGCCCGCGGTCCGCGACGGCGGCGTATTCGCCGGCCTCGTACAGGGATCGAAAAGGGGCCCAGATCTCCCAGCCGTCGGGCTCGTACGCCCGTCCCGCGGCGGCGCCGACGACGATAATCGTCGTTCCCTCCTCCTTGGTGACAACTGTGCGCTTCGTACCGGGCGAGACGAAGACGAGCGTGCCGGCTGGTGCGTCGAAGCGCTCGCCATCGAGCGTGAAGACGGCGTGTCCTCGCTGCACGACGTAGAGCCGCTCGTGGGTTGCCTCCGATTCATCGTCGTCGCCGGTGATCTGATCACCTGCGCCGTGGCCAACCCACGCGTTGACTCCAAAGGCCAGGATGCCGAGGTGGTGCCGAACGGGTCGCCACGGAGAGCCGCCGTAGTCCACCTCGTCGATCTCGTCGAGCTGTGCGACCGCATAGCCACTCATGGTCCTCCCCCTTCTGTGGCCCTCGTGGCCCGCAGTGCGGGGTAGAGAGCGCGGAAGCGGGAGTATCCCTGCTCGTACGTCTCCTGCCACGCGGGATCGGGCTCGACGGTGCTGCGAACCCGAACGCACGCCGCCACGGCCTCGTGGACGTCGTTGAAGACGCCCCCCGCGACGCCGCCGAGGAGCGCCGCCCCGTACGCGGCCCCCTCCTCGACCGCCGTGCGCTCGAGCGGAATCCGGAGGACGGAGGCGACGATACGCAGCCAGAGCTCGCTGCGCGCCCCGCCACCGGAAGCGCGACCGGCTTCGGGCTCGACGCCGAGCTCCTCGAGCAGCGCGAGCGAGTCCCGAAGCCCGTACGCCACGCCTTCGAGAACCGCGCGCACGAGCGCGCCGCGTCCGTGCCGCTGCGACAAACCCACGAAGGCGCCGCGAGCGTTCGGATCGGCGTGCGGCGTCCGCTCGCCGGCGAGGTAGGGCAGGAAGGTGACGCCGTCCGCTCCCGGTTCCCACAGATCGGCCTCGGCGGTCAGGGCCGCGTACTCCATGTTCGGCTCGAGCGCATCGCGGAACCAGCGCAGGGATCCCGCCGCGGACAGCATCACGCCCATCGCGTGCCAGCCGCCCGGGACGGCATGGCAGAACGCATGGATGCGAGCCTCGCGGTCCGCAGCGAATCCGGGCAGCGCGGCGAAGACGACGCCGGACGTGCCGAGCACGACCGAAAGCGGGCCCGGCCGGTCGACGCCGACCCCGAGCGCGCCCGCGGCCTGATCTCCGGCACCGGCCGCAACGGGCACGCCGGACGCCGTTGCGCCGGAGATCTCCGGCGACTCGAGCGCCGACGGCAGCCACTCCCGCGGCAGGTCGAGCGCGCCGAGCATCTCGTCGCTCCAGCTACGGGCCGCAACGTCGAAGAGCAGCGTCCCCGAGGCGTCCGCGACGTCGGTCGCCAGCTCGCCGGTCAGTCGTAGCCGCACGAAGTCCTTGGGGAGTAGAACGTGGCCGATGCGCGAGTAGACGTCGGGCTCGTGGGTCCGAAGCCAGAGCAGCTTCGGCGCGGTAAAGCCTGGCAGCGCCCGGTTGCCGGTGAGCCGGATCAGCCGCTGGAGCCCGAGGCGCTGCTCGATCTCCGCGCACTCGGCGGCTGTTCGCTGGTCGTTCCACAGGATCGCCGGCCGGAGGACTCGCAGCTCCGAGTCGAGGGCGACGAGTCCGTGCATCTGCCCCGAGAGCCCGATCCCGCGGACGTTGTCCACACCGAGCGCCGCGAGCGCCGTCTGCGTCCCTCGCCACCAGTCCTCGGGATCCTGCTCGGCCCAGCCCGGATGCGGCATCGACAGCGGATACTTCGCCTCGGCCTTCGCGACCACGTCGCCGTCCGGCGAGATGGCGACCGCCTTGACGCCGGTCGTGCCGACGTCGAGGCCGACCAGTGCGGTCACCCGGTATCCAGCCCGGCCGTGTCGATCGCGCGGAGCGCGAGATCCTCGTCGTCGTCGCCGGGGAGCCCGCTGACGCCGACGGCACCGATTCGCTTTCCCCCCTTGAACACCGCGACGCCCCCCTTGAAGAAGCTGAAGAACGGATCGAAGCTGGCGAGCTCGGCCGGGTCGTCGCGCACCTTTTCGGCGAGCGCCCGCGTCGTCACGGCGTCGCTCCTCGCGGCCGTGTACGCCTTGCGCTGGGCATTCAGCGACGTGTCCCGTGGGGCGCCGTCCATGACGGCCGCGGCCACGAGCTCGCCGTGGTCGTCGCAGACGAACACCGAGACTGGGCCGGGCGACGCCTTGACGACCGCCTCCACGATCAGTCGCGCGTGCTCGAGCTTCATGCTCCGAGCGCCTCGTACACGAGCTCGTACGCGCGGACGGCGTCCTTCTCCATCTGGGCCTCGCGAAGCGCGTCCTCGTCGATCCGCGCAGCCACCGAGTCGATGAACCGCCAGTGCAGAACGCTCCGCCGCACCGCTGCCACGGCGTCCTCGGTGTACGGGTACAGGTCGAAGCCGAGCCGCTCGCCGTTCTCTCCGTAACCCGCGCGTCGGAGCTCGAGCGCGAGCTCGAGCGTCTCCATGAACGCCGTCGCGCCGACCATGTTGTCGTCGTCGAACGTGCCCCAGCCGGAGTTCGCGTGGTGGTGGCCGAGCAGCCCCTCCGCGGCGAGCAACGCCGCGTACTCGCCGAGGCTCTCGCCGTTCATCAGCAGGTGCTGCCAGTCCATGTTCACCTTGACGTTGTCGAGGCCCTGCGCGCGCAGCTTGTGGATCACGTGCAGCGTCATCCCGATGTTGCGCATCAGGATCTTCATCGCCGGCTCGGAGTTCTTGTGCTCGAGGAAGAGGAGGATCCCGCGCTCGCGGCAGCGCTGCGCCGCCTGGCCGATGCCGTCCACGAGCCACGCCCAGCTCTCCCTGTACGGCGCCTGGAACGGATAGTTGTAGCCCTCGATCCCCGGCCAGATGATGAAGTGGGCGCCCAGCTCGCCCGCGAAGTCGATCGCGGCGAGCGTCCGTCGCACCGCCTCGGCGCGCGTCGCGTCGTCCGGGGAGACGAGCCCGCCGCGGCCGAAGCGCGGATCGAGGTGGAGACCCGTCGCGATGCAGTAGACGTCGTGGCGGCCGAGCGCCCCGCGGACCTCGTCGACGTTCGTCTCCGAGAGCTCCTGCGGATAGTGGAACTCGTAGCCGTCCATGAGGTCGCCGAGCCCGTCGACCGCGCGCCGTACGCGCTCGACCGTCGAATCGCCGGCGTGCTCGGGCTGGTAGCCGCCGGGCACGAACCGCGTGATCATCGGCCCGAGGGCCCAGATGCCGAGGCTGGTCTTTATCAAGCTCCTGTCGCCTCCGGCTCCGTCGCTTTAAGTTGACGCGTCATCGGTCGCGATACGTGACAGATTCCCGGCGGCCAGATTCAGCCGAGCGCAGGATCGCCTCGACGACCTCGTCGCAGCGGTAGCCGTCCTCGAAGGTGGCGCCGTGCGGGGGGACGCCGTGCTCGCCGGCGATCGCCTCGAGCAGGTGTCCGAGCTCGTGCGTGAAGGTGTCGCCCCAGCCGACAATGTGCCCCGGGGGCCACCAGTACCGCATGAACGGATGGTCGGGCTCCGTCACGAGGACGCGGCGGAACCAACGCCCGCCGGTCGTCACCTCGAGCTCGTTCATGCGCTCGACGTCGAACGACAGCGAGCCCTTCGACCCGTTGACCTCGAACGTGTTCTGGTTGATGCGACCGAGGGCCAGCCGGGAGGCCTCGAGCGTTCCCGGAACGCCGCTCGCAAACTCGATCGTGGCCACGAAGTGGTCGTCGACCTGCCGGTTCGGGATCACCGTCCTCACCAGGGCCGACACCGATGCGATGTCGCCGACCAGGTAGCGGGCGATGTCGATGATGTGCGTACCGAGGTCTCCGATCGCCCCGGTTCCCGCCTGCGCGCGATCGAATCGCCAGATGCTCTCGTCGGCGTCCCAGCCCCATGACTGCAGGTAGCGGGCCCGGAAGTGGACGATGTCGCCGAGTTCGCCGCCCTCCAGGAGCTCGCGCGCGAGGCGAACGGCCGGGACAAAGCGGTAGTTGAAGCCGCACATGTGGTGGACGCCGGCCCGGTCCGCCTCCTGCCACATCTCGTACGACTGGGCGGCGCCGAGGCCGAGCGGCTTCTCGCAGATGACGTGCTTGCCGCTCCGCACGGCGGCGATCGACGGCTCGGCGTGGGCCACGTTCGGCCCGCCGTTGTCGAAGACGCCGACGCGGTCGTCCGAGACCTGGTCGCGCCAGTCCGTCACGGCGTCCTGCCATCCCCACTCGGCTCGCGCCTCCTCCACCCGCTCCGCCGTCCGGCCGGAGACGGAGACGAGCTCGGGGCGGAGCGGCACGTCGAGGTGTTGCAGCGCAAGTAGCGCCCGCGAGTGGGCCTTCCCCATGAAGGCGTAGCCGAGCATGGCCACGCCGATCGTCTCCGTCATGCGCGGCCGGCAGCGGCCCGCCCGCGGCGGGCGACGGCGTCGACCGTCACGGCGAGCAGGAGGATCGCCCCCTCGACCATCAGCTTCACGTCCGGGCCCTGACCGACGAGGTCGAGTCCGTTCGCGACGCTGCCGATGACGAGCGCGCCGAGCAGCGCTGACCAGACCGTGCCGCGCCCCCCGAAGAGGCTCGTACCGCCGATCACCGCCGCGGAGATCGCCTCCAGGGTCACCTCACCTGGGTTGATCGCGAGGCTCGCGGCGTTGAGCCGTGCGGTCTGGATCAGGCCCGCGATCCCGGCCAGTGAGCCTGAAAGCGCGAAGACACTGATCCGGATCATCGACACATTGATGCCGGCCCGGCGGCTCGCTTCGGCGCTTCCGCCGACGGCGAAGATGTAGCGGCCGAAGCGTGTCCGCGTGGTGATGAGTGCGAAGAAGATGACGAGGCCGAGGAGGATGACGCCGGCCGTCGGGATGCCGCTCGTGTAGTCGCCGAATATCCAGTGGTTCTTGAATGAACCGTTGAGAATCGCCGTGGCGACGAGGGCGATCGCAGCCACTAGCGCGATCCTGATCACGACCACGAGCACGGGGGCTGCCGGCAGGCCCGCGCGTCTCCGCTGCGCCGCCTCGTACAGGGCCATCAGGCCGTAGAGGCCGACGGCCACGATCGCGAGGATCCAGCCCGCGGCATGCGGCAGGTAGGAGAATGCGACGGCGTTGATGTGCGACTCGAAGACGTTGATCGTCCCCTCGGAGCCGAGCACGTGTTGCTGCAACCCTTGCCAGGCGAGTAACCCCGCGAGGGTGACGACGAACGAAGGCACGCCGATGAGGGCGAACCACGCTCCCTGGAACGCGCCGATCGCGGTGGACACGGCGATTGCGAGCACGATGCCCCAGTACCACGCCCAGCCGTGGTTCGTGACCGACCAGCCGATCAGGGCGGACGAGAGGATCATGACCGCTCCGACCGAAAGGTCGATCTCGCCGAGCAGAAGCACGAGCACGATCCCGACAGCGAGCGTCCCCGTAACCCCGATCTGGAGGATGAGGTTCGAGAGGTTCCGGGCGCTCAGGAAGACGCTTTCCTTGTACTGGAAGTAGCCCCAGATCGCGGCGAGCGCCACGAGCACCGGAAGCGCGCCGAACTCGCCGGTGCGGAGACGCAGCCAGGTGACCTGGACGAGCGCCTTCAGGGCGCCGGTGAAGCCGGCTTGCTTTGCTTGCTCTACGGCCTCTTCGATTGCCGATGGCTCGGGTGACGCAGTGGCCATCTATGCGGCCGCCTGCTCTCTTGCGCCGGTGATGGCGGCGACAACATCGTCGGGGGTCGCCTTGTCGTGGTCAAACGTGGCCGCCCGGCGGCCGAGCCGCAACACGATGATCCGGTCTGCGACCTCGAAGACCTCCTGGATGTTGTGCGTGATGACGACGACGCCGAGCCCCTGCTCACGGAGCTGCTTGACGAGCTCGAGCACTTGCGCCGTCTGGACGACACCGAGTGCCGCGGTCGGCTCGTCGAGAATGACGATCTTCGAGTTCCACATCGCCGCGCGCGAGATCGCAACCGACTGGCGCTGGCCACCCGAGAGCGAGGCGACGGGCGTGCGGACGCTGCGGATCGTCGTCACCTTCAGGCTCGAGAGAACGTCGAGCGAGCGCTTCTCCATTTTCAGCTCGTTGAGCGGACCGAGGCCGTGCGGGTCGGCGCGCTCGCGCCCCAGGAACATGTTCGCCACGACGTCGAGGTTGTCGCAGAGGGCGAGATCCTGGTAGACGGTCTCGATCCCGAGCTTCGTTGCTGCCGCCGGTGAGTGGATCTTGACTTCCCTGCCCTCCCAGACGATCGAGCCGCCGTCGGGCTGGTGAGCGCCCGCGATCGTCTTGATCAACGTCGACTTGCCGGCGCCGTTGTCGCCGACGAGGGCGACGACCTCGCTGGCATAGACCTCGAAGTCGACGCCACGGAGTGCCTGGACGGCGCCGAAATGCTTCTCGATCCCCTTCAGCTCGAGGATCGGCCGCCGGTTCGGCCGAGGCGGGGAGGCGGCGGGCGAGCCGCCGCCTCCCCTGGCCGCCGGCGAATGCTCGCCCAGCGCCCGCCTCCTTACTTGCAGATGGACTTCTTCGGAACGCCCTTGCAGACGTTCTTGAGACCGCCGATGCCGGGAACGTTGACCCAGCCGTTCTTGACGAGCAGGCTGAGGTTCGCGTAGCCCACGGCCTTGACGGGCAGGAGCACGGTCGGGATGGCGCTGCCGGAAGCGTTCGCCGTCCGCGAGTTGATCCCCGGGAGCTTCTTCTTTCCGCGGAGCAGCGCATTCGTGATCCTCGCTGCCGCCGGAGCCTGCTTGCGGATGTCCTTGAAGACGGTCATCCCCTGATAGCCGCGGATGATGTTCTGGATGCCCTCGAGCGAGGCGTCCTGGCCGGTCACTGGCACCTTGCCCGCGAGCTTCTGCGCCTTGAGCGCCGCGATGATGCCGCCGGCCATTCCGTCGTTCGCGGACAGGACGGCGTTGATCTTGTTCTTGTTCTTCGTCAGGAGCTGCTCCATCTCACGCTGGGCAGTGGGCGGATCCCAGCCGGGCGTCCACGTTCCCGCCGCCGGGCCGACGACCTTGCGCGAGCCGGCCTTGAAGAGTGGCTTGAACACCTGCAGCATGCCGGTGTTGACGAAGTGGGCGTTCGCGTCGGTGTTCGAACCGTTGATGATCGCGACCCGCGCACCCTTCTTCGTGTGCGCCTTCATCCAGACGCCCATCGAGTGTCCAACGGTGACGCTGTTGAACGAAACGTAGGCCGAGAGCTTCGCGCCGGCGATGATCCGGTCGTACGCGATCACCTTCACGCCCTGTGCAGCCGCACGCTTCGCAACGTTGCCGAAGGCCTTGCCGTCGATCGCAGCGACGACGAGCACCTTCGCGCCTTTCGTGATCTCGTTCTCCGCCTGCGACGTCTGTGTGTCGGGGTTGTTCTTGGCATTGACGACGTCGATCTGCACACCCTTGTAGAGCTTCTTCAGGGCGTTCACGAACGCTCCACGGTCGAAGTTCTCCCACCGCGGGGTCACGTTCTCCGGCAACAGGAACGCGACGCGCGGTGACGCGGACGCCTTCGTCGGCGCGCTCTTGCTGGCGGCCGCGCCGATGCTCGCCGCCAGGACCGCCATCGCGGCGACCGCAACAGCCGCAATCACGCCTCGGCGGCGTTTTCCTCTGAGCAGATCTCCCACTGTCTTCCTCCTCCTCGCTTTGCCCCTCCTATGGCGCGGAAAATACTACTCCCCCTCGAAGGAACCGGACCATTCTGCCGCAAGCTTTACCGCCGAACCGCGTCTACCGCTTCTACCGCGGCGGCGCGCTGCTCGGAACGCTGCGCGCGGCGCCCGAGCCGGACGGGTCGTTCCCCGAGGACTGGGTTGGATCCGTAACGGCAGCGTCGAACCCGGGCCGTGACGAGCCCGAAGCGGGACTGTCGCGGCTCACGGACGGCCGACTCCTCCGCGATGTCGTCTCGGCGGATGCGAAGCCGTGGCTCGGCCGCGAGCATCTGGACCGCTTCGGCACGTCCACCGGTCTGCTCGTCAAGCTCCTCGACGCGGCTGAGCGCCTGCCCGTCCACGCCCACCCCAGCCGAGACTTCGCCCGCGCGAACCTCGGATCGCCGTTCGGCAAGGCTGAGGCGTGGATCGTCGTCGCGACCCGCGGCGAGGCGGCCGAGGTGTGGGTCGGCTTGCGGGAGCCGGT
>Ga0075425_100004600_pt1 | contig 14246 bp, 11 predicted proteins | sample SoiMethybrSBSTD4_FD_75300 | JGI IMG/M metagenome (GOLD analysis project Ga0075425, IMG submission 75300) | Bulk soil microbial communities from a Populus tree surrounding site in Tennessee, USA - Soil MetaG P. TD hybrid SBSTD4 | ecosystem: Environmental > Terrestrial > Soil > Tree plantation...
CTGCTCGGGCTCGGCATCCTGCTGCGGGAGCTGCCGCGCGCCGACGGCCTCAAGCGCAACCAGATCCGCTTCTTGATCGTCGCCGAGATCGTGGGCTGGAGCGGCGGCGCCACGAACTATCCTTTATGGTACGGCATTCCGATCCTTCCGTACGGCAACATTCTCGTCTCGGCCTACACGGCGATCTTCGCCTACGCGATGGTTCGCTACCGGCTCCTCGACATCGAGCTTGTCATTAAAAGGAGCCTCATCTACGCCTTCCAGCTCCTCATCCTGCTCACACCCTGCTACGTTCTTTTGCTGCTCGCGCAGACGCTGTTTTTCGGCGAGGTGAGTCCGCGTTTTTCGATCTTTGCCGTGCTCCTGTTTATTCTCGTCGGCTTTTTCTTTCCCAAGTTTCGCTTCCGCACCGAAGAAGCGTTCGAGCGCGTGTTATTTAAAAAGCGTCACGACTATCGTGCGACGCTGCTGCATTCGAGCCGCGAGATGATCTCGATGGTGGAGCTCGAGGCCGTCTGCGATAACCTTGTGAAGACCGTCGTCAATGCGCTGGGCGTGCCGAGGGCGTCGCTGTTTCTCCTCGACGAGAGCAGCGGCTCCTACAAGCTCCGCAGCAGCGTCGGCTTGAATCTGGAAGACGCCAAAGCGCCCGAAATCACCCGCGACGAAGCGCTGGTCGAGATTTTAACGCGACGGCACGAGGCGGTGATTCGCGAAGAGCTCGAGATGGCGGGGGACGAGGGCCCGGCGCTCGAGGCGGCGGGGAAAATGGCCAGCTTGCAGTCGGAGATCGCGCTGCCGCTCAATTCCAAAGACCGGCTGATCGCGATTCTCAACCTCGCGCTGCGCGAAGGTAAAGAAATGTACTCGCCGGAGGATATCGAGGTTCTGTCGACGCTGGCGAACCAAGCCGCCATTGCCATCGAGAACGCGCGCCTCTATGAAAACTTGAAGTTCTCGCAGAGCATCATCCGCCGCGCGGACCGCCTCTCCTCGCTCGGCATGCTGACCGCCGGCCTGGCGCACGAGATCCGCAATCCGCTGGTCGCGATCCGCACGTTCACGCAGCTCCTGCCGGAGCGCTACCTGGACCAGGAGTTCCGCGAGGTCTTTCAGTCGCTCGCGCTCAAGGAGGTCGACCGCATTTGCGGCTTGGTGAACGACCTGCTCAACTTCGCGCGGCCGTCGACGCCCAACGTCTCGGCCCAGGACGTGAACGAAATCGTCGACGCCATCGCGCGCATTCTCGAGACCGAGGCGAAGGACAAAGACGTCAAGATCGAGATCCATCTCGGCTCGGCGCTGCCGAAAATATTCATTGACAAGGAACAGATAAAACAGGTATGCATGAACCTGATTTTAAACGCGATTCAGTCGATCGAGGGGCCGGGGACCGTGGAGATCAGTACGCGCCTCTTCGGCGAGAACGGATCGAAGCGCTTCGCCCAGATCGAGATTCGTGACACCGGCGTCGGCATCCCGGAAAAGGACATCGAAAACATTTTCAACCCCTTCTTCACGACCAAGAAGGACGGCAGCGGTCTCGGGCTGTCGATCTCGCATCAAATCGTCAAAGAGCACGGCGGCTATATCGTCGTCGAGAGTCAAGTCGGCCGCGGCACAAGCTTCTTCGTCCGCTTGCCGGTGGGCTATTTTCCTCGCCAAGAGGTGAAGCCCGTTCCTCAATCCCATGAAGAAGATCCTGGTCGTTGATGAGTCGCAAGCGGTCCGTGAAACAATTCATCTGCTATTGGGGAGCGACTTTGCCGTCGCGCAGAAATCCTCTCTCGAAGATCTCGACCTCGGCGAATCCGCAACCGACCTCCTGATCGTCGGCGTCTCTTCCGTCGACGCGAAACCCGAAGAGCTTTCCGAGATGGCGCGCGACGCCGCGTGCCCGGTGCTCTTTCTCGTCAGCTCGCCGTACGTCGCGTCGCAGGCGCCCAAGCGAGACGGCGTCGATTATCTCGTCAAGCCGTTCAACCCCTATGGGCTGAGGGAAAAAGTCGACGCGCTGCTGTCCAGCCGGCGGCCGGCCGAGCGCGAGGCGTCGGCGGTGCTCGCGCCGCGGGCGCTCCGCTATCTCGAGCCGCCGTTCGCGACCGAAGAGGTCGCGCGGCTGGCGCGGAAGTTCGCCGAGACGCCCTTCCCGATTCTCATTTCGGCCGAGCCCGGCTGCGGCCAGGAGACCGTCGCGCGGGCGGTCCACGCGCTCGCGAATCTATCCGGCGCGTGGCTCTCGGTGCACGCCGCCGAAGCGGCCGAGCTGCCGGCGCGCCTTGCGGTGCTGCCGCAGGGGCAGGGCGGCACGCCGCCGACCGTCTATATCCGGGACGTCGACGCGATGGAACTCGCGGCGCAGTCGGCGCTGCTGGATTTTCTGCTGGCCGAAGAGACGCACGGGCGGGAGCTCAGGCTGATCGCCAATGCGCGCGGCGACCTGCTGGAAAAGGTCTATCGCGGCGAATTTCTCGACGCGCTCTACTACCGCCTCGCGACTCTGACCGTCAAGCTGCCGCCGCTGCGCGACCGCCCCGCGGACATTCCGCTCATCGCCGAGCGTCTGGCCGAAGAATGCTCCCGGCGGCTCGGCGTGAAAAAGCCGCGATTCTCCGCGGCGGCGCTGGAGCGGCTAAAGAATTATCTCTGGTTCGGCAACCTGGACGAAATGGAGAGCGTGATCGCGAGGACCCTGACGGTTCACGCCAAGGAGCTGATCGACGCGCCCGATCTCGTGCTCGGCGGCGAGCGGCCGGCCCAGACCCCCGAGCGCGCGACGCGCGCCGCCGCCGCGGCTCCCGCCGAAACGGCGAAGCCGCAGCCGGCGGCGGCCGCTCCGGTCCACGCGGCGCCGCCCGCCACCGACAAGCCGCGCGAGGTTTCGGTGCTGAACAACGGCCATTTGCAGGAGCTCAAGATTCTGATCGGCGAGCTCGCGCACGAGCTCAAGAATCCCATGGTGACGGTGAAGACCTTCTCGCAGCTCCTCGGCGACCGCTTCGACGACCCGGCGTTCCGCGTCCGCTTTCAGCAGACCGTCAACGGCGATATCCAGCGCATGGACGATCTGCTGGAATCGCTGATCGCCTTCTCGCACTTCGGCCGCCCAGAGAAAGAAAAGGTGGTGGTCTACGAGCAGCTCAGGCGGGTCGAGGAGGAGCTGCTCTCGGAGCTCATCAAGCGCGAGACGGTGCTCCAGTGGGGGGAGCGGAGCGAAAAGGCCGCGACGTTCGTCGACAAGGCGCAGTTTCTCTTCGCGTTCAAAAACATCCTGGCGGCGGTCGTCGGCCAGGTGAAAGCCAAGAGCGAGATTCAGGTGGATATCGATGAGCGGGGCGGCGTCAGCATCCGCTATACGCGCGAAACGCCGGGCGTCGGCGCGCTCGCCGAATACGTCGGCGCCGGGGCGCCCGCCCAGGGCGAAGAGGCGCTGCCGCTCCGCGTGCTGCTTGCGAACATTCTCCTGGAGCGAAACGGCGGCGGCGTCACCGTCAAACATTCCGAAGGTGAAAAATCGCTGGTTTCCGCCCAGCTTCCGACCAAGACGCAAGGGGGTACGAACTAAAGCCATGAGCCAACCGTCGCTTTTAGTCGTCGACGACGAGATCGGCGTAAGGGAGTCGATCCGTCTGATCTTCAGCAAGTCTCTGCGCCTCCATGAGGCGCGCTCCGGCGAAGAGGCGCTCCGGAAGGTGAAAGAGGAGATGCCCGACGTCATTCTGCTCGACATCATGATGCCCGGCTTCGACGGTCTCGAGACGCTGAGAAAGATCAAGGAGATTCATCCGGACGGGCAGGTGATCATGCTGACCGCGCTCAACACGGCGCGCACGGCGTTCACCGCGAAGGAGACCGGCGCCTTCGACTACGTCACCAAGCCGTTCGACATCGATGAACTCCGTTTGCGCGTCGACCGGGCGCTGGAAAAAAGCCACCTCGCGCGCGAGGTCGAGCGCCTGCAGGAGGAAGTCGGGCGCAAGTACGGCATCGAGAATATCATCGGCAACTCCAGGGCGATGATGGAGATCTACAAGACCGTCAGCCTCGTGGCGAAGCGCAAAAGCACCGTGCTCATCACCGGTGAGAGCGGCACAGGCAAGGAGCTAATCGCGCGCGCGATCCACTACAACAGCGACCGGAGGAATAAACCCTTCGTCGTGGTCAACTGCGCCGCGCTTCCCGACAGCCTGATCGAGAGCGAGCTGTTCGGCTATGAAAAGGGCGCGTTTACCAATGCCTACCAGAGAAAGATCGGTCACTTCGAGTCCGCCAACGGCGGGACGCTGTTCCTCGACGAGATCGGCGAGCTCAATCTCGGTACGCAGGCGAAGCTCCTGCGCGCGATCGAAACCGAGACGTTCATCCGCCTCGGCGGGAACGAGGAAAGCAAGGTGGACGTGCGCATCATCGCGGCGAGCAACCGCGAGCTCGAGAAGCTCTCGCGCGACGGCGGCTTCCGCGTCGATCTATTCTATCGCCTGAACGTCGTTTCCGTGGGTTTGCCCGCGCTCCGCGAGCGCCGCGACGACATTCCGGTGCTCGTCGACCATTTCTTGAAGCTCAAGGCGCGGGAGAACGGCGTTACGCCGAAGCGGCTGAACGCCGATGTCGTGGACCGCCTGGTATCCTATTCCTGGCCCGGGAACGTCCGGGAGCTGGAAAATTTGATCGAGCGGCTGACGATATTGACCGCGAGCGACACCGTGGCGCTCGGCGATCTTCCGCTGGAGATGCGGTCGGTCCAGCCGGCCGCCGGGGGCTCGCTGAAGGACGAGGTCCTGCAAGGCTCGCGCCCGCTCGGCGAGGCGGTCGACGAGTTCGAGCGCGCCATCATTTTAAAGGCACTCAAAAAGACCGGCTTCAATCAAACCAAGGCCGCCGCGCTGCTGGGAACGAGCCGCCGCGTCCTGCGCTATCGCATGGAGAAGCTCCAGATCGCCGAAGACGCTCCGGTCGAGGATGATTGCGCAAAGTTGTCCACCTAGAGCCAAGTTTGTTGTCGCTTGATCATCGCTGCGCAGTAATGCTCGCCTAGCGCGGTTCGCGCACATTTCCGGCCTTTATCTTTTCCTTGTATTTCAGCAGCTTATCTGACCGAGTAACCCCGGTTCAAAGCCCGGCTTTTACTGCTTTCATGGCATATCGCTTGCTCAAGCAAGATAGGTTATGGAAGAACGTCCTAATATCCTCGTGGTCGACGACGAAATCGGCCCGCGGGAATCTCTCAAAGTCCTTCTCAAGCCCTACTACAACGTGTACGCCGTCGAAAAGCCGACCGAGGCGATCGCGATGCTCGAACAGATTCCAGTCGATCTCGTGACGCTCGATCTCAAGATGCCGGGCATGTCCGGCACCAAGGTCCTGGAGAAGATCAAGCAGCGCGACCCCGACATCGAGGCGATCATCATCACCGGCTACGGCTCCATGGACACGGCCATCGAGGGGCTGAGGCTCGGCGCGTTCGACTACATCTCCAAGCCGTTCGACGTCAATCACATCCTTACGCTGATCCGCCGCGCGCTCCAGCGGCGGCAGGCGAAAATGGAGCTCAAAAACGTCAAATCGGAGTTTCTCGCCAACATCTCGCACGAGCTGCGCACGCCGCTTAGCGTCGTCATCGGCTTCGTTTCGATCCTTCTCGACCAGCTGCTGGGTCAGCTGACCGAGCAGCAGCAGAAGATCCTGGAGCGCGTCTACAAGAACTCCGGCGAGCTCCTGGAGCTCGTCGACAACGTGCTGTTCCTGAGCTCGCTCAACGCGGGCGAGGTGACGCTCGCCGCCGAGGCCTTCGACGCCCGCGCGATGCTCGACCAATGCATCAACCGCTACCAAGCGCTGGTGAAAGACAAGCGCATCGCGGTGACGATCGACGCCCCGGCCAAGGTGCCGAGCGTCGGCGATGCCTCCAAGACGGCGCGCGTCACGCAAAACCTCCTGCACAACGCGATCAAGTTCACGCCGGCGGGCGGCACCATTACCCTTAAGCTCCAGGAGGTGCGCGCGGAGAAGCGCTTGCAGATCGAGATCATCGACACCGGCCTCGGCATGCCCGAGCAGCACATCGAGCGGCTCTACGAGCCGTTCCAGCAGATGGACAGCTCGATGCGCCGGCAGTTCTCCGGTCTCGGCCTCGGTCTGACGGTCGCGCGCCGCCTGACCGATTTCCTGGGCGGCAGCCTGCAAATCAAGAGCGGGGCGAACGTCGGGACCCACGTCGTCTTCAGCATTCCGCACGAAGCCGAGCGCGCGAACGCGGTCGCGCGCCACACGGTGTGAATATGATCCGAGAGGCTGCCATGAATACCATTCTCTTGGTCGACGACAATCCGGACAGCCGGGAGATTTTAAGATTCCGGCTGTGGGATGTCGGCAGCTTCAACATCGCCGTCGCCTCGAACGGGCTCGAGGCGCTCGAGGTGGGCTACGTCGTCAGGCCGGACCTGATTTTTATGGATTTGCGTATGCCGGTGATGGACGGCTATGAAGCGACGCGCGCCCTCCATCAGACCGATTGGGGAAAAAAAACGCCGGTGATCGCGGTCACGACTTTTTATTCACGCGAGCAATGGCGGATGGCTTTGAGCGCCGGCTGCTGCGGTTTTATCGTCTATCCGATCCGCGACTGCGGCGAGGTGGGAAGAAAAATCCACGACGTGCTCGAGACGCAAGCGGCCTGAGCGCCGCGCCCGTCTCAAGCAGCGGCGATCAGCGTCCGGGCAGGTAGACGGTTCCGTCCATCAAGAGTCTCGCCGTGCGCGCCAGCGCGGCCTTCGAGAGAATAAGCCCGCCGTTTTCCTTGCGCGTTTCGATCTCCACTTGAATGGTTCCGGAAGGATGGCCGATGCGCACCGCGGGCGGATTGTCCGGCTGCACGCGTCGATAGATCTCGTTGACGATCGTCCCCTCGACCTTCGCCGCCGCGCCTAAGCAGACGGCGCCCGTGACGGCGTACGCCTTGTGCAGCTTTTGCAGCGCGGTCATGCGCGCGATGACATCGACGTCGCGGCTCTCGACCTTGCCCTTGGGCGTCTGGTAGGTCGTCGGCGGCGAGACGAGCGCGATCTTGGGCACGCCGGGGCTCTTTTGCGTCGCTTGTTCTTTCTTCGCGATGCCCATGATCTCAGCCACGACGGATCGGATCTCCTCGCATTTCTTGAGCAGCGGCTCATCCGCCGCGATCTGATCCGACGTCGCGTCGTCTTTCATTCCCAAATCGGTCGCGCGCACGAAGACGAACGGGTTCGCCGCGTCGACCATGGAAACCGTCAGGGTTCCAAGCGTGGGAAATTTGACGTCCTCCTTGACCTTGCCGGTGGGCAGCAACTTGCCGGTTACGGCGCCCCCCGAGTCGAGGAAGTCGAGCAGGATTTTCGAACCAGAGCCGGGCACGCCGTCGATGCGGAAGTCGCCCTCGCTGTCGAACTCGCCGTTGACGACGGGGAACTCGCCGACGATGATCTTTTTCGTGTTGGTGTTGTAGATGCGCACTTTCGTGATCGGCTCTTTCGCGTCGATCAAGCCGCGCAGCAGGGCGAAAGGACCGACGGCGGCGGAAGTGTTGCCGCAGTTGCCGGTGTAATCGATCACCGGGTCTCTGATGCCGACGTAGCCGAAGGTGTAGTCCACATCGGCGCCTGGAATAGTCGGAGGTCCGATATAAGCGACCTTGCTGGTGAGCGGGTCGGCGCCGCCGAGGCCGTCGATCTGCCGCAGATCCGGGCTGCCGAAGACGGCGAGCACCGCCCGGTCGCGGTCTTCGGGATTCCGCGGCAGGTCCTTTTCGAGAAAGAAGATCGGCTTGCTCGTGCCGCCGCGATAGATAGCGCAGGGGAGCTTCATCGTCGCTCGGTTTTTTATAGCCGATTTACGGTCGAAATTCCACAGCGGTCGTACGGCGGCCGCCTCCGCCAGCCTCTACGCTTCGACGATGTCGCGTTTGGTGCTCTGCACGAAGGCGAGGACTTCGTCTCGCTCGGCCGGAGGGACTCGAAATGCCTCCAGCGTGGCGTTCAAGTGCACCAGAAACGCCGACCAGTCGTCTTCGCTGATCTTCATCCCGTAGTGGGAGGTCTTCATGTCCCGCCCCGTGTAGTAGAGGGGGCCGCCAGCGCTCGAGCATAGAAAATCGATCAGGAGCTGTTTTTCCCGTCTGATGCCGTCCGTTCCCCGATTTTGCCAGAAGCGAGCCAGCTGCGAGTCCGCTTGCAGGCGCGGCAGCAGGTCGCTGGCTACCGCGGCGATGGCGTCGTAGCCGCCCAGACGTTCGTAGAGCGTTTTGGTACTCATCGCTTCATCTCCTTCCGTTTGTGACGTAAGAGTCGCCGAACTCAGCGGCCCGGCTGCATTCCTCTCGCTCTGTATACCGCCCCTGCCTCGCCTGAGGAAAGATAGCGCAGCAGCGCCTGCGCCGTCTCGCGCTCGCTGGTATGCGCGGACAGAAAGCCGACCAGCGAAGTCGGCGTCGAGATGTCGCGCGGCAGCGGCCCGACGACTTCGACGCCCGGCTCGGTGATGATTTCGCTGATGAACGTCAGGCCGTAATCGACTTCACCCTTCGCGAGCAACTCCATCGCGCCTCTGCCGCCCTGGCCCAGTTTGATCTTGGGTTTCATCTGCTCGGCGATACCGAGCTTTTGAAGCGTTTCATTCATGCTTACGCCCGCGGCTGCCCCGCTCGCCGCATTCGGATAGGATATCCCTTTCGCTCCTAGAAAGAGCCGTTTCACCGCATCGGCGGTCGAGATGTCGGGCTTCGGCGCGCCGGCGCGGACGGCGAGGCCGATCGCCACGCTCGCGAGCGGCGTTTCGCTCGCCGGCACGACGTGGCCCGAAGCGATCACCGGATCGAGCGGCGGCTGCGCGACCGGAACGTCGAACGGCTCGCCCTTGACGATGCGCTCCTTCGTCCCGCCGCCCGAGCCGAACGTCGCTTTGACCTTGTGGCCGGTCGCGCGCTCGAAGCCGGGAAGCAGCTCTTCGAAAGCCGCCCGGATGCCGCCGGGGGCGATCAGGGTGATCTCCGCGGCGTTCGCGGGAAGCGGACTGACAGCGATCAACGCGCTGACGATCGGAACGAGCAGGCCCTTCATAATGCGCTCCCGTCAGCCCGGAAGCTTCATCAGCTTGGCGGCGTTGCCGCCGAGAATCGCGATGCGCTCGTCATCGTTCAACCCGGGCGTATTAAGAACGTGATCGACCGGTCCCTTGACCCAAGGAACGGCGTAGTCGGTTCCGATCATAATCTGGCTCGCGCCGTGCTCGTTGACAAGATGCCGCAGCGCCTCGGATGTGAAGACGAGCGAGTCGTAATAAAGGTGTTTGAGATATTCGCTCGGTTTTTTCTTGAGCGCGGGCCCTTGGCACTGCTCGGGGAAGACCGCGCAGCCGTAATCCATACGCGCGGAATAGGAGGGCAGGAAGCCGCCGCCGTGCGCGCCGCAAATCTTTAAGTTCGGAAAGCGGTCGAGCGTGCCTTCGAAAATGAGATGCGCGAGCGCGAGCGAGGTTTCCAGCGGATTGCCGATCACGTTGCCGAGCGCGCCGCTGCCGCGGACGCGCTTAACGATGCCGGTCGATTGCGGAGCAGTCTGCGGATGGATGAAGACGAGGGCTTGAAGATCTTCGGCTTTTCTCCAGAAAGGATCGAACTTGGGCGCGGAGATCTCCTCGCCTTCCACGCTGCCGCCGATGGCGGCGCCGACGAAGCCCAGATCCTTCATGCCGTACTGGAGCTGCTCGGCCGCAAGTTCTGGAAATTGCAGCGACACCGGGGCATAGCCGACGAAGCGGCCGGGAATCGCTTTGCACATCGCGGCGAGCTTCTCGCTCTGCAGGTCGAACGTGCGGCGGGCCAGGTCGCGTTCCATCGCATACCAGAAGGCATTGATACTGAGCGCCTGCACGTCGACGCCGTCTCCGTCCATGTCGGCGACTCGCGCGGCGTTCACAGGAAAGCCGAGATTACCGTCGAGCTGCCGTTTGGCGCGCTCCTCGAACGGGGTGTCTTTCACAAGGTCGAGCACCGCAGGAACGGCGCAGTGCGCGTGCACGTCCACGGTTCTCACGCGCCGGCCGCCCACGGACACTTCACGCCGCTTGCGCGCAAGCGGCTCGGCCGCGCGTGCGATGCCGCAGGCGACGCACACCGCGCCGGCCGCGGCATATTTCAAGAAAGCCCGGCGATCGATCATGACCGGTCAGCGCACCGCGATCGGCGCCACCGCCGAACCGGTCGCGCCTTTGAGTTTCAGTGGCTGCACAATGAAGGCGAATTCGTACGCGCGCGCCGCCGCGAGCGCATCCAGCTCCAAATTCTCGATCAAGTAGATGCCCTGCTGGATCAGCATCATCGCGTGCACCGGCAGACTGTATCCCGGCTCGGAAGGGCGAACTTCCACGCAGCAGTTGTCGGCCGCGATCAGCATCGGCTCGCGCGCCGCGAGCCACTGGGCGGCGGCGATGCCGATGCCGGCGGGGGTCGAGCCGTAGCGCGGGTTGTCCTTGCCCATGAGCTTGGCCCAGCCCGTGCGGATGATCACCGCGTCGCCGCGCTCGAGCTTCAAGCCGGCTTTGGCGAGCGCCTGCTCGAGATCGTCGGGTGTGATGATGTAAGAGTTCGGCAGCAGATCGACGCCTTTGAGTGCGGCGATGTCGATGAGCACGCCGCGGGTCATGAGGCCGCCGACGTTCTCGACGCCGAGCTTCTTAAAGCCGCTGCGCGTGCCGATCTCCCCGAGCTTGAAGCAATTATAAAAGCTGTCGCCCCACATCTGGTGGGCGAAGGCGTCGAACTGCGTGCCGATCTGGCCTAACTCGGTGACGACGAGCTCTTCGTTCGCCTGGCGGCCGTTCGGGATGGGCAGCGCGGGCTTGGTATAGATGTTGAAGACGCGGTTGGCGTTGATGAAAGACTCCTTCGGATCGGGCGACAAGACCGCGCCGAGCTCGAAGACTTCGCCAGTCTTGATCAGCTTCGCCGCGCGCAAGACCGTTTCCAGCTTCATCAGATTGCCGGAGCCGCGCTGGTCTCCGGCGCCCCATTTCGACGGGCAGCGCTCGCTGTCCGGCGGCATCTTCCAGCTCTGTGCCCAAGACGCGCCGCTCGCCACGAGCGCGGTTGCTGTCATTATCGTCAACGCCATGCAACGCATCGCTATCCTCCTCTTCAAAGTTTTACGGGAGCCCCGGCGTATTGACGCGGATTTTGTAGATGCTCGTGCGCGCCGCGATGTATAGCGTCTTGCGGTCGGCGTCGCCGAATTCCACGTTGGCGGCGAGCTCGGGCGTGAGGATCGTGCCGAGATGCTTGCCCTCGGGCGAGATCACCCACACTCCGCCCGCCGCGGTCTCGTAGATGTTTCCCTTGCTGTCGACCCGCATGCCGTCGGTGATGCCGGGAGTCTGGTCCTTGCTGATGTCGATGAGCATCGTGCCGTTGGCGACTGTGCCGTCGGCCTGGACTTCGTAGCGCTTGATGAACTTGTCGCGTCCGCCGTTGGCGTAGAGATATTTCTCGTCGGGCGAGAAGGCGAGGCCGTTCGGTCTCTGGATGTCTTTGATGATGAGCGACACTTTGCCGTTCCGCAGCATGAAGATGCCGGCGAAGTCGAGCTCTTTCTTGGGATCGTTTTCTCTCTGACGCAGGCCGCCGTAGCCGTCGGTAAAATAGATCGCGCCGTCTTTTTTGACCACGAGATCGTTCGTGCCGCCGAACCGCTTGCCTTCGTAGCGGTCGGCGAGCACGGTGCGCTTGCCGTTTTTCTCGATCCGATCGATCGAGCGGCCCGCCCACGTTGCGATGACGAGCCGGCCCTGGCGGTCGAGCGCCAGGCCATTCGATCCGATCATCGGGAATTCTTCGTAGAGCGGGTCGCTTTTCTCTTTGCCGTTGGTTTGGATGAAGCCGACGCGCCAGATGTCCTGGCCGGTGTAGCCGCTGTGGTCAAGATAGACCGAGACCTTGCCGTCGGGCGTCCATTTATAGATGACGTTGGCGGGGATGTCGCTGAAGAGGAGATAACCGCTCTTGCCTTTCTGGACCCAAAGCGCGCCTTCGGTAAAGCCGAAGCCCCCTTTGACTAACTCCAGCTTGGAGTCGGGAGAGACGAGCGCATCGAGCGCGGGATCGATCGTGACCACGGCCTTTTCGGGAATCTTTTGTGCCGCTGCGAACGCCGCGGCCGACAGTAACACGACTGCAACGGCAAGAAATATTTTCATAATTGCGTCCTCCGCCGCGACAAGAGGTATACCCCCGTCAGAATAAACGGCACGCTGTACAGCTGCCCTGTGTTGAGCGTCATGCCGCGCTCGAACGGAACCTGATCCTCCTTGAAAAATTCGAGGATAAATCGCGCGCTGAAGCTGGCGGCCAGAGCGGCGCCCACGAGGCGTCCCGGGACGGCGGCGATGCGGGTTTTCAGATAGGCGACGTAGAGCGCCGCGGCGATGATCGCGTAGGCGAGCGCCTCGTAGAGCATCACCGGGTGGCGGGGGAGATTGTCGACGCGCAGGAATACGACCGCCCAGGGCACGTCGGACGGCCGGCCGACGATCTCCGAGTTGAAGAAATTACCGATGCGAATGAAGCACGCCGCGGCCACGGCGGGAGCCGCGAGCCGGTCGGCGAGCTCGAGAAAGCCGATGTCGCGATACTTTCGCACATAGAGCCAGATCGCGATCAGCACGCCGGCGAAGCCGCCGTGGCTCGCCAGCCCGCCGTGCCAGATCGCCGGAATCTCCAAGGGATGCGCGAAGTAGTATTCCGGCTCGTAGAGAAGAATATTGCCGAGCCGGGCGCCGATGATCGTGCCGAAGAAAATATAGGTGAAAAGGTTCGAAAGGTTCGCCTCCGAACGCTTTTCGCGCCGGTAAATTCGTAGGAGGAGCAAATAGCCGCAGAGAAGACCCGAGGCGAACGTCAGCCCGTACCAGCGCAGAGCGATGGGGCCGAATCGCACGATTTCGGGATCTGCATTCCAGACGAGATGTTCCAAGCCTATCCCTTTTTCCGAACATCCCGGCTTGCCGCGGCTTCCGCTGCGGGTGAGCCGCCTTTGCTAGCGCCCGGTTTGGCTCTTCAGCGCCTGGATCTCCGCCTCGCTCCGCGGCGTCAGGACGGCGACCTTGCGCGCGCGCTCATAGGGGATGACGACGCGCAGCGGCTGGCCTTCGCGCTCGAGGATCGAGATGTGGCGCGATTCCGTGCCGCGGGTCGGCAGATCGAAGAGCGTCCATTGTCCCGTAAGCGCATCGTACTTGGCGACCTTGTCCGTGCTCCAGAGGTTGGTCCAAACGCCGTGGTTTTTATCCACGGCGATCTGGTACGGCTGGTCGGTCTCGGGATTCGGCAGCGGGACGAGCGTCGATTCCTTCGTGACAATGTTGATCTTCGCGAGCGTTCCGCCGAAGGAGTTGCCGACGTAGACATAATCGGCGTTCTTGTCCGCGCCCATGCGGCGCGGCGCTTGAGCCCAGGCGAACGGCGTATTGAAGTCCGGCGGCTGAAAGGTTTCGTACATCTTTTTCTGCTCCGCCGTCAGGTTCTCCATGACTTTCTTTTCCGGCGGCAGCTTGAACTCGGCGCTCTTGCCGGTCTTGATGTCGCTGTAATCGATCAAGTCCTGCGACATCAGGAGCCACCAGCCGTTGCCGGCGCGGTCGGCGGCGAGCCCGTAGACCGTCGCGGTACCGTACTGATTTTTGTACGTCACCGATTTGAACTCGGTGAACTTTTCTTCCTTGATGTTGAAGCGCAGCGCGCCGTCGGGGCTCGTCACCCAGACGTTGCCGTTCAAATCGGCGTCGAGCGTGCCCGCGGTGCCGGACATCGGCTCCGGCGGGATGTAGACGGTGATCTTCTCGGTCTTGGGATCGATCTTGGCCAGCCCGCCGCGTGCGCGCTGGACATTGGAGCGGGTGTTGAACCAGAGGTTGCCGTGCTCGTCGCGCGTGATGCCGTGCGTGCCGGCGGCGATGCCGCGCTGGTCTTCGAGACGGAAATGCTTCACCTTGCCGGTTTTTCCGTCGATGCGCGCGATCGTTGTGTCGAGGCTCGTGTGCGCGTGGGTGATCCAGATGTTGCCGTCGAGATCCATCTGCGCGTCGTGCGGGCCGGCGACGTGATTCATGCTGGAGCCGGTGCCGAGCGACCAGTCGCTGCCGTCCATCGATATCGTGTGGCCCTGCTCCATCGGGAAATCGTATTCTTTGATGACGGCGCGCGCCGCCTCGCCGGACGGGCGCGG
>Ga0075425_100004601_pt1 | contig 14246 bp, 11 predicted proteins | sample SoiMethybrSBSTD4_FD_75300 | JGI IMG/M metagenome (GOLD analysis project Ga0075425, IMG submission 75300) | Bulk soil microbial communities from a Populus tree surrounding site in Tennessee, USA - Soil MetaG P. TD hybrid SBSTD4 | ecosystem: Environmental > Terrestrial > Soil > Tree plantation...
GGCACGAAGCGCTCGTCCCCCCAATACCAGGAAACAAGACGCCACGGGAAACGGCGGCTGAATTGATCGGACGCGAGAAGTCCATAAAGCGCCTTTGGAGTCGAACCGCCCGAGAGCGAGACCCGGAACGGGGCGTTCGCGGCGAGCGCGGCCGACGTGATCCATTCGGCCACATGGCGCGCGAGCGCCATCGGATCTGGAAGGATTTCGATGCGGCCGCTCTTGTCGCCCATGCTGCCTCAATCCAACGCGCCCAGAATGAAGCGCTCCATCGCCTTGGCGAAGCCCTCGTCGTTGTAGGACTCGGTTGCCGCGTCGGCCTGCTGCTTGACCTCATCGGAGGCATTGCCCATGGCGATGCTGAAGCCGGAGCGCTTGAACATCAGCACGTCATTGGGTTGATCGCCAATGGTGGCGATCTCTTCGGCGGGCACGTGCATGTGGCGCGAGAGATATTCGACGACTGCGCCCTTGTTCGCGTCCTTGTTGGTGATGTCGAGATAGTAAGGCTGCGAGCGGGCCGCCGTCGCGCGGCATGTGAAGGCAGCCTGGGCGTCGACCTCGCAGCGCTTCACCTTGTCGTAATCGTCGCTGACGCCGACGATCTTGGCGACGTGGTCCAGCTCTTCACCGACATCCGCTACGACCTTAGGCTCGAATTTGACGGTCCAGGCTTCGCGGGCGACATGCGGGGCGTCGGCCTTGGTGATGAGCCAGTCATTGCCGCGATAGACCCAGGCATCGAGACCGTGCTGGCGAATGAGATCGATCGCCTGGCGCGCGACGTCGGTGGGCACCGTCCGTTGCGCCAGGATCGTGAGATCCCGTTCGACGAAAAGACCGCCGTTGAAGCCAGCGATCGGCGTATCGAGCGCGAGCGCGTCGAACAGCATGGCCATGCCGCGCGGCGGCCGGCCGCTGGTGATGGCGAAGCGGATGCCGGCACTGTGCAGAGCCTTGACGGCGCTCTGCGCGCGCAATGTCAGGACCTTCTGCTCGGTCACCAGCGTGCCGTCCACATCCGCCAGCACCAGGGAAATCTTGCGCTTGCTTGGCATCGGGGGGCTCCGTGGCGCAGCTTCAGTCGAGCGGCCGCCAGGCGCGACCATCGCGCGCCAGCAACGCTTCCGCCGCGGCGGGGCCGCTTCCGCCGGCCGCATAGTTCGGAAAATCGCGCGGCCGAGTGTTGGCCCAGGCGTCCAGAATCGGCTGAACCGCCCGCCAACCGGCTTCGATGTTGTCGGCCCGCTGAAACAGCGTCGCGTCGCCAATCATGCAGTCATAGAGCAGCGTCTCATATCCGGTGCTGCACGCCGTCTTGAAATAGGTCTTGTAGGCGAAGTCCATGCTGACGGTATTCAGCACCATGGCGGTACCCGGGTGCTTGGCGGCGAATTCGAGCGCAATCCCCTCGTCTGGCTGAATGCGCAGGATCATCCAGTTGGGATTCATGTGCTCGACATCGGTGCCGCGGAAAAGCGTGTATGGTGCCTGGTGAAAGCGGATGGCGATTTCCGTGCGGCGGCGCGTCATCCGCTTGCCGGTGCGCAGGTAGAACGGCACGCCGGCCCAGCGCCAGTTGTCGATGTGCAGTTTGCAGGCGACATAGGTTTCGGTGGCGGAATCCGGCGCCACGTTCGGCTCGTCGTGATAGGCGCTCACCCCTTGCCCGAGCACGGTGCCGGCGGCGTACTGGCCGCGCACTGCATTCTTGAGCACATCGCCCTCCGACATGGGGCGTATCGCGCTGATGACCTCGGCCTTCTTCGCCCGCACGGCATCGGCGTTGAACGAGATCGGCGGCTCCATGGCGGTCATCGCCAGGAGCTGCATGAGGTGATTGGGGACCATATCGCGGAGCGCGCCGGTGACTTCGTAGAACTTGCCGCGCCGCTCGACGCCGACCGTTTCGGCCGCCGTGATCTGCACGTGGTCGATATGGCCGCGGTTCCAGATCGGCTCGAACAATCCATTGGCGAAGCGCAGCGCCATCACGTTCTGCACCGTTTCCTTGCCGAGGAAATGATCGATGCGATAAATCTGGCTCTCGCTCAGTATCTTCAGGATCTCGGCATTGAGCGCCTGAGCGGAGTCGAGATCGTGGCCGAACGGCTTCTCGATCACGACCCGGCGCCAGCGGCCCTGCGTCTCGTTGACGAGGTCTGCAGCCCCGAGATGGGCGACCGCCGCGCCGAACAGTCGATCCGGAATGGCCAAGTAGAACAGGTAGTTCCCGGCGGTGCCGACCTTCTGGTCGAACTCGGCGAGGAGTCCAGCGAGCCGCCGGTAAGTCTCCGGATCATTGAGGTCGCCGCCGAGGTACGTCATCCGTTCGGTGAGCCACTTCCACGCAGTCTGGTCGAGACGATCGGCGCAAAACTCGCTGCCGCCCTTGGCGACGAACTCGTTCATCATCTCCGTCAGGTCCCGGCACCAGTCCGCCGTCGTCTTCGCCGACGTGGCGACGCCGACGAGGCGAAACTGCGGCGGCAGCCGTTGCGTGCGCGCCAGTTCGTAGAGGGCCGGTACCAACAGGCGCTTGGTCAGGTCGCCGGCGGCACCAAAGATCACCATGGCGCAGGGCGGCGCCACCGTTGCGCCGTCCTCCGCGACCGCTGCTGCGACGATCTCCTGCATCATCGGCTGCTCCGGAGCATCTCGGTTGCGAGCTCCACGACCCGCTCGGGCTCGAACCCGAACTTGCGTTGCAGCTCCTTCAGCGGCGCGGATGCGCCGAAGGTTTTCATCCCGACGACCTTGCCGGCCGCCCCCACATAGCGCTCCCAGCCGAGCATCGATCCCTGCTCGATGGCGATGCGCGCCTTGACGGCGGGAGGCAGCACGCTGTCGCGGTACGCTTGCGGCTGGTCCTCGAAAATGTCCCAGGACGGCATCGAGACGACGCGTGAACGAACACCGTCGGCCGTCAGCTTCTCGTGCGCCGCCACGGCCAGCGAAACCTCGCTGCCGCTGGCGATGAGAATGATGTCGGGTGAACCGCCGGCCGCGTCTGCCATGACGTAGGCCCCGCGGCGAACGCCCTCGGCGGAGGCGTAGCGGCTGCGGTCGAAGGTCGGCAGCGCCTGGCGCGACAGCACGATCGCCGCCGGCTTGTGGCGGAGCTGCATGATATAGCGATAGGCTTCGACCGCCTCGTTGGCGTCGCCGGGCCGCAGCAGGACGAGTCCGGGAATCGCCCGCATCGAAACCAGCTGCTCGACCGGCTGATGGGTCGGTCCGTCCTCGCCGTCACCCATGGCGTCGTGGGTGAAGATCCAGATCGCCGGAAGCTCCATGATGGCGGAGAGGCGGATCGCCGGCCGCGCATAATCGCTGAAGATGAAGAACGTCGCGCCGAACGCGCGCAGCTTCGAGAGCGCCAGCCCGTTGACGATCGCCGCCATGGCGTGCTCGCGCACGCCGAAATGCAGGTTTCGGCCGCTCGGGGTATCGGCCTCGAAATCACCTGCGCCGGGAAAGTTGAGCCTCGTCTTGTTCGACGGGGCGAGGTCCGCCGAGCCTCCCAGGAACCAGGGGATGTTCTGGGCGAGCACGTTGAGCACCTTGCCGGATGCATCGCGCCCGGCGATGCCCTTGGGATCGGGCGGGAAGCTCGGCAGGTTCCGGTCCCATGCGTCGGGAAGCTCGCGACGCTGCATGCGATCGATCTCGTCGGCAAGGTCCGGGAATTGCTGACGATAGCGCCCGAGCAGGGATTCCCAGCACTCGCGCGTGGTCGCACCGCGCGCGCCGATGCCGGCCTCGAAATGCTCGCGCACGCCGTCGGGCACGAAGAATTTCGCATCCTCCGGCCAACCATAGGCGCGTTTGGCGAGGCGAACCTCCTCTTCGCCCAACGGCTCCCCATGCGCTTCCGCGGTATCGACCTTGTGCGGCGAGCCGTAGCCGATATGGCTGTGCAGGATGATCAGGGTCGGCCGGCCTTTCGTCCGGCGAAAGACTGCAAGCGCCTCCTCGATCCGCCCGACGTCGTTGGCGTCGCCGATCCACAGCACGTTCCAGCCATAAGCCAGGAAGCGCGTCGCCACGTGTTCGGTGAAGGTGATGCGGGTGCTGCCCTCGATGCTGATCTGGTTGCTGTCGTAGATCCAGCAGAGGTCGTCGAGACCGAGATGGCCGGCGAGCGAGGCGGCCTCGGATCCCACGCCTTCCATCAGGCAGCCGTCGCCGCAGACGGCGTAGATGTTGTAGTCGAAGATCTCGAAGCCCGGTTGATTGTAGCGGCTCGCGAGCCATTTGCGCGCGATCGCCATCCCCACGCTGGTGGCGATGCCCTGTCCCAGCGGGCCGGTGGTCGTCTCCACGCCCGAGACCCAGTGATATTCGGGATGGCCCGGCGCCTTGCTGTCGAGCTGCCGGAAGCGCCGGATGTCGTCGAGCGTGACGGCGGGCTCGCCGAGGCGCTCGTAGGCGGCATTCACCGCCCGCGTCCCGGTGAGGTACAGCACCGACCAGAGCAGCATCGAGGCGTGGCCGTTGGACAGGATGAAGCGGTCGCGGTTCGGCCAGATCGGGTCCTTCGGATCGAAACGCATGACCCGGTTCCAGATCGTGTAGACCAGGGGAGCGAGCGACATGGGCGTGCCGGGATGACCGGACTTCGCCTGCTGAACCGCATCGATGGACAGGGTGCGTATCGTGTTGATGGCGAGCTGGTCGAGCTCGTCGTGGCTCATGCGCGTTGCTTGTCGATACTCGTCCATATCTTTCGTCCTGGTGCGCGCGCGGTTGTTTTCCCGCTTGCGAGGATCTTGGTTCTCAAGCTTTGACGGGTTTTTCGATGTGCCCGCCGAACTCGTAGCGCATCGCTGACAGCAGCTTGTCGGCGAAGTCGGCCTCGCCGCGCGAGCTGAATCGCTCGTACAGGGCCGAGGAGAGAACGTGCGCCGGCACGCCCTCGTCGATTGCGGCCTTGACCGTCCATCGCCCCTCGCCGGAATCCGACACTCGCCCCGCGAAGCCCGACAGCGCCGGGTCCTTGGCCAGCGCCGCTGCCGAAAGGTCGAGCAGCCAGGATGCGATCACGCTGCCGCGGCGCCACACCTCCGCGATGTTCGCCAAGTCCAGGTCATATTGATAATGCTCGGGGCAGGGCAGGGGCGTGGTTTCCGCATCGACGACGCCGGGCTTGTTCCCGACATTGGCCGCCTTGAGCACCGCGAAGCCCTCGGCATAGGCCGCCATCACGCCGTATTCGATGCCGTTGTGCACCATCTTGACGAAATGGCCGGCGCCGCTCGGCCCGCAATGCAGGTAACCCTGCTCGGAGGTTCCATCGGCTTTTTCGCGCCCCGGCGTGCGCGGGATGTTGCCGCGGCCCGGTGCCAGGGTGGCGAAGATCGGGTCGAGATGCCTCACCACCTCGGCCTCGCCGCCGATCATCATGCAATAGCCGCGCTCCAGGCCCCAGACGCCGCCGCTGGTACCGACGTCGACATAGTGGATGCCTTTGGGCGCCAGCTCCTTGGCGCGGCGGATGTCGTCGACGTAGTAGGAGTTGCCGCCGTCGATCACGATATCGCCGCGCTCGAGATGGGGCAGCAGATCGGCGACGGTATTGTCCACCACGCCGACCGGCACCATCAGCCAGACCGCGCGAGGCTTCCTCAGGCTGTTGACGAACTCGGTCAGCGAAGCGGCGCCGACGGCCTTCTCCTTCACCAGCTCTTCCACCGCTTTCGCGGACCTGTCGAACACCACGCATTGATGTCCGCCCTGCAAGAGGCGGCGCACCATATTTGCTCCCATCCGGCCGAGGCCGATCATTCCCAGTTGCATCGGTTAAGCCCCCTGCGGCTGTTGCGATCGCGGGCGATTGTACCCTCGCGGCATCAGATGGATCCTTTGAGCTTGCGATAGCGCCGGATCAGCGCGTTGGTGGAGCTGTCGTGCTCGAGCTTCGGCTCGGTTCCGCTCTCGAGTTCGGGGATGATCCGCTGGGCGAGCGCCTTGCCCAGCTCCACCCCCCACTGGTCGAACGAATCGATCTGCCAGATGGTGCCCTGGGTGAAGACGCTGTGCTCGTAGAGCGCCACCAGCCTGCCCAAGGTGGCCGGGGTCAGCGCGTCCAACAGCAGGGTGTTCGACGGACGATTGCCTTCGAACACCCGGTGCGGCACGAGCCAGTCAGGCGTGCCCTCCGCCTTCACCTCGTCGGCGGTCTTGCCGAAGGCCAGCGCCTCCGTCTGGGCGAACACGTTGGCGAGCAGCATGTCGTGGTGGCGGCCGACTGGATTGAGCGTCCGGGCAAAGGCGATGAAGTCGCAGGGCACGAGCCGCGTCCCCTGATGGATGAGCTGATAGAAGGAATGTTGCCCGTTGGTGCCCGGCTCGCCCCAGTAGATCGGTCCGGTGTCGTAGTCGACGGGGCGGCCGTCCAGAGTTACGCGCTTGCCGTTGCTCTCCATGGTGAGCTGCTGCAGGTAGGCAGGAAAGCGCTTGAGATACTGCTCGTAGGGCAGCACGGCGACCGTCTCGGCGGCGAAGAAATTGCTGTACCAGACGGCGAGGAGCCCCATGAGCACCGGCAGGTTGCGCTCGAACGGCGCGGTGCGGAAATGCTCGTCCATTTCATGGAAGCCCTCGAGCATGGCGCGGAAATTGTCCGGGCCGATGGCCAGCATGGTCGAGAGGCCAATGGCGGAATCCATGGAATAGCGCCCGCCGACCCAATCCCAGAAGCCGAACATGTTCGCCGTATCGATCCCGAACTTCGCCACCTCCTCGGCATTGGTGGACACGGCGACGAAATGCTTGGCGACGGCGGCTTCCTCAGCCGAGAGGCCGTGGAGCAGCCAGTCACGCGCGGTGCGCGCATTGGTCATGGTCTCCAGCGTCGTGAAGGTCTTGGAGGACACGATGAACAGAGTCTCGGCAGGGTCGAGGTCGCGCACCGCTTCGACGAAATCGGTGCCGTCCACGTTGGAGACGAAGCGGAACGTCATCTCCCGATTGCTGTAGTGCTTGAGCGCTTCGTAGGCCATGACCGGCCCGAGGTCGGATCCGCCGATGCCGATATTGATCACGTTGCGGATGCGCTGGCCGGTGTGGCCCGTCCAGGCGCCGCTGCGCAGCCGATGGGCAAAGTCCGCCATCTTGTCGAGGACGGCGTGGACCTCGGGCACGACGTTGCGGCCGTCATGCATGATGCAGGCGCCGCGCGGCGCGCGCAGGGCGACATGCAGCACGGCACGGTTCTCGGACACGTTGATTCTCTCGCCCCGGAACATCGCGTCGATGCGCTCCCGCAGCCCCGATTCGCGGGCGAGCTGGAGCAAGAGGGCGAGCGTCTCGCCGGTGATCCGGTTCTTGGAGTAGTCGAGATGGATGCCGGCGGCCTCGACCGCCAGCCTCTCGCCGCGCTTGGGATCCGCGGCGAACAGGTCCCTCAGGTGCACGCCGCTGATCTTTGCGTAGTGTTTCTCCAGCAATGCCCAAGCCGGACGCATGCGCAAAGCCGGAACGCTCCCGGTTTCCTCCGCTGGTCCACGTCCGCGCCGACGGTCCACGGCTGTCATCTTGAGTCAGCTCGCTTTTCGGATGGCGGCGCCCTTGGAATCGATGCAGGCCATCAGGTCGCGCCAAGACTTGACGAAGGACGCGGCGCCCTCGTCCTGCAGCCGGGCCGCCAGCGCGCGAATATCGATACCGGCCTTGGCGAAGCTCGCGAGAACCGTCTCGCAATCGCCTCCGTCCGGAGCGAGGATGTCGGCAACCTCCCCGTGGTCGCCGAAAGCCTTTAGCGTGCCCTCCGGCATGGTGTTGACCGTGAAGGGGGCCGCGAGAGCCTTCACATATAGAGTGTCGGCGGCTTTCGGATCCTTGGTGCCGGTGCTGGCCCAGAGGAGACGCTGGGCGCGAGCCCCGGCATTGGCGGCGCGCTGGAAGCGTGCCGAAGCGAGCAGCTCCCGATAGGCCCTGTAGGTGCGCTGGGCGACGGCGATGCCGAGCCGATTGGTCAGCTCGCCCGGGACCTTGCCGCTGACCGCGACGTCCCAGCGGCTGACGAAAAGCGAAGCCACCGAAGCGACCGCCGGGTTCAGCCCCGCCTCGATGCGCCGCTCGACGCCGCGCAGGTAGGCCTCGGCCGCCGCCACATATTGTTCCGCCGAGAACAGCAGTGTGACATTGACCGGAACTCCGGCGAAGATCGCCTCCTCGATGGCGGGCAGGCCCTCCGCCGTGCCTGGGATCTTGATGAACAGATTGGGCTTGCCGCCGCGGCGGTGGAGATCGCGTGCGGCCGCCACGGTTCCGTTGGTGTCATGGGCGAGAAGGGGTGACACTTCCAGTGAGACCCAGCCGTCCACCCCGTCGGTGCGGGCGAAGACGGGCTGGAACAGCGCGGCGGCCCGGGCCAGATCGGCCAGCGCCAATTCGAAGAACAGATCCTCCCCGGTTGTTCCCGCAGACGTCTTGCGGGAAATATCGTCGTCGTAGGTTGCGCTGTTCCTGATCGCGTGATCGAAGATCGTGGGATTCGACGTGAGGCCCGTCACCGAGAGCTCGTCGATGAAGCGTTGCAGCGTGCCGCTGTTCAAGAGCTCGCGCGTGATGTTGTCGAGCCACAGGCTCTGGCCGAGATCGTGGAGCGCCTTGGTTGGTCTCATCGTGTCGCCTCCAGGCCGGGTGCAAGGAATTGCGGCGGCGTCCGCAGCCGCGCCGGGTCGCAATCGAGCAAGTCCCCGATACGGTCGATCGTCACGTCCGCGGGCGGGAACGCGCTGAGCACTTTCGGATCGTGCGCATAGGCACCCTGGCGCGGGAACACGGTCGTCACGCGCTGTCCCCAGTATCGCTTGACCGCGGTCAAGATGCGCAGCTTGTCGTCGACGACAACGTAATGCTCGGCCGGGTAGCGCCGCGCGACGTCGTCGAGGGCCTCTTCCTTGTGGATGTAGATCAGCGCACGTCCGTCCACGGCGTCGGCCAGCCCCGCGTGCTCGATCTTGCGCGGCTGGAAGACGACATCCCCGTCCGACAAGATGACGGTCAGGCCGAGCTTGCCGAGCTGCTTCAGCACCTCGAGGGCAGCGGGGAAGAGTCGGCTGGCGAAAGGGTAATCCATGAGGAAGGAGGACATTGACACCAGCTCGACCTCGAGCGGGTGTTCGAACCGGTAGCGCTGCAGCGCGCCGATATAGTCGCGATAGCCCAATTCCGCGGACCGATCCTCCAGGATCCGCCAATACCGCTCGCGGGCGCCGAGGCCAAAGGTGCGCTCGATATGATCCCGCAGATCCTGTTGGATCGCGTCGTTGTCGAGCAGCGTGTTGTCCACGTCGATCAGGAAGACAATGGGATGACGCCTTGTCATGCAGCGGTTCCACCGCGGCCACGGGGCTAGCAGCCCCGATGTGCCACGGGCCTCGTTCCAAGGGTTTCTCGTCACATTTGTGCTGTGTTCGTTGATTTCAAGCCCTGAACGCCAAAGACAGTGAGCATTCCCGAATCTCCAGGCAGGCGGAATTCGCCAGGTTGTTGCCGACAACGCGTACGCCAATCGGCCTCCTGATCGCCCTTCCAAGACCCTCGTCCTCTCAATAGATGCCGCAGGCAGAGAAAAGTCTTCTCCTCTAATGCTCCGATTTGCATGTTATTGCGTAAGTCGCTGCTAAGGCTCCCGCGGTGAGCCGTCAAATAGCGGGGCCATTGCGCCTTAGGCTTCGCTGTTCGACGCAGCGAAAAGGATCATTCGGAATTCGTGCCGTTATCGCGCAGCCGAGAATGTGCCCCTCATATTCTCGCGCGCTTTTTCGACGCATATGTCCGGCGGATACTCCCAACATGGATGCCCTGACGCCGCATCCTGACGAGCTGGAAACACGCCATCCACGCAATGATGGTGGCCCACTCCGCCATGCCGCGAAGTCGCTGCGCGCCTTTCCATGGCACGGCACGGGCATTCGGCTCTTCATTCTGCTTCTGGTCGGCGGGCTTGTCGTCCTGGTTGCCTATGAATGGGACTGGTGGGTGGGGTCGGCAGTGCAGCAAAGCACCGACGACGCATATCTCCAGGCCGACATGACGCCCCTCGCCGCGAAGACCCCGGGCTATGTCCGCAGCGTCCCGGTGCAGGATTTCCAGAAGGTCAAGGCCGGCGACCTTCTGATCGAGATCGTCGATGACGACTATCGCGCCCAACTCGCGCAGGCCGAGGCGAATGTCGCTGCTGCCCAAGCGGCGATCGAAAACATCGAACAGCAGAAGCCTTTGCAACAGGCACTGGTCAAGCAGGCCGAGGCGACGATCCGGGCGAGCGAGGCGGATCTGACACGCTTTCACCTGGAGGCGGTGCGTCAACAGACGCTGCTCGCCCACAGCACCGCCGGCACGCCCCAGCTCACGGAGCAGGCCGTCGCCAACGAGAAGCGAACCGAGGCCACGCTTGAGCTGAACCGGGCGCAGCTTGAGCAACAGCGCCAGCAGCTCAATGTGCTCGACAGCCAGAGAATGCAGGCGCAGGCGGTACTCAAGGCGCAGCAGGCGACACGCGATCTCGCAGAGATCAACCTCGGCTACACGCGAATCACTGCGCCGGTGGACGGCGTGGTCGGGCAGCGCCTGGTTCGGCCCGGCCAGTATGTCAGCATTGGGACCGAGGTGATCTCGGTCGTGCCGCTGCCCAATGTCTGGGTCATCGCCAATTATAAGGAGACCCAGATGACGCGCGTTCGTGTGGGCCAGCCGGCACGCGTGGCTGTCGATGCCTTTCCCGGCAGGGTGCTGCACGGTCGCGTCGACAGCTGGTCGCCGGCCTCTGGTGCGCAGTTCTCGCTGCTGCCTCCCGACAACGCGACCGGCAACTTCACCAAAGTCGTGCAGCGCATCCCAGTCAAGATCGTGCTCGATACCGATCCGGCGGTGGACGAGCTCCTGCGGCCAGGCATGTCCGTGATCGCCACCATTGACACCGGCTCGATCCCGCACGCGTTGGGCGCTGGTGCCCGGTAAGGCCGCGGGATGAACGCGTTGCAAGCTATCGCCCGGGGTGTTGTCCAGAGGAGTTCCTGGCGCGTCGCCCGCGCTTCCGTCGGTACCCTCTGCGACCCTGCCGATAAGGCAGCGCAAACGCCGCCTGCCATCACGACCCGCCCGTTCATTGGCGTGCTCGCCGTGCTGCTGGGATCGATCATATCGACGCTCGACAGCCGCATCACGACATTCGGTCTCGCCGATGTTCGCGGCGCCGTCCACGCCGGGTTCGATGAAGGCGCCTGGATCACCACCGCTTTCACGGTCGGCCAGATGCTGATCGGGCCCGTATCGGCCTGGCTCGGCTTGGTATTTGGTCCGCGCCGGCTGCTGATGATCTCGAGCGCCGTCTTCGCGCTTTCCAACCTGCTTCTGCCATTCTCGCCCGACCTACGCTTCGTCCTCGCCTTCCAGATGATCAGCGGCCTCGCCTCCGGCACGTTCATCCCGCTCACCATCGCCTTCGTGGTGCAGAACCTGCCGGCTCGGTCGATGGTGTACGGGGTCGCGGCCTATGCCATGAACCTGGAATTGTCGCTCAACATCGCGGCGTCGATCGAAGGTTGGTTCAGCGATTACTGGTCGTGGAAATGGATCTTCTGGGACACGGCGCTGCTGACGCCGCTCATGATGGTCTGCATCCATTTCGGCATGCCGCGTCAGCCGGTGAACCGCGAGCTGCTCAAGGCCGCGGACTGGGGCGGGATACTTTATGCGAGCGTCGGATTCAGCCTGCTTTATGCCGCTCTCGACCAGGGCAATCGCCTCGATTGGCTCAATTCCGGGCTGATCAACGCGCTGCTGCTGGGTGGTGGTCTGCTGCTCGTCGCCTTCGTGGTGTACGAACTCACCCATGACCGGCCATGGATCAATTTGCGCTTCGTGGTCCGGGGCAACTTGCCGCTGATTTTCCTTTTCATCACCTTCTTTCGCTTCGCCATCCTTTCCACCGCCTTCATCATTCCGCAGTACCTCACGACAGTTCAGAACTACCGGGCGATGGAGATCGGCGGCGTGCTGGTTTGGATTGCGCTGCCGCAGTTCCTGCTGGCGCCGATTGTTGCAACGATTCTGCGTTTCGTCGATGCGCGCCTGCCGATGGCCTTCGGCTTTGCGCTCGTCGGCGCCGCCTGCTTCATGGCCGGCCGGCTCACCCACGACTGGGTAGGAGACGACTTCCTGCCCTCGCAAATGCTACAAGCAGTGGGCCAGTCTTTCGGGCTGACCTCGCTGGTTTGGTTCGCCCTGAAGCACCTGGAGCCGACCGAAGTTCTTACCTTCGGCGCGATGCTGCAGACTGCGCGTCTGTTCGGGGCAGAACTCGGCACGGCCTTCATCCAAACTTTCATACGGGTGCGCGAGCAGATCTACTCGAATCTCATCGGGCTCCACGTCACCGCCGGTTCCCTGCTGACGGAGCAGCGGCTGCAGGACTATGCGCACGCCGTGACGGGACGCTCGGTGGGTCAGCCTGAAGCCAATGCGCGTGCGACCGCGCTCCTCGCCCGCTCCGTGCAGGCCCAGGCCAATGTGCTGGCCTATATCGATGGCTTCATGATCCTCGGCTTCGCTGTGATCGGAGCCTTGCTGCTGATGCTCCTTCTCCGCAGTCCGCCGGCTCAGCCCAAACTGCCGGAACGGACAACGGGGCTGGCCGGCCCAATGACGCCTGAGCCTCGGCAGAGTTCGCTTGCTTGACCAGGATCGCAGTCCTGTTCGACTCGGGTCTAGTACCCTCGCCACCTTTGTACATGCCGTCCTGACAGCAAGAGCTACGCCCTGCCGCAAAGCGTTCGAGTTTCTGGGCAAGGAGTAACGACATGACCGCGTCGAGCGAACGAGCGATCCTCGCGGGCACTACGATGGCCCAGGAGAGCCTCGTTCATGACGAAGAGCCGCTTTACCTGGCTGGTCGTGGCTTCTCCTGGACGGTGAATCCTAGCTGTCCGAGCACCCTTACGGCGCCTGTCTTCCCGCCCTCGAAATCACTGGAGCCAAGTCGCTGGCCCGTGGCGAACTCATAAGCTGTGCCCAGGATTGCTTTCGGCGGGTAACGGCGTTTTTCCCAGGCCAGCTCATAAGTCGTGGTAGGGGCGAAACCATGCTCAGAGAAGAACCGCTCCGGCCCCAGCCGGTCGTACGCTTTTATCGCGCGCAACACGTCAGCACGGGTCACGCGATCCCAGGCCACCATGTCTTCATTCTCCAGGATCGTTATGGCTTGCATTTCCGGCCCCCGGGGACCGTCTCGCCTGCATCAGGCGCCAAAGCTGCGATGAAAACCAACGATCGAATTCTCTCGTTGGTCGGCCCGGCCTGCCTAGAAGGCGCCGGTCTCGCCCTGCTTCGGCGCTCGCATGTTACTTTGCCTTCTGGCGCGGGTCGTCCTTCGGGTCGATGTAGGAGAGCTCCCACGGGCCGATATTGTTGAGCTGAACCACCGTCTCCTCGTCCACGGACACGAAGTGCGGAATGCCGGGCGGAAGCGCAATGAAGCTTCCCGCCGGCATGGCTCTCGCCTTGCTCGGATCGGCCTTCTCCCCCATTCCGATACGGAAGGTCCCCGAGATCACGGTGAAGGTCCCGACCTTTGAAAGCGTATGCGGCGCGACGCGGTAGCCCTTCGGCAGCTTGAACCGCATCGAGAAGAGACCATCCTTGGTCGGATCCCCATAAAGGACGGCGCCTTGTATCCCGGCAGGAAGAACAGCTGGGGCTGGTCCCCACTGGATTTCCGCCGGCGTCACCAGCTTTTGAATCATCGTCTCGGGCATCGCCATAGTCGCCATAAAGGCCTCCTTCGGTTTGCGTTGTGCCTCGCTCTCGCGAGCGGAGACGACGTGGGGAAACCGGCGCCCTGGCAATAAACGGCAGAGCCACAGAAAAGTCGTGTCCTCCAGTGCTCCAATTTTCGCGTTATTGCGGGAATCGCTGTGGAACCGCAGCCAGCGTTCTCTCGCTGTCGCTTCGAACGCGACGATAGTCGGGTCAACGGAGACTCGGTCGACGAGCTGATGACTTCGTTTCTGGCATGAACGCCAACAGGATCGCGACGGCCATCAGACCCGCTGTGGTTATGCTCAAGAAGCCGGCCACGTCACCGAATCGGCTGATAGCCGATCGCAGCCATCATCCCGGCCACCACCAGGCTGCCCATGGAAGCGAAACGCTGATTACGCCGGAGTCGTTGAGAATGGCGCACCGAAGCTGGCGCGCTCGACAGCGTTCGGATCGCCGCGCAGCACCTCGAA
>Ga0075425_100004604_pt1 | contig 14243 bp, 11 predicted proteins | sample SoiMethybrSBSTD4_FD_75300 | JGI IMG/M metagenome (GOLD analysis project Ga0075425, IMG submission 75300) | Bulk soil microbial communities from a Populus tree surrounding site in Tennessee, USA - Soil MetaG P. TD hybrid SBSTD4 | ecosystem: Environmental > Terrestrial > Soil > Tree plantation...
ACGTCGCGGAGGTGACAGTGCGCCGCGTCGATGCGGCGGACGTCGACAGGGTGAAGGCCTTGCGGCCCGTCGCGACGACCGAGGTCGTGATCGCGTGGGCACCGATGCTCGCCTGCGGCACGATGAAGATGGCCGCGAAGTTGCCGCCACCGTTGGCGGCGACGCTGGGCATGCCAGCGGCCGAGCCATCCCAGAGCAGCTGGATGGACGTCTTCGACGGGAAGCCCCTGCCATTGGCGGTGACGGCGCTGCCCACCGTGGCGGCGATCGGCGACGTCCACAGGGTCGGGGACCCTGCCTCCACCGGGGCGATCACCGTGGCGGTGCCCACGACGGCGACGACGATGATCAGGGTCGCGAGGGTGTCGCGGAAGCGGGCGACGCGGTCGGGCAGCTGAGGCCGACGCGGGGCGTCCTCGACCCAGCGTTGGCCGTCCCAGAAGGTCATCAGTGCGCTCCGTTCGGGAACCCGGCTGACTCCGAGGAGTCCCGTGGCTTTGCGGCCCCGCCTCGCGACGGGTGTGCTCTTGTCGTGAAAAGCGCCTAGCGCGCCCGGTGGGCCAGGGCTCGAACATTAGGGTCCGCACGTGGAAATCAGGTCCCGTACGATGCTGTCGGGACGAGCCAGCGGATGGTCCGCATCAGGCGTGAGCGCGGCGTTTCGTCCCGTGCCGTGGAGCCACGCCGCCCAGATACGCCAAGACCCCACCCGACCGCCCAGCACGACACCGTTTCACGTTTGCAACGTGTTGACATGCCGGGCTGTTGACGTGGGACTTCCGTACCACCAGACTCGTCACTCCACGAGAGCACGCAGCCGGAGCGTGGATTTCTCCAGGGTCAGCCCTCGGAACGAGGGCTACGGGAGCCAGCTCGAGATGCGTGCCGACACGTTGGGGCGGAGACCTGGGGGGTCTCTGGAACCGGGATTTCCTGGGGGCTGGAGGACGGCCGTGAAGCGGCCGACGTTGGGCGTGGGGGCGGATCGATGACGGTCATGATGGGGAGCGCAATCCGCGATGCGCGGCGAACAACCGCGGTCGGGACCGAGGCGGATCCCGCGGAGGCGCAGCGCACGACCGTGGTCGTGAGTGTCGTGATTCCGGCGCGCAACGAGAGCCGGAACATCGGCTGGGTGCTGCGCCGCATGCCCGACCTGGTCGACGAAGTCGTCCTCGTTGACGGTCATTCCGACGACGACACCGTCGCCGTGGCGCGGGCCATCCGACCCGACGTCGTCGTCGTCCTGGACAACGGCCGCGGCAAAGGCGAGGCGATGCGAGCCGGCGCGAGTGCGGCTCGCGGCGAGTTCCTCGTGATGATGGACGCGGACGGGAGCATGGATCCCGCGGAGATCCAGCGGTTCATCGAGCCACTCGCAAATGGGTCCGACTTCGTCAAGGGCTCGCGCTTCCTGCCGGGCGGCGGGACCGCCGACATGACGCCGCTGCGCAAGTTCGGGCACAGGTTTCTGTTGACCATTGCGAATGTGCTGTTCGGCGCGCGCTGGACGGACCTGTGCTACGGCTACTGCGCCTTCAATCGCTCGGGCTACGAAGCCCTGGCGCTGGACGCGGATGGCTTCGAGATCGAGACCCAGATGGCCGTTCGCTCGGCCAAGCTCGCCCTGCGCACCGTGGAGATCTCGAGCTTCGAGTTCCCGCGGCGCTGGGGGAACTCCCAGCTGAACACGTTCCGTGACGGGTTCCGCGTCCTGTGGACGATCCTCGGCGAGCGCGTGTCCGGGCCCGTAGCGGCGCCTCGCGCCGATCTCAGCGAGACCGGCGGCAACTGACCCAGGTCGGGCGCGCGACGCCCGGCGCCGATCTCAGCCGGCCGATCGCGGTCGAAGAATCCGAACGGCCAGGTCTCGTGCCGTGTCGACGGCGAATCGAATGTCGCTCATCCGAGGCAGCCAGAAGGCGTGCAGCGGCTCCGAGCTCAGCCTGGCCGCGATCGCCGAGCACACCAGCGACGAGATCACGGATGAGACCAGCACTGCCGCGGCAGATCCGATGATGCCGAAGCGGGGGATGAACAGGACGTTCAACGCGACGTTCGCGGCCAGGGCCGAGAGGTTCACCGCCGAGGCGAGCCCCGGCCGACGCAGCCCGGCGAGGTAGCCGCCGAGGACCCTGGTCGGGCCCATCGCGATCGTCCCCGCGAGGAGGACGAACAGCGCCGGCAGGGCCGGCGTGAAGGTCGGGATGAAGAGCACGATCGCGAGCGTGGCCAACGGAGCGAGCGCGATTGCACCGAAGGCGGTGAGCAGGAGCGTCACCCGCGAGACCGCCCCGACCTGGCGATGCGAGTCCTCGCGGTTTCCGGCGGCCACGTGCGGAAAGAAGAAGGTCGACACCGCATTCGGGAACAGGAACACGAGCTCGGCGATCCCGACCGCGAGGCTGTAGTACCCGATCGGCGCCGATGGCTCGGCGAGCAGCGCCGCCAGGAGGAACACGTCGGTCCTCGCTGCGAAGAACTGGCTGATGTTCGCCGGGAAGAGCTGCAGCCCGTAGGCCAGGAGCCGGCCCGTGGCCACCGCGCCTTCGGACGTCAGATGGCGGGTCACGCGGAGGGACAGGACGAAGAACGCGGCGGCGTACGCGACAAAGCTGACGACGAAGCCGACCAGCGCGCCCCACACCCCGAGTCCCAGCGCCCCGACCAGGAGGAGGATCAGGACCGTCGTCAGCGCGTTGCCGGCGACGTAGATCAGGGCCATCCCGAATGCGGACTGACGCCCGACGACGATGCCGGTTGTGAAATTGGCGTTGAGCATGAACGGCAGGGCGGCCACGCCGACAAGGATCGCGATTGGCTCGAGGCCCCGGAGGAAGGTCTCCTGGAGCTCCGGCAGCAGCACGACGGTCGCCAGGAACAGGAAGCTGCCGATCACGAGAGCGAAGGCGATCGTGCGCGAGATCAGCCCGTCGAACTGGCGCCGCGCGGAGAAGAACGTGAACGCCTGCGGCAGCCCGAGCTGCCCGAGTGCCATCAGCGTCGTCGGGTAGAAGGTCAGGAGGTAGTAATCGCCGCGGCCCTCCGGCCCGATCAGGTGCGCCAGGAGGAAGCCGTTGAACAGTCCGAGTCCGGCGGTGAGGACCTGGCTCAGGAAGTAGGCGAGGACACGGCTCGAGAAGCTGCCTGCGGGGCTGGCGGCAGCGGCAGGCGGCTGACGGCCTGCTTCGCTGATGGCAGGTCCGAGCGCCTCGGGGTCGATCGGCCCATCTTCGCCGGGCGTCATCGCCCGATCAGGCGCCGAATTCGAGCGCGTGCGCTGATGAGCAGGTCCACGAACTGCTTCGGAGGGACCGTGAGCGCGAGCAGGACCCAGAGCCCCGGCTGCGGTCCGCGGATGCGCATCGCCGCGCGCACGTGCCGGCGCGCCTCGCGGGCCCGCCCGGCGAGGATCGCCTCCGTCGCGATCCATCGGTGCGCCCGCCATCTTGCCTCCTCGATCATCGCCGGCGGCAGCGTGATGCGGTCTGCATCGCGGGCGACGGTCGCCTCGAGGATGTGGAGGTACGTTCGTGCGATGAGGATGAGCATCACCGGCCGGCTCAACCGATCAGCGGTTCCAACCCGGTAGCGGATGCTCGGGGCGTTCGCGAAGGCAACGGGCCCCTCGCGGCACGCTCGGAGCAGGAAGTCGTAGTCCTCGCTCGCCGGCAGGCTCGTGTTGAACGCGCCCACGGCCTGCACCCGTTCGCGTCGCATCACCACCGACGAGATGAACAGGAGGTTGCCCATCAGCATCTGCGAGAAGACGTCGCCGAAATACAGCCGCTCTGCTGCGAATTCAGAGGGGATGTCGACGCCGAGCTCGGAGAGCGGCGTCGAGCTCTGGAAGAGGTCGGCGACTCGAAAGTACCGATACCCGCTCAGGAACGTTGTCAGGGCGCGAGGGGTGACCAGGTCATCGTGCTCGTCGACGGTATCCAGGTTCGCCCAGATGAGGCCCGCCTCCGGATACCGCGCGAGGCCGGCCAGCTGCAGCCGAAGGTGCCACGGCTTCCACGCATCGTCGGAGTCGAGGAACGCGACGTACTCGCCGGTGGCAACTGCGAGTGCGGCGTTTCGGGCGGCCGCCGCGCCGGCGTTGGCCTGCTGCACATAGCGCACCCGTGGATCTCGGCCGAATGCCTCCAGGATTGTCTCGCGCGTCTGATCGGTCGACCCATCGTCGGCGACGATGACCTCCACGTCGCCGGCTCCAACCTGCCCGAGGACGCTCTCGATCGCTCCACGCACCTGGTGCGCCCGATTGAACGTCGGGATGATGACGCTGACCGTGCCGCTGGTCATGCGCTGGACGGGACGGTGGTGGGCGTCGCCCAGATCACGCGCATCGCGTTCCCGTAGTAGACCTGCTCCAGGACGTCGTCCGGCAGGCCAAGGCCGTAGATCCGCCAACGGCCGTTCTGGGGCGCCCGGCTCAGGCTGTATTCGAAGTACTCGTCCCTGGTCTCGAGCAGCCGGTAGTACAGCTCGTACGCGCGGCGGTCGACGCGGTCGACCCCGAACAGGACGCGGTCCGGGAATCGGAGCATGAGGTCGCGGGCCGAATACGGCTGACGTCCGAGCTCCGCGATGCGCGCACTGATATCGATGACCAGGTTCGGGTGTGCCTGGAGCATGTCCCCCACCAGCCCGAGATCCTCGGCGGCTCCGGCGACGTGGGCCCCGATGAACGTCGTGCCCGGGTGGCGGGCGAGGACGGTCCGGAACTGCTCGATCAGCTCGTCGTGGGCAGGGAATCCCGGGTGCGCAGCATCGCCACGGGGGCGCAGCGGCCAGTATCGCCACTCCGGGTGGAGCCGCAGCTCGTCGCGGCGCTCGTTCGACCGGGTGAGCTTCTGGAAGAACGCACGCGGGTCGGCAACGTGCACCATGACCGGGAGCCGCAGCTCCCCGGCTGCTGCCCACAGCGGATCCATCCGTTCATCGTCGATGCCGACCAGCCGGCCGCGACGATCGCGCGCGTGCAGGCCGAGGGTCTTCCAGACTTTCAGGCCCATCGCGCCGGCGTCCTTCGAGCGGCGCGCCTCCTGGGCCATGCGCTCCCCGAAGTCGTCGGTCGTCCCGATCAGCTCGTACTCGATGCCCGCGAAGATCGCGACGCGGTCCCCGAGCGACCTGAATCGCTCGAGCTCGGCCTCCAGGCGTGACCCGTACTCGCCGTTGAGGTCGACGATCCGCTCCGCGCCGACGGCGTCGAGGAACTCCCCGAGCTCCGCCGCGGGCTTGTTCTCCCAACCCGCCGCGAACGTGCCGCGGAGGTGTGCGTGCGCGTCGATCGCGGGGAAGCGCGGCCGCGTGACGTGGTGCTCGGCGACGGTCAGGGCGGGCTGCTCGCGCGCGCTGGTCAGGCGTCTGAAGCCGAGGATGGCGAGGGTCTGCCCCCGGCGGACCACGCGCCGAACCGGCGCGACGCGGTTGAGCTCCGAGGGCTGCGGGTGCGGCCGGTCGGTCATCTCGCTCACACTTATGCCGTGACGGCGGACGGGTGGTACGGCCTCGGGGTCGACGGCGCGCCCGAGAGTAGCGCGCGGCCCCGCCGCGCACGTTCCGGGCCCTGATGCGCATCCTCCTGGTAGCGCAGTGGTTTCCGCCGATCATCGGCGGGGAGGAGGCCCACGCCCATCGCCTCGGGCGCTCGCTCGTCGAGCGCGGCCACGACGTGAGCGTCGCCACGCTCATGCAGACGGGCCTCGAGCCCTTGGAGGTCATGGACGGGATCCGGGTCCATCGGCTCCGCGGCTCGCTGCAGCGCTTCGATCAGCTGTTCCGCGACCCGTCGCGCAAGTCCGCCGCGCCATTCCCCGACCCGGAGCTGACCGCCGGTCTGCGCCGGGTCGTCGCGGAGGAGCGGCCCGACGTGGTCCACGCACACAACTGGCTGGTCCACTCATACCTGCCGATCAAGCGCGCGTCGGACGCCGCGCTCGTCCTGACGCTCCACGACTTCAGCCTTGTCTGCGCACGGAAAGACTTCAGGCAGCTGGGCAGACGGAATTGCTCGGGACCGGCGCTGGCCAAGTGCCTTCGGTGCGCCGCGCAGCTGTACGGCGCGGCTCCCGCCATCCCGACGGTCGGCGGGGTGTTCACCATGGCCGCCTGGGAGCGCGCTGCGGTCGATCAGTTCATCGCGGTCAGCCACTCGGTCGCCGAAGGCAACGGCCTGGCGGCGGCTGAGCTGCCGTTCTCGGTCATCCCGAACTTCATCGCGCAGCCCGATATCGCTCCAGGCCCCTCGACGGAAGCGGGCGCTGCGCCTCCAGACCTGCCCGCGGAGCCCTTCCTCCTGTTCGTTGGCTCGATTCGGCGCATCAAGGGCGTCCATCTCCTCCTTCGAGCCTACGCGGGCATGAACCGGCCGCCGCCCCTGGTGCTGATCGGCTACCGAGGGCCGGAAAACGAGGCGCTCCCGCGTGTCCTGCCGCGCGGCGTCACGTTCCTCGAGGACGTCCCGCACGCGTCGGTCATGGCGGCGTGGCGCCGAAGCCGCGTCGGGATCGTGCCGTCGATCAGCCGCGACTCGAGCCCGACCGTCGTGCTCGAGGCGATGGCCAGCGGGACGCCGCTGATCGCGTCGCGCATCGGCGGGATCCCCGACCTCGTGGAGGATCAGGTGAGCGGCATCCTCGTCCCGCCTGGTGACGAGGCTGCGCTCAGAGCGGCGATCGAGCGAGTGCTTTCGGACGAGGCGCTCGCCGCACGGCTGGGCGCCGGGGCGCGGGCGCGTGCGCAGGAGTTCACCGGAGAGCGGATCGTGCCCAGGATCGAAGCCGTCTACGAGGTGGCCATCGAGCGCGCCCGACGCGTCGCCTAGTCAGGCTCCGTCGAGCGCATCGCCATGACGACGGCGGCCGCGAAGCCGGCCTCGTGGGTGATGCTCAAGGCGAGCTCGCGGATGCCCGCCGCGGCGGCCACCTCGGCAGCCCTCCGGTGCAGCTCGAGGTGGACCTTGCCGCTCGCCGTCCGCCGGACCTCGATGTCTCGCATCGGAACGCCGTCCTCACCGCTCGAGATGACCTTCAGCGTCGCCTCCTTGGCGGCAAAGCGCCCGGCGAGCCGGGCAGCATCGATCGTGCTCTCGGCCCGGCAGTCGGCGACCTCCCGTTCCGTGTAGATCCGGGCCAGGTAGCGCTCGCCATGCGCACCCTCGAGGGCCTCGACGACATCGGCGATCCGCACCAGGTCCAACCCAACGTCGATCGGCACGAGCCGATCTTGGGCCGCCCGCGGCGCATGTCAAGGCAGACGAACCTGCAGCTGCGGAGCGTCGGCCGTTGTCAGGGCGCAACGTGTCTCAGGTGCCAAACGTGGGCGAATCGGGAAGCTGCCGTAAACTCTGCTTTCTGTCCGGAGGCATGGAGGTTTGTACAGGGTGACCGCAGATTCTGACGTCCGGGAGCGGATCCGGACGGTCATCCGTAACCACGCGCGCCTGCCGATCGACATCGCATCGGTCGGCGACGACGTCGACCTCTTCCAGGCCGGCATGACCTCGCACGCGAGCGTCAACGTGATGCTCGGCCTCGAGACGGAGTTCGACGTCGAGTTCCCGGACAGCATGCTCAAGCGGAGCGTGTTCCAGAGCGTCGCCGCGATCGCCCGAGCAGTGGAGCAGCTCCTGAACCTGGCCGCGGCGTGAGCATCGCGGTCGAGAGCGAGGCGCAATTCCTCGAGGCGATCCGGCGGATCGCCACTGACGTCACGGCGAAGCACGCCGACGACGTCGATCGCAACGGTCGATTTCCCCAGGAAACCCTCGACGCCTTGCGCGACGAGCGGGCCCTCTCGGCGTTCGTTCCAACCCGGCTCGGGGGCGGTGGCCTCCGCCTCGAGGCCATCGCGGCGGCCTGCTTCGAGCTCGGCCGGGCGTGCGGCGCCAGCGGCATGGTCTACGCCATGCACCAGATCCAGGTCGCGACGATCGTTCGCCACCTCGACGGCGCCGGTTGGTTCGAGGGCTACCTCGGCGACCTTGTCCGCGACCAGCGGCTCGTCGCCTCGGTGACCTCGGAGATGGGGACCGGCGGTGACATCAGCCGCTCGATCGCGGCGGTGACGCCGGCCGAGGATGGCATGGTCTCGTTCGAGAAGAAGGCGCCCACTGTCTCGTACGGCGCCTACGCCGACGATCTCCTGACGACGCTCCGCCGCGCTCCCGACGCGGAGGCGAACGACCAGGTCGTGGCACTGTCCAGCCAGGATCAGCACTCGCTCGAGCAGAACGGGACGTGGGACTCGTTCGGGATGCGCGGCACATGCTCGCCGTCGTACGTGGTTCGGGCCACGATCCCCGCCGATCAGGTCCTCCCGACGCCATTCTCGATCGCAGGCACGGAATCGATGGTGCCGATCTCGCACATCCTGTGGTCGCACGTCTGGCTGGGCATCTCGACCGACGCCTTTGATCGCGCGCGGGCCTTCGTCCGGGCGCAGGCGAAGAACACCCCGGACCAGCTCCCGCCGACCGCCACCCGGCTCTCGCAGCTGCTCGGCCAGCTGTCGCTGCTGCGTGCCGAGGTCGAGTCGGGCCTCCGGGATTTCGTCGAGGCGGATGGGTCGCCGAATCGCGAGGCACTGACGACCATGGCCTCGATCCTGCGCTTCAACAACCTCAAGATCGCGGCCTCGGAGCAGGCGCCACGCGTCTGCCAGGGGGCCATGAGCGTGTGCGGGATCGTCGGCTACAAGAACGACACCCCGTTCAGCATCGGGCGGCACCTCCGCGACACGATGTCCGCCAGCCTCATGGTGGCCAACGACCGGATCCATCAGACCAACGCCGGCCTGCTGCTGATCGCCAAGGACGTCTAGCGTGCCGGCCGTCCCGGAGGCGACCGCCGAACAGGCGGCGCTCCTGCGCGACCTCCTCGCGAGGGGGCTGCTGATCGAAACCGGGGTGCCGGGCGTCTACGGCCAGGGAGCCGCGTTCGATCGTGTCCGGCTCGCGTTCACCGACGCCGTCGCGCGGGCCGGCGCGCCCGACGGCGCCGAGCCGATGCGCTTTCCGCCACTGCTCCCCCGCTACCAGCTGGAGAAGAACGGCTACCTCGGCTCGTTCCCCCACCTCGCGGGCACCGTCTTCTCGTTCAGTGGCTCGGAGGCGCAGGCCCTGGAGCAGGAGGCGCGCGCGGCGCGACACGATGACTGGAGCGAGTTCCAGTCGATGACCGAGCTCGTCGTCCTGCCTGCCGCGTGCTACCCCGTCTACCCGGAGATCGCGAAGCGCGGACCACTGCCGCGCGGCGGTGTGATCGTCGACACCGGCAGCGCGTGGGTGTTCCGCCACGAGGCATCGGACGACCCGGGCCGCATGCAGAGCTTCCACATGTACGAGTTCGTCCGAATCGCGTCACCCGAGGACGTCCTGTCCTTCCGGAATACGTGGCTGGAGCGGGCGCAGTCGCTCTTCGGGCGGCTTGGCCTGGCGGCGGCCTCGGAGATCGCCGCGGACCCGTTCTTCGGACGTGCGGGTCGGATGCTCGCCGCGAACCAGCGCGACCAGGAGCTGAAGTTCGAGCTCGTCGCGCAGATCGGTGGTCCGGAGCCGACGGCGATTGCCTCGTTCAACTTCCACCAGGATCACTTCGCCACGACGTACGGCCTCACCCTCGAGGGCGGCGGCCCGGTGCAGACAGGCTGCGCCGCGTTCGGCATCGAACGGTGCACGCTCGCGCTGTTCCGGGCGCATGGTCTCGACGTGGCCGCCTGGCCGGCGGGGGTTCGGGCGGAGCTCTGGCCATGACCGTCGCCCAGGCGGGCATGGTCAGCCTGTTCGGCTGCGATCCGGCGACGTACCGACCGCACCAGATTCACACGGGCGAACGCACCTACATCGAGACGAACTGCTTCACCGACATCATCTCGGAGCTCATGCACGCCCGCGGCGACGAGCCGCTGGCGACGTTCGGCTCGTTCGTGCGGATGGAGTTCGAGAACGACCAGTGGACGTTCTTCAAGCCGCTCGCTGTCGATATGGAGCTCCTGTTCGGGATCGACATCCACGAGATCCAGCCGTACCGCCCGATCGCGAGCCAGGTCGCCGAGCAGCTCCGGGCCGGGCGGACGATGACCATCGAGCTGGACGCGTGGTACCTGCCCGATACCGCTGCCACGAGCTACGGCACCGCCCACGTCAAGACCGGCGTGATCGCCGAGGCGATCGACCTCGACGAGGAGCGCTTCCGCTACTTCCACAACGCGTCGCTGTACGAGCTCCTCGGCGCGGACTTTCGGGGCGCCTTCCGAACCGAGGCCGGTTGGGACGGCAACGTCCTGCCGCCGTACACGGAGCTGATCCGCTTCGACGCAGGTCCGCGACTCTCGGGCGCGGAGCTCCGGGCGGCATCGGTGGAGCTCCTTCGCGGGCACCTCGACCGGGTCCCATCGGTCAACCCGTTCGACGTCTTCCACGCCCGCCTCGCCGCGGACCTGCCGGCGCTCCTCGCCGGGGACGAGGCGCTGTACCACGCCTTCACCTTCGCGACCTTCCGGATGGCCGGCGCCGGCTTCGAGCTCCTCGGGTCGCACGTGGACTGGGCGCTGGGTGACGCCGGCGCGCGGGCGAGCCAGGCGATGGCCCGGATCGTCGAAGGCTGCAAGGTCCTCGGCTTCAAGCTCGCGCGACGGCGCCCGTTTGACCCGTCGGAGGCCATGCACGCCCTCAGCGCGGCATGGGCCGAGGCAATGGGCTCGCTCGACGACGTCGTTCGAGGCTAGAGTCGCGCGATGGCCACGAACGCAGCGCCGCGAACCCGGCGCACTGACAGCGTGATCCCGCTCGAGGTCGGGTGGGAGGCGGCTCCGTCGGCGTCCGATGGGCCGTCCTCGCAGGACGATCTTGGCGGGCTGGCGTGGCTCCCGGCACGCGTGCCCGGCACGGTCGCGGATGTGCTCCGCGAGGCCGGACGAGCGCCAGGCAATCTGGATGCCGAGGAGTGGTGGTTCCGAACCGCGTTCGACGTGGAGCCCGTCGGCGACGACGAGGAGCTCGTGCTCCACCTCGATGGCCTCGCGACCGTCGCCGACGTCTTCCTGAACGGCGACCTGCTCCTGACCAGCGAGTCGATGTTCGCTGGTCACTCGATCGACATCGGCCGGGCGGCGCTCGGCCGCAATGAGCTGGCGATCCGCTTCCGGGCGCTGGCACCGCTTCTCGCCGCGCACCGCCGGCCCAGGGCCCGCTGGCGGACCCGACTCGTCCCCGACAACGGGCTGCGCTGGTACCGGACGATGCTCCTCGGCCGGATTCCGTCCTTCGCACCGGGGCCGGCCGCCGTCGGACCGTGGCGGCCGATCAGGCTGCGCCGTCGCTCGGGGCTGCTCGTGGACGACGTCCGGCTGCGCACCCGACTCGACGGGCAAGCCGGCGTCCTCGCCGTCGAGGCGCGAATGCGGGCGCTCGGCGGCGACCTGCCGGCCGCGGCGACGGTGGAGATCGACGGGCCGTCCGGCCGGCACGAGGCGGCGCTCACGCTGGAACCGGGTGCCGCGGGCCTGATCGCGCGTGGGACCGTACGGGTCCCGGCGGTCGCGCGGTGGTGGCCACACACCCATGGCCAGCCCGCGCTCCACGACGTCGAGCTGCGCATCGGGGAGGGCGAGTCGGCGACCCGGATCGCGGCCGGTCGCGTCGGCTTCCGGTCCATCACAGCCGGGCCGACGGCCGACCACGACATCGACCGCGACGGACTGTCCCTGCACGTCAATGGCGTTTCCGTCTTCGCCCGCGGGGGCCTGTGGACCCCGCTCGATATCGTGAGCCTGCGCGCGTCGCACGTGGACCTTCGCGCGGCGCTCGAGAGCTTCCGTGCCGCGGGCATGAACATGGTTCGCCTGCCCGGCTTCGGGCCGTACGAGCAGGTCGCGTTCCACGAGCTGTGCGACGAGCTCGGGATCCTGGTCTGGCAGGACCTGATGTTCGCGAGCCTGGACTATCCCTTCGACGACCCCGACTTCGGTCGGGCGTGCGAGACCGAGGTCCGCGACGTCGCCGAGCGGCTGGGCGGGCGGCCGAGCAGCGCGGTGGTGTGCGGCAACAGCGAGGTCGAGCAGCAGGTCGCGATGCTCGGGCTCGACATGTCCCTCGCGCGAATCCCGTTTTACGACGAGTCGGCGCCGCGGCTCATGGCCGAGGCGGGGGTCGACGCGGTGTACGTGCCGTCGTCGCCGTTCGGCGGCGACCTGCCGATGCGCGCCGATCGTGGGGTGACGAACTACTACGGCGTCGGCGGCTACCGCCAGCCGCTCTCCGACGCGCGCACCAGCGGACTCCGGTTCGCCGGCGAGAGCCTCGCCTTCGCCAACATCCCGGACGACGAGGCGCTGGCGACGCTCGTCCCGGAGCCGCCGTTCGAGCCGTTCATGCATCACCCGCGCTGGAAGGCGGGCGTCGCGCGCGACGCCGGATCCGGCTGGGACTTCGACGACCTCCGTGACCACTACCTCGGCGTCGTGTACGGCGTCGACCCGATCGAGCTCCGGCGCGACGACACGGCGCGCTACCTCGAGCTGTCGCGGGTCGTCACCGGGGAGGTCATGGCGCACGCCTACGGCGAGTGGCGTCGGGCCGAATCCCCCTGCGCCGGCGCGCTGATCCTGTGGTGGCGCGACCTGGTCCCGGGTGCGGGGTACGGCATCGTGGACAACCGAGGCCGGCCGAAGACGCCCTGGTTCGCGCTGCGTCGCGCCCTCGCGCCGGCCGCCGTGTGGCTGGTCGATGAGCGCACGGGCGGCGTCATCGCCCACGTCGCCAACGACGGCGCCGTGCCACTCCGAGCGCGGCTGCGGGTGCGGCTGTACAGCGACCTGGAGCTGGAGGTGGGCGGCGGCGATGTGGCGCTGGAGGTGCCCGCGCACGGAGCCGTGCACCGCGACGTGGAGGCGATCGTCGGGCACTTCGTCGACGCGGCATGGGCGTTCCGGTTCGGGCCGCCCGCCCAGGACGTGATCGTCGCGACCTTGGAGCGCGACGGCCCGGCCGGGCCCGAGCTCCTGTCGCAGGCGTTCCACTTCCCTGCCGGCTGGCCGCTCAACCGGGAGCCGGCGCGACGGCTGGGCCTGGGAGCGGCCCTCGACGATGCCGGCGGGTCCCTTCGGCTGGAGGTCTCCTCGCGGCGGCTGGCCTACGCCGTGCGGGTCCACGTGCCCGGGTTCACGCCCTCGGACGACGCCTTCTCGGTCGAGCCCGGCGGCACGCGGACGATCGAGCTCCGGCCGGATCGCGACGACAGTCGCTTCGATGGCGGCTGGCTGTCCGGCCTGAACCTCGCCGGCCAGGTGCCGGTCACCCAGCCTGGCCGCCCGGCGTGAGGGAGCAGCCCGCCTCGCGCCCGCTCTACCTCGGCACGGGACCGAGCGCCTCGTTCGCGATCTTCCACCCACCCGCGGCCGATGCGCCTGTGCGCATGCCGGTGCTGATCAGCCCACCGTGGGGATGGGACGAGGTCGCCTCGTACCGCAGCCGGCGGAGCTGGGCCGAGCACCTCGCCGCGGACGGGCACCCGACGCTCCGCCTCGACCTGCCGGGCACGGGCGACAGTGCCGGTGGGGCGGGCGACGCGGAGCTGCCGGCGAGGTGGGCTGCCGCCCTGAGGAACGCGACAAGCTGGCTCGCCGACACGGCCGGCGCGAAGGGCGTTGCCGTGATCGGGCTGGGCCTCGGCGGCCTGGTCGCAGCGCAAGCCATCGCCGACGGCGCGCCGGTCCAGGACCTCGTCCTGTGGGCGACGCCGACCCTCGGTCGCACCTTCCTTCGTGAGCAGCGGGCGTTCGGGAGCATGCAGCGCTCGCTGTACGGGGTCGACGGCGATGGCGGGACGGACCTCCCGCCGGGCTGGCAGGAGATCGGCGGGTTCCTGCTCTCGGCGGAGACCGCAACGGCAATCGAGCCTGTCGATCTCACGGCCCTTGACCGCGGGGCCCTTCGGCGGGTGCTCCTCCTCGAGCGGGACGGCCTGCCGGTCGACGAGCGGCTCGCTGCAAGCCTGCGGTCTTCGGGGCTCGACGTCACCGTGCAGCCCGGCGACGGCTGGGGCGCGATGAACTTCCACCCGGAGCGGCCGCAGCCGCCATACGAGGTCATGCGTCGGGTGGCCGAGTGGCTGGATGCCCCGCGGGCCGGCGCCTCGACGACGATGGCGGTGCCGTCGGGCGAGCGGGTTCCGGCCTCGGACCACCTGGACCTCGTCGTCGACGGGACCGCGATCCGCGAGACGACGATCCAC
>Ga0075425_100004608_pt1 | contig 14237 bp, 15 predicted proteins | sample SoiMethybrSBSTD4_FD_75300 | JGI IMG/M metagenome (GOLD analysis project Ga0075425, IMG submission 75300) | Bulk soil microbial communities from a Populus tree surrounding site in Tennessee, USA - Soil MetaG P. TD hybrid SBSTD4 | ecosystem: Environmental > Terrestrial > Soil > Tree plantation...
TCTGGTTCTGGTTGGCCACGGCCGACGGGTCGAGCGCGCCGAAATTCATGTTGAACGTCGCGGTGGTGAACTTGCAGGCGCCGGTGACGGTCGCCGAGACCGCGAGGGTGGCGGTGTCGCCTGCGGCCGCGCCGGTGGCGAAGCTCGCGGCGAGCAGCACGCCGATGATTTGTTTTTTCATGATGCGTCCTTTCTGGTTGAGGTGGATATTCCGATGACGGCGCCATCATCCCGCACGCCGGCGTTGCAATCGTCAGGCAAGGTCAGCCCTTCGCAAGGGACAGTTCGACCAGGCGCGCGGCGATGTCGCCGAGCGGCAGCACGTCGTGCACCGCGCGCAGCGCGATCGCCTGCTTCGGCATGCCGAACACCACGCAGCTCGCCTCGTCCTGCGCGATGTTGCGCGCGCCGCCCTCGCGCAGCTCGAGCATCGCTTCGGCGCCGTCGGCGCCCATGCCCGAGAGCATGACGCCGATGCAGCGCCCGCCGGCGGCGCGCGCCGCGGAGCGGAACAGGCGCTCGACCGAGGGCCGGTGGCGGTTGACCGGCGCCTCAAGCGACAGGCGCGTGGCGAGGCCGGCGGCGGATTTTTCCAGCAGCAGGTGCTTGCCGCCCGGCGCAATGTAGGCGCAGCCCGCTCGCAACGGCTCGCGGTCTTCGGCTTCCTTGACGTCGATCTGGCAAAGGCTGTCGAGGCGTTGCGCGAAGCTGCGCGTGAAGCCCGCCGGCATGTGTTGTGCGACGAGGATCGGCGGCATGCCCGCCGGCAGCGGCGTCAGCACCGTGCGCAGCGCCTCGACCCCGCCGGTGGAGGCGCCGATGACGATGACCTTGTCCGCGGTTTTTCCATTGAGAGACAGCAGGCAGTTGCTGGACCGCCCTGGCGCAAATCGAGACGTCGCGGCAGCGCGCAGCTTCTCGGTCAGCTCGTCGGCATAGAGATCGAGGTCGGTGGCGCTGGCGAGCGCGGGCTTGGCGATGAAATCCACCGCGCCGAGCTCGAGCGCGCGCAGCGTGGTATCGGCGCCGCGCTCGGTGAGTGAGGACACCATCACCACCGGCAGCGGCCGCCATTGCATCAGCCGGCGCAGGAATTCCAGGCCGTCCATGCGCGGCATCTCGACGTCCAGGGTGATGACGTCGGGCGGCGCGGTGCGCACGCGCTCCAGCGCGATGATCGGGTCGCTCGCCACCGCGCACACCGCCATGTCGGGCTGGCTGTTGACGATGCGCGTCATGACGCCGCGCATCACCGCGGAATCGTCCACCACCAGGACGCGGGTACGGCTCACGCCGGCCGCCCGAAGATCTCGATCTCGCCGCCGTCGGGCCGCAGTCGCTCGAGATAGGCACGTTCGCGCTGCTGCAGCGTGTCGTTGCGCAGCTCGCCGAGGCGCTTGACCAGCACGCGGCCGGTTTCCGGGAAGAAGTAGACCTTGCGCGGCCAGATGCCGTACAGGTCCCTGCCCGCGACGACGATTTCCTCCTCGCGCAGGAAGCCGAGGACGAAGTCGGCATTCTGCTCGCCGATGTTGAGCGCTTCCATCCCCTCGAGAACGCTGGCGCCGCCGAACACCTTGGCCACCAGGCGGCGCTTGTCGGCGCCGAGCTTGAGCAGGCGGTTGAGCAGCACTTCCATCGCATAGACGCCGAGGCGCGCCGAATCGCCGCCATCGCGGCCGTCCCCCGGCAGCAGGAAGTGGTTCATGCCGCCGATGCGCAGCGCCGGGTCCCACAGGCAGGCCGAGACGCAGGAGCCGAGCACCGTGACGATGACAATGTTGTCGGCCGCGGCATGGTACTGGCCCGGCAGCAGCTTCGCCGCTTCCAGCTGCAGCTGCTTGTCGAAATAGCGCGCGACCGGCTCGTCCATGGCCGCCCTAGCGCCGCTCGTAGGCGGTTTTGCCGCAGGCGCGAAAAGCCGGGTGGCTGGTGGCGACGTTTTCGGAGTGGCCGAGGAACAGCAGCCCGCCGGGCGCCAGCACGCCGGCGAGGCGCGCCAGCAGGCGCTGCTGGGTCGGGCGGTCGAAGTAGATCATGACGTTGCGGCAGAACACGGCGTCGAAACGCTCGCCGGCCGGCCAGTCGGCGGCGAGCAGGTTGCGCCAGGCGAACTGCACCATGGCGCGGACTTCGGGCCGCACCAGCACCTGGCTGGCGTTGGCGCCGGTGCCGCGCAGGAAATGCTGCTGCAGCGCCTCGCCGCCGGCGCGCTCCATCGCCTCCTGGCGGTAGACGGCGCGGCGCGCCGTGGCGAGCGCCTCGGTATCGATGTCGGTGGCGAGGATCTCGCCCGTGCGGCCGGCGGCGCGCAGCGCCATGGCCGCCGAGTAAGGCTCCTCGCCGGTGGAGCAGGCGCTGCTCCAGACGCGCAGGCGCTCGCCGCAATGCCGGCGCGCGCGCTCCGCCAGGAGATCGAAGTGGTGCGCCTCGCGAAAGAATGCGGTCAGGTTGGTGGTCAGCGCGTTGACGAAGCGCTCGCGCTCCTCGGAGCCCGGGCGCTCCACCCAGTCGAGGTAGTCGCGGAAATTCTCGACGCCGGTGGCGCGCAGGCGGCGCGCCAGCCGGTTGTAGACCATGTTCTCCTTGCGCTCGTGCAGCGCGATGCCGGCGTAGGAGGAAATCAGCGCACGAACGCGACCGAAGTCCTGACCGGTGAAGTCGAATTCGTGCAGCATGGCGCGCGCCTCAGCCGCAAGGCAGCTCGGCGGCGGCGCGGCCGCCGCCCAGGTTGCGGCATTGCTCGCGGCGCAGGTCGTCGACGCGGCGCGCCAGGCGGCCGTCGAGCTGCTCCAGCGTGCGCAGGCCGTCGCGATACGTGGCGAGCAGCGCGTCGTGCCAGGCCTCGGCCTGCTGCGGCTCGAGGGCGCGGCTGTCCACCGCGCGGCGCAGCAGGCGCCAGTCGGTGGTGGCGCGCTCCCACTCCGCCGCCAGCGGGCGGGTACGGCTCTGGATGTCGCCGATGCTCTGCGCCAGCTGCTGGCGCCGGAGCTCGTCGCGGGCATCGCCGGCGAGCAGCCGGGCGGACAGGCGGCGGTGCTCTTCCATCGCCTGCACCAGGTCCGACAGGCGCCGCAGCGGCGGCAGCGCCGCGCGCGCCAGCTGCGCGTCCCGGATCTGGCAGCCGGTTTCGGAGATCTTGCGGATGACGGTGGTTCCCAGGTTCATGGCTTGGCTCCCGAATCAGGACTGCAGCTTGAATGCGCCCACGGCGCCGACGAGGGCCTTGGACTGCTCTTCCAGGCTGCCGGCGGCGGCGCTGGCCTCTTCGACCATGGCGGCGTTCTGCTGGGTGACCTTCTCCAGCTGCGTCATGGTCTCGCTCACCTGCTCGATGCCCTGCGCCTGCTCCTGGCTCGCGGCGGTGATCTCGGCGATCAGGCTGGTCACCTTCTTCACCGAGGAGACGATCTCGTCCATGGTGCGCCCGGCGTCGTTCACCTGGCGCGAGCCGGCATCCACCTTGGACACCGAGTCGGTAATGAGGTCCTTGATCTCCTTGGCGGCCGCGGCGCTGCGTTGCGCCAGGCTCCTGACCTCGGAGGCGACCACGGCAAAGCCGCGGCCCTGCTCGCCGGCGCGCGCGGCTTCCACCGCGGCGTTGAGCGCCAGGATGTTGGTCTGGAAGGCGATGCCGTCGATCACGCCGATGATGTCGGCGATCTTCTTCGACGAGGCGGTGATGCCGCTCATCGAGCCCACCGCTTCGCGCACCACCTCGCCGCCCTTGACGGCCACGCTCGAGGCCTGCGCCGCGAGCTCGTTGGCCTTCTTCGCGTTTTGCGCGTTCTGGCCCACCGTCGCCGTCATCTGCTGCATCGAGGCCGAGGTCTCTTCCAGGGCGCTCGCCTGCTCTTCGGTGCGCGTCGAGAGGTCGGTGTTGCCCTGCGCGATCTCGCGCGAGGCCGTGCCCACCATGTCGCTGGTTTCCTTGATGCGCCCGACGATCGAGGCGAGCTGCCCCACCGTGCCGCGCAGCGCCTGCATCAGGCGGCCGATCTCGTCGTTCGAGCTCGACTCCACCTTCTGCGTCAGGTCGCCCCGGGCCAGCGCTTCGGCCACCTGCACCGCCCGGCCCACCGGGCCGACGATGGAGCGGGCGATCAGCGCCGCGATCAGCGCCGCGAGCAGCGACACGACCAGCGACACCGCGGCAAGCACCAGCAGCACGTCGCGCTCGTTCTTCGCCAGCACCGGCTTGACCGACTCGATGCGCTTGTTGGCGCTGTCGAACAGCTCCTGGGTCAGGTCCTCGGTGCTGCGGATGGTCTGGCGGAACTCTTCCACCATGTGGTAGCCCTGCTCGGCGCTGGTCACCAGGCCGGTCAGCAGGCCGTCTTCCACCGACACCATGGCGCCGTTGTACTGGCCGAGCAGCGCGCCGAACTGGTCGAGGCGCCTGGTTTCCTCGGCGGTGACCGCCGTGGCGCGCGCCTGGCCGAGCAGCTCCTCGAGACGCTTGCGGCTCTCGTCCCACTTCGTCTTGTATTCCCTGACCTTCTCGGGCTTGGAGACGTTGAGCAGCATGTCCTTCTCGAAGCGACGCAGCATCACGACGCGGGAGCGGATGCTCGACACGGCGCGCATGAACTGCACGTCGCGGTCGATCACGCCGACGGCGACTTGCGACTGGCGGTTGATGCCGAACCATCCGGTGGCGGCGAGCAGCAGCGCGCCGGCGAGCAGCGCGCCGAAGCCGATGGCGAGGCGCAGGGAGATTCTGAGATTGGAGAGTTTCATGATTGGACTTCCTCTTCGGTGTGTTGCGTTTCGGTGAGTTGCATGTCGCGGCTGGTCATCAGCCGCTCGATGTCGGTCAGGATCAGCATGCGGCTGCCCACGGTGCCGAGGCCGGTGATGAAGCGCGTATCGAGCGCGCCGCCGAACTCGGGGGCCGGGCGGATCTGCTGCGGCGCGAGGGTGGTGACGTCGGACACGGCGTCGACCACGATGCCGAGCACGCGGCGCGCGACGCTGAGGATGATCACCACGGTGAACTCGTCGTAGCGCGCCTCGCTCAGGCTGAACTTCAGGCGCAGGTCGACGATCGGCACGATGATGCCGCGCAGGTTGATCACGCCCTTGATGAAGGCCGGCGTGTTGGCGATGGCGGTGGGGTTTTCCCAGCCGCGGATCTCCTGCACCTTGAGGATCTCGATGGCGTATTCCTCCGCACCGAGGCGGAAGGTGAGGAACTCGCGGCCCTGGGCCTCGACGGTATCCTTCATTGCGGTTTCCAAGCGGCGTTCTCCTTGACGAGTTGCGGGACATCGAGGATCAGGGCCACCTTGCCGTCGCCCATGATGGTGGCGGCGGAAATGCCCGGGATCCTGCGGAAATTGGTTTCGAGGCTCTTCACCACCACCTGCTGCTGGCCGATCAGCGCGTCCACCATCAGGGCGGCGCGGCCGCCGTCGGCTTCGACGATTACGGCGATTTCGCCGTTGGCGGCGAGGCGGCGCACCGGCAGGTATTCGTCGCGCACGCGCAGCGTGGCGCCCTGCCCGGCGACGCCGTGCAGCTCGCCGGCGCCGACGCGGCGCGACTCCACCACGCTGGCGAGCGGCAGCACATAGGTTTCGCCGTCGACGCCGACGGTCATCGCCTCGATGATCGCCAGGGTCAGCGGCACGCGCACCGTGACGCTGGTGCCGGCGCCGGCGCTCGAGGCGAGCTCGACGGTGCCGCCGAGCTGCTGGATGTTCCGGCGCACCACGTCCATGCCGACGCCGCGGCCGGAGACGTCGGTGACGGTCTCGGCGGTGGAGAAGCCGGGCTCGAAAGTCAGCTGCCAGACCTCGTGGTCCGGCGCGTCGGGCGCGATCGCCATGCGGCGCTCGGCGGCGCGTGCCAGGATCTTCTGGCGGTCCAGGCCGCGGCCGTCGTCGCGCACTTCGATGATGATGCTGCCGCCACGCTGGCTGGCGGTCAGGAAGATTTCGCCGCCGCGGGGCTTGCCGCGCGCGGCGCGCTCCTCGGGCTGCTCCAGGCCGTGGTCGACGGCGTTGCGCACGAGGTGCGTCAGGGGATCGGTGATGCGCTCGATCAGGCCGCGGTCGAGCTCGGTGCTCTCGCCGGACAGGCGGATCTCAGCCTGCTTGCCCAGGCGCTGCGACAGCTCGCGCACCAGGCGCGGGAAGCGCGAGAACACGGCGGAGATCGGCACCATGCGGATCGCCATCACCGCCTCCTGCAGCTCGCGCGTATGGCGCGCCAGCTCGGTCTGCACGCCGAGCCTCTGGGCCAGCATGGCTTCCGTGATCACCAGCTCGCCCACCAGGTTGACCAGGCGGTCGATCTTCTCGACGCTGACCCGGATCGAGCCGGCCTCGCCTTGCGCGGCAGGCGCGGCGTTCGCCGCGCGTTCTCCCTCCCTGCGCCCGGGGCTCTGGCGGCGCTCAGCGCCGCGGCGTGCGCGGAACGCCGCCGGCGCCTCGAACAGGTCCACCGACTCGTCATTGACCGGGGGCGTCGCTTGCGGCGCCGGCTCTGCCACGGCTGCGTCGCCGATATGCACCAGCGAGGGCTCGACGACCAGGCTGAGCACGCTGCGCAGGTCGGCTTCGGCGCCGGCGAGGGTCACGCGGAAGCGGATCTCGCCGCCCGCGATGTTGTTGATCTCCTGGCCGCTGACTTGCCCCATCTCGGCCAGGCCGCAGAGCATGGTCTCGAGCTCGGCGTCGGCGATCGGCTGCGCCAGCGGCCCGAGGCGCACCTGGAATTCGCGCGGCGCGGCGGTGGCCGCGGTGGCCAGTGCGCGCAGCTCGGCTTCGGCGGCGCTCCTGTCGGGGGTCTGCGCCAGCGTGCCGCGGCGGTGCGCGATCTGCGACTTGACCACGTCGCCGGCGCGCAGCATGGCGTCGACCTCGGCGCGTGTCAGCGGGCGTTCGCCCTTGCGCAGCAGGTCGAGCAGGTTCTCGAACACGTGGGTCAGGGAGACGATCTCGGCGAAGCCGAGCATCCCTGCGCTGCCCTTGATCGAATGCACCGCGCGGAAAATGCCGTTCATGGCTTCCGCGTCGGGCGCACCCGGATCAAGGCGCAGCAGCAGACTTTCGACCGACGCCAGGTGCTCGTCGGCCTCTTCGAAGAAAATGGCGTGAAACGCCGAGGCGTCGCCCAGCACCTTGGCGGCGACCGCGCTCATGAGAGGAACTGCCTCACGATGTCGAGCATCTTGGTCGGGTCGAAGGGCTTGGCCATCCAGCCGGTGGCGCCGGCGTCGCGGCCCTTGGCTTTGAGCTCCGCGCCGGTCTCGGTGGACAGCACGATCAGGGCGACGTCGTCGTACTCGGCCAGGCCGCGCAGCGCGCGCACCAGGGTGACGCCGTCCATGCGCGGCATGTTGTGGTCGGTGACCACCAGGTCGAACACGCGGCCGCGCGCCTTGTCCAGCGCCTCGGCGCCGTCGGCGGCTTCCTCGACCTGGTAGCCGGCGGATTGCAGGACGGTGGCGACCATCTTGCGCATCGAGCGCGTGTCGTCCACCACCAGGATTGAATGGCTCATGCGCGCGCTCCTTGCGGCAGGAATTTGGCGATGACTTCGAGCAGGTGGTTCTCGTCCACCGGCTTGGTGAGGTATTCGTCGCAGCCGGCGAGCGAGCCGCGCAGCTTGTCGAAGGGCGAGGAGCGGCTGGTGAGCATCACCACCGCGGTGCGCTTCATCGCCTGCTTGTTGGACTTGATCGCCTTGCACACCTGGTAGCCGTCGATGCCCGGCAGCACCACGTCGAGGAACACGCAGGTGTATTCCTTGGTGCCGGTCAGGCCGACGGCCTCCTCGCCGGTCTCGGCGAAATCGGTGGCGAAGCCGTACGGCGCGAGCTTGGCTTCCATGAACTTGCGCACGGTGGCGTTGTCGTCGACCACCAGCACGGCATCGGTGGTCTGCTTTGCCTTCTGCTGCAGCGACGGCGACGAGCGCTGCAGCAGCTGTGTCTTTTCGAACTGCGCGGCGGGCTGCGCCTGGCTCTGGATCGCGTCGTCGAAGCTCTGCAGCAGGCGCGCCCACTGCAGCGGCCGCGGCAGCGCCGGGATGCCGGCTTGCGCGTCGCCCTCGCCGACCAGCACCACCGGCGCCGGGAAGCGGGCGCGCACGGCGCGGAATTCCGCCATGGCTTTCTGGTCGGCGCCATCCACCAGGTAGACGTCGGCCGGCTTGGCCGCGCCCGCGGGGCGCTGTGCGAAGCTCGGGTCGCGGCGTGCCGCGAGGCCGAAGATGCTGGAGAGCAGCAGCCGCTCGGTCGGATTGAATCCGATCACGTCGACGTTGAAGCTGTTTTCGCTGAGGGTCATGGTCGTTGGGGTTCTGGTGCGAGGACTTTATCGGCCGGGTCGCCGCCAATTGGCAGGCTGTGCAAGGCCTTTGTCAGGCACTGCAAATTTCCTTCTGCATCGCCTGCCGCGTCCAGACGCGGTCGATCTCGGCGAGCAGCGCCTCGGCGCTCGGCAGGCGCGCTTCGGGGCGCTTGGCGAGCAGGCCGTCGACGATCGGCTGGAAGTCGGCGAGCGCCCCGGGCAGCGTCGGCACCGGCGCGTTCAGGTGCTGGGCGAGGATCTCGAGGATGGTCTCGCCGTCGAACGGCCGGCGGCGGGTCAGCATCTCGTAGAAGATGACGCCCAGGCTGTAGAGATCGGCGCGCGGGGTCACTTCCTGGCCCTGGGCCTGCTCGGGCGAGAGGTAATAGGGCGTGCCGAGCACCTCGCCGTGCGTGGTCTGGCCGCCGTTCGCGTCGAGGCGCTTGGCGACGCCGAAATCGGTCAGCACCAGCACGCCCGAGTCGCGCAGCATCAGGTTGGCGGGCTTGATGTCGCGATGCACGATGCCGCAGCCGTGGATCGCGGCGAGGCCGCCTGCCGCCTGCGACAGCAGCGACAGAGACTGGCGCGGGGTCAGGCCGGCGTCGATGGTCTCGCGCAGGCAGCCGCCGCCGAGGTGCTCCATGGCGATGTAGGCGAGCGAATCGCCGAAGCCCTGGTCGTAGATGCGCACCACGTTGGCGTGGTCGATCGCCGACAGGATGGCGCACTCCTGGAAGAAGCGCTTCCAGAGGTTCTCGTTGTCGCCGCGCCGGCCCTTGAGCACCTTGAGCACGACCTTGCGCCGGTGCGCCAGCTCCTCGGCGACGTAGACGGTCGACATGCCGCCCTCGCCGATCTTGGCGAGGACGCGGTAGCCCTTGACCACCGGCTCGGCCTCGTCGGGCGCGTACAGCTGCTCGCCGATGGCGTGCAGCGTGCTGTCGAGCGCCTGCTTGGCGGCCTCGGCGGTCGAGCGCGCCGATTCGTCCAGCATGGCGCCGATGCCCGGCGGCAGCGTCGCTTCCGGAGCCGCCACCAGCGCGCTGCGGCGCGCCACGCGCCCGATGCGGATGCGCGCGTCGCGCCCGGCGAGCTCGACCTCGCGGCTCTCCAGCACCGCGAACTCGTCCCCGGCGCGCTCGAGCGTGGCGAGGCTCGCCACCACCGGCCAGCCGAGCTCCTTGGTCTTCTGCTCCAGGCGCGAGGCGACGTTGACCGTGTCGCCGACCGCCGTCAGGTCGCCGGTGCCGCCCACCGAGAGCTGGAACAGCATTACTTCGCCGGTGTGGACGCCGACGCCGACGTTGAACGGCGGCAACCCCGGCAGGTCGAAGCGCGACACCATCCAGCGGCGGAAGTCCTGCGCCACCTCGACGATGCGCAGCCCGGCGCGCAGGCCGGCCGCGGCATGCGCGGCTTCATCCTCGGGCGCTTCGTGGCCGAAGGACGCCATCACGCCGTCGCCCATGATCTTCATGATGCGGCCGCCCTCCTCGAGGATCGGCCGGCAGGCCTCGCGCAGGTAGCGCGACAGCAGCTCGGCGATGTCGGTCACCGGCAGGCGCTCGGACATGGCGGTGAAGCCGCGGATGTCGGAGAACAGCACGGTTTGCGTCACGCGCCGGCCAGTCATGGCGGCGAGATCCAGCTCCTCGGTCGGGCGCGGGTCGGCGCCGCCCAGCTTGGCGGCATAGCGGCGGCGCAACTCGTCGGGCGCGGCCAGCGCGTTGCCCGACACCAGGCTGCGCATGCGCCGACGCTTGTCGAGCGCGAGGCCGACGGCCTCGACCAGCTCGCGCGCCTGCACCGGCTTGTTGAGGAAATCGTCGGCGCCCAGGCGCATGCCGCGGCGCACGGCTTCGCGGTCGGTCAGCGCGGTGAGCAGCACGAAGGGCAGCCCGGCCGTGGTCACGTTGCCGCGCACGCGGTCGAGCACCTGGAAGCCGTCCATCCCGGGCATCTGGATGTCGCACAGCACCAGGTCGGGCGCCGCGGCGTGGATCTTCTCCAGCCCGCTCGCCCCCTCCGGCGCGGTGTCGACATCGAAGCCGGCCCGGCCGAGCAGTCGCGAGACCAGGCTCAGCATGCTCGGATCGTCGTCGATGGCGAGGACGCGGGGATTCACGCGTAGGCCTTCAGGAGATCGGCGAGCGCCTCGCGCGCGCTGGCGTAGCGCTGGTTGCAATCCTTGGCCATCAGCTTGTTCAGCAGCGGCTGCAGGCGGTCGTGCGGCGGCCGCAGCAGCGGCACCGGCGCGTTGATATGCATGTCGAGCAGCTCCTCGGCCGACTTGGCGCGGTAGGGCTTCTGCCCGGTGAGCATCTCGTAGAGGATCAGGCCCAGGCTGTAGAGGTCGCAGCGCTGGTCCACGGGCCGGCCGCTCGCCTGCTCGGGGCTGAGGTAATAGGGCGTGCCGACTACCATGCCGTGGGCGGTGTCGGTGATGGTCATGGAGACGTGCTTGGCGATGCCGAAATCGGCCAGCGCCAGGCTGCCGTCCTTGCGCAGCATCAGGTTCTCGGGCTTGAGGTCGCGGTGCACGATGCCGGCGCCGTGGATGGCGTCGAGCGCCGCCGCGGTCTGGCGCGTGTAGGAGAGCGCCGCGTCCGGCGTCAGCCCGTGGTTCATGCGCACGCGCAGGTCGCCGAGCGCGAAGTACTCCATGGCGATGTAGGCGTGGCCGGCACAGAAGCCCTGGCGCTCGATGCGCGCCACGTTGGGGTGGCGCACCTGCGCCAGCAGGGCGAATTCCTGGATGAAGCGCTGCAGGTGGTCGTCCTGCTCGCCGCCCATGATGCCCATCACTTTCAGCACCTGGGGCACGCCCGAGCCGTTGGCGGCGAGGTAGATCGAGGCCATGCCGCCCTCGCCGATCTTCTTGAGGATGCGGTAGCCCTCGATCGAGAAATGCAGCGCGCTGTTCCGCGCCGCCTCGGTGGCGGCCACCGCGATGTCCTGCGGCTTTTCCTGCAGGCCGCGGTTGGCTTCGATGGCGTCGCGCACCGCCTGGTAGGTCTCTGGGGCGCTGCGCGAGTCTTTCTGCGGCACCAGGCCGGTGACCTCGGCGATCTCGACAAACGAGTCGTCGGGCAGCGCCACCGAGCCGAAGCGGCGCGACTCGACGCGCTCGCCGGCGGCGCGGCGCGCCTCTTCCGAGGCGACGATGCTCCAGCCGATGTCGGGCGCGGTGCATTCCAGCACGCGGGCGATCTCGACCGCCTCGCCGGTGGCGCGCACTGCGCCGCTGTTGCCGCGCGCGGCGGCCTTGAGCTCGACGCGGCCGAGGTGCACGCCGGCGGCCACGCTCAGCGGCGGCGGCGCGTCCTTCGGCAGGCGCTTGGCGATGCGGCGGTTGAGCCCGGCCGCCTCGTAGACGGTGAGCATCGCCGCGTGCAGCGCGCGGCGCGCATGGTCGGGCTTGTCGGCGGAATCGTTGCCGAAGATGGCGAGGATCGAATCGGGCCGCTGCTGCGCCACCACGCCGCGCTGCTTGGCGATCGGGCCCGAGAGCACTTCGCGCAGCTCGTCGACGAAGCCGGCGCTCAGGTGCGCCGGCATCGCGTTGCAGGCCGGCAGCACGTTGCGCAGGCGCGCATAAAGGATGGTGGCTACGGTTTCCATGCAGGCGCGGCGCGGGTCAGGCGGCGCGTCCCAGGACGCGGTCGACGGCCCAGTGCAGCGTGGCGGAGCTCAGCGGCTTGGACAGGTAGCCATCGGCGCCGAGGGCCAGCCCCTGTGCGATGTCGCGGTTCTCGGCGCTGGCCGTGACCAGGATGATCGGGATGGCGCTGGTCTGCGGGTGCTGGCGCAGCAGCGACAGGATGCGAAAGCCGCTGACGCGCGGCAGGCCGACGTCGAGCAGGATCAGCGCCGGCAGCGGCGGCACGCGCAGCACCTGCTGCAGCTCCTTGCCGTCGGCGGCGGTGCGCACGGTCAGGCCCTTGGCCGCCAGCGCATTGGTCAGCACCCGGCGGGTGACTTCATCGTCCTCGACCACCAGCGCGGGGGCATCGACCGGAACCGCGGCGCGCGCGCCCGGCTTGACATAGAAGATCAGGTTGTTGCCCTGCTCCGCGCCGCGCAGGCCGATGGCGTCCGGGCGCGCGCCGGTCCTGCCGCCGGCCGCGGCAGGCCGCGGCACGTAGCTCGTGAAATCCAGGTCCAGCAGGTTTTCGGAGGCGCCCATCGCCGTCCCTCCGCCGCGAGCGGCGTGTGTGAAATTGGTGTCGGCGTGATGATTGCCGCGCAGCGCGCGGCAACTGTCAGGAACTGTGCGTTGCCCGCAAAGAACTGACAGTCCCGCGCTTAGCGGGACGCGAGCTTCGCCGCGCGCTGCTTGCACGACTCGCAGGTCGTGGTAACGGCGGCGAGCAGCGCGAGGTTGATGACCAACAGCGACGCGAGCAGCAAGGGCAGGCGGGATCTCATGGCCGGGCCAGCTGCCGGAGGGTTTGATCGGCGATGTGCCAGGCCGCTTCGCCGGCGACCAGCGCCAGCGGCGCCAGCCCGACGAACATCATCGCCGGCTGGTCATGCAGCGCGGCGAGGGCGACGTAGATTTCGAGAATCTGGATGACGGCGGCTTCGCGCATGGCGCTTTTCTCCCTTGGAGCGCCACGCTACGGCCGGAGCACGAAGCAATCGTGCGCCAATGTCATGCGCTTGCAAAAGACCTTACTGCCAGGCCCCCCGGATCATCGCCACGCCGTGCGCGCCGGCGGACCAGGCGTCTTGCAGATCGGCGCGCGTCAGGCCGCCGACAGCGTAGACCGGGATGCTCGCGCCTTGCGCAATCGTCGCGAACACGTGCCAGCCCAGGGACGGCGCCTTGTCCCTGACCGGCCCGAGCACCGCGAAATCGAGACCGAGCCGCATGGCGTGCTCGAGCTCTTCGCGGGTATGGCAGGACGCGGCGACCAGGGGAGACGCCGGTCTGGCCTTCAACTGCATCAGGTCCCTGGCGCTGACATGCAGCCCGTCCGCGCCGGCCACCGACGCCTTCACCAGGACCTTGCAACCATAAGGATGCGCCAGTGCGATGACTTTTTCGGTGTAGCGGCTCCGCTCGGCCTCGCTCATGCCGTGCTCGCGGACCTGCAGCAGCTTCAGTCCCGCCGCCAGGCGCTTCTCCATGGCCGGAAAATCGAATTGCTTCGAATCCGTGATCGCGTACTCCGTCGGCAGGGCCAGCGAAGCCAGCACCGGCGCATTGGCGGGCAGCATCGGCGACACCATCGGCCCTTCGAGCCGCTGCCACGCGATGGCCTGGCCCTCCCGGGGGTGCGGATCGTTTTTCCAATCAAAAACCTTGAAAAAATTCAACCGGACGACGGCATGCTCGTACGTGAACACCCGCGTGATCCAGGGATAGGCGCGCTCGACGTCGATGCCGAGCTCCTCGTGCAGCTCCCGCGCCAGCGCGGCCGCGGCCGGCTCGCCGCTCTCGACCTTGCCGCCGGGGAATTCCCACCACCCGGCGTAGACCTTGCCGGCCGGGCGCTGCGCGAGGAGAAAAGCGCCGTCCGGCCTCTGGATGACCGCGGCAGCGACCTCGACCATCATTACTTCTTCCTGGAGTGCCGGCCTGCCCAGTCGCGGGCGAACTGGTAGGCGACGCGGCCGCTGCGCGAGCCGCGTTGCAGGGCCCACTGCAGTGCTTCTTCCTTGGTGTTCTCCGGGAAAACCCCCACCCCGAAGCTCTTCAGCCACTGCTGCACGATCTCGAGGTACTCGTCCTGGTCGAAGGGATAGAAGGTCACCCACAGGCCGAAGCGCTCGGAGAGCGAGATTTTTTCCTCCACGGTCTCGCCCGGGTGGATCTCGTCGTCGACGTACTTGGTCTCGAGGTTTTCGGCCATGTACTCGGGCATCAGGTGGCGCCGGTTGGAGGTGGCGTAGATCAGCAGGTTCTCCGAGGTGGTGGAGATCGAGCCG
>Ga0075425_100004612_pt1 | contig 14235 bp, 12 predicted proteins | sample SoiMethybrSBSTD4_FD_75300 | JGI IMG/M metagenome (GOLD analysis project Ga0075425, IMG submission 75300) | Bulk soil microbial communities from a Populus tree surrounding site in Tennessee, USA - Soil MetaG P. TD hybrid SBSTD4 | ecosystem: Environmental > Terrestrial > Soil > Tree plantation...
GCCGCTCCGGGTGGGTCCCCGGCCGCGATCAGCAAGGTTGCGGCGGTGTCGGGGCCAACCCCGAATAAGCGCAGCAGCCCGGGGCCGCGGGCGTTAACCAGCGGCACGATCAGGCTCGTCCAGCCGCCCGGGCTGGGTGCCGAGGAACTGGGCGCGGCGGCCGAGCTCGCGCAGGGACAGCAGGGTGTGATAGCGGACCATGCTGCCGGGGCGGGGCCGCAGCGTGGCCAGCCCGGCGGCCAGCCCGGCCGGCGTATGGCGGGTAAACCGGACCCGGATGTCATCTGGGCCGGTCAAGATCAGCGCCCTGGCCTGGTTGATCGTCTGCGTCCGCTGCGCCCGGGCGGTGCGCTTGGCCACCATCAGCGCCCGGATCGCCTCCACCGCCCCATCGCGGCCCCGGGGCGCCCCCGGCGCACGGCCGGACTGCGCCGCCCGGGCGGCGCTGATTGCATCCAGCGGATCGGACTTGCCCTTGCCGCGCCGGTCCTGCCGGTCCGACCGGTCCACCTCCACCACCCGGATCCCGGCTGCGGCCACGTGCCGGGCCAGGCCGGCGCCGTAGTTGCCGGTCCCCTCAATGCCGACCAGGCTTACCGTGCCAAACCCCCGCAGCCAGGCCAGCAGCCGCACATACCCCAGCGGAGTCGCCGGAACTCCTCCACGCCGAGCAGCCCGCCGACCAGATCCAGCGCCGCGGCCACATGCGTGCCCGCGTGCGTATCCACGCCGCCGGTAACAGCGCATGCCTCATCTACGATGGCCAATGTCATCCCTTTCTCAGGTTGAGGGATGGCACGCACCCGCTGACCGCCGGACCTGGAACCCCGCCCTCTTGCCCAGGCCAGGCAGATCAGACCGGCAGCGCCGGTGGGTGCCAAAGGTACCTGGGGCCCGGCCGACAGGTCGTTTCGCAAGACAACCAGCGGCGTCAGCCGAATATCAGGTCAGGCCGGGACCCAGGCCACCGACCCTACGCCCCCACCAGATCAAAGCGCGGGAAGCAGGGCCGGAAGCACTCACCCACATCCTCCCTGCCGATTCGGCGCTCATCCGAGTTTGGGCGTTGCAATCGCAAGGTCGTCCCGAACAACCCGATCTGTAGGACTCTCGGATCGAGAAAGATAGGGACCGCCTCCAGTGACCCGGTTGGTGGGGACCGGGCTGTCCGATCAGCCTTGCGGAGCAACCTCGTAGCTCGACACCGCTCGTGACGAGGCTCGGCACTTGCCGACGCCGTGGCGCAACCAGGCAGGGAGACTATATATCGCGCGTATACACGTAGCGTATGCTTGCAGCCATGAGTGTCTCGATGGCCCTCCTCGGGCTCCTCGACCGCGAGCCGAGCCACGGCTACGACCTGAAGCGCGACTATGACGTGTACCTCAGCCGGGGCAGGCCGCTTCCATTCGGCCAGGTGTATGCCACCCTCGCCCGGCTGGCGAGGGATGGAAAGGCCATTGCCGGCGGGGCGGAGCCCGGAGCCGGTCCGGACCGCAAGCGCTACGCCATCACCGAGATCGGGAAGAGCGAGGTCGAGGCGTGGCTCGCTGAGCCCATCCCGCCCGAGCCCCACCTCCAGACCGACCTCTTCGTGAAGGTCGTGCTCTCGCTCATGCTCGGCCGCCCGGCGGAGGAGTACCTCGACGCGCAGCGGGCCGCCCACCTCCGTCGGATGCGTGAACTCACCGAACTCAAGCAGAAAGGCAGGCTCGTGGATGCCCTCCTCGCCGACCACGGCCTTTTCCACCTGGAGGCCGACCTGCGCTGGATCGATCTCACCGCTGCTCGGCTCGCGGCACTCGCCGAGGAGGTGGTGTCATGACAGTCGCCAACGGTTCCGCAGCGGTCACAGCCGGAGGGGCGATCATCGAGGGGCGGAACCTCGTGCGCTCCTTCGGGGAGACTCCGGCACTTCGTGGGGCGAGTCTGTCGGTGACGCGTGGCGAGATCGTGGCCGTGATGGGTCCGAGCGGCTCGGGCAAGTCCACGCTGCTGCACTGCCTGGCGGGCATCCTTGTCCCGGACTCCGGCGAGGTCTACTTCGACGGCCAGCGCCTCGACGCGATGCGGGAGGCCGAGCGCTCGAGGCTGCGGCGTGATCGCTTCGGCTTCGTCTTCCAGTTCGGCCAGCTCGTCCCAGAGCTGACGGCGGAGGAGAACGTCGCCTTGCCGTTGCTGCTCGGTGGCATCCGGCGCGACGCGGCCCTCCAAGAGGCGCGTGGTTGGTTTGAACGCCTCGAGCTCGAAGGCATGGAGCGCCACCGCACCGGCGAGATGTCCGGCGGCCAGTCCCAGCGCGTGGCGCTGGCGCGTAGTCTCGTTGCCCATCCTGACGTGCTCTTCGCCGATGAACCGACGGGATCGCTCGACTCGCTGAACGGGGAGCGGGTCATGGGCCTGTTGACGCATGCCGCGCGAGAGCAGGGATCGACCGTGATCCTCGTCACCCACGAACCGCGCGTCGCCGCCTATGCCGATAGAGAAGTGATCGTCCGCGACGGGCTCGTGACCTCGCCAGAACCGGCCCTTCGATGATCCGGCTGGGACTCCGCTTGACGTTGGGAAGCGGTCGCGAAGCGGCGCTGCGCGTGCTGGTCGTCGCGGCAGCCGTTGCCCTCGGTGCCGGTCTGCTCCTCATTGCCCTCGCCGGAATGAACGGGCTGAACGCCCAGACCGACCGTGGGGCGTGGCTCGACACTTCCACGCAGACGCGCCCATCGACGTCGGGCGGCTCGACGTCCCGGCTGTGGTGGCAGCTCACCGTCGACCAGTTCGGCAACCAGGCGATCGACCGCGTGGACGTGGCGGCCACCGGACCGAAGGCACCGGTCCCGCCGGGGATCCCGCACCTGCCCGGACCGGGCGAGTTCTACGCCTCGCCGGCCCTCACGAACCTGCTCAGGTCCGTGCCCGCGGACGAGCTGGGCGACCGATTCCCCGGGCGCCAGATCGGAACCATCGGCGCCGCGGCCCTTCCATCGCCGAACTCGCTCATCATCGTCATCGGCCGCGAGGCGCGCCAGCTCTCGCATGTCCCTGGGGCGGCCGAAGTCCGAGGCATTCAGAAGACGCTGGCCAACTGCTACAACTGTCAGAGCGGCGTCGGCAGCAGACCGGTCCTGCAGTGGATCCTGGCCGGTGGAGCTGTCGCCCTGTTGCTGCCCGTGCTCATCCTGATCGCAACCGCCAGCCGTCTGTCTGCCGCCAGGCGAGAGGAGCGCTTCGCCGCTATGCGCCTCGTCGGCGCCACGCCGCGTCAGATCTCGGTGATCTCGGCGGTGGAGGCGACGGTCGCGGCCGTTGCTGGAGTCGCGGCCGGTTTCGCCATGTTCTTCTTGTTCCGGCCGCTGCTCATTCACGTCCCCTTCGGCGGAGCGCCATTCGCCCCGGGCGATCTGTCGCTCAATGGAATCGACGTCGTGCTCGTCCTGATCGGCGTCCCGATCGCCGCCGCCGTATCCGGGCGCCTCGCGCTCCGCCGCGTCCGGATATCGCCGCTCGGCGTGAGCCGGCGAGCCTCGTCCGCCCCACCGCGGGTCGTCAGGATCATCCCGCTTCTTGTGGGCATCGGCGTGCTCGCCTACTTCGACGCCGCCGGCAAGCCGGGCAGCAACAGCGGCCAGCTTCTCGAGCTACTGGTGGGCTTCGTGCTCATCGTGGTGGGGCTGGTCCTCGCCGGACCGTGGTTCACCACGGCGGCATCCCGGCTCATGGCCAAGCGGGCGAATCGCCCCGCCACGCTCATCGCCGGCCGCCGGCTCCTCGACAACCCGCGGGCGGCCTTTCGGTTCATCAGTGGGCTCGTGCTCGCCCTCTTCGTAACGACCGCAGCGATCGGGGCGCTCAGCTCGATCGTCGCCGCCGGTGCGAGTTCGGTGGAAGGCAGCGGCGGGAAAGCCACCCTCGCCGACCTGTTCCAATGCTTCACGACGTACCCGTGTCCCGCCTCCGCCCAAGTTCCTTCCGTCTCAGGCCATGTGCTGACGGACCTCGATTCGATCGACGGAGTGCGCGCGGTGACGGTGGTCCACCAGAGCCCGTCCCCCAGTCAACAGTTCAACGGGTTCGGGGTGGTCGCGTGCGACCAGCTGGCGAAGACGCCTGCGATCGGCAAATGCGCACCGGGAACGACCGTGGCGACGATCGGCTGGTTCCTCGAGAACATCACCGGGGCCAACTCGCACGCGTCCTCGACGGTCTGGCCGTCCGCTCACCTTTCGGGGGCGAGCATCGCGAGTCTTCCTGTTGACGCAGTGGTCGTCGCCACGAACGGATCGTCCGGCTCCCTCGAGCGGGGACGGACCGCGCTCGAGCGGGCGTTTCCGTTCCAAGGAACGTCGGTGGTCGTCGAGTCGGTCGATCCGTCTACCTCGCGCCTCCTCACGACGGTCCAGGACATGACCGACGTGGTCGTCGTGGCGAGCCTGATCATCGCCGCCTGCAGCCTTGCCGTGAACATCGCCGCCGGGCTGGGCGAGCGCAGGCGCCCGTTCGGTCTGCTCAGGCTCACTGGCGTCCCCACCGCGGTCCTGCGCCGCGTCATCGCTTTGGAGAGTGCGCTGCCGCTCCTTATCGTCGCCGCGGTGTCGATCGTGGCCGGCCTGGTCTCGGCTGCGCTCTACCTCAGCTCGCAGGTCGGCATCGCGTTCCGGATCCCGGGGATCGCGTTCTGGGCGACCGTCCTCGGCGGACTCGCTGCTTCGCTCGGAATCATCGCCTCGACGTTCCCGCTCCTGAGCCGGATCACGGGACCCGAGGTCGCGCGGAACGAGTGAACGTGCGGCGTCGCGCGTTCTAGGCCCCGGCGGTCCGGCGTCGGTACGCCTGGGCCTGCTCGATGCGCTCTCCGGATTCTGGTGGCAGCGGAACGCCGACCAGCTCCGCAGGCGGCAGCTTCGGGATCTCCGTCCGGTCGCGCCCAGATCGCCTGGTACGGCCCTAGTGTGCGACTCCAATCTGAGCGCATACGCGTAAAGTATACTCTCCATGTATACTGAGGGAGAGCAGCACAGGTGCGCGTGCCCGACGGCGACGCGCGAGCGCGATCGCCGAACCGAGCGTCGACGGGCCGACGGGGAGGCAACGTATGGGTCAAGCAGTGCAGCTCGGCAGTCGTCTTTCGGCGATGCGTGGGCGCCTCACGGCTGCGGCGATCAACGGGCTCGCCGACTGGACGCCCTATGTGGAAAGCGAGATTGGGGGTCTGCGCCACCTGGTGAACCCCGGCGATGTGTGTATCGATGTCGGGGCAGCCGCGGGCCTGTACACAGTCGCTCTGTCGCGCTTGTCCGGGCCGGATGGGCGGGTGCACAGCGTCGAGCCGTTGCCCTTCGCCAACTTCAGCGTGGCCCGGCTCGTGAGCGCGTGGCAGGCCACCAACGTCTGCCGGCACGTGGTGGCTCTCGGCGCCCGGCCCGGCGTCGGCATCATGCACGTCCCTCTGGGGCGGCACGGATTGGTGACGGGCCGGTCATTTCTCAGCGGATCGGCAGCGGGGCCGGATCCGAACGTAGAGTTCGCCAGTCAGGTGGCCGTCACCGTCTCCATCGACACGCTGGACGCCCTGTGCGTCCGCGAAAGGATCGACCGGCTGCAGTTCATTAAGATTGACGTCGAGGGCGCCGAGCTTCAGGTGATGGAGGGCGGGAAGCAGGTCATCGCCGACTCTCGGCCGGTGATCCTCGTCGAGGTCGAGGCGCGGCACACTGCTCGCTACCAGCGCACGCCCGGCGAGGTCATGGCGTGGATGTTCGACCGCGGGTACACGATGCACACCTGGCAGCGCGGCTGGCACCCGGCGTACTCGATGGATTCCAGCACCCGCAATTACCTCTTCCGGCCCTCGCCTCAGGGTCGGCGAGCGCCGAAGAGAAGGCGAGAACAGCCGGCCCGGGTACCCGCATGAGCGCCGTCGGCGTGGCGACATCCGTCCACGTGGACGGACACGCCGAGGAGTCCGCGGACCACCCCGACGTCGCGGGGGCACCCGGCGTATTGCACCATCGGTGGCCGTTCCCGAGGGTGCTACGGCTCGGCGCCACGGTCGCGGTGCTCGGCGTCATCGCCAACTATTTCGTGATACCCGAGCTCCGCCAGGCCGACTGGCCGCTGCTCGCCCACATCGATGTCCCGTGGCTGGTCACCGGGGCAATGTTCGAAGCCCTCTCGCTGTTCTGTTACTCGCTTCTCACCCGCTCGCTCCTCCCGGCAGACGGGCCGAAGCTTTTCACGGTCATTCGCATCGACAGCTCCTGCACTGCGCTCGGGCATGCCGTCCCCGCCGGCTCGGCAGCCAGCGCCGCGCTCGGCTACCGGCTGTTCACCCGCAACGGGGTGAAGCCCTCCGACATCTGCTTCACGATGGCGAGTCAGGGACCGGGTTCGTCGGTCGTCCTCAACCTCATGCTCTGGGTGGCGCTGCTGGCCTCGATCCCCTTCACGGGGTCCAGCCACCTCTACCTCGGCGCTGTGACTGCAGGAGTCGCGGTGCTGCTCGCTGTCGCCTTCGTCGTGTACGTCTTCACGAAGGGTGAGGAACACGCGGTGCGGGTCGTCCGGCGCATCGCCGGCTACGTGCCTCGCGTTCATGGGGATTCCGCGGAGCGCCTAGTGCGAAGCCTCGCCTCCTCGGTCAAGGATCTTCGTAGCGACCCCCGCCGGATGCGCCGGGCGCTGGTGTGGGCGTCGGCCAACTGGCTTCTCGACGCGGCGTCGCTGTGGTGCTTCATCGCGTCGCTTGGCCATCATGCCAACCCGGTCGTGCTCTTCTCCGCCTTCGGCATCGCCAACGTCGCTGCCGCGGTCCCGGTCACCCCGAGCGGCCTCGGCGTGATCGAAGCTGCGCTCCCCCTCCTTCTCGCCGGTAACGGCATCACCAGGGGCGTCGCCACGCTGGCGGTGATCGGTTGGCGGCTGGTCAACTTCTGGTTGCCCATCCCGTTCGGCGCTGGCGCCTACCTCTCGCTGGTCGTGCCCCGGTTGCGGAGGCCCCCCGCGCGTCACATGGTCGACGGGAAGCCGCCGGCTGGCGGCCAGCCATGACGGATTCGCACGGCCGCGAGCCTGCGGCGATCCCCCGTCGGGCCGGCCGGCGTCCCGGAGCAGAGGAGCTCCGCGAGATGGCCATCGGCGTGCTTTCGAGGAACGCGCGCAGTGGCTATGTGGCACCCGCCCGCGGGCTCTACGTCCATCAGCATCTGTGGGACAGCTGTTTCATCGCGATCGGCCAGCGGCACTACGACGTTGCGGGTGCGATGGAGGGCCTGCGCAGGCTTCTCGGAGCGCAATGGAGCAACGGGATGGTCCCCCACATCCGCTTCGAGCGGGGCTGGCGGTACTGGTGGGACGGCCACGTGTGGCGGAGCCGCGTGAACCCTGCAGCGCCACGGGGAGTCGCCACGGGCGGGATCAGCCAGCCACCGATGATCGCCGAAGCCGTCGTCCGCATCGGCGAGGTGCTTCCGCGTGACCAGCGCCTCGCGTGGTACCGGAGCATGACCCGGCCGCTGGTCGCCTATCACGAATGGCTCCATCTGGATCGCGGCGCCGCCGGATGTGGCCTGGCGATCCAGATCCACCCGTGGGAGACCGGGCTCGACAACAGCCCGCCCCTGCTCGAACTCCTCGGACGCTGCCCCGCGCCGTGGTGGATCGATCTCATGGCCCGGTCCGGAGCGGATCGGCTGGCGACTCGGTTGCGGTGGGACACGAAGTACGTCCCGGCCGATCAGCGGAGCTCGACGCTCGAGGCGCTACGCCTGTACTCGGCGCTCAAGCGCATACGCCAACACCGCTATGACACTGGTGCTGCTCTTCTTGGGGGTCCCTTTGTCATCCAGGACCTCACCTTCAACAGCATCCTTGTGCGCGCGAACACCCGGTTGCGGCAGATCGCACGTGAGACCGGCATGCCACTGCCGCCGGTCCTCACGAGAGCAATGCGGGCCCACCGATCGGCGATGGAGGAACTCTGGGATGCCGACACCGGGTGCTACTACTCCCGCGACGCCCATAACGGGCAACTGATCAAGGAGCTGTCGATCGCGGGGTTCATGCCGCTTTATGCGGGGTGTACGGACAGGGCGCGCGCCACACGCCTGGTGGAGATGCTGTCGGATCCCCGCGCATTCTGCTCGCCGTATCCGGTGCCCAGCGTGCCGCTCGGCTCTCGGTGGTTCCAGCCGTGTCGCTACTGGCAGGGCCCGACCTGGATCAACATGAACTGGCTCATCATCGACGGGCTGCGACGGTACGGCTTCGAAGCGGAAGCGGACGCGCTGCGGCTCAAGACGCTCGCCGTCGTCGCCAAGAGCGGGTTCTACGAGTATTACCACCCCCTCACCGGCGAGCCCGCGGGTGCCGAGGACTTCTCCTGGACCGCAGCGCTCACCGTCGACCTGTTGTCGGATCACCACCTGAGCGCTCTCACAGCGTCCGCATGACCGACGTTCCGGCTTGCGGTGGCCGCCCGGCCGAGGGCTGGCGAGGGGAACACGCGCACTTCGTCTCACCGGGGCCCCGGACGGCTCGCGGCCCGAGCGCCATGGCGAAGCGCCAAAGCAACAGGTCTCCGGCTGCGACGCATCGCCCGGCCAGCACCGCAGATGGGTGCCGCGTTCACGCGTGGCGATGCCGGCCTCGGCGGGCGCCCCGATCGTCCTGCGGCGCCGACGAGGACGACCGGGTAGGTGTCGAGCTTCCGCTGGCCGCCGCGCTCTTCGCGATCTTCGCGACCTACGCCGCCGTGTTCGCCCTTGGAGCGCATGGCGCCGAGTCGGTTTGGGGGGCATGGGCGGCGGGCGGGTACGGCGCCGCGGCGGCGGTGGCGGTGTGGTTCTGGCGAAGGCACCCGGGCGTGTCGCTGCTCGTTGCGCTTGCCGGAGCGTTCGCCGTGCCCGCCGCCATCTTGCCGGAAAACTGGGGAGCGACCTCCGAGGTGCGAGTGGTTGCAAGAGCGGCCGCCCTTGGGCTGGCACACGGCACGCCGTACCTCGCGTCGGGACAGCTCCTGTCGTGGCGGTCGTACGACCCCTACCTGCCAGGCATGTCGCTGTTCGGCCTGCCCCACGCACTCGGCCTCCCGGGCCCGCTCGGAGACCCCCTGATCTGGCTTGTGATCGCAACCGCCGCCCCGCTTGCCGCAGCGTGCCGCATCGCTCTTCCCGGCGCGGCACGTCGATGCACTCACTGCCGGTGTCAAGCGATGCTTCGTCCCCTGCTTCTACTCTCGTGCCCCGTTTTCGCACTTCCGATGTCGCTCGGCGTGACGGACCCGCCCGTGATCGCCCTGATGTGCCTCGGCCTCGCCTGGGCGGCGCGGAACCCCCACAGCCGCCCGGCACCGGCCGGGAGTACGTCCCACGGGGAGGCCATCCGGCACGGCCAACCGGGAGTCACGCGGCGCCGGGACCACCTGCTGCTGGCCGGTGCCGCGATCGGTGCCGCCTGCGCGCTGAAGGCGACCGCTTGGCCCGCACTCCCCGTCGTCATTGCGCTAGCCGCTATCCGGAGCGGCAGGTACGCGGCAGCGCGCTTTGCCGCCGGCTCAGCTGGCTGCTTCCTGGTGCTCATCGCTGTCACGGCACCGGCGCTCCTCGCACAGCCCAGTGCGCTGTGGCAGAACATCGTCGCGTACCCCCTTGGGCTCTCCCGCCGCTTGACGCCAGCGGCCAGTCCGTTGCCCGGCCACTTGCTCGCCGGCGCGGGGAGCCCCGGTCATCTGGCGGCGATCGTCTTGCTCGGCGGGGCAGCGCTCGCGATGGGCGCGTCCCTGGTCCTCCGCCCCCCGTGTGACGTCCAACAGGCGTCGGTGCGTCTGGCTGTCGGTCTCGCGGCCATGTTTCTGCTTGCTCCCGACGCCCGGTTCGGCTACTTCGCTTACCCCCTGGGAATCCTGTCGTGGCTGATCCTCGCCGTGGTCAATCCGCGCCGTGCGCACGACCGTGAGGCAGCGCAAGGAAGGTCACCGAGCTCCGGGTCACCTCCATGAACGGGAGGCCTCTCGCCGCTTGGAAACGGGCCGGTAGCCAATCTGCTTGTGATCCTCCCCGGGATCCCGTTCGCGGAGACCTGAGCTGGTTGGCTGCTCACCGGGTGGCAGCCGCCAGCCATGTCCCACCAGCCGGGCGAGTGAATCAGGCTCCAACTTCTGGCAGGGCGAAGGCTTGGGTGGCCGAGCATCGCGCGGCTCTCGCGGCTGCGCTGTCGGTCACGCTCGTGACTGTCCTTTGCCTCTGGTTCGCCTGCTCCTACCAGGATGATTTCCACGTCTACATGGCAGGAGCCCGCGATTTCTTCTGAGGGGTCCTCTACTCGCACCCGACTCGGGGAGAGCTCTTCACGTATCCACCGTTCGCCGCGCTGCTCTTGGTGCCGTTGGAGCGCCTCCCGAGCACGATCGCTGCCCAGGTCCTGTGGGCACTGCTGAACGAGGCGGCACTCCTCGGCCTGCTCACTGTCTCGATCGGGGCAGCGCGCCCGGACCTCCCGAGGCGGTCGCGGCGACTGTGGCCTCTGGGCCTGTCCGCACCCGCATTCTTCTTGGATCCAGTCCTGTTGGCCATCCGCCACGGTCAGGTCGACGTGCTCATCACCTTCCTCGTCGCTTGGGACCTCGTCGGTGCCAGAAGGCCCGGACGGAAGATGCTTCCTCCCGGGGTGCCCACAGGACTGGCCGCCGCGATCAAGCTCACGCCCCTCATCTTCGTTCCGTATCTCGCGCTCACCCGGCGCCCCAAGACGGCGTGGTGCTGCATCGGAACCTTCGTGGCGGCAGAAGCTGTCGTGTTCGTCCTCTCGCCCGTGCGTCGAAGGGGTATTGGACCCACGACTTGCTCGACTACAAGCGAGTAGGCGGATATCTCGGACTTCAGAGTTGTTCGCACCCACCAATCAGAGCCTCTCGGAGCGCTCGCCCGGTTCAGCCACGGGGCGGTCTCCTCGGGACTGCTTTGGACGGTGGCGGGTGTCCTCGGCGTTCTGGGAGTGGTCCTTGCGGCCTCCGTCCACTCGCGCTGGTCATCCTTCCTCGGCGGCGTATTGTGCGCGATGACGGGCCTGCTGATCTCCCCTGTCACCTGGACGCACCAGATGGTGTGGGTCATCCCTGTCGTCGTCTGGTTGGGAGTGTCACCAGATCGACCGAGGTGGGGGCGCTCGGCGGCGGCCTTCACAACGGTGCTCTTCTGGATCACGCCAATCTGGTGGGTGCCCAACGGGGGGAAGGGGCCGCTTCATGAGCATGGGTGGCAACTCATCGCTGGCAACTCGTTCTTCCTATGCATAGTGCTCTTGCTCGTGGCGTGCGCAGCATCGATGTTTCAGGGCAGGCGATTGGCCACCCGCGTGGCGGCAACAGTGAGACGAACTGGCGGACTTGCCGGGCCGGACGAATGCCCTGAGCTGGTTGGCCCAAGCACTGGTGTCAACGGACATCGGGATCTGGCCCGGTGGTGGTCATGAGTTCGCGTCCGTAAGCCGACCGCTAAAGTCGGTCGGCGCCGCGATCCCCGGGTAGTCAATCCCTCGCAGTTACCGGTATTCCCGCTCAGCGGCGCGGGCTGGTTCGGACGGCCATCCGTCGTCACGGTCCGGGCCAGCGCCAGAACACCCAACTCCGCGCAATGCCGACGGCTCCCTCAGATATCAACTGCGGGCACATAACGGCGGTTCCATGCGCGTGCCGCCACCGCGGGTTAGCCACGTTCGGTGACCGCTGATGCTCTCCCCCGGCGCCGGATCAGCGTCTGGCCGCGGCGGATCACCTCACCGGTGGTCGCGGGCGTGCCTGCCCGGGCTCCACGCCAGGGTGGCTAGCTGGCTGTGGCCGCACGTGCTGGCTGCTGTGCGGGAACCGGCTCGCCGCCGCGACCGTCACCGCTGCCTCCAGCACGACGACCGCGTGCTCGCGGCTCATCGCGCGGCCGTTCACGAGCCAGCGGTCATCGGGCTGGTGCTCGGCTACGGCTAGGCATGGTCCGCCGGGCTCGAGATGGGCCATGAGCCGGTGGCCGTCGGCGGACGGCTCCACCATGACGCCAGCCTAGCGCCGGCCGGGCGTGGCCGACGCCGCTCGCGGAGCTCGGCGCCGTTGCGGCCGCGGGCCGGCGGGATGGCCTCGACCAGCGGGATGAGCTGGGTGACCGCCAGCGGGAACCGTGCGCGTCGGTGATCAGGTGGTGCTTGGAGCCGGGCCGGCCCCGGCCAGCGGGCGACGGCACGCTGTGCTCCCCTTTGAGCGCGCGCATGGTGAGATGAGGGCGCCCAGCCTGGGTCGTCCTTGATGGGGCGATGGCAAGCGCGCAGCCGCTCGGCCTCCCGGTTCGCCGTCTGGGTGGATGATCTTCGTCACTTTCGCGTGCTTCGGCCATGCTGGTAGCGGATGTCTGCCCCGGCTGCCGATAAGGGGGTCCCGAGATGATCATTGATTGTGCTCACTACCAGGACGGCCGCAGGCGCGATGAGGGCGCGGTGCCGCTGGAGGAGGCGGCGGCCCGCTGCGGGCAGGGCGGCTTCGTGTGGCTGGGACTGCTCGAACCCAGTGACGAGGAGCTGGCCCAGGTCCGGGCCACCTTCGGCCTGCATGAGCTGGCGGTCGAGGACGCGCAGAACTTTCACATGCGGCCGAAGACCGAGCTGTATGACTCCGGCGTGCGGCTGGTCATCTTGCGCACCGCCCGCTACGACGACGCCGCCGAGGAAATCGAGTTCGGCGAGATCAGCGTCTTCCTCGCCCCGGCCTTCGTGATCACCGTGCGCCAAGGCGTGGCGAGCGGGCTGCGCGGGGCCCGGCAGCGGCTCGAGCAGCGGCCGGAACTGCTCGCCGCGGGCAGCTCGTCCGCGCTGTGGGCGATCTTGGATCAGGTGGTAGACGACTACGCGCCTGTCGTCGCCGGGCTCGAACGCGACATCGACCAGATCGAGGCCACCGTGTTCTCCGGCGCTGTCGCGCCGACCGAGCGGATCTACTCGCTGCGCCGCGAGGCCACCGACTTCTACCGCGCCGTCCACCCGCTGCTCGCCGTGGTCACCACCATCGAGCGCGCCACCGAGGCGCCGCAGCTGCAGCCCTACCTGCGCGACGTCCAGGACCACCTGCTGCTGGTCAACGAGGAGGCCGCCGCGCAGCGTGACCTGCTCGGCACGGTGCTGGAGGCCAACATGGCGGTGATCTCGGTCGAGCAAACCAAAGTCAGCGTCCGGCAGAACACCACCATCGAACAGCTCACCATCCTGGCCACGGTCTTCCTGCCCCTGACCTTCATCACCGGCTTCTTCGGCCAGAACTTCGCGTGGCTGATCGGGCACATCAGCAGCTATACCGCGTTCATCGTCTACGGCCTCGGCGGCCTGGTGGTGCCGCTGGCGCTGCTGTTCCTGTGGCTCAGACTCCGCACACCTCACATACCGGCCACCGCCGCCCCCCACGACAACTGACCCAACCCTGGGCCCGGCCGGCTGCGTCCGCACCGCCTCTGGCTCATATGCCTACGCCGACTTCATCCCCGATGAGGACAATGTGGTTGTCGAGCGGGTCAAGGCGGCCGGCGGGCCAGGGCCGCGCAGTGAGGTCATTATCGTTTCGTGGCCAGCCGCCCGTCCGATAGTGCGGCCATGTCCACCTCATCGAGGATGGTGACCACGATGTCGGCCCCGGCGGCGGACAGGAGGTCGGCGTCGTGGGCCCGCGCGACGCCGATCGCGGCCATGCCTCCGGCCTTGGCGGCCGCGACTCCGGCGGCGGCGTCCTCCATGACGATCGCCGCCTCGGGCGCGGCCCCGAGCTCGCGGGCTGCGGTGAGGAACATCTCGGGGTGGGGCTTGCCATGGGCGAAGTCCCGGCCAGAAACGTCAGCGTCGAAGAAGTCCAGCAGGGTCAGGCCCGGCCGCAGCGACGGCGAGGAGATGCCGTGCTCGTCCGCGAAGGTGTCGAGCCGGATCTGGCGCAGGAACAGCTTCGCGTTCTTCGACGACGATGCGGCCGCCGCCCGGATCCCGGCGTCCTTGACGGAGATGATGAATCGCAACGCGTCGGGATAGGCGGTGAAGTCGCCGGCCTCGATGAGCCGGACCACCATCGCCTGCTTGCGCGCCGCGTATTCTGCGGCGCGGGTGCCGGCGCCGGGAACCTGGAAGTACTCCAGGGCCGCCTCGGCGCCGCTCATCCGTGGCTTGCCCGAGATCTCCGTCTGGTAGACGTGGGGCGTGAACGCCTCGGGCGACCAGGTCGTCTGG
>Ga0075425_100004615_pt1 | contig 14230 bp, 6 predicted proteins | sample SoiMethybrSBSTD4_FD_75300 | JGI IMG/M metagenome (GOLD analysis project Ga0075425, IMG submission 75300) | Bulk soil microbial communities from a Populus tree surrounding site in Tennessee, USA - Soil MetaG P. TD hybrid SBSTD4 | ecosystem: Environmental > Terrestrial > Soil > Tree plantation...
AACAGGAGGACCGGCGCTCCGCTGCGCGAGACGAGACGCGAGCGCGCCATGACGGCAGCAAGCCCGGTGTCTCCTCCGATCAATCGCTCGTCGTTGGCAGGCTGGTCGCCCTCGATCAACCGATCCGCATTCACACGTGGCGACACGCGACTCATCTTCTGTGACATATCACGGTTAGGGGCTGCTTCTAATGCCTGAAATTCTATCTCATTTAATAGTTACGCACTTTCGATCGAGGTTTTATTGAGGATTTCCCATCGGCCTCCTGCTTGCACCTGTCGACTGCGATGTCACGGCTTTCCTGTTGTTGCCGGCCCGGTGCACGCGGCGCGTGTCGACGTGCGTGTACCACGCCGACGGCCGGCAGGTGAGCTGAGAACACACGCCCCTCGCGTAAGGTTCCTCGCACTTCCGCTCCCCTCCCGTCGATCGGCGGTTTTCACAAGAAAACGTGTCTCGGCGGCAGCCTTTGGAGTTCCATGTCTCACGCATTCGTTCAGTTTGTTCTGGCAGCATTACTCAGTCTTTCCCCCCTACCGGACGTGCAAGCCGGCCCTGCGGCGATCGCCGGCGTCATTCGTGATGCATCCGGCGCCGCAGTACCTGGTGCAACGGTTCGTATCGTCAACGAAGAGAACGGCAAGACCGCGGAAGCGGTCAGCGACGCAGAAGGCACCTATCGTGCGACTGGACTCGCTCCCGGTCGATATCGGCTGGAGATCGCGCTCGATGGATTTGAAGCAGTTGCGCGTCAGGCCTTCGTGACCGCCGGCCAGACCGCCGCGATCGATGTCACGTTGTCCCCTTCGCGGCTGAGCGAAGCCGTCGTCGTCACCGCGCGGCGAGTGGAGGAAGCGGCGCAGGATGTGCCGATTCCGCTTTCCGTGGTCGACGGAAAACTCGCCGAGAATGCCGGCGCCTTCAACGTCAATCGTTTGAAAGAACTGATTCCGACCGTGCAGTTCTACTCGACCAACCCTCGCAACTCCGCCATCAACATTCGCGGACTCGGCGCGCCATTTGGGCTGACCAATGACGGGCTCGAACCTGGCGTCGGCCTTTACATCGACGGAGTCTTCTATGCCCGACCCGCGTCAGCGACGCTCGATTTTCTCGACGTCGAGCGCATCGAGGTGCTGCGCGGGCCGCAGGGCACGCTGTTTGGCAAGAACACGACCGCCGGTGCGATCAATGTCACGACACGCAAGCCAGCCTTTGCGCGATCGACCGATGTCGAGTTCAATTTCGGCGACCGCGATTTCGTGCAGCTCAAGGCTTCAGTGACCGGCCCCCTCGCAAAAAAGGTCGCCGGCCGGCTGTCATTCTCCGGAACACAGCGCGACGGCACGGTCCGCAACGTCACGACCGGTGCGGCGGTGAACAATCTCGACAATCTCGGCGCGAGAGGTCAGGTGTTGTTCGCGCCGTCCGACACGCTGGCGGTTACGGCCGAGTTCGACCACACCCGTCAGCGTCCGGAAGGCTACACGCAGGTCGTCGCTGGTGTGGCGCCAACGCTGCGCCCCGCCAACCGCCAGTACCCGCAGATTGCGGCCGATCTCGGTTACGCCGCTCCCAGCCTCAACGCGTTCGATCGCGTCACGGATGTCGATTCGCCGCTGCGTTCGTATCAGGATCTCGGTGGCGCCGCGATCAACCTCGATTGGAAGCTCGGGCGCGGACGCCTGACCTCCACGAGTGGGTGGCGCTATTGGAACTGGAGTCCATCGAGCGACCGCGACTTCATCGGCCTGCCGGTGACGACGATTTCCGCCGCGCCGTCACACCAGCGGCAATGGACGCAAGAGGTCAGGTACACGCGCGACATCCACTCGCGCGCCAACTTCGTCGCTGGTGCATTCGCGTACCATCAATCGATCGACTCGGATCCTTCGTTCAAGCAGGAGCAAGGATCCGCCGCCGCCCGCTTCCTGCTCGCGCCAACCACGAATGCGCTGACGCCCGGACTGCTCGATGGATATGGCTTCAATCAGTACGTCACCTACGGCAATACGAGCGCTGCGGCATTCGGTCAACTCGAGCTCTCGCTCGGCGACCGCCTGCGTCTCCTGCCCGGGCTTCGCTTCAATTACGACCAGAAGGATGTCGACTTCGATCAGCAGGTGTATGGCGGACTCGACACGACCGATCCCGCGCTGATCGCGTTGAAGCTGTCGGTGCTCGCGCCGCAGGCCTATCAGGCCGATGTCGACGATACGAACCTCTCGGGCCAGCTCACCGCGGCATACAGAATCAGCAACACCGTGAACGCATACGCCACCTACGCGACCGGGTTCAAGTCGGTGGGGCTCAATCTGAACGGCGTTCCGACCGACGCGGTGGGTCGCCCGGTGATTTCCGCTGCCGCCGTCAAGCCAGAGGACGTGCACAACTTCGAAGCAGGACTGAAGACCGAGTTCCACAAAGGCATCACGGCGAACGTGACCGTGTTCGACACCGAGATCAAAGACTTCCAGGCGCAGGTCACCAACGCCAGTGTTGGTGTGCTGCGCGGGTATCTCGCAAATGCCGAAAAGGTTCGAGTCCGCGGCGCGGAGCTCGACGCGAGTGCCCGGCTGAGGGACGCCGCGACGGTGTATACGGCAATCGCCTACACCGATGGTGTTTACGTCTCGTTCCCGGATGCCCCTCCGCCGCTGGAAGAGACGGGTGGACCGCAGTCGAAGGACATCTCAGGGTCTGTTCTTCCGGGGATTTCGAAATGGGCGCTCTCGATTGGCGGAGAAGCCGGCCGCCCCGCGACGATCTTTGGACGCTCGGGACGCCTGTTCGCCGGCGCCGACGCCAGCTACCGCTCGTCTTTCTCCTCGAGCGCGACGTTCTCACGCTATCTGATCGTCGACGGCTATGCGTTACTCAACGCGCGCGTTGGTTTTCAGACCGCGAAGGGCTGGGCAGTGACACTCTGGTCTCGGAATCTGCTCGATAAGAACTATTTCGAGCTACTCACTGCTGCTCCTGGAAACACCGGTCTGTTTGTCGGGCAGCCCGGCGACGGGAGGACGTTCGGATTGACCGTGCGGATTATGTTGAAGTCCGGGGCAGCTGTAGGGCGGGGTCTTTAGACCCCGCCTGGCTAACGCTGGTAGGGCGCGGTCTTCAGACCGCGCCAGGCGGGGTCTAAAGACCCCGCCCTACGGGTCGTTATAGCTCTTCCAGTCTTGTCGTCGCGTCGCCAAATCGATCGAGCTTCACACCCATGCGATCCATGAGGGTCAGGTGGAGGCTGCAGGCTTTGCGATTCTCGTCTCCCTTATTCAGGTAATCGAGAATCCGCCCGCCTTTGATCGTGCCACCACCCTTTCCCGTGATCAGAATCGGCAACTGATTGGCGCTGTGCGCATCGCCGTCGAACAGGCTCGACGCGCACATGAGAATGGAGTTGTCGAGAAGGGTCGCTTCCCCCTCTGAAATCTCCTTCATCCGTTGGGTCAAATAGGCAAACTGGGCGATGTGGAACTGGTTCGTCTTCAGGTACATCGCTTCCTTGTCGGGGGCGTGGCCGTTGTGCGTCAGGTCGAGGTGCAGTGCTCCCTGAACGCCCTCGAGGAACTTGAAGTTCATCTGTGAGAGATCGTTGTTCAACATCACCGTCGCGATGCGCGTTTTATCCATCTGGAAGGCGAGCACGATCAGATCGAGCATCAGCTTCATGTGATCCGGGACGTTCTGCGGCAGCTCGTTTTTCGGACGCGGCATGTCGGGTTGCGCCAGCGTCGGACGCCATCCTTCGATCCGCTCCTCTTTCGACGCCTTCTCGATCCGCTTCTCGATGTCGCGGATCGATTCAAAGTACTCCGTCAGCTTGACGTTGTCGCCGCGGCTGATCTTCGGGCGCAGGCTTTGCGAGTCCTGCCGGACCTCGTCGAGGATGCTGCGATCGACCTTGCGGCCGGTGCCATCTCCGACCAGCCGATCGAACGTGCGGGAGGGATAGATCTCTTTTGTGGCTGGCTTGGTCGGCGAGACCCACGACAGGCTCGATCCATAAATCATCGAGAGGCCGTCTTCGAGCCGCAGCTCGTTCGGCTCGATGCCCAGCACCAGACTCGGGATCTGCGTGTGTCCGCCAATCTGAGAGGCAATCACCTGATCCATCGACGTTCCGACGCGGATCTCGTTCGGATTCAGGCTGACTGGAACACCCGACAACACGTTCATGCGGCCGAGGTGCGGGCTGGTGGACACGAAGGCCGACTGGTTGAACAGACCGTTGATGAAAACCATGTCCTCGCGATGCGGCATCATCGGCTGCGCTGCCGGCCCGAGTTCCATGGTCGCGCCGCTTCCCTTCGCCCACCAGTGAATCGGTTCGACCCCGTTCGAGAAGAACACGATCCCCAGTCGCAGCGGGGCCGTGCTCGTCTTCACCGCTTCTGCCGCCTGTCCGAAGACCGGCAGAGATTCCATCCACGGCAAGGCCAGCGCAACACCCATGCCCCGCAGGAAGTGACGCCGTGACGGGTCGCGCAACGTGTCGTAAATGCTCATGGTTTACCTGCTGGCGCTGGTGACAGCCGGCGCCGCACTATCATCGCCTACTTTGTTGCGAAATTGACGGCTCGCCACGATTGTCGCGGCCAAATCAGCAAATGATGCCTTGTCACCGGCCTTGATCATGCTTTCGATGAGCTGTCGGTCCGATCCTCGGACCGTTCGCCCGAGCGCGTAGCCGAGCATCTTTCGCGACAGCGTCTTCATGACCAGGGCATCCTTCGACTCCAGATAGTTCAGGAGTCCCTCGGCGCCAACAATCTTCGTGTCGTCGTCCAACTCACCGGTTACGTCCACAGGTTTGCCGTCCCCATACGTCGAGCGCGTGCGACCCACGGCATCGAAGCCCTCGAGCGGGAACCCGAGCGGATCGATCCGCGAGTGACAGTTGGCGCATGTCGCGTTGCGCTTGTGCTGCGCCAGGCGCTCGCGAATGGTCAGACCGCTGAATGTCTTGTCGTCGGCCGGAATCGTCCCGGCATCGGCCGGCGGCAAAGGCGTCGGTGTCCCGAGAATTCGCCGCAAAATCCAGTCGCCGCGCTTCACCGGACTGGTCCTTAGCGGCGCTGATGTTGTGGTCAACACTGAGCCAAGCCGCAGCGCGCCGCCGCGATTGAACGCGTGTGCGCCGTCCACCTTGACCATCTCGTCGGTCAGCTTGAGGTCGCGATCGATGCCGTAAAACGTCGCGAGCGGCTTGTTGAGGAACGTGTAATCCGCGTGGAGGATCTCTCGCACGGGCCGTCCCTGGCGGACGATGTATTCGAAGGTGGAGACCGCCTCGTCGTACATCGCTGTCTTGACGTCGTCTTTGAATTCGGGGAATCGGCCGGTGTCGATGCCGCGATACTCGTCAAAGTGATAGAAGCCGAGCCACTGACCAAAGAACTCCGTCGCGAGACGACGAGCTTTTGAATCGGCCGCCATCCGCTTGACCTGCTTCGCCAGCATCGCGGGATCGTTCAACTCACCCGCTGCGGCCGCCCGTCGCAGTTCGTCGTCGGGAATAGACGACCACAGGAAGAAGCTCAGACGGCTGGCGAGTTCCCACGACGTGAGTCGACGTTCGCCATTCGCTCCGACAGTTTCCACGCGATACAGAAACGCCGGCGAGACGAGTACGCGTGCGATCAACGCGCGCAATGCCGCGTCATGATCCAGATGCATCTCGTCGCGCGACTTCTGGTAAAAGGCGCGGAGGCTTGCTTTTTCATTCGCGGTCAACGGACGGCGCCACGCCCGGCTCGCAAATGTCAGCGCATCGGTGATGTGGCCCGGCTCGGCAAGCTTCTGTGTCCTGACGACCTCGAGGTAGTTCGCGTGGAGCGCTTTCACGTGCGGACCCATGGCGACGGGCAGCTTCGCGATCTCGGCGGCTGTGAAGTCCGAGATTGTGCGGCCCTTGAGATCGACGCCGAAATGGTCCGCGAGCATCCCGAGATATGCGTCGTGATACGGCCACGATCCAAACAGATCGTTCCACGCCTGGTTCAGCCGCGCGCGATCGTTGCCATCGACCATGTTGTCGGTGAAGAACGTGTCGCTGCGTTGGTACTTCACCTTGAGCACGAAGGCGTCGTGCTCGGGGCTGTTGTAGGTGTTGTCGAAGGGCGGAGGAACCGGATCCTTGTCGGCCGGATTCGCTTCACCATGCGAGTTCGGCGGCAGTGACGAGACATACTCCGCGATGTTCGCGCGGAAGCCCTCGTAGCCGATGCTCTGCGGATCCGCGAGCAGGACACGCTGTCCGGCGTCACGCGGAGAACCCTCCGGCCGATCGGAGAGTGCCACACGCACGACGGCATTTCGATCTTTCCCCAGTTCGACATCCGCCTGCAGTTCCATCGTGTTGCCGCCCGGCGGCACCTCGATGGTGAACGAAATCGTTCCCGTTGTCGCGAAATCGTCAGCGCTGAGCGCGGTGCCATCCGGGCTGGTGCCGAACTTGAACGCAGCAACCACATCAGCGGGGAGCACCGCCCGCAGGGGCACATCCGTCAAGATCGGTCCCGCGGCTCCTCGACCACGACCCGCTGCTGCCGTCGTCGCCGCCGCCGCATCCGCCGTCCCGGGCGCACCGCGTCCGATGGGCACGGCGGCACGCGTGATGATGCGCGGCTTGCGCCAGATCACCACGGGCGATGAACCTGATGTCGGGTTTACATCGGCAAAAGTCAGAACGACTTTTACTGGCCCTGGAATGACGGCCGGTCCGCGGCCGCGAGCAGGACGATTCCCCAATGGATAGGTGTAGTGATGCGCCGGTTCTGCTTTGAGCGTCGTATCGTCGAACGTCAGCGGGCTTTCGTCGCCGGCTCCCCCGGCGGCCAGATCGCCCCGAGCGAAGAACCAACTGGGCCAGGTTGTGAAAGCTTTGTACAGGTCGTCACAACCGGCGCGCGCTTTTGCGATTGATCCGTTGACGTCGCTGGTTGGCGCAGCGAGCCGGTTCCATCCGTCAACCGTCACCCGCGTGGGATACCCGGTGTTTGGCTTGTTGACGACCGCCCAGATGTGCTCGGCGAAGCGGCCGGTGATGTTCTCCTTCGCCGCGAGACCGCGGAGCGTGGCGGTCGGATCGCCGAGCGCCACGCGATGTTTGTAATACCACGCGACAAACAGCGCTTTGCCGTAGCGCTCGAGCCCAAATGGACGCCCGCCCTCTCCCGATACGACGCGGAAACCCTTTGCCGCGTACAGGTCGTTGATGCGGCTGAGGGCCGACAGCTCAAGACCGGTCTTGCCGGCATCGGCAAAAAAGTCGAGCGGCCCGGCGCCGACGATGGCGTGATCGGCGACCTGCTTGGCCGCTTCGAGGTATCGTTCGACGCTCGTGTCTTCGACGAATTGCACGTCGCCAAAATTCGTGAAGCCCTCACCGCCGACCGAATCACTGGTCGCGTCGACGCCGACCTTGATGTCGATACCGGTTAAATCGCGAATCGCATACGCATACTCGGCGCTCGTGAGCCGCCGGACCGTGACGTGCCCCGGCTCGCCGCCGTGCGCGGCTTCATAGGCTGTCAGCGCCGCGCGTATCCAGGTGACCGTGGCCGCGCGCTCCGCGTCTGTCGGGAACCGCTCCGCCTTGTCTTCGGGCGGCATCTCTTTCGTTTCGATCATCTCGGCGACCTTGTCCCAGAGGTCCCAGTGATCGCCGACCGACGATTCCGCGGATTGCTGAATCAGGCGCTCGATGCTCACATCGCCGCGATGCTTCTCGCCGCCATGGCATTCGAAGCAGTACGTCTTGAAGGTTTCGGGGGTGGTCAACCTGCCTCGGGTGCCACTGCCAGGGGCCTGTCCCGAGCGAGCGCTGGTGCCCGCAAGTCGAGGGGTCGATGTTTGCGCCGTCAGGATGGCCGCGGCGAGCGAAACGAGCCCCAAGCAAAAGCCGAGCCTCTTCATACTGTGCCGCTAGATTTTACCTGATTGAAGGATTCAACGATTCGAGGATTCGAGGATGAGGGATTCGAGGATTCGAGGATAAGTGATTCAGGATGAGTGATTAGTGATTAGCGATTGGAAGAGCTTGCCGTGTGACGTGTACTAGTGTAAGTAGTACACCGTGCTGCCGTTCACCGTGACGCTGCGGCCGGGCCGATCACTCCACGATCAGATTGTCTTCGCCGTCACCAAGGCGATCGTCACCGGCCAACTCCAGGCCGGCGATCGATTTCCAGCGGTGCGCGTCGTCAGTCAGGAACTTCGCATCAATCCAAATACGGCGCAGAAGGCCGTCACGACGCTCGTCGAGCGCGGACTGCTGGAGGTGCAGCCTGGCGTGGGGACCACCGTCGCCGCCTGGCGGCCGGTGTCAAGCGTCGGCCGTCGCAGCGCACTCTCCGATTCGATTGAAAGACTGGTGATCGACGCCAAGCGCCTCGGGTTGTCGCTGACGGAGTTGCTCGACACGATCCGCCGAGAGTGGAAATGACCGAGGGGGATCCAATGGATCACGCAATCGTGACTTCGAACCTGAATTGTCGCTATGGCGCCGTCAAGGCCATCACCGATCTCACATTGCAGGTCGAGGCCGGAACCATCTTTGCGCTGCTTGGCCCAAACGGCGCCGGCAAGACGAGCACACTTCGCGTCCTCATGAACATCATTCCGCCAGCGTCCGGATCGGCGAGTGTACTTGGAGTTGATTCTCGAAAGTTAGGTCCCGACGAACTCGCGACAATTGGATATGTGTCCGAGAACCAGCACATTCCTCGTTGGATGACCGTCGATCAGCTGATCCGATTCTGCAAGCCGTTGTATCGCACCTGGGATGATTCCCTGTGCAACACGCTGCTTCAACAGTTCGATTTGCCCCGCGATGTCCGGCTCGGACGAATGTCGCGCGGGATGCGGGTCAAGGCTGCGCTCGTGTCGTCGCTCGCGTACCGGCCTCGCCTTCTCGTTCTCGACGAACCGTTCAGCGGACTCGACCCGGTTGTGCGCGACGACCTGGTCCGAGGCGTTCTCGAACTGGCGGGTGAAGAACGATGGACGGTCCTCATTTCCTCTCACGATCTCGATGAAGTGGAACGGCTCGTTGATGCCGTTGGCTTTATCGATGGCGGACGACTCGTCCTCAGCGAACGATTCTCGGATCTCCACGCCCGCTTTCGGCGGATTGACCTGACCGCCCCTGAGTGGCCATCGCCACCTGCGTCGCTGCCAACGTGGCTCGGCGTTCAACGATCGGGACGCCTGCTCCGATTCATCGAGAGCCGATACGTTGACGGTGAGACCGAACGGCGAATCGCGGCCATGGCACCTGAGGCGGTCATCGACGTGCAGCCAATGACTCTGCGAGAAATCTTCATTGCACTGGTGCGCCGGCAGCGGGAGGTGTCGCGATGAATCAGGCCCTTCACGTCATGAAGAAGGATGCAAAGCGACTTCGGTGGGCGATGATCGTCTGGATCCTGATCGCGGCAGCGAATGCAGGATTGATGGTCGGCCGGCCGGCCTTCGAGCTTCAGGGCTTCGGCATCACGATGGTCTTCGCTCAACTCACGGGGCTCGTATCACTCATCGAACTCGTGATGATGGTTCTGATCGTCTCGTGGCTCGTGCACGAGGATCCGGCGGTCGATCGCGAGGCATTCTGGCTGACGCGTCCCATCGACCCGCGCCGATTGAGTCTGGCAAAAATTGCGGTCGCAAGTGCCGCTCTCATTGGCGTGCCGCTCGTCGCACAACTCGCGGTCATGCGGATATTCGGTGTCACCGCATACGACATGGCAAGGGCGACACCGTCGATTCTTCTCGGTCAGGGAGCGTGGGTGATGGCGTTGATGGCAGGCGCTGCCTTAACCCCTTCCCTCTCACGCTACGCCGTCTTCCTGGTAGGTGTCGCGGGGGCGTTCGTGCTTCTCACGAGCACGATGATCGCAGCTGCTGTCTTGTCCGGTGACATCACGGCATCTACTGCTCGGCCGGAAGTGCTCGATCCTCTTCCGCCGCTGATCGCGGCGACTGTGGCCATCGCCCTGTGCATCGCGATCGTCTTTGTTGAGTACCGGTATCGGCGCATCAAATGGGGCGCTGCGCTCGCGGCTGTCGGCATTCTCCTGATCGTTCTGCTCCCGATGGTCTGGGAGCCGTTTCACGGGCGTGACCTTCCGGATCCCGATCCGGGTGGCTGGGCGCAAGATGAAGCGCGCGTCGCACCGCAGATCGGTTCGGAACCGCCCAACGTATCGGACGAGATCGATTTCGGACGCCGAGGCGAGTCGAAAAAGCGCATTGCCATTCCGCTACAGCTCTCCGGTCTGCCCGGCGATTTCTATGTGCGGGGGGTGCAGGCACACTCGCGCTTCGACGCCGCGAATGGCACGGTCCTCAGCACTGCCGCCGAAATGGTCCCGGTGCGCCGGACGGGACGTTCGGACGACGCTCAATACGGGGAGGTTGCAGCGATCCAGGGAGCCCTGGCCAAAATACCGCTCCGGGGAAGGGAATCCGTTGACGAGTACGAGCTATGGCCGGTCGTTCTCAGTCTCACCGAGCGGGAGTTTGCCCAGTTTGGTCGTGTCGCCGGCAAGCTGACAGCCACACTCGATTTCTATCTGGCACGAGCGTCCGTTGCGGGTGCAGTGCCGCTTGCGGAACCGCGGTCGATGACCGACAGCCGCCGTCGGATGGATATCATCGGCATCGATCGCCGCGGTGACGCGTGCACCATAGACCTTCGCGTGGTCTCCGTCGGTGCCGCGTTTCATCCACACTACTTCAGCAGAGATGAATTCGTGCTTCGCAACGCGGGCAAGGGAGAGGCGGTGAGCGCCGGAGTGCACGATGGCGGGTTGCACAGCACTTCCGCATTGGGTTTTCTCTTCGGCATGGCGTCAGGCGGAGGCGGTTACGGCTACGACTCCATCGGACCCGATGGATCGGGATTCTCGGCGCGCGCCTCCCGTTATCGATTTCCCCCGGAGAGCCCCCGTGGAGAAGCGAGTCCTGCGATCGACCCGGCCTGGGTCGCCGGTGCGGAGCTGGTCAGAATCAGTATCTCCTACGCAGGCCACGTTACGCGATCGCTCACGATTGAAAATTTCAGGATTGCCCAATAGCAGCTCTCCGGCGATCAGAAGAGCGTGACCGTGAGATTGTGTGGATGAGGTGCGCCCATTTGCGATTAGTGATTGTCGATTCGCGATTCGCGATTAGTGATTCGAGACATGGATCCATGTTGGAGATGGCCCTGCCACCGAATTTCGTCCCATGTCTCGCCACCCGGCAGTCGCCGTTCGTCACCAATCACCGAATACCCGTCACATAACGAATGACGAGCGCAATTCCATCCATACGATGGACTCCTGAGCGTGCGGTTTTTCTAAAGGAGTAGTCGACATGCGATTGCGTTTTACTGTCAGCATCCTGGTGGCCCTGCTGACGGTCGTCTTCACGGGTGCGGCCACAGCACAGGAACGTTTCGGCGGGGTCGCCGGCGTTGTGACCGACACGAGTCAAGCTCCCGTTCCGGGGGCGACGATCACCGCCACGAACAAACAAACCGGCGCCACTCGCACGGCTGTGAGCGGCGCGGACGGTGTCTACCGAATCCCTGATCTCGATCCCGGCCGATATACCGTGACCGTAGAGCTCCAGGGCTTCCAGAAAGTTCAGGCCGACGATGTGCTGGTGCTGCTCGGCAGGACGGCGGATTTCCCGGCATCGCTGAAAGTCGGTGGTGTCAGCGAAGTCGTCACTGTCACGAGCGACACCAAGACACAGGTCGATCTCCACAGCACGACCGTCGCCCACAACGTCACGGCAGAAGAATTCGATCGCATGCCGAAGACACGGTCGTTCCAGGGCATCGCGCTCACCTCGCCCGGCGTCAACCAGGGCGACATCGAGGGCGGATTCCAGGTCAACGGCGCGAGCGGCGCTGAGAACAGCTTCACCGTCGACGGTGTAAACACCAACAGTCTGATCTACGGCAGCTCACGCCAGGACACCGTCTTCGAATACCTGCAGGAAGTCCAGGTGAAGACCGGTGGTATCGCCGCCGAGTACGGCGGTGCGCTTGGTGGCGTCATCAGCGCGGTCACCAAGTCGGGCGGCAACCGGTTCACCGGCGAAGCCCACTATTTCTTCTCGGGCAATTCGATCTCGGCGAGCCCGGTTCAGCGCCTGCAGTTGAGTCCCTTGGACGACACGACAGTATTGAACGTTCAGGATCGCAAGCAGGACAACAGTCGCAATGAGATTGGCGGATCGCTGGGCGGCCCGATCCTCAGAGACAAGCTGTTCTTCTTCGGATCCGCTTCGCCGCGCTTCATCCGCCGGACGAACAACTATCTATTCTCGAACGGCACGGAGCCGGGCTCGATTGCGCAGGACCAGACAGCCACGCAGCTGTTCGGCAAGGTCACCTATTCGGCGCGTCGCGTCCAGGCAAACGGCAGTGTCCTGTGGACGCCGGTGCGGTCAACCGGCACGCTCTCGGCGTACGACGGTACCGGACCGAACTTCATCAGCAGCTCGCTGGCCGGTAACGCCGCGCAGATTCCTCGCGGGTTCAATACCGATCAGACCAACGCGAGCGGTAACGTCGACATCACGCTGAGCGGTCATTCCTCGCTGAGCATCCGCGGCGGGATCTTCGACGACAACTACTACGATACCGGCGTCTCGACGACCACATCGGTACTCTGGAACACGCCGTCGATTGGTGTCCCTGGCGTGCCGGCGGATCTGCAGTTGCCGAAAGGCGCGCAGAACACGCCGCGCGTGCTCATCACCGGCCAGGACGAAACGAAAACCAGTTTCTTCCAGGTCGACTACACCCACGCGTTCAGCGCGCTCGGCTCGCATCTGATCAAAGGCGGAGCCGGGGTCCGGCACACCAACAACACCGTCGAGTCGGTGTATCCCGGTGGATACGTGCTCCTCAACTGGGGCACGTCGTTCGTCAACAACACCACCGGGCTGCCCGACACCGGAACGTATGGCTACTACGAGGTAAACGATCGCGGAACCCGTGTATCGGTGGACGCGAACATGCCGTCGTTGTACGTGCAGGACACCTGGATCGTCGGCAATCGCCTGACCTTGAATCTCGGCGTGCGCACCGAGAAGGAAATCATTCCGTCGTTCCGAACCGACATCAAGGATGAAGCGTTCGAATTCGGTTTCGGCAAGAAGATCGCGCCGCGGCTCGGGGCGACGTTTGACGTCCTCGGCGACGGCCGGCTGAAAGCATTCGGCAGCTGGGGGCGCTACTTCGACTGGGTCAAGTACGAACTGGCGCGTGGATCGTTCGGCGGCGATACGTGGCTGATCAACTATCGGTCGCTCGATACGCTTGACGTGTACAACCTGAACCTCACGAACCAGCCAGGACGCGATCTCTGGGGCGGCGTCCGCGATCGCCGCGTGCCGAACTTCGACACGATCGATCCGGACCTGAAACCGATGTTCCAGGATGCGACCAATATCGGGATGGAGTTCCAGGCGACGCCAACGACCGCCTTCGGCATCAACTACGTGCACAACAAACTGACGCGCGCGATCGAAGACGTCGGCTCGCTCGACGCGAGCGGTAACGAGGTCTACTTTGCTGCGAACCCCGGCGAAGGGATTGCGACCACGATGTTCGTGACCGGACTGACGGCGCCATTCGCCACACCGAAACCGCTTCGGCAGTACGACGCGCTCGAGTTCTCGGTCAACCGCCGGTTCTCGAAGAACTGGTTTGGCAGCGCCAACCTCACGATCAGCCGGTTGTATGGCAACTACGCCGGGCTGGCGAACTCGGACGAAATCCAGACGCCGACGACGGGCGTGTCTTCGGCCACCGCCCAGCAGCAGGCCGGCAGCATCGCCCGACCGGGCACCGCCGCCGGACGCGCGTGGGACCTCGACGAGCTCGAATGGGATTCGCACGGCAATCTCGATGTGCGTGGCCGCCTCGCGACCGATCGTCCGGTGGTCGCGAAGTTCTACGGCTCGTACATGTTCCCGTTCGGCACGCAGGTTGGCGGGTTCGTTTACGCCGGCAGCGGCACGCCGATGAGCACCGTCGTCAACTCGACGAATCAGATACCCGTTCTCGTCGAGGGACGTGGAGACATGGGCCGCACGCCGTTCCTGTCGCGCACGGATCTGCTGGTGTCACACGATGTGAAGATGACCGGCTCGCAGCGCGTGCGCTTCGAGTTCAACGTGATCAACCTGTTCAACCAGAAGACGGCAACGCACATCTTCAACT
>Ga0075425_100004618_pt1 | contig 14229 bp, 12 predicted proteins | sample SoiMethybrSBSTD4_FD_75300 | JGI IMG/M metagenome (GOLD analysis project Ga0075425, IMG submission 75300) | Bulk soil microbial communities from a Populus tree surrounding site in Tennessee, USA - Soil MetaG P. TD hybrid SBSTD4 | ecosystem: Environmental > Terrestrial > Soil > Tree plantation...
CCGACAGCTACCTCGTCACGGTGCACGACAACCCGCTCAAGGCGTGCGAGGCGGTCTGGCACAAGGCGGTGAGCGACCCGACCGTGCTCAAGCGCGGGACGGCGTGGGCGTACTACACGGTGGTGGACGCGATGGTGGACGCCACCTTCCCGGTCATCGAGAACCTGGTCGGCCGGGTCGAGAAGATCGAGGAGCAGGTGCTGACCAGCGGGGCGCCCGTCAATCTCGGCGACATCTTCTCGATCAGGAGCACGCTCGTCACCATGCGCCGCGTGCTGAGGCCGGTGCGCGACACCATCGCGATCCTCACCCGGCGGGCCGACGCTCCGCTCAACGAGCGCACGGCGATGTACTTCCGCGACGTGCACGACCACGTCATCCGCTGCCTCGAGAGCGTCGAGGAGGCGGAGTCGCTCATCTCCAACACCATCCAGGCCAACGACACGGCACAGATCAACCGGCAGAACGCGATCATGGCCAAGCTGACCATCTTCAGCGCCATCTTCCTGCCGCTCGGCTTCATCGTCGGCTTCTGGGGGCAGAACTTCGACGCCATGCCGTTCCACAACGAGCACCTCATGTGGTGGCTGACGATCTTCCCGTGCTTCGCGGTTCCGATCGTCCTCGTCGTCTGGTTCTGGTGGAAGGACTGGCTATGAGCGGAGCCGAGGGCATCGTGGCGGCCGGGGCGACCCACGTCGGGCGGGTCCGCGCGCACAACGAGGACAACCACCTCATCGACACCGACAACCAGGTGTTCATCGTGGCCGACGGCATGGGCGGCCACGCCGCCGGCGAGGTGGCGAGCGCCATCGCCTGCAAGCGCGTGCACGAGAGCTGGATCGAGATCGCCATGGAGCGGCACCGGGCGGCGTATGCGGCGCACGGCGACGCCGACGCTCGCCGCGCCCTGTTCCAGGCGGTCCGCGAGGGGGTGATGAACGCCCACTTCCACATCGTCGAGCAGGCGACGCGCGACGAGATGAAGCGCGGGATGGGCACCACCTTCACTGGACTCCTGGTGGCGGGCGGCGACGCGGTCTTCGCCCACGCCGGCGACTCGCGGGCGTATCTCCTGCGCGACGGCATCGCCATCCAGCTGTCCGAGGACCACACGGTGCTGGCCCGCCTGCGCGCCGCCGGGGTCGAGGAGACCGATCCGGGCGAGCCGGCGAGGAGCGGCTCGGCGCGGCACCGCTGGCGGGGCGTCCTGACCAACGCGCTCGGCATCGGCGACGTGACGAGGGTGGCGACCTTCGCGGTGCCGATGTACTCGGGCGACCGCTTCGTCCTGTGCAGCGACGGCATCACCGAGTACATCGGCGAGGCCGAGCTGGCCGAGATCGTCCTCAAGGCGGCCAGCCCGGCGCTGGCGGCCAACCGGCTGGTCGATCGGGCGGTCGATCTCGGCGGCGGCGACAACGCCACCGCGGTGGTGGTGAAGGTGGTCGAGGCGGGGGAGACCGTGGTGCCGCCCGACCAGCGCGACCGCGACGCCGAGGCGGTGGCGCGCTGCGCCCTGTTCGAGCCGCTGTCGCCGCAGGAGCGGCTGCGCGCGCTCCGCATCACCACGCCGCGCGAGATCAAGCCCGGCCGCGAGCTGTCGGCGATGGCGCTCGGCGACCGGGTCGCCTACGTCGTGCTCGACGGCGAGGTCGTCCTGGCCGACGGCGAGAAGGTCGGGCCGAGCGGGATCGTCTACGCCAGCGCCCTGGTCGACGGCACCACGCAGGTTCGCGACACCGCCGCCACCAGCGAGCTCAGCCGGCTGCTGGTCATCCGGCGCAACGATTTTCACGAGCTGGCCGAGGAGGAGTCCGACCTCGGGGTCAAGCTCTACGCCGTCCTGGCCTCGATCATGGCCCGCGACTGAACACTCCCCGCGCGGCGTGCAACCAACCGATCGGATGGAGGGGAGCATGCGATCTGGAGCGGCAATCCTGGCTCTGGGGCTGTGGGGAGGAGGCTCGGTCGCCCAGGCGTCGACCTGCGAGATCGACGACGCGACGGGCACATTGACGGTGACCATGACCGGCAGCGGGACCCTGAAGGTGGTGTCCGGCGTGATCGAGCTGAGCGGCGCGCCTTGCGGGACGGCGACCACCACCACCACGGCGCGGATCGTGTTGCTCCGGGCGGCCGGGACCGGCGGCATCCTGACCCTGGCCGGTCGTTTCGCGCCCGGTCGCAACGACGTCCCGGAGGCGGACGAGCCCGAGATCGAGATCGACGCCAGCGCCTTTCGTGGCCGGCTGAACATCGTCGGTTCCGGGCGAGGCGAGGACTGGCGGTTCACCGCCGGCGGCATCAACTTCAACGGCGACCTGGACGAGGACATCGCCTTGCCAACCGCCACCTACGATGTGGTGCTCAAGATGCAGGCCGGTGACGACCACATCGACGCCACCGCCTACGCGGGACCGTGCTGGCTGCACCTGCGCGGTGGACCGGGGAACGACGTCATCACCGGGTCGTCCGGCTCTGACCGGATCGGAGGGGACGACGGAAACGACACCCTGTACGGCGGCGCAGGCGGCGACATCATCAACGATGGCGCCGGCGACGACCTGGTGTCTGGCGGCCCGGGGAACGATCTCCTGTGGCCGCAGTGGTCGGCGAATCTGGGCAAGGACGATTATCACGGCGGCTCGGGCATCGACGCGGTTGCCTACGTCGATCGCGACCTGGGCGTCACCGTCAGCCTCGACGGCGCCGCGAACGATGGCGCACCGGACGAAGGGGACAACGTCCACCCGGACGTCGAGGATATCTGGGGCGGACATGGCGACGATGTCCTGGTCGGTTCGAGCGCGCCCAATTACCTCCGCGGTCTCGAGGGCAGAAACGAGCTCTACGGCGGCGACGGAGATGACTGGCTGTACGTCGGCTACGACGCGGTGCCCGGCAGCCTGGCGATCGGCGACGGCGGCAACGACTACCTGTTCGGCTCCGGCGGTCCCGACCTGCTCGACGGCGGTGATGGCGACGACGAGTTGCATGGAAACGCCGGCAACGACACCATGGACGGCGGCCCCGGCATCGATCAGTACCTCGGTGGGTACGGTGCCGACGTCATCTACAACGACGACGGGATCGCCGAGACGATCGACTGCGGGCCGGACGTCGACGACCCCGAGCCAGATCCGCTCGACGCCTTCACGGCCTGCGAGAACATCTAGGAGGGAAGCGATGCGCTGGGTGCTCGTGATGGCAGCGATCTGTCTCGGCGCGGCCAGCGCCCAGGCGTCGACCTGCTCGTTCGACGCGGCGAGCGGGGTCGTGACGGTGACCTTGCAGCAGACGCGGTCGACGCTGTCCGCGACGTCGACCGGCGCCATCGAGTTCGACGGCGCACCCTGCGGCACAGCCAGCACGACCAGCACCGCCCGGATTGTCGTCGACGGCGATCCCGCGTGGGACTACTTGACGTTACGCGGTCGGTTCGCGCCGGGCCGCAACGATGTTGCGGATCCTGGGCTCCCCGAGATCGAGATCCAGGTCGGGTTCAATGGGAGCGATGACCTGCTGCAGGTCTACGGGGCGTCGGGCGACGACCACTGGATCTTCACCGCGGCCGGCATCGACCTGAACGGCGACGGCGACGAGGACCTCTCGGGGCAGGCCGCCGGCACCGTTCGGCTGTGGTCGCTCAAGGGCAACGACATCATCGACGCGAGCGCCTACACCGTCGCCGCGGTCTGGCTCCAGATGCGCGGCGGTGCGGGGAACGACACGATCACCGGTTCGCCGCGCGCCGACAACATCCGCGGCAACGACGGCGACGACGTCCTGCGCGGCGGCGCCGGGAACGACAACATCGACGACGGCCTCGGCGACGATCGCGTGTACGGCGGCGGCGGCGACGACGCACTGTGGGCCCTCGATGAGATCGCCAACGGCGCCGACATCTTCCACGGCAACGCCGGGCGCGACCGGATCGCCTACCACCTGCGCACCGTCGGGGTCACCGTGACGCTCGACGGCGTCGCCGACGACGGTGAGCCAGGTGAGAGGGACAATGTCCACCCGGACGTCGAGGACGTGATCGGCGGCTACGGCGACGACGTGCTGGTCGGCTCCGCCGCGGCCAACCGACTCGACAGCGGAGGCGGCTACAACGAGCTCTATGGTGGGGACGGCGACGACGAACTCTGGGGGCAGGGGCTGATCGTCGGCGACGCCGGCAATGACATCCTCCGGGGCTCGAGTGCCGCTGACTCCTTCGACGGCGGCGACGGCGACGACATCTTTTACAACCTCGACGGCGTGGGTGACACGGTCGACTGCGGCGCCGGCGTCGACGACGCCGAGCCGGATCCGCTCGACAGCTTCATCGGCTGCGAGGACATCTAGGACCATGGGGACACGACTTGCGATCATCACGGCCTGCATGCTCGCGGGCGCCGCGTCGGCACAGGCGGCGACCTGCGCGTTCGATCCGGCGAGCGGACTGGTCACCGTCCAGCTGCAAGGGGTGGCCGCGACCCTGCGGGTGTCGGGCGGCGCCATCGAGCTCGACGGCGTCGCCTGCGCCGGAGCCAGCACCACGAACACCGCGCGGATCGTCATCATGGGGCTCGACCGCGATCGCGACGAGTTGACGCTGACCGGCCGGTTCGCGCCGGGGCGCAACGACGTGCCGGAGGATGACAAGGCGGAGATCGAGATCGAGGTCCTGTTCGGCGATCCTTATGACCAGCTCACGGTCGCCGGCGGCGCGAACGACGACGTCTGGCGGTTCGGCGCCGGCGGCCTCAACCTGAACGGCGACCTGGACGACGACGTCCTGCTGCCCACGGCCGGCCGGCTCGCGCTCCGCCCGAAGGCGGGCAACGACACCGTCGACGCGAGCCTGTATTCCGGCGCCTGCCACCTCGACATGCGCGGCGGCGACGGCAACGATCTGCTGACCGGGTCGGCCGCCGATGACGCCCTGCGCGGCGAGGCCGGCGACGACGTCCTGTCCGGCGGTAGCGGAAACGACGACGTCTATGACGGGCCGGGTGCCGATCGGGTCATGGGTGGCAGGGGCGCCGATCATCTCTTCGCCGACGCGACGGCTGACCCCGGGGACGATTATCACGGGGGCGCCGGGGTCGACACGGTCTACTACAGCGCGCGTCAGACCCCACTCACCATCTCGATCGATAACGTGGCGGACGACGGAGGGAGCGGCGAGAACGACAACGTGCACCTGGATGTCGAACAGCTCTTCGGCGGTGCTGGTGGCGATGTGCTCGTCGGGTCGAGCAACGCGGACATGCTCGTGGGGGGCGGCGGACTCGACGAGCTGTACGGCGGCGGCGGTGACGACACGCTGGACTGCGGTGGTGGTTGCTCGGAGTTCGGTGGTGAGGGCAACGATGAACTGCGAGGCAGCAGTTTCGACGACATCCTCGACGGCGGCCCCGGGCTCGATGTGTACCGCGCGAGCTGGGGTAACGACGTCATCTACAATGACGATGGGTTCGCGGACACGGTCGATTGCGGCGGCGGCGTCGACGACCCCGAGCCGGATCCGCTCGACACCTTCACGGCCTGCGAGGACATCTAGATGACCATGTGCATACGACTCGCGATCATCACCGCGTCCATGCTCGCGGCTGCCGCGCCGGCCCACGCGGCGACCTGCTCGTTCGACGAGGCGAGCGGGGACCTCAGCGTCGCGCTGGAGGGCTACGACAATTCCACGCTCAAGGTGGTATCCGGCGCCATCCAGCTCGACGGCACCGCTTGCGGCGCCGCCACGACCACCAGCACGTCCCGCATCGTGGTCACGTCGTTCGACGGCAGGCCCGATACGCTCCAGCTCGTCGGGCGATTCGCGCCCGGGCGCAACGACGTGCCGGAGGCGGACAAGCCGGAGATCGAGATCGAGCTCGTGAACTTCGTCGACCGCAACGACACCCTGGTCGTGTTCGGGACCGCCCGGAACGACGTCATCCGCTTCACCGCCGGCGGCCTCAACCTGAACGATGACCTGGACGAGGACGTCGTCGGATCGGCGGGAGGAAGGCTCCGGGTGCGCGGGCAGAACGGCGACGACCTGATCGATGCGAGCGCGTATGCTGGCGGCTCGGCGCTGGACCTGCGGGGCGGCGCGGGCAACGACACGATCACCGCGTCGGCGGCCGCCGACGACATCCACGGCGAGGCGGGCAACGACACCCTCGACGGCGGCGCCGGGCGGGACGAGATCTGGGACGGCCCGGGCGCCGACAAGGTCATGGGCGGCGCCGATCCCGATCTATTGCAGGTCGACCCGACGGCCGACCCGGGAGACGACTTTCACGGCGGAGGCGGATACGACATCCTCTATTACCTCGGACGCACCGCGGGTCTGACCATCACGATCGACAACCTTGCGGACGACGGCGAGCCGGGCGAGAACGACAACGTCCACCTCGACATCGAGGAGCTCTGGGGCGGCGACGGCGACGACGTCCTGATCGGCTCGAGCGCAGACGACGTGCTCTGGGGCGGCTACGGCGACGACGAGCTGTACGGCGGCGACGGCGACGACCTCCTGATCGGACTGTGGGGCGCGGATCTCCTCGTGGGCGACGGCGGCGACGATACCCTGTCGGCAGGCGACGGCCCGGACGTCCTCGACGGCGGCCCCGGCCTCGACGCGATGTACGGTCACATCGGCGCCGACGTCTTCTACAACGACGACGGCTTCGCCGACACAGTCGAGTGCGGACCGGGGACCGACGACCCCGAGCCGGACCCGCTCGACAGCTTCGTCGACTGCGAGAACATCTAGCCCGCGGCGTGTGACGGAAATCCGGTTGAACGCGCCGCCGGCGTGCGGCCACTCAACCGCCATGCACACACGAGCGCTGGTGGTGATCGCGTCGATGTCCGTCTGCATGTTGCTGCTGGTCGCGCGCGCCGATGCGGCGACCTGCGCCTTCGACCCGTCGAGCGGCCTCTTGACCGTCTCGATGCAGGGGACCTGGGCGACCTTGCAGGTGGCGTCCGGTGTCATCGAGCTCGACGGCGCGGCGTGCGGAGGGGCGACCACGACCTCGACCGCACGCATCGTGGTGAGCGGGCTCGACAACGACATCGACAAGCTCACCCTGGTCGGCAGGTTCGCGCCGGGGCGCAACGACGTGCCGGAGACCGACCGGGCAGAGATCGAGATCGAGGTGGTCGGGTTCAACGATGTCAACGACTGGATCATCTTGATGGGCGGCACCGGCAACGACGTGTGGCGCTTCACCGCCAGCGGCATCAACCTCAATGGCGATCAGGACGAGGACCTGACGCTGCCGTCGAACGGCCGGATCGGTCTCCGGCCGCGAGCAGGAGACGACGTCGTCGACGCCGGCGCCTACACCGGGCCGCTGGTGGTCGGCATGCGCGCGGGGGACGGCAACGACGTCCTCACCGGCTCGCCGGCCGACGACGACATCCGCGGCGACGCCGGCAACGACACCATCTACGGCATGGCGGGCAACGACGTTCTCTACGACGGGCCCGGCAACGACCTCGTGCGCGGCGGCGCCGGCAACGACCGGATGTGGGGGCAGGGAGCCGCGCCCGACGGCGCCGACGACTTCCGCGGCAACGGCGGCATCGACGAGGTGAGCTACATCGTGCGGGATTCGGGGGTGACGGTGACCATCGACGACGTCGCCAACGACGGCGCCCCGGGGGAGGCGGACAACGTCCACCTCGACGTCGAGGATGTCACCGGTGGCAGCGGCGACGATGTCCTGGTCGGCTCGAGCGCCGACAACGTGCTGGACGGCACCTGGGGCTCGAACGAGGTCTACGGCGGCGCCGGCAATGACTGGGTCGACGGCGGCGTCGGCGACGCGTCGACCAGCAACATCGTGGTCGGCGACGCGGGCAACGATCACCTGAGCGGCGGCATGGGCGACGACTTCCTCGACGGCGGCGACGGCAACGACACCCTCGAGGGGTTCGCCGGCGATGACACCCTCGACGGCGGCGCCGGGACCGACCGGTACTACGGCGGCTACGGCAACGACGTCATCCACAACGCAGACGGGCTGGCGGAGACGGTCAATTGCGGTCCCGACACCGACGACCCGCAGCCGGACGCCGGCGATACCTTCATCGACTGCGAGAACATCTGAACGTCCTCGACAACGCCGATAGGGCTGAGCGATATGATCGAACGCAGGAGGCCGTTACATGCGACGCGTGGGGATCGTCCTGGCGATGTGGCTGTGGGTGGGTGACGCGACCGCGACGGCGGCCACGTGCTCCTTCGATCCCGGTTCGGGCGTGCTCTCGGTCTCGACGCTGGGCGGCTTCTCCACCCTCAAGGTGGTGTCGGGAGCGATCCAGCTCGACGGCGCGAGCTGCGGGGCGGCCACCACCACCACCACCACCCGGATCGTGGTGACCGGTCTCGACAACGACGTCGACAAGCTGTCGCTCATCGGCCGCTTCGCTCCCGGCCGCAACGATGTGCCGGAGGCCGACAAGCCGGAGATCGAGATCGAGGTCGACAACTTCAACGACAGGGGCGACTGGCTCATCGTGTTCGGGACCGCGAAGAACGACGTCATCCGGTTCACGACCGGCGGCATCAACGTCAACGACGATCTCGACGAAGACATCATCGCTCCGGCGCACGGGCGGATCGCCATCCGCGGGCAGAAGGGAGACGACCTGGTCGATGCCAGCGCCTACACCGGGGCCTGCCGCGTGCAGGTGCGCGGCGGCGACGGCAACGACACGGTGACCGGCTCCGCTGGCGGTGACGACCTCCGCGGCGAGGCGGGCAACGACACCCTCGACGGCGGCGCCGGGCCGGACGACATCTGGGACGGGCCGGGCGCCGACAAGGTCATGGGCGGCGCCGATAACGATGGCCTGCAGGTCGACCCGACCGCAGACCCGGGCGACGACTTTCACGGCGGCGGCGGCTACGACCACCTCTATTACCTCGGACGCACCGCGGGTCTGACCATCACGATCGACAACCTGGCCGACGACGGCGAGCCGGGCGAGAACGACAACGTTCACCTGGACGTCGAGGGGGTGTGGGGCGGCGCCGGCGATGACATCCTGGTTGGCTCGAGCGGCGAGAACGACCTCTGGGGGCTCGCGGGGGACGACGAGCTGTACGGCGGCGACGGCGTTGATTATCTGACCGGGCTGGACGGGAACGATCTGCTGGTGGGAGACGCGGGCGACGATCATCTGTTGGCGGGCGACGGCGACGACGTCCTCGATGGCGGGCCCGGCCTCGATGTGTTCGAGGCCAGTCTGGGCGCCGACGTCATCTACAACGACGACGGTGTGGCGGAGACGATCTACTGCGGACCGGGCGTCGACGATCCGGAGCCGGACCCGCTCGACACCTTCGTCGACTGCGAGAACATCTGAACGCTCGGCCGGCGTGCGGCAACTCAGCCTCCATGCGCATCCATGTGATGGCGGCCATGGGGTTGTTGCTGGCGGGTGGGAGCGCAGAGGCAGCGACCTGCTCGTTCGACGCCGGGACCGGCGTGCTCACCGTGAATTTGCTCGGCACGAAGGCCGAGCTCAAGGCCAACGCCACCGGCATCCTGCTCGACGGCGTGGCCTGCGGGGCGGCGACCCAGACCAGCACCTCGCGGATCGTGGTCAACGGCAACGGCACCGGGGATGACAACCTGGTCCTGCGCGGGAAGTTCGCTCCCGGGCGAAACGACGTGCCGGAGACCGACACCCCGGAGATCGAGATCGACCTGGTGAACGGCTGGAAGGAGCGGGCCGATTTTCTCACCGTCTTCGGCAGCGTGAAGGCCGACGACTGGCGGGTCTCGGCCAGCGGCATCAACCTGAATGGCGACCTGGACGCCGACCTGACCGCTCCGGCAGCTGGACGGTTCGTCCTGCGGCCGATGGGTGGCGACGACGTGGTCGACGCCAGCGGCTACACCGGAAGCTCGAATGTCAGGATCTACGGTGGCGACGGCAACGACTCGCTGACCGGCGGCCCGAATCCAGACTGGATCTACGGCGAGGCCGGCAACGACCGCCTGTTCGGCAGCGACGGCCGCGACTTCCTGTTCGATGGCCCGGGTGCGGACGTCGTGCGCGGCAACGCGGGGAACGATGTCGTCAACTGCGATCCCGACTTCGACGCCGGCGACGATTTCGGTGGCGGTACCGGCAAGGACACCGTGTCGTATATCAGCCGGCAGCCGGGCCTCACGGTGACCCTCGACAGCCTGGCGGACGACGGTGAGGCCGGCGAGAACGACTATGTTCGACCCGACGTCGAAGTCGTGGACGGCGGGTCGGGCGACGACGTTCTGGTGGGGTCGAGCGCCGACAACACTCTCTTCGGTGGCGGAAGCGGTTTCGACGACCTCTATGGCGGCGGCGGCAATGACACCCTGCTCTGCGGCATTTCCGAGGGCTGCTTCGCCACGGGCGAAACGGGAAACGATTTCCTGTTCGGCAGCGATTTCGACGACGTGCTCGACGGCGGTGACGGGGACGACGAGCTCCACGGCGCCGACGGCAACGACAGCTTGACGGGCGGCTCAGGCGTCGACTTGCTCGAAGGGCAAGACGGCGACGACGTCTTCGACAACGCCGACGGCTTCGCCGACACCGTCGACTGCGGCAACGGCATCGACGATCCCGATCCAGACCCGCTCGATACCTTCACGGCCTGCGAGAACATCTAGGGGCGGGCGCGGGAGGCGACCAGCTTGACGCAGAGGTCGAGGGCGGCGATGAAGGACTGGGCGCGCGCGACGCCCTGGCCGGCGATATCGTAGGCGACGCCGTGGTCGGGCGAGGTGCGGACGATCGGGAGCCCGAGGGTGACGTTCACCGAGCTCTCGAAGTCGATGAGCTTGACCGGGATGAGTCCCTGGTCGTGATAGAGCGCCACCCACAGGTCGAAGTTCATGCGGAAGGCGACGTCAGGCACCAGCGGGCCGACGATCTCGATCGACTCGCCGAGGTGATGCCGGCAGGTCTCGATGGCCGGCACGACGATGGACGTCTCCTCGTGGCCGAACGCGCCGCCCTCGCCGGCGTGCGGGTTGAGCCCGAGGATGCCGATCCTTGGACTGGCGATGCCGAAGTCGCGGCGCAGCGCCTCGACCGCCATCAGTGTGACGGTGACGATCTGGTCGCTGGTGAGCTCGGCGGCCAGGCTCATGAGCGGCACGTGGGTGGTGGCGAGCACGAGCTTGTAGCGCGGGCCGACGAACATCATCGCGACCCGCGAGCTGCCGAGCCGCGCGCGCAGAAAGTCGGTGTGTCCGGTGAAGCGGAAGTCGGCGGCGCGCGCGGTGGTCTTGCTCATCGGCGCGGTCACCAGGCCGGCGATCTCTCCGTCGGTGGCGGCGCGAACCGCCGCGTCGAGATAGGCGACCTGGGCGGCGCCGGCGGTGGCCGACGGTTTGCCACAAGGTGCCATCTCGAGCGTCAGGGTGTCATACGGGTCGAGCAGGGGGATGCCGTCGGGAACCTGCACGCCTGCCTGCTCCGCCCCGCGCTCGAGGACGCTCTGGTTGCCGAACAGGAGCAGCCTCCGGCGCAGCTCCGGCGACGCTTCTGCCAGCGCGCGCGCGACGATCTCCGGTCCGATGCCAGATGGATCACCGAGGGTGATCCCTATCCGATCCGTGTGACCCATCCCTACACTCTCCTACCGTAACTCGAAACACTTGCACCGACGGTCGCTCTCCGTCAGGGTTATAGAAGAAGTTTATGCGTTTTGGGCGTTGGTTCGGGGTCGCCGCGCCGGTCAGTTTGTTGGCCGCGAGCCTGACTGCCTGCGCCGCAAACGGCGCGGGCGGGAAGTCCTCGGGCGATCCGCCCCCCAACCTGGGTCCGCCGACGGCTCTCCCGGTGGCCGGCGGTGTTTTCCGCCCGGGTGAGTCGATGCGCTTCGAGCTCTCGCTGCGCGGCATCGTCGGAGGCGAGGCGTCGGTGGCGGTCGGCAACCCGGGCATCATCGACGGCAAGCGGGTCATCATCGTCAGGTCGCGGACCGAGTCGGCCGGCGTGGTCGCCATGTTCAAGCAGGTGCGCGACGAGGTGACGACCTGGGTCGACCTCGACACCGGCCTCCCGCTCGAGCAGAAGGCGGCGGTCAAGTTCGGCCAGAAGGAGATGGTGATCGAGACCAAGTTCGCCGGCGGCCGCGCGGGCAGCTTCGATCTCGCCGTCATGCGACCGGGCTCCGAAGCGCGGATCGCGCACCAGTCGATGCCGGCCAACATCGCCGCCTTCGACGGCCACTCGGTCATCGGCGCGCTGCGCGGCTGGCGGCCGGAGGAAGGCCAGCACGCCTACTTCTTCGCGCTGGTCGGCCGCCACCTGTGGCAGAACACGGTCCGCTTCACCCAGCGCGAGCGGGTCCGCACGCGGCTCGGGCGCTTCGACGCGCTGAGGATCGACGGCGTCGCGCGCCGGCTGACTCGCGACCTGCGCGAGGATGCCAAGAAGCCGCCGCGCTACTACACGATGTGGATGTCGGACGACGATCAGCACCTCCCGCTGCTCGTCACCGGCAAGACCGAGTACGGCGAGGTGAAGGCGGAGCTGGTCGAGTACACCGCTCCCTCGCAGCTGCGCGCGATGAGGTAGTCGCTCAGAAGAGCGCGCGCAGCGACTCGGCGTCGCTGATGATCACCTTGCGCCCCTCGGTGCAGATGAGCTTCTTGCGCTTGAACTGAGAGAGGGTGAGGGACACCGTCTCGCGGGTCGACCCGATCAGGTTGGCGAGCTCCTGGTGGGTGATCTTGAGCGCCACCATGGTGCCGCGCGAGTCTTCCACCCCGTACTCCTCGGCGAGGTTGAGGAGCAGCTCGGCGAGCTTGGACGTCACGTCGCGGAAGACCAGGGTCTCGAGCTTGTTCTCGAGCTCGCGGCGGCGACCGGCCAGGATGCGGGTGAGCTGGAATCCGAAATGGGCGTGGCTCTGCAGCAGCTTCTCGACGTCCTGGCGCTCGAGCTCGGTGATCATCGAGTTCTCCATCGCCTCGGCCATCTCCTCGCGCGGACCGCCCTCGATGAGGCAGGTCTCGCCGAACACCTCCGACGGGCCGCAGTAATTCAAGGTCAGCGCCTTGCCGTCGCGCGTGACCTTCGAGATCTTGATGCGGCCGCCGTTGACGATGAACATCGAGTTGCCCGGATCGCCGGGCAGGTACACCACCTCCCGGCGGCGCACCTCGCGGAGCTGGATACGCTCGGCCAGGCGCGCCAGCACCTCCGGACCGAGCTCAGCCAGGATCGGGATCTTCTTGAGGTACCAGAGGGTTCGTTTCGGATCCTGCACCGGTTCTGACTGTAGCAAAGCTCGCAAAATACAACAAGGATGTCGCATCGCTTACGATGAACCCCGGCCGAAGTCGGGCGCCTCACCGACGGCGAAGCAGGAGAAACAGCCCCGCCAGACTCCCGATCGAGGACGCGAAGAGCGCGGCGAGAGGGTGGCGGGCGAGGAGGTCGACCGCGGCGGACATCGAGGGATCGCCGAGCAGGAGCGCGGCGGTGTTGTTGAGCGCGTGGATCAGCATCGCGGGCACGAGCGAGCCGGTGCAGAGGACGACGATGGCCAGCGCGGCACCGAGGACCGCGGTCGGCAGCGCGCGCGCGAGCGAGAGGTGGAGGAGGGCGAAGTACGCGCTGGAGAGGAGCACTCCTGCCACCGGCCCGAGACGCGCGGCGATGCCGCGCGCGATGGCGCCGCGCACCAGGAGCTCCTCGCAGACGGCCGGGATGACGGCCAGGACGAGGACCTCGAGGGCGAGCGGCATCTGGTCGGCGAGCGCGCCGGCGAGCGCGCGGTCGGAGGCGGACGTGTGCTCGGCGAGGAGCGGCGCGATGAGGGTGGCGTTCAGGTACCAGAAGGTGCCGCCGAAGAGCAGGGCGCCGGCCAGCGCGCGCCGGGTCGGCCGCGAGAGGGCGAGGGCGCCGCGCACCGAGCCGGTGGTGGCGCGCGCCGCCACCAGCGCCGGCAGGCCGAAGCAGACCGGCTCGATGATGGCGAACTCGGCCAGCCAGACCAGGCCCAGCGCTCCGATGGCCGGGGCGACCAGCACGGCGAGGCCGAAGACCGCCGGCATGAGCAGGATGGCGGTCTGCAGCGGGACCGGCCGAGTGTCCAGGCCGCCCTTCACCGTCGAATGGAGATCGCCGGGAGACGGATCATTCGGACACCGCGGGCTGCTGCTCGCGGTCGCCGCCGGTCGAGGCGTACACCTCGTGCGGCTCGAGCGACAGGCC
>Ga0075425_100004619_pt1 | contig 14224 bp, 11 predicted proteins | sample SoiMethybrSBSTD4_FD_75300 | JGI IMG/M metagenome (GOLD analysis project Ga0075425, IMG submission 75300) | Bulk soil microbial communities from a Populus tree surrounding site in Tennessee, USA - Soil MetaG P. TD hybrid SBSTD4 | ecosystem: Environmental > Terrestrial > Soil > Tree plantation...
GACCGGTTTTTGTGCGGTGCATGAGTCCGAAACTGGCACTTTTGAGACATGCCGACCGGCCGTGACGGTGTCCGCTTCCGGGGGGATTGTGTTGCAAAACTCGGGTCTGTCGCGAGGCGGAACTTCGGTTTGAGCTTTAGTGGGCTCGGGTGGCATCGGTGGTCACCCCCGTAGTTTGCGGGTGTTCAGCATGCCGCTGCCAGAGGCGGCGGGGCGCAGAGAAGCTTGGCGAGTCGTCTCAAGTTCTGCGCGGTTGCTGTCAGCAGCACTTCATCCCTGACGCCATTCAAGCCTCGTAATCGCAGCCGATCGAGCTTGAGGATACGTTTCATATGGGCAAACCGCATCTCGACCTTCTTGCGCTCGCGGCGAGACTGCTGGAAGGCTTCCGTGTTGGCCAGCGCGCGGACGCGATCGCGCACATCTTCGTTGAGGTCGCGGGTGATTTTGCGGACGATCGCCGTCGTGCATTTTGGCTTCAATGAACAGCGCGAGCAGTCGCCTTTGCTGGCCCTGTAGTAGACGATGTGACCTTGATCGATGTTGCCTGTGCTGGTTAGCTCCGCACCCCCTGGGCAAACGTAGACATTGCGCGCCGGGTCGAAGGCGAAGTCGGCTCGGCTAAAGGTACCATCAGGACGGGCTGACTTGTCCCACACCGGAACGTGCGGTGTGATGTTGCGATCTACCAGCCATTTGAGCAGCCTGACCGCGCCGTAAGCCGTGTCACCTGCGAGCCTTTGAGGCCGCAGATCGAAGCGACGCTCAACACGGTCCACCATAGTCTGGGTGACGGCAATCTCCACTGCGCGGTTCGCGCGCGTGCCTGCCGCATCGAGGATGATCCCGGCCTTGTTGTCGATCAGATAGTTCGCGTCATAAGCAAAAAATGGGTCCACGCCTGGCCTGGTTACCCATGTTGCTTGCGGGTCGGTGAGCGACACCTCTTTGGGAGGCTTTCGTCGACGGCCGCTTTGATTTGAACCGTCGCCGTCCCCACCGTCACCCCTCTGATCGTCACTTGCCGCATCCAAGGCCGCAATGTACTCGCGAACCGCATGGGAAGCCTCCTCCGCCTTGGGCCATGCGATCGGTTGGTCGCCAGGGAGCCGCTTCATCTTGTCCACATCCGCCTTGATCAGGCTCGCATCGATCGAGAACGCTTCGCCTCCTACTAGTCCTGCCGAAATGCACAGCGCCACCACACCCTCGAATACCCGACGCAAGGCATCGCTCGCTCGGAAACGTTCGCGCCGCGCTCTACAGAACACCGAATGATCTGGGATCTTGTCTTCAATCCCGAGCTTGCAGAACCATCTGTAAGCCAGATTGACCTGAACCTCAGCACAGAGCCGCCGCTCCGAGCGGAGCGCAAACACGTAGCCGACAATCAGCATTCGGATCATCAGCACCGGATCAATCGAAGGTCGGCCAGTATGCGAGTAGAATGGTGCGAGTTCCTTGTGCACCCAACTCAGGTCCAGCAAACCATCGATTTGCCGTACCAGATGATCCGGCGGTACGACCCTGTCGAGATCAAACGCATAAAAGAACTGGCCTTGACCGCTCTCCTGCCGCCCCAACATGCATCGCTCCCCGCAAATGCCCGTCTCAACCGAACGGAATCACGGTCCGCGATTCGCCTCAACTGGAGTTTTGCAACACAATCCCGCCGGGAGCGGACATGTTCATGACCGGCCGCTTTGCGCCAATTGCGGACTCATGCACCGCAGCAATCTCGACTGGTCCGGTATCGCGCTCAGCGGAGCCGCCTTGATGTTGGCAATCGACACGCTAATCTGGAATGGGTGGAACTCTAGCTGCATTGAGGCAGGCAGGTGCAGGTCCTTATTCTAGGCGGCACCGGTTCGATTGGCGCGCCGGTCGTGCGCGCGCTGGTCGGACGAGGCCATCGTGTCATCGCCCTGGCGCGGTCCGACAGCTCGGCAACAAAAGCCGCGAGCCTCGGCGCCAATCCGCTCGGCGGAGATATCGCCGAGGCGGAACGATGGCTACCAGCGCTTCCGCCCCTGGATGCAGTCGTCCATCTGGCATGCGACTTCGGTAGCGACATGGTCGACGTCGACCGTCGCCTGCTTGACCGCCTGTTGCCTCATCTTGCGGCGCAGCCGAACCAGGCGACATTCATTTATACCGGCGGCTGCTGGTTGTTCGGCGCCACCGGCGACGATGTCGCGAACGAACAGGCGCCGCTTCGCCCTCTGCCGGCGTTCGCCTGGATGGTTCCGCATCTGCAGCGCGTCCTTGAAAGTGAAGGCGTCGCGCCGATCGTCATTCATCCGGCCATGGTGTACGAGCCGGAAGCCGGCGTGTTCGCTCAGTTCGTCGCCGAGGCTCGCAAGCGGCGGGCAATCCGCGTGGTCGGTGGCGAGCACGTGCGCTGGCCGCTGGTCCATCGCGAGGATCTTGCCAATCTCTACGTGCTCGCGCTCGAACGGGGAACTTCGCGAACGAGTTACATCGGCGCGGCGATTCCGGGTTTGCCGGTCGGCCGCATCGCGCGGGCGATCGCGCAGCGATTTGGTTTGCGCGATCACGCTCCGCAAATTGTTTCCGCCGATGCAATTGCCGCCGAACTCGGTGACTGGGCTCGTGGCCGCGCGATGGACCAGCAACTGAGCGGCGAGAAAGCCCGGCGTGAATTGGGCTGGAAGCCGGTGCATCTCGATCCTGAGGGAGAAATTGCCGCGCTCGCGACGGTTAGCCGGCTTACAGGTTTTGCTTAGGATGCTCGCCCGCCCCGGCGTAAAGTGTTGTCCAAGCCGACCTGAAGTAATCCCGTCTGCTCTTACCGCGGAGCGGTTTAGTGCAGTATATGTTTTGCGCCCCCAATATTTTGCGACATGCAGCGGAGGTTCGTCGGAAGGGCGACTTCCGGTGTGGGCCAAACTGAGACCCGAGCCCACCGGCGAAGCATGTCCGTTCTGCCGCCAATAGCGGTCCTTCCCTGATGATCAGCTTTTGGACCCGCAACGGACATGGGTGGGAAATTTCGGTCAAGAGTCTTCATCTCCAATTCAACAAGGCTAAGCGTTCCATTTTATTGAGGACGATGACCTTCACCGGAAGCCCCATCTGGCTCAGCGTGATGAAGCCTCCCATCATCATGCTGAAATCGCATCGCCTGACATTGAAATGACCTGGCGATCTGGATGCGTCGCGTGTGCGCCGATCGCCTGCAGCATCGCATCGGTCGGCCATCCGTGATTGAACGACCCGGTAATGCGCCGCTTGCCGTACCGTCCAGCCCCCACAAATGCGCTGCAGCGCACCAACTCGACGGCTTTCTGGGGTCCCGCTGACGTCTCTCCCCGACAATCACCACACGAAATCTTGACCCGGAGGAGACATCGCCCGGTGCAAGCCTTGAGACGTATAGTAGTATGGCGGGTAGCTGCAGGTAGACACCAACCAATACAGTGAATTCAGAGGACAGCGTCTGCGGTACCCTGATTAGAGGTGATCGTATCAGATGCAGGCTTCCCTACAGATCAAGGTGCTCGGCGAACTGGCGGTCGTGCGTGACGCGCAGGAAATTGTCCTGCCTGCGTCAAAGAAGACTCGTGCTTTGCTAGCCTACCTGGCTCTGGCCAACAGGCGACAACGTCGCGACTATCTATGCCAAATGCTTTGGAACGCGCCGGACGATCCCAGAGCTTCGCTCAGGTGGAGTCTCACGAAGCTTAGGCCGGTGCTCAACGAAGACGGCGATGAGCCCTGCCTCAGGACCGACGGAAGCAGCGTGTTTCTCGACACCAACAAGCTTGACGTCGATTTGCTGCACGTCGCCCACATTACAGCAAAAAACGTGCGCTCCGTTACCACCCCAGACTTGGAAACTTGGGCCGCGCTGTTCCGAGGCCGTTTCCTCGAAGGTCTTGAGCTTCCTCGCTGCCCGGTCTTCGAGGCTTGGCGCACCTTCCATGCCGACGCATTGGATCGCGCTAGATCGCTGATCCTACATGTGCTTGTAGAACGGCTACGCAGTGAACCTGAACGGGCTCTTCCGTATGTCCAAGCCCTGCAGTCCATGGACCCGACCGATGAGCAAGTGGCATTGGAGTTGAGATCGCTTAATACTTCGGCTCGAGAGAGCGAAATGCGATCGGCGAGCGCGAGGTTGGCTCAACCAAGTGGCGGCCTTCCCGATGCGTACTTCCTGAACGAGTCCAAGCGTTCCCAACAAATACGCTTTTGCAGGAGCCCAGATGGGGTCCAAATTGCCTATGCCATCTCCGGCAAGGGGCCACCAATTCTTCGCGCGGCGCACTGGATGTCGCATCTTCAATATGAGTGGGAAAGCCCAGTGTGGCGACACTGGATCGATGCACTCTCGAAAGGCAATACGCTCATTCGATACGATGAGCGCGGCAATGGCCTGTCGGATTGGAATGCCAGTGATCTGTCCTTTGCCGCCATGGTTTGCGATCTGGAGAGCGTTGCTGACGCAAACATTTTGAACGGATTCCCGCTGCTGGGTGTCTCGCAAAGCTGTGCGGTATCGGTCGCCTACGCCGTCCGACACCCCGAGCGCGTATCTCACCTGGTCCTCTATGGCGGATACGCAAAGGGTTGGCGAAAGCGGGATGACCGCCACGAAATTGATACCCATGAAGCCATGACCACGTTGATCCGCGAGGGATGGGGGAAAGACAATCCCGCGTTTCGGCAGTTGTTCACCGAAACCTTCATCCCAGGCGCGAGCCGCGAGCAAATGGCTTGGTTTAATGACCTTCAGAAGGAGACCGCTTCGCCTGACAACGCTAGTCGACTCCACTATTCATTTGGGGAAATGGACGTTTCGGACATCTTGGGAGACGTGCGCGTTCCGACTTTGGTGCTGCACGCCAGGAATGATGCCGCAGTCCCATTCGAGCAAGGCAAGGTGTTAGCGTCTGGCATACCCGGAGCGCGCTTTGTAGATCTTAACAGCGCAAATCATATACTTCTTAGCGAAGAGCCGGCGTTCGCCGATTTCGTGCGAGAGGTCAGATCCTTCATTTCTGTGGCCGATCCCACGTGACCCATTGGCGCGGCCGCGTACCGGCAGGGCATTGTCGTTAAGGCTGTCCGGCACCGCAAATTTCAACGCTCGGGCCCCTCTTTTTCAACGCCCCCGACAACACCTGCTCCAACGTCGATCGGCGATCATCGAAGCCGAGATCAGCGAATGGAGGACAAAATGAAAATTCATTCCGTAGTCGGCGGAGGTGGTGTGAAGCTGCATGTGCGCGAATGGGGCAAGGCCGATGCTCCGCCGATCCTCTTCATCCATGGATGGTCACAGAATCATCTTTGCTGGCGCAAACAGTACGAGAGCCAGCTTGCGGACGCATTCCACCTCGTGGCTCTCGATCTTCGCGGCCACGGCATGTCGCAAGCCCCCGAGGCGCAGGAAAACTATACGGAACCCCAGCTTTGGGCGGATGACATTGCCGCCGTCATCGATCAGCTCGGCCTGAAACGTCCCATGCTCGTCGGATGGTCCTATGCCGGTTTCGTCATCTGTGACTATGTCCGCGCGTATGGTCAGGATGCCATCGCGGGCATCAACTTCGTAGGTGCAGTCGTAACGCTCGACAGGGCCGCGTTCGGCGTCCTGATCGGGCCCGGCTTCCTCGATCACGTGCCGGGCGCGACGGCCGATGATTTTCCTTCCAATATCCAAGCAATTCGCGCATTCGTGCGTGGCTGCACCGCACGCCCCCTACCGGACGACGACTACGCAACCGCCTTGTGCTGGAACATCGTGGTACCCGCAAAGATACGGGCCGCCCTCGTCACTCGAGTGATCGATTCCGACGAAGTGCTGAGCGCGCTGGATCGACCAGTTCTAATGACTCACGGTCTGTGCGACACGGTGATCCTCCCGGCCATGGGCGATCAGATCCTTAGAAAATGTCGGACCAGTACCGCGTCCTGGTACGCCGAAACCGGACACGCACCCTTTCTTGAGGATCCGCTGCGATTCAATCGTGAACTCGCCGAATTCGTGGCTAAAGCAAGGGGAGCATAGAGGAGGAAAAAGCACCCGAATGATACCTCCGTCGGGTTTGGCACACTTAGCGGATATCGACGGCCGATCGAAGGTCCGTTTTGCGCGGCGGGTTCAACTGATCGCAGCAACACATTCAGCGAACTTCTCAGCCGGCGTCTGATAGAGCAAGGTCTTTCTCGGCCTTTCGTTGAGCTGCCTTGCGATGGCACTGAGCTTGGCCTGGCTATGCAAGGACAGATCGGTGCCACGCGGAAGATACTGGCGCAGCAATCGGTTGGTGTTTTCGTTTGACCCGCGCTGCCAGGGAGATCGAGGATCACAAAAGTAGACCTCGACCTCGGTGGCCAATGTCAGGCGTTGATGGTCCGCGAGCTCCTTGCCTCTGTCCCAGGTCAACGACCGGTAAAGTTCGCTTGGCAATCGCAACGATTGCTTGATCAGCGCGGAGACGACGCTTTCGGTATCCTTGTTCGCAACCTTGACCAGCATCACGTAGCGAGAATGGCGCTCGACAAGCGTTGCAACATAACTATTCCCCGATCCACCGATCAGATCGCCCTCCCAATGGCCTGGCACCGCACGATCTTCAACCGACGGCGGTCGCTCGCTGATGGATACGGCGTTCTTGATTTGGCCGAGCCCGTTTCGTTTCATGCTGGCATGCCGGGATCGGCGGACCGTGCGCCTCGCCCGCAGGTGCTCAAGAAGCTCCTTTTTCAGCACGCCGCGCGCCTGAATGAACAGGCTGCGATAGATCGTCTCGTGTGACACCTGCTTTTGAGGCTCCCCCGGATATGTGCGCTTGAGCCAGCCGGCAATTTGCTGCGGTGACCATTGCCGCCGCAGCCAGGTCGATACTGTCCGTCTCAGGAACGGACGGCAAGCCAGCTTGCATAGCTTGGGACGCCGCGCCCTATCCCAGGCAGCCTGATCGGATCGGGCAGCTCGATAGCGGTCCGACCCACCATTGCGCTGGACTTCTCGGCTGATGGTTGATGCAGATCGTCCCAAGTGGAGCGCAATCGACCGCAATGAGCGGCGCATGCTGAGCCATCGAGATATCTCCTCCCGTTCAAAGAGGCTGAGCGCCTGCTTCGCACGGTGCCGATCCGGAGGACGGATCCCGCCGGTCGGCGAGATCACTGAGAAAACCGACGAGGACTCCCGGTCAAATCGGCGTCCGATCGAACTCATCGGCTCGCCGGCCTGCCAGCGATCCCAGATCTCGGCTCGCTGGACGGCCGAGTAATAAATGCGACGTCGCTGTTTCATGACCACACTCCATCTTTGAACAAGGATTAGAGTGTTGCGTTGATCAGTTGAACCCGCCACCAGAAGCGGTCGTTCCATAAGCGACTTCGAAGCCGCCTCCAGGGACATCTAGCCGTCCCCGTGATCGTGGATAATCAGCCGGCGCCGCGTCGGAAACAGCGTCAGATCGTAGCGTTCGGAAACGAGGCCCCACAGGCCCTTTGGTGCAAACAGCATGACCAGAATTCCGAGTGCGCCGAGCAGAATGAGATACGAGGCGCCGAAGTCAGCGAGATAGCGCTGCATCAGATAGAAAACGATCGCGCCGATGACCGGACCTTCCATCGTGCCGATGCCGCCGATCACGACAACGAAGATGACATAGGCGGTCCAATCGAGCACCGAGAAGGCCGCGTCGGGTGAGATGCGCGCCTTCTGAAGGTAGATGAGCGCACCGATCATACCGGTCATGGCGGCGGTCGCGACATAAACGGCAAGCTTGATCCGATAGATATCGACACCGAGACCCGCGGCCGCGGCTTCGTGGTCGCGGATCGCACCCAGCGCAAGGCCACGGCGCGAGCGAAGGATGAGATAGACAAGGGCGAGCGTGCCGGCCGCCAACGCCAGCGCCACCCAATACGAGATGATGTCACGCGCCGCCGGCGTGCGCACGTCAAGCAGGGATTTGACCCATTCGATACCGGGAACGGACGATGTGACGGACGGCGTGAGCGACGTTCCGGTGCCGCCGCCGAGCGGCTTCACTTGCGCGAACACGAGGCGATAGACCTCGGCCACCACCCAGGTGCCGATCGCGAAATATGCGCCGTGCAACCGAAAGACGATGAGCGCAGTTGGGAGCGCGAACAGTGCGGACACAACGCCCGCGATGGGAATGGCGAGCAGCGGATCGATGCCGCCGAGCAGCGTGAGCGCGAACAGGAGGTAGCCGCCGAGCCCGACAAAGGCCTGTTGGCCGACCGAAATCAGGCCGGCGTAGCCTGCGAGCAGATTCCAGCATTGCGCGAGCGCCAGCATGTAGAACAGGAAGATCAGGTCCTGAATCAGGGTGCGGCCTGCGAAGACCGGAAGCAGCACCAGGATCAGCAGCATGACACCGGCGGCAAACGCGGCGGCGCGTGAGGCGCGGCCCGCGGCCTCGATGCGGAAAGTCCGCGTCGGCTTGGCTGATGCCTCATCCATCAACGCATCCCTCAATCCTGCGCACGAGGAAACAGGCCGCGCGGCCTGAGCACCAGCACCACGAGGAAGGCAAGATGGCCCGCCAGGATCTGCCACTCAGGATCGATGCGGGCACCGATGGTCTGGGCCAGCCCGAGCACGATGCCACCAGCGAGCGTCCCCCAGAAGCTGCCGAGACCGCCGATGATCACGGCCTCGAAGGCATAGAGCAGCCGGGCGGGGCCGATGGTCGGATCGAAATTGGCCCGCAGTCCGAGATAGAGCGCGGCGATCGTGATCACGACAAAGGCAAGCCCCATCGCCACCGCAAAGATGCGTCTGATATCCACGCCCATGAGCTGCGCGACTTCGAGATCGTCCGACGTCGCGCGGAACGCGCGCCCGATCGGCGTCCGGTAGAAGATCAGATTGAGGAGCACGATCACGGCAATCGCGGACAGGAGCGTCAGCAAGGGCACGACGCCGACCGCGATGCCGCCGCCAAGCTGGATCGAGGAGGTTTCAATCGCGCCGGAGCGCAGGCGCTGGCTGTCGGCGGAAAAAACCTGCAACAGTCCGTTCTGGATGATGATGGAGAGACCAAAGGTGACGAGCAGCGGCGGCAGCAAATCGCGCCCAAGCGCCCGGTTCAACAGCACGTGCTGAAGCGCAAAGCCGATCACGAACAGGATTGGTATTGCTACCAGCACCGCAACAAAAGGATCGAGCCCAAGCTTGCTCGCGATAAAGAGGATCGCGAAGGCGGCGAGCACGATCAAGTCGCCATGGGCGAGGTTGACCAGCCGCATTACGCCGAACATGAGCGAGAGCCCGGCCGCGAACAGAGCGTAGAGGCCGCCGAGCAATACCCCCTGGATCAATGCATCGAGCCAGCCGGTCATGTCATGAACCAAAATAGGCGCGGTGGATCTGGTCGCGTGTCAGGTCGCGCGGGCGGCCGGTGAGCGACAGACGGCCTTCCTGGAAGCAATAGACGCGATCGGCAACCTTCATCGCCTGGACGATATCCTGCTCGACCAGCACGACGCTGGTGCCCTCCGCCTTGATCTGCGGGAGGGCCGCGTAGATGTCGGCGATGATGATCGGCGCGAGGCCAAGGCTGATCTCGTCGCACAAGAGAATGCGCGGATTGGACATCAAGGCGCGGCCGATCGCAGCCATCTGCTGCTGGCCGCCTGACAGGGTCGGCGTTGCCGAGACACGCCGCTCCTTGAGGATTGGAAACATCGCATAGACTCGATCGAGTGTCCACGGCCCAGGCGCCTTGCGGCCATAGCCGCCGATCAGGAGATTTTCTTCCACGTTGAGTGAAGGAAACAGCCGCCGCCCTTCCGGCACGAGCGCGATGCCGAGCTTGACGATGTCGGCCGCTGGCCGCGCGCCGATCGGCGAGCCGTCGAGCAGGACGCTGTCGGCGGCGCCGTGAATGAGGCCCGCGATTGCCTTCAGGAAGGTCGACTTCCCTGCCCCATTGGCGCCGATGATGGCGATGGTCTCGCCCTTCTCCAGCGTCGTGTCGATGCCGTACAGCGCCTTGAAGTCGCCGTAGAACGCCGTGAGCCCGCGGGTTTGAAGCAGCGGCATGCGTCAGGCCTCGATGCCGATATAGATCTGGCGCACTTCGGGCAATTGGATCACCTCTTTCGGCCCCCCTTCCGCGATCTTGCGCCCGAAATTAAGCACGACCAGGCGATCGACCACGGCGAGAAGTGCGTGCACGACATGCTCGATCCACAGGATAGCGACGCCGGTCTGGCGTATCTCGCGGATAGTGGCGATGAGTTCGAGGCATTCGCCCTCGGTCAGGCCGCCGGCGATCTCGTCCAGCAGCAGAAGCCGCGGCGCCGTTGCAAGCGCGCGGGCCATCTCCAGCCGCTTGCGTTCCAGGAGCGTCAGCGAGCCCGCGAGCGTGTTGGCGCGCTTGATGAGCCCGAGCCGTTCGAGGATCTCGCCGCAGGATTGGGTAACCTCACGCTCCGATTTGCGACGGCCATAGACCGCGCCGACGAGCAGGTTCTCGAACACGGTGAGATTCTCGAAAGGCTGCGGAATCTGGTGGGTGCGGCCGATGCCGGCCCGGCAACGCTCTTGCGGCGGCTGCTTCAAGAGGTCTCGGCCGTCGAAACGAATGCTGCCGGCGGTCGGCGTCAGGCTGCCGGCGATCAGGTTGAACAGCGTGGTCTTGCCTGCGCCATTCGGCCCGATGACGCCGACCGTCTCGCCCGGCGCGACCACGAGATCGAGATCGTCGGCGACGATGATCGAGCCGAAGCTTTTCTTCAGGCCTGCGACTTCCAGCATGAGATGTCAACGCGCCGCGCGATCAGGCGATGGCCTCCATTTGGCCGCCGACGGGGATCGCTGGTGCCGTCTTGTTGTCGGTGATGACGATATCGTATTTGCCATCCTTGAACCGCCACTGACCGCCGACCAGCGGCGTTTTCGCAACGTTCTTGGCAGCGAAGGGCGGCAGGTTTGCACCGCCCCATTGCACCTTGCCGACGACCGTGTCGAGATTGGTCGCAGCGATGGTCGCAGCGATCGCTTTGGGGTCACGGTCGGGCGCGCGCTTCAGCACGTCAACGGCGACTTCCAATAGCGCGTGGATGAAGCCGATCGGCTGCGTCCACTGCTTTTTGGTCGCGGCCTGATAGGCGCCTGCGAGATCCTTGGCGCTCATACCGTTAAGGGACGACTTGAAGGGATGGCTGGGCGACCACCAGACCTCCGAGGACAGGTTATGGCCATCCTTGCCCAGCGCCTCGACGGCGACCGGAAACAGGATCGCCTTGCCGATGGAAGCGACCTTCGGCCTGAAGCCTTGCTGGAGTCCCTGTTTCCAGAACGTCGTGAAATCCGGCGGCAGCACCACACCGGTGATGATCTCGCAATTGGCCGACTTGAACGCACCGATCTGGGCGGAGAAATTATCGGTGAGATTCTGATAGCGGCCGGGATCGGTGAGCTTGTAACCGCCCTTCTCCAGCACCGGCGGAAAGCCAACGACCTTGTCGCCCCAGGCGTTGCCATCGCCATCGTTCGGAAACAGCCCGCCGACGGATTTGTTGGTTGCGACCTGGCTCCACATGTTGGTGAAGACGGCGATGACGTCTTCGAGCCCCCAGAAGAAATGATAGGTGTAGTTGAAGCCTTGCCAAGCGGGAGGCCCGCCGCCGGGATTGGCCTGACGCCCGATGAACCAGGGTTGCCATGGCGCCATGGTGGAGATGCAGGGCACCTCCTCGATCTCGCATTGGGTCGAGACCGGGTTCGTGGTCTCCGGCGTCGAGGCGACCAGCATCAGATCGATCTTGTCCTGGACGATCAAATCCTTTGCGACTTCGGCGGCGCGGTTCGGATTGGACTGACTGTCCTTCACGACGACCTCGACCGGCACGGCGGCATTGCCGATCTTGATGCCAGCCTTCGCCGCTTCCTTGAAATTGGCGATGATGAAATTGTCGGCCTCGGCAAAGGCTGCGAGCGGCCCGGTGAGCGGTGAGACATAGCCGAGCTTGATCGCGCGCGTCTGCGCGATCGCCGGCGACTTCAATCCAACCGACAGCGCAGCACCCGTTGCGGCCGAGTATTTCAGGAGCGTACGGCGGTCGATCTGATAGCGATGAGTCGAACCGATGTTGTGGCAGGTCATCTGCGCGTCCTCCCCTCTGGATGCGCCGGATTCCCATCGTGGATCGATTGACACACGGGCCGGCGTTCGATATTCGAACATACGTTCGTATGTCGACCAGTCTCTGCCAGAGACCAGATGGAGTCAACAGGCCGCGTCATGACGCAAACCCCGCCGCAACCCAAAGGCGATCCCGAGGACAAGGAATTCATGACCACGCTCGCCAAGGGCCTCGCAGTGCTTGGCGCGTTTGGACGGCAGCGTCCGACCATGACCTTGTCGGAGGCAGCAGCGGTGGCGGACCTGTCGCGAGCCACTGCGCGCCGCGTGCTGCGCACCCTCACGCAGCTCGGTTATGTTGAGCAGGACGGCAGGACGTTTTCGCTGTCGCCGCAGATTCTCGACCTCGGCTTCGCTTATCTCTCGACGCAAAGCTGGATTGATCGCGCCCTGCCCTTGATGCGCGAGCTCAGCGAACGACTCGGCGAATCCAGCTCGGCGGCGATCCTGCAAGGCAACGACATCGTCTATGTCGGGCGCGTTCCAGCCCGCCGAATCATGTCGGCGGCACTGTCGGTCGGCAGCCGTCTGCCGGCGCTGCACACCGCACTCGGGCGGATCATGTTCGGCTATCTCGACGACGCCGAGATCTGGCGGCGGCTGAAGTCGCAACGCATCGAGGCCTACACGCCGCAGACCATCACCGACCTGCAAGCGCTGTTCGATCGTATCCGCGCTGATCGCGCGCAGCGGTTTTCAATCGTCGACGAAGAACTCGAGCGCGGCCTGCGCGCGCTCGCCGTCCCGGTGCTCGATCGGAGCGGACAGGCCGTCGGCGCCATCAACCTGTCGACACACTCGACCCGCACGACGCGTAACGAAATGCGGGAGCATTTTCTCCCCGAGCTCCACCGCATCGCCGAACAGATCTCATCGATGACCGTCTGAGCCAGCGTCGCTCTTGCCAATCGACGGTTGCGGCCGTATCGTCACGTCAAGTTCGGAATACGGACACTAGTTCGATAATCGAACATAGAAACCTAGGGAGATCGCGCAATGGCAGGCAAGGCGCAGGGTAACGCGGCATTGGCAATCCCGCCCGAGCACATCGGCAACGTCAAAGTCACCCGTCCGCAAACCGGCCAGGAATATCTGGACTCGCTGCGCGATGACCGCACCGTCTACATCTACGGTGAGCGGGTCAAAGACGTCACCACCCATCCGGCTTTCCGCAACACCGCGCGCATGGTCGCCCGCCTCTACGATGCGCTGCACGACGACAAGCGCAAGCACAAGCTTCTGGTGCCGACCGACACCGACAATGGCGGCGTGACACACGCCTTCTTCAAGGCGCCGAAGACCATGGACGATCTCATCGCCGGGCGTGATGCCATCGCCGAATGGGCAAAGATCACCTACGGCTGGATGGGGCGCGCGCCGGATTACAAGGCCGCGTTCCTGGCGACGCTCGGCGCGAATTCCGATTTCTACGACCCCTACCAGGACAATGCCAAGCGCTGGTACAAGTTCAGCCAGGAGCGCGTGCCGTTCATCAATCACGCGATCATCCATCCACCGGTTGATCGTGACCGTCCACCGAACGAAGTCGCCGACGTCTGCTGCCATATCGAGAAGGAGACCGACGCCGGCATCATCGTGTCGGGCGCCAAGGTGGTCGCGACCGGATCGGTGCTGACCAACTACACCTTCGTCGCGCATCACGGGCTCATTCCACTCCAGGACAAGAAGTTTGCGGTCGTGTTCATGGTGCCGACCAATGCGCCCGGCGTGAAATTCATCTGCCGTACCTCGTACGAAATGAGCGCGAGCGTGATGGGAAGTCCGTTCGACTATCCGATCTCGAGCCGTCTCGACGAGAACGATGCCGTGTTCATCATGGACAAGGTGCTGGTGCCCTGGGAGAACGTCTTCGTCTATGGCGACATCGAGAAGGCCAACAACTTCTTCCCGCGAACTGGTTTCCTGCCGCGTTTCGTCGTTCACGGCTGCACGCGGCTTGCCGTCAAGCTCGACTTCATCAGCGGGCTGCTGTTGAAGGCAACCGAGGCCGCCGGCACCAAGGACTATCGCGGCGTGCAGGCCAATGTCGGCGAGGT
>Ga0075425_100004622_pt1 | contig 14221 bp, 10 predicted proteins | sample SoiMethybrSBSTD4_FD_75300 | JGI IMG/M metagenome (GOLD analysis project Ga0075425, IMG submission 75300) | Bulk soil microbial communities from a Populus tree surrounding site in Tennessee, USA - Soil MetaG P. TD hybrid SBSTD4 | ecosystem: Environmental > Terrestrial > Soil > Tree plantation...
TATACGCACGGCAGCCACAACTCGGATGACATCTCCGACAGCAACGGCAAGATGTGGTACATGCGCACCAACATCGTCCCCATCCTGGACTCGACCGGCGTCGACCTCGTGCTCTCGGGGCACAGCCACTCCTACGAGCGCTCCTACCTGTTGAACGGGCACTACGGGACCAGCTCGACGCTGACGGCGGCGATGAAGGTGGGTGCCGGGGACGGCCGCGTGGGCGGGAGCGGCCCCTACACCAAGGCCCACGTCCAGCAGTGGCCGTTCGAGGGCGCGGTCTACACGGTCGCCGGCAGCAGCGCGAAGAGCGACAACGTGTCCTCGATGCAGTGCATGGTCGCTTCCATCAAGACCCTCGGATCGCTCGTGCTCGACTTCAACGGCAACCGTCTCGACGCGCACTTCCTGGACGGCAACGGTGCCGTGCGCGATAGCTTCGCCATCGTCAAGGGCGGTGGGCTGGCGAGCACGCCGCCGTCCGTCCCCACGCTGGCGCTGGGCCTGCCGCGGCCCAATCCATCGAGCGGCTCGGTCGCGCTCGACTTCACCCTCGCCACCGCGGGGCCCGTGACCCTGGACGTGTTCGACGCCGAAGGCCGCCGAGTGGCGCGCCTCGCCGACGGCGCGCTCGAGGCGGGGCCGCATCACGTGGTATGGCGGGGCTCGCAACAAGGTCGGCCTGCTGCGCCCGGTTCCTACTGGGCGATGCTCACCGCCGCCGGCGAGGTTCGCGTGCGCCATATCGTGCTCACACCCTGAGCGAACCTCATTTCTCCTCTCCACCTTCTCCCCGGAGTCCTCTCCCCATGATCAGGGTGTTCTCGATGGCGGTCCTGGCCTTCCTGGCCAAGGCCAGTCACCAGTCGTCGCCGGACCATCTGCCCGCGCTGACCCCCGCGCTCGTCGCGCCCGCGGTCTCGACGCCCACCACGAGCCCGGATCGCGGTTCTTCACCCGGCGACTGGCTGGACCGGACACCCCAGTTCGGCAGCACCCAGCACGTGCCGCCCGCGGCCGAGGACTGCACCGCCATCGTGGACACGGTGGCGAACCGGCTCGTGCAGTTCGGGGGCAAGGGCGATGACAACCGCGACCTGAACGAGCTGTGGATCATGGACCTGGACAAGTTCGTGTGGACCAAGGTCGAGGCCCCCGCCCCGACCCCGCCCGAACGCGAGGACCACGTCGCGATCTTCGATCCGGTCGGCTACCGGATGATCGTCCATGGCGGCGAGAACGGCCTGACCTCGAACACCACCTGGTCGCTCGACCTGAAGACGCTGCACTGGCGCGACCTCACCGATTCCACCGCGCCCGCACGCGAGGACCACACCGCGATCTACGACAGCCGCGGCCGCCGCATGGTGATCTTCGGCGGCCGAGACAACACGGGGACGATCGATTACGTGAACGAGTCGAACCTGCCGGCGCTCGACCTGGACCCGCGCTCGCGCACGTTCGAGAAGTGGATCGAGCTCAAGTCCGGGGACGTGCGCGCGCCGGGGCGCTCCGACCACGCCGCGATCTACGACCCGATCAAGAACCGGATGGTGATTTTCGGCGGCTGGGACAAGCAGACGCACCAGTTCCTGGACGACACCTGGGCCTACAACTTCGCCGATTCGCCGGACAGCGCCGGCACCTGGAAGAAGCTCAAGACCAAGGACTCGCATCCGCCGAAGCGCCGGCACGTGGTCGGCGTCTACGACGCGGGGCGGAACTGGTTCATCGTCTGCGGCGGGCTCGGGGAGCAGGGATTCCTGAACGACGTCTGGGCGTTCGATCTCACGCGCGACCTGTGGATCAACATCACGCCGGGACCGCAGCCGCGGCTCGACCACATGGCCGTGTTCGACCCGCGCCGCGGGCAGATGCTGCTCTATGGCGGCGACGCTCACTGGAAGCGCAAGTTCCACGACGTCTGGGAGCTGGCCGTGCACCCCGACGTGTCCGCGGACTCGCTGCGATGACCACCCCCGTGTCCGCGACCCGCTCGCTCGCAACCGAGATTCGCAATGGGCGTGACGGCGCGCCGATCCGCCTGTTCCTGGGCGGCGCGATGCCCGACGCCGAGACGCTGGCGCAGCTCGAGCGGCTCGGCTCGGCACCCGGCGTCGATCGACCCATCGCCGTGCTGCCCGACATCCACCGCAAGGGCGAGAACCCGAGCCCCACCGGCGCCTGCATCGCCACCACCGGCACGCTCGTGCCGCGCGCCGTCGACACCGGCATCTGCTGCGGCATTCGCGTGATCCGCACCGGGATCGAGGGGCGTGCGTTCACTCCGGCCCTGCTCGACGCGCTGTTCGCCGAGCTGATGGCGACGATCCCGGTGGTGGAGCACGCGGAGGACGTGCTGAGCGACCAGGAGGTTCGCGACATCCTGGTGCGTGGCGGCGACTGGAGCCGGGAGCGATACGGGCTCGGCGACGACGAGATGAGCCGCATCGACGGTGGCGGCACCGTGCCCACCGACACGCACGACCCCGACGCGATCATCGCCGCGCTGCCGGCGAAGGCGCTGCAAAAGGGGCGGCGCGGCTATGCCACCCTCGGCGCGGGGAACCATTTCCTCGAGCTCCAGGAGGTGGACCAGGTGCTGGACGAGCCCCTGGCCAGGATGCTCGGGCTCCGGCTCGGGGACACCGTGTTCATGCTCCACACCGGCTCGCGCGGCGTCGGCAGCAAGACGATGAAGCACCACTTCGAGCAGCTCGAGGCCCGTTGGGGGGATCCAGGATCCGGTTCGCCGATCTGGACGCTGCCCGCCGACTCCGAGGACGGCCGCTGCTTCGCGCGCGCGGTGAGCGCGGCGTCCAACTTTGGGTTTGCGAACCGCATCGCCATCACCGAGCGCCTGCGCGCGGCCGTCCGCGGTACGATTCACGACCCTTCGCTGACGTTGCCGCTGCTGGTCGACTGCGCGCACGTGAGCATCCAGGCGGAGAGTTGGAACGGCGAGAGGCTGTGGGTGCACCGCAACGGTGGAAGCCGCGCGCTGCCGCCCTCGGCCCTGACGGGCCATGCGAGCTTCGCCTCCACCGGTCAGCCGATCCCCGTCCCGGGCTCGATGGGAGACGCCTCCTACATCGGGGTCGCTGCCGAGGGGGCGACCCAGGCCTATCACTCGGTGAACCACGGGGCCGGGCGGGTGCTGGACAAGCCCGAGGCGACCGCGCGCTACTCGACCGAGGACGTCCAGCGCGAGATGAGGGAGAAGGGCATCCGGCTCTATCGCTATGGCGCGGGCGACATTGCCGAACAAGCGCCGGGCTCGTTCAAGGACATCTCCCGGGTGGTCCAGGCGATGCAGGCCCACGCGCTCGCGACCCTGGTCGTGCGGCTCAAGCCCCTCGCCACGCTGAAGGGCTGACCGCGATGCGCTTGGACTGCGGAAATGCGACCGGATCAAACCTTGTCGCGTGTCACCACACGGGTCGTCGGGTGATGCCGAACGTGATTCTGCGGATTGTGGAATCCACATCGCGCTCGACGGACTGCTCCCGCGTCGGCCCCGCCAAGATTTTCGGAGCATGGACCCTTCGCGCGATTTGTAAGGCATCCGCGCGTAAACGCATACCACGCGACAACATTTCATGTACCAGTACGATCACGAACCGGTTGCCATTCGGAAAAGATTTAGGCTGCATATTCTCATCGAGTATGAGTAGAGTGTGTCCCGCAAAGCGGATATGAATCCGCGTTGCGAACCACCAGCCTGACGTGATGGAGGATAGGACCCCAGGGGCGCGTGCACAGCGTGAAGTCGCACTCGCTCCGATCGACTGCCTCTCCCCCCGTTCATCTTGGAGGAACGCCACCGTCGGCCGCACAGCAGTATCGAGGTCTCCCTTGTCCCCGCTTCGGATTCTGATGTGCTGCTACGACCAGCGCGGTCTCGGACGAACCGCCCGCACGCTGGATATCGCGTCCTCGCTCGCATCCCGCTTCTCGAACTGCTCGATCCTCGTGCTCTCGAACCTGTCCATCGTCGGCAGGTTCCGCACGCCGCTCGGAGTGGATGTCGTGCGCGTGCCGAGCATCGGCCCGTCGGCTGCCGCGGAAGGCGGCGTCCGGCGCGCCGCGCTCGAGCGCGAGTGCGCGATCGCGATCCGGCGCACGCTCGCCGAGCGCGTGATCGAGAGCTTCCAGCCCGACCTGGTGGTGATCGACCGCGATCCCACGCACCTGCCGTCGGAGATCCAGCCCGTGCTGTCGTTCGTGCGCGAGAAGCTGCCGCGGACGCGGGTGGTGTGGGCGCTCCCGGACGTGGTCGGCTCTCCCGGCGTCGTCTCGCCGCGCTGGTCGGCGGAAGGCATCTATCAATCCCTGGACGAGCTCTGCGACGAGATCTGGGTGTACGGCGTGCGCGGTGTGTTCGACCAGGCACGCGAGTATCGATTCCCGCCGGCGCTCGCCGAGAAGGTGCACCACACCGGGTACCTGCGCTCGCCGACGGTGCCGCCGCACCGCATCCCGAACGACCTGCTCCGTGCGCACCCCGACCGCCCGCTCGTGCTCGTCACCGCCGGCGGCGGCGCCTCGGGGTATCCGCTGATCTCGAACTACCTGGACTTCCTCGAGCGCGTGAACGGGTCCGCCCCGTTCCAGAGCGTGGTGATCTCGGGGCCGATGATGCCGGCGCGCTGGAACGCCGAGCTGAGCGAGCGCGCGCGCAAGCTCCCGCACCTGATCTTCCATCGCTTCAGCAAGCACGTGCTCCAGTACCTGCGCCACTCGCAGCTCGCCATCTCGCGCGGCGGCTACAACACGCTGTGCGCGAACCTCACCTATCGCAAGCCGTCGATCCTGGTGCCCGACGAGGCGCCACCGCACGAGCACATGATCCGCGCCGACGTCTTCGACCGGCTGCGGTGGTGCGGGATCGTGCGTCCCGGCGAGCTGTCGCCGACGCGCCTCGGCGAGTCGGTGATGAGCGCGCTCTCGGGCGGCTCGGACCAGCCACGCCCGGAGCGCGCCGAGCGGGTCTCGCTCGATGGCCTCGACCACGTTGGCGAGCGCGTTCGCGTGCTCGCCGTGCCGCGACGCTCGGGACGTCACGGCACGCTCCACGACCACGGCCGGATGGAGGACACGCGGCCGAGCCCCCGACCCTGAAGGGACGGAACCACGCTGCTGGAGACGGCGTGGGGACCCGCGGGCGAAAGGAGCACGCCCGATCACGGCTCAGGGACGGGGAACACGAGAGACAAGCGAGAGATAGAATGAGCGGCACCGACGCGCGACTGCTGATCTATTCCCAGGACGGGTTCGGTCTCGGCCACCTGAGGCGGAATCTCAATGTCGCCTACCGGGTGTGGAGGTCGCGCCCCGAGGTCTCGGTGCTCGTGGTCGCCGATTCGCCGGCGGCGCCGTTCTTCGTGCTCCCGCCGCGCTGCGATTTCGTCAAGATCCCGACGCTGGTGAAGGTCGATTCCGGGGTCTGGCGCTCCGACCGCCTCTCGCTCGGCCACAAGGAGATCCTCTCCGTGCGCACGCGGCTCCTCGAGGGCCTGGTCGACAGCTTCCGGCCCGACCTCATGCTCGTGGACCACATGCCGCACGGCATCTTCGGCGAGCTCACGTCGGCGCTCCGCATCCTCCGCCGGAAGCGCCGGCGCGCCCGCATCATGCTCGGGCTGCGCGACATCCTCGGCGCCCCGGCGGACATCTGCCGCAACTGGCGGCTCGAGGGCGCGTACGAGGCCGCCGAGCAGTACTACGACGGGGTCTGCATCTACGGCTGTGCCGACGTATTCGACCTCGTGCGCGAGTACGAATTCCCCGCCGCGATCGCGGCCCGGGCCAGCTATTGCGGCTACGTGAGCCGCGAGCAGGCGCCGCCACCGCTCGAGGACGCCGACCTCCGGCGCATGTTCCCGCAGCGGCACGACGGGCTCGTGTTCGTCACCGGCGGCGGCGGCGCCGACGCCAGCTTCTTCATGGACAAGTTCATCGACGCCGTGCGGTTGATGTTCCCACGCGTGCCGTTCGATGCCGTGCTCTCGACCGGCCCGTTCATGCACCCCGAGCAGTACCTGTTGCTGCGCCGCAAGGCGAAGGGCCTGCCGATCCACGTCACCCGGCACGGCCAGGACAACATCCGCATGCTGCGCCGCGCCGACCTCGTCATCTCGATGGCCGGCTACAACACGATCTCCGAGATCCTGCGCTACCGGAAGCGCGCGATCGTCGTCCCGCGCACCGGCCCGAGCGCGGAGCAGACCATCCGCACCCGGATCATGGGGGAACGCGGGCTGTTCACGGTGGTGCTGGCGCGCGAGCTCACCGCGGAGGGATTCGCGGCGCTCATCCGGCGAAAACTCAACGAGACCGTGCCCGAGCACCCGGCCGGCATCCCGGACATGGACGGGGCCGCGAACGCCGCCGAGCGGCTGCTCGCGGTGAGCTGAGGCGCCCATGGACCGGAACGCGCGCCCCGAGCCGGGCAGCCGCCGCATCGGCGTGGTGCTGAAGGGCTACCCGCGGCTCTCCGAGAGCTTCATCCTGCGGGAGATCCTCATGCTCGAGAGGCTCGGGCTCGACCTGCACATCTTCGCGCTGCGCGATCCGCGGGAGTCCACCGTGCACGAGCGGGTGGCGCAGGTTCGAGCCCGTGTCACCTACCTGCCCGACCGTCTGCTCGGCGCCCTCGGCGCCGTGGCGGGCGCGAATGCGGCGCGGCTCGCGAGAGCGCCCCACCGCTACCTGACGGGGCTCGCCGAGGCGCTCGCGCGCAGCGCGCGTGAACGCGATGCTGCGCCGCTCAAACGCTTCCTCCAGGCCGCCGTGCTCGTGGAGCGCGGACTGCCCGGCACGGGGGTGACCCACCTCTACGCGCACTTCTGCAACGACCCCACGACCGTGGCGTACTTCGCGAGCCGGCTCTCCGGGATCCCGTTCAGCTTCAGTGCGCACGCGAAGGACATCTACACCCAGCACCCGGCCCAGCTCGCGAGCAAGGTCGCGCGCGCGAGCTTCGTCACCACCTGCACCGCCGCGAACGCCGCGCACCTGAAGCGGCACGCGCGCGGCTCGACGCCGGTGCTGTGCTGCCTGCACGGCGTCGAGACCGACCGCTATCACCCGGCGGGTGCCGCGCGCTCCGGTGTGCCGCACGTGCTCTCCGTGGGCCGGCTGGTGCCGAAGAAGGGTTTCCCCGTACTGCTCGACGCGCTGGCGACGCTGCGCGATCGCGGCGCCGGGTTCCGGTGCACGATCGTCGGCGTCGGGCCGCTCGAGAGCAGCCTGCGCGAGCAGGTCCACCGCCTCCGGCTCGACGACCGGGTCGAGCTCAGGGGAGCGATCGCGGAGGACGCGCTCGCAGCGCTCTATCGCGAGGTGGACCTGTTCGCGCTCGCCTGCGAGGTGGAGGCGGACGGCGACCGCGACGGCATCCCGAACGTCGTCGTGGAGGCGATGGCGAGCGGCCTGCCGGTGGTGTCGACGACCGTCTCCGGGTTGCCCGAGTGCGTGGACCACGGCGTCACCGGCCTGCTCGTTCCCGAGCGCCAGCCGGGCGCGCTCGCGGACGCGATCGGGTTGTTGCTCTCGCGTCCCGAGATGGCCCGCGCGCTGGGGCGCGCGGGCCGTGCCAAGGTCGAGCGCGAGTTCGCCGCGCACCGGAACGTGCTCCCGATCGCGGCCGCGCTCCACGAGGCCCTGGCGTTGCCGTTCACCGCCGCGGAGGTGCCGCATGCCGTGGGTGGATGAGGGGCGCTACCCGGGCGAGGTCGACCGGCTCACCACGCTGCCGCTGGCGCTCGATCCCGCGCACATGGTGCCGGTGCTCGCCGAGCGTGCGGCGCCCGCGGGCTTCCACATCTCGGAGCTCGAGGTCGGCATCCACCGGCGCCACGGGAACCGCTGCGTGATCCGCTATCGCGCCCGCGGCACCTCGCCGAGGGAAGGCGACGGCGAACGACGCTGGATCGGGAAGGTGCTGCCGCCGGGCGCGGGCGCGACCCTGGACGCCAACCTGCGCGCGCTGTGGACGCATGGCTTCCACCGCACTGCCGCCGACGGCATCGCGGTTCCCGAGCCGATCGCCTACCTGCCCGAGCTGTCGATGCACCTGCAGGAGGACGTGGGAGGGGTCTCCATCCGCAACCTGGTGAAGCGAGTCCCCGAGGCCGCGGATTTCCGCGTCGCGGCGCGGGTACTGGCCAAGCTCCACGGCTGCGGGCTGCCACCGGGGGCCGCGCGGGGCGTGGACACGCTCATGCTCCGCTGCCATCCCCGCCATCCGTTCCTCGGGCTCGCGTTCCCCGACCTCGCCGCGACCGTGGACGACATCGTCGAGCGCGCGCGCGCGCTCGAGCGCCGCAGCCCCGTGCCGGTGACCCCGGTGCACGGCGACTTCCATCTCGGGCAGGTGCACGTGAGCGGGGAGCGCGCCTGGCTCGTGGACCTGGACGCGCTGGGTTTCGCCGATCCCGCCTCGGACCTCGGCAACGTGCTCGTGTTCCTCGAGGACAAGATGCGCCGCGAGCCCGCGCTGGCGTCCATGGTGAAGGCGTTCCGCGACGAGTACGCGGCCCACTCGCTGCTCGACCCGTGGGCGCGCGTGCCGATGTACGAGGCGCTCACGCACCTGCGCCGCGCCTGCAAGCAGCTGCGGCTGCAGCCCGAGGGCTGGCGCGACAAGGTGCGCGCCATGGTCCAGCGCAGCGTGCGGAAGATCGCCGAGGCCGAAGCCCTGGCGGTGACGCCGGCGAACGGAGGAGGCGCGTGAGCGCGGCCGCGTTCGAGCTCCCGCCCGGAGGCCGCGTGCGCGCGGTCGGCACCGTGGGCCCGGAAGGGCTGCTGGTCGCGGTCGGCATCGAGCCGCAGCCCTGGCGCTCGCGTGCGGTGGTGGAGGCCACGATCGAACGGATCGGGCGCCGAGGCGCCGTGCACGTGCTCGGCGGCGCCGTGCAGGTGCGGTCGAACGCCAGGGTCACGGGTCCCGAGGGCGAGCCGCTGGCGCAGGACTCGATCGGCGCCGGCGCGCGCGTGTGGCTGGGCGGGCGCTGGTCCGAGACCTCGGGATTCGTGGCGGACGTGATCCGTCTCCGGCCGCCGCGCGAGTTCGAGATCGTCAAGGTCGCGGGTCCGGTGCGGGGCTACGACGCCGCGCGCGGACGCGTCGAGATCGCCGGGTTCACCGTGGTGATGAACGGCCGCACCATGCTGGGAACGGGCGAGGATACGGAGGACGACGAATGATCGATTCCAAGCTCGTGACGCTGGGCCTGGTGGTCGATGACGACGCGATGCGCGAGCGCTTCGCGGCCACGCTCAACTCCGGCCGGCCCCCGGCAGCGGGCGTGCGCCATACCGTGCTCAAGCACACGCCGGGCAAGCGCTGCGTCATCGAGTACTGGATCGACCTGCCGGGCGCCGACGAGGAGCGGATCATCGGCAAGGTCTATCGCGGCCAGCGCGGTGCGCACGTGTACCAGTCGCTCCGCAGCCTGCACGCCGCGGCCACCGAGGGTGCGCGCAACGGAACGCGATTCCACATGGCGGAGCCGCTCGCCTACTACGACGACCTGGGCATGCTCGTCCAGACCGCGGTGCCGGGCCTGTCGCTGTCGCACCTCGGATCCGACGGCGACTGGGCGGGCGCCATGCGCGCGGTCGCCGACAACCTCGCCGCGCTGCACGACCTCGCGGTCGACGTCGAGCCCGCGACGGTGGCCGAGCTCACGCACAAGCTCTGCCGCCCGCGGCCGGACGAGCTGGTGGCGCTGCGTCCGGAGCTTGCCGCCGAGGTGGAGAATATTCTCCAGGCGCTGGCGCTCGTGGACGCGGCCGGGCCCGGCGCCTGCGTCGTCCATGCCGACCTGGGGCTGGGCCAGATCCTGTTCGACGGCGAGCGCGCGTCGTTCGTCGACCTGGACGGCCTGCGTCGCTCGTACGCGGCGCTCGACGTCGCGAACTTCCTCGTCTCGCTGCGGCTCCGGCTCGGGCCGATGAGCCCCGAGCCCGAGCGCGTGTTCACCGAGCGCTACATCGAGCGCCGGCCGGGAGAGCCGCTCGCCTGGCTCGACGCGTTCGAAGCCCTGGCCTACCTGCGCCGCGCCGCCGCCGCGTTCCGCAAGTCGTCGGATGCCGACGGCTTCGAGCGCGCGAAGCGCCTGCTCGCGATCGGGAACTGGATCGCGCGCACCGCGGTGGAAGCCGTCCCGCGCCCGGAGGTCGGCCCATGAAGCGGCTGTCGCGCTCCGTGGGCCGGCGGCAGGGGAGCCGCGTCGAGGAGCCGGCGGGGAACTGGAACGTGCGCGCGGTCCTGCGCGTCTACCGCGCGTTCGCGCGCCACTACCGCCCGTACCGCGGCCGTCTCGCGGTGGCGATGCTGTGCCTGCTCGGTTCGATCACGTGCTCCACGCTCGCGCCGTGGCCGCTCAAGCTGATCCTCGACCGCGTCATCCTCGGCAAGCCGTTCAAGCACGGGTTCGAGTTCTTGAATCCCATGCTCGCGCACGACGCGGGCCTGCTGCTGACGTTGCTCTCGGCCTCGGTGGTGGTGCTCGCGGCGCTCGAGGCGTTGTTCTCGTACGTGAACAAGTACTGGGCGTCCGGGACCGGGGACCGCATGTCGGCCGACATCCGCGAGCGCGTGTTCGCCCACCTCCAGCGCCTGTCCCTGTCGCTCGACGAGTCGCTCCAGTCCGGCGAGTTGATCTACCTCGTCACCACCGACACGCGGGCGATGAAGAACCTGCTCATCGACTTCCCGCAGGACTTCCTGCAGCGGCTGCTCACGATCGCCGTGTACTCGGCGATGATGCTGGTGCTCGACTGGCGGCTCGGCCTGCTGGCGCTGTGCACGGCGCCGCTCGTCAGCCTGCTCACCCAGCGCTTCGGCCCCGGCATGCAGCACGCCACGCGCGCCATGCGCGAGCAGGAGTCCGAGCTCGCCTCGATCGCGTCCGAGAACGTGTCGTCGATGGCGGTGATCCAGGCCTACGGGCAGGAGGGGAACGAGCGCGCACGCTTCGACGCCGAGAACCTGGGCAGCCTCGAGTCGCAGATGCAGGCGCTGCGGCTCCACCGGCTCTACGGGCGGCTCGTCGACCTGCTCGTGGCCTCGGCCACGACCGCCGTGCTCTATTTCGGCGGCCGCTTCGCGCTGCGCGGCGACATCGCGCCGGGCACGTTGGTGGTGTTCGTCGCCTACCTGCGCGAGATCCACGCCGCATTCGAGAAATTCAGCCTGCTGTTCATGGGGCTCGCGCGCTCCATGGTGTCCGGGGAGCGCCTCATGGCGCTCGTTGGCCGCGACATCGTGGTGAAGGACGAACCCGGGGCCGTGCCCGCCCCTCCGCTCCGCGGCGCCATCGAGTTCCGGAACGTGAGCTTCAGCTACCGCGAGGGCGTGGACGTGCTGCTCGACGTCAGCTTCACGATCGCGCCCGGGCAGACGGTGGCGCTCGCCGGTCCGAGCGGGGCGGGGAAGTCCACGCTGCTCGGCCTGCTGCTCCGCTTCCACGACCCCGAGCGGGGCCAGGTGCTGGTGGACGGCGTGGACGTGCGCCGCTACACGCTCGCGAGCCTGCGCGAGCAGGTCACGGTGCTGCTCCAGGACGCGAAGCTGTTCCGGCAATCGGTGGCCGACAACATCGCGTTCGGGCGGAAGGGCGCCACGTTCGCGGACATCGAGCGCGCGGCGCGCGACGCCGAGGCGCACGACTTCATCCTCTCGCTGCCGCAGGGCTACGACACGGTCATGGCCGAGCGCGGCGACGACTTCTCGGGCGGCCAGCGCCAGCGCATCAACATCGCGCGGGCGATGATCCGCAGCACGCCCATCGTCATCCTCGACGAGCCGCTCGCGGGACTCGACGCGCTCGCGGAGCGCCGGCTGCGCTCGGCGCTGCGCCGGCTCGCCGCCGGCCGCACCACGTTCATCGTCGCGCACAAGATCTCGTCGCTCGCGAGCGCCGACGTGGTGCTGGTGCTCGAGTCCGGGCGGCTGATCGGGCGCGGCACGCACGCGGAGCTGCTGGAGAGCTGCGCCACCTACCGCGAGTTCTACGAGCTCCAGCGCATGCCGCCGCGCGCCCGGGTGCCGCTCGTGGCGACCCCCGCAGGGCCCCACCGGAACGGCTCCACGAACGGCGCCACGAACGGCTCCACGAACGGCGCCTCGGGGCACGAGGGAGGCGAGCGGTGAGCGCGAAGGCGGCGAAGGGTGCGCCCGAGCGGCTCGACCAGCGGCGCCTGCTCCGGCTCTACCGCGCGTTCGCACCCCTCTACCGGCCGCACACGCGCGCGCTGGCGTGGTCGTTCACCGGGCTCGGGTTGTCCACGATCACCACGCTGCTGCTGCCGTGGCCGCTCAAGATGGTCCTCGACCACGTCGTGCTCCACCGGGCGCTGCCGGCACCGCTGGGCTGGCTCTCGCGCTGGTCGGACGGCGATCCGCTGACGCTGCTGCTCGTATTCTCGGCCGGCTACCTCGGCCTGCGCCTGCTCGACAGCCTGTTCACGTACGTCCACCGCGTCGGGTTGATGGTCGTGGCGCAGAAGCTGGCCACCGAGATCCGCGAGCGGCTGTTCGCCAAGCTCCAGCGGCTGTCGCTGTCGTTCCACGGCGGGACGCGGGCCGGCGACCTCGTGCTCCGGCTGCTCTCGGACGTGAGCGACATCAAGATCGTCCTCATCGAGGTGCCGCAGACGGCCGCGCTCCAGGTGGGGCTGCTCGCCACGCACGCCACGCTCATGTTCCTCCTCGACTGGAGGCTGGCGCTGATCGCGTTCGCCGCGGTCCCGCCCATGGTGCTCTACAACCGCCGCGTCGGCGGCAACATCCAGGCCGCGGCCAAGGAGCGGCGCAGCAAGGAGGGCGAGGTCGCGTCCCTCGTCTCCGAGAACGTGACCGCGATGGCACTCGTCCAGGCGTATGGCCGCGAGGACCTGCTGCACCAGCGCTTCCAGAGCGAGAACCGCGCCAGCCTCGCCTCGGGGCTCAAGGCGATGAAGCTCTCCAAGTCGTTCAAGCGCGTGAGCGACCTGCTGGTCGCCACCGGCACCGGCGCGGTGCTGTGGCTGGGAGGGCGTCTCGCGCTCCGGCACGAGCTGTCCCCGGGCACGATCGTGCTGTTCGTCGCCTACCTCCGCAACGTCTACAACCCGATCGACAAGATCTCGCAGACCATCCTCGATGCCGCCGGCGCCACGGCCTCCGGCGAGCGCCTGCTGGAAGTGCTCGAGTCCGAGATGGTGCTGCCGGAGGGCGAGGGCGCGGTCGAGGCGCCGCCGCTCGAGGGCCGGGTCGAATTCGACGGCGTGACGTTCGGCTACCGGAGCGGCGAGCCCGTGCTGCGCGACGTGCGCTTCGCGGTCGAGCCGGGCGAGACCATCGCCGTGATCGGCCACAACGGCGCCGGCAAGTCGACGCTGCTGTCGCTGCTGCTGCGCTTCTACGATCCGCAGTCCGGTCACATCCGCATCGACGGCCGCGACCTGCGCGACCTCAAGATCGACTCGATGCGCCGCCAGATCGCGGTGGTGATGCAGGAGTCGCGGCTGTTCCAGAAGTCCGTGCGCGAGAACATCCGCTTCGGCAAGCTGGGCGCCACCGACGCCGAGGTCGAGCGTGCGGCGCGGCTCGCGCAGGCGCACGAGTTCATCATCGCCATGCCCCAGGGCTACGACACGCTGATCCGCGAGGGCGGCGAGAGCCTGTCGGGCGGCGAGCGCCAGCGCATCAACATCGCCCGCGCGATCGTGCGCGAGGCGCGCCTGGTGATCCTCGACGAGCCCTCGACCGCGCTCGACGCGCGCACCGAGGCGGCGGTGCGGAGCGCCATGCGCGAGCTGACGCGCGGCCGGACCACGTTCCTGGTCGCCCACTCCGCCGCCACCTGGCGCGAGGCCGACCGCATCCTGCTTCTCGAGCAGGGCCGGGTCGCGGGCTTTGGCACGCACGAAGAGCTGGAGCGGACGTGCGCCGCCTACCGCGAGCTGATCGGTGCGCACGCCGACGACGTGCGCGAGGTGCGGGCATGAGCCGCGCGCTCGGTGCATTGCGCGATCGTGCCCCGCGGGCGGTGGGCTCGCTCGACCTGCCGGAGGCCTGCGAGATCCCGCAGCTCGCGGCGATCGTCGAGCCCGGGCGCCTCACGCGTGCGCTCGGCGACGCGCTGGCGCAGGCGGATCCGGGAGCACCGCCGCTGCTCCGCTGCAGCGTCCTCAAGGTGCACTACCGTCCCGGCCGGGAGTGCCGGCT
>Ga0075425_100004624_pt1 | contig 14219 bp, 12 predicted proteins | sample SoiMethybrSBSTD4_FD_75300 | JGI IMG/M metagenome (GOLD analysis project Ga0075425, IMG submission 75300) | Bulk soil microbial communities from a Populus tree surrounding site in Tennessee, USA - Soil MetaG P. TD hybrid SBSTD4 | ecosystem: Environmental > Terrestrial > Soil > Tree plantation...
ATCGAAGAAGCGATCGCGCACGGAATCGCCACCATCGGCGAGAACATCACCTTGCGGCGCGCGGCCGAACTTTCGGTCAGGCAGGGCGCGATCGGCGCCTACATGCACACTTCGATTTCCGACGGGCTCGGCAAGATCGGCGTCCTCGTCGCGCTCGAATCGAAGGCTGATCCCGCGGAGCTAGCGATTTTCGGCCGCATGCTCGCCATGCACGTCGCCGCCTCCCATCCGCTCGCGGTCGAGGCCAAGGGCATCGACGCCAAGATCGTCGCGCGCGAGCGCGACGTGCTCGCCGACAAGGCCAAGGCCTCCGGCAAGCCGGCGAACGTGATCGAGAAAATCGTCGAGAGCGGCCTCAAGACCTTCTACAAGGAAGTCTGCCTCCTCGATCAGCCTTATGTGCATGATCCGGCAAAAACGGTTGCGCAGGCGGTGAAAGAAGTCGAAGGAAAGCTCGGCCAGCCGGTCGCGATCAAGGGATTCGTGCGGTACGCGCTCGGCGAGGGCGTGGAAAAACAAGGGCAGGATTTCGCCGCCGAAGTAGCCGCGGCCGCGGGCCAAAGCTGAAACCGGCGGGGGCGGGTTGAATGGCGAAGCCCCGTTACAAGCGCGTTCTCGTCAAGGTTTCGGGCGAAGCGTTGCAGGGCGGCGAGCAGTGGCTGCACGCGCCGACGCTTTCGCGGATTGCTGCCGATATTGCCGAGGTCAGAAAGCTCGGCGTGGAGACGGCGGTCATGGTCGGCGGAGGCAACTTGGTGCGCGGCACCGTCATTGCCGCGGCCGGCATCGAGCGCGCCGCGGCCGACGCCATGGGCATGCTCGCCACCGTGATCAACGCGCTCGCGCTCGAAGGGGAGATCGAACGCGCCGGCGCCACCGTCCGTACGCTATCGGCGATTGCGATGCCAAGCGTATGCGAGCCTTACGCCCGCCAGCGCGCCAATGCCCATCTCAAGCAGGGGCATGTCGTGCTGTTGGCGGGCGGCACCGGCAATCCGTATTTCACCACCGATACCGGCGCCGCGTTGCGGGCGGCCGAGCTCGGCTGCGATGCGATCCTGAAAGCGACGCAAGTGGACGGCGTCTACGACAGCGATCCGATGCAGAACCCCAATGCCAAGCGCTTCGACAAGCTCACGCATGACGAGGCGCTGAAGCGCGGACTCGGCGTAATGGACGCGGCGGCCTTCGCGCTTGCCCGCGAGGCGAAGCTGCCTATCATCGTATTCTCGATCCGCGCGCCGGGCGCGATCGCCGCCGCGATCAAGGGCGAGGGCAAGGCGACCATCGTTACGCCGTGAAGGCGGCCGAAAACGGCTGGAGGTGAAGGATGAAACCGGGAGCTTTCGATCTCGCTGACATCAAACGGCGCATGCAGGGCGCGATCAGCACCTTGAAGCAGGAGCTCGGCGGGTTGCGCACCGGCCGCGCCTCGCCCCAGCTCGTCGAGCCCATCCACGTCGAAGCCTACGGCTCGCACATGCCGATGAACCAGGTGGCGACCGTCAGCGTGCCCGAGGCGCGGCTGATCTCGATCCAGGTGTGGGACGCCTCCGTCGTCAAGGCGGTCGAAAAGGCGATCCGCGATTCCAACCTCGGTCTCAGCCCATCGACCGAGGGCCAGATCGTCCGCATCCGCATCCCGGAGCTGAACCAGGAGCGCCGCCAGGAACTCGTCAAGGTCGCGCATAAATACGCCGAAACCGCGCGCATCGCCGTCCGCCACGTACGCCGCGACGGGCTCGATCACCTGAAGAAGCTGCAGAAGGACGGCCACGTGAGCGAGGACGAGATCAAGCGCCACGAGGGCGAGGTGCAAAAGGCGACCGATCAGGCGATCACCGATATCGACCAGACGCTGGCGACCAAGGAAAAGGAAGTCATGTCGGTGTGACGGAAACCGACGAAACCGAACATGTCAGTGCCCGATCCCATACCGATCCCCGGCGACGTTTCGCTCGACCCGCCGCTCCACGTTGCCGTCATCATGGACGGCAACGGGCGCTGGGCGGCGGCGCGCGGATTGCCGCGGCGGGAAGGGCATCGTCGCGGCGTCGAGGCGTTGCGGCGCACGGTGCGCGCGGCGGGCGATCTCGGCATCAAGGTGCTGACCATCTATTCCTTCAGCGCCGAGAACTGGTCGCGGCCCGCCGAGGAGATCAGCGACCTGATGGGCCTGCTGAAGCGGTTCGTGCGCAAGGATCTCGCCGAGCTGCACGAGAACGGGGTGCGCGTGCGGGTGATCGGCGACCGCGACGGTCTCGACCCGGAAGTGCTCGCGCTCCTCAACGAAGCGGAGCAGCTGACCAAGGACAACGAGCGCACCACGCTGGTGGTCGCCTTCAACTACGGCGGCCGGCAGGAAATCGCACGCGCCGCGCGCAAGGCGGCGGAGGACGCGGTCGCGGGCCGGCTCGACCCGGCGGGGATCGACGCCGGTACGATCGAAGCGAACCTCGACACCGCCGGCCTGCCCGATCCCGATCTCGTCATCCGCACCAGCGGCGAGCAGCGCATCTCGAATTTCCTCCTGTGGCAGGCGGCCTACGCCGAATTCGTGTTCTTGCCGATCTACTGGCCGGATTTCGACCGCGCGGCGCTGGAAGCCGCCATCGGCGAGTACCGCCGCCGCGAGCGCCGCTTCGGCGGCGTTGCCGCGCGCACGGGATCCTGACTTGGTCGCGGCGCGCGAATTGGCCCGGCTCGCCGGGAAGCGCGCCGGGCGCCGGGCAAACGAGTTGCCGCTGCGGATTTATTCCTCGATCGTGCTCGGCGCGTTGGCGCTGGCGGCGACCTGGATCGGCGGAACCGTGTTCGCGCTGTTCTGGCTCGCGGCCGCCATCGGCGTATTGTGGGAGTGGCTGCGCATCACTTCGCTGCGGCCGCTTTGGCTCGCCGCGGGCGTGATCTATGTCGGCGTGTTCTTCGTTTCGATGCTCATGTTGCGGAGCGACCCGCGGCTCGGCTTGGCGGCGCTCATCTGGCTGTTCGCGCTGATCTGGACCGCCGACATCGCCGCCTATTTCACCGGCCGCGCACTCGGCGGCCCCAAGCTTTGGCCGGCGGTGAGCCCCAACAAGACCTGGTCGGGTGCGGTCGGCGGCGCAATCGGCGGGCTCGCCGCGGGGGCCGCCGCCCTTTTCGCCGCCGGTCTCGCCTTGCGGCCCGTCCACGCCGCCGTCATGCTTGCGGTCGTCATCGCCGCGCAGCTCGGGGATCTCATGGAATCGGCCATCAAGCGCCGCTTTGGCGTGAAGGACTCGAGCCAATTGATCCCGGGGCACGGCGGGCTGATGGATCGCTGTGACTCGCTGGTGGCGGCGGCGGCCGTGGCGCTACTCTTGGGGCTCGCACGGGCGGGAACGAATGCCCCAGCCGAAGGATTGCTAGTGTGGTGAAAGCGCAAGCAAACGGCGCAAAGGTTGCCGTCAGTATCTTCGGGGCGACGGGCTCGATCGGCAAAAACGCGCTCGACCTCATTCGCCGCGCGCCGGAACGCTACGAAATCGTGGCGCTCACCGCGCACCGCGACGGCCGCAAGCTCGCCGCGCTTGCGCGCCAGCATGGCGCCAAGCTCGCGGTGTTGGCGGAGCCCGAGGGCTATCGCGAACTTTGCGAGGCGCTGGCCGGCTCCGGCATCAGGACCGCGGCCGGACGCGAGGGGCTGCTCGCCGCCGCGGGCGAGCCCGCCGACGTCGTCGTCGCGGCGATTTCGGGCGCCGCCGGCCTCGAGCCGACGCTCGCGGCGCTCGCCGCCAAGCGACGGATTGCGCTCGCCAACAAGGAGTGCCTGGTTTCGGCCGGCCGCCTGTTCATGCAGGCGGCGAAATCGTCCGGCGCGATCGTGCTGCCGCTCGACTCCGAGCACAATGCGGTGTTTCAGGCGTTGATGGCCGGCCCGCACGACGCGGTCGATCGCATCACGCTCACCGCCTCGGGCGGCCCGTTTCGCACCTACAGCGCCGAGCGCATCGCGCGCGCGGTGCCCGAGGAAGCGTTGCGCCATCCGGTGTGGTCGATGGGCGCAAAAATCTCGATCGATTCCGCGACGCTGATGAACAAGGGGCTCGAGGTGATCGAGGCGCATCACCTGTTCGGGCTGCCGTCCGCGCGCCTCGACGTGCTCGTTCATCCGCAGTCGGTCGTGCACGCGCTGGTCACCTTCCACGACGGCACGGTCGTCGCCGGGCTTTCGGTGCCCGACATGCGCATGCCGATCGCTTACTGCCTCGGCTGGCCGGATCGCCACGGCTGGGAGGCACCGCGGCTCGATCTCGCCGCGCTCGCCACGCTCACTTTCGAGCCGCCCGACCTCGTGCGCTTCCCGGCCCTCAAGGTCGCGCGCGCGGTGCTGGAGGCGGGCGGGGCCCTACCCACCGTGCTTAACGCCGCCAACGAAGTGGCGGTCGAGGCGTTTCTGGCGCGGCGGATCGGCTTTCTGGGCATCGTCGCGGTGGTCGAAAACGCGCTGGAACGGGCCGTTTCCGAGGGATTGCGCGAGCCCGCGACGGTCGAGGAGGCGCTCGCCATTGACCATATCGGCAGAAGTATAGCCCGTACCCTCTTGCCCCAATTTGCCGCAAAGGCATCTTAGGGCAATAACGGTTCGGAAAGGATGCGGATATGGATTTTTTCTCGGGTTTGCACTTCTGGGGCGGCTCCGCCCTTGGCTCCGTGCTCCCCTTTCTGTTCGTTCTGACCGTCGTCGTATTCTTTCACGAGCTGGGCCATTTCTGGGTCGCGCGCCGTTGCGGCGTGAAGATCGACGCCTTTTCGGTCGGCTTCGGGCCGGAACTTTTCGGCTTCTATGACCGGCACGGCACGCGCTGGCGGGTCGCCGCGATTCCGCTCGGCGGCTATGTGCGTTTCCACGGCGACGACAGCGCCGCCAGCACCCCGGATCTTGCCGCGCTCGATCGCATGAGCGCGGCGGAGCGCAAGGTTTCTTTCTTTCACAAGCCGGTCGCGCAGCGCGCGGCGATCGTCGCCGCGGGGCCGATCGCGAATTTCGTGCTGGCGATCGTGATTTTTGCCGGCATTTTCACCGTCTTCGGCAAGGCGGATAGCCCCGCGCGCGTTCATTCCGTGGCGCCGAACAGCGCCGCCGCGAGCGCGGGCTTCAAGGAAGGCGACCTCGTGCTCACAATCGATGAGCGCAAGATCGCAACCTTTTCGGACATGCAGCTCATCGTCATGGCGAGCCCCGGTCGAACGCTCGCTTTCGTCGTCGAGCGCGACGGCGCGCAAGTGACGTTGAATGCCGTGCCGGTGCTGGAGGAGATCAAGGACCGCTTCGGCAACGTCAATCGCTACGGCCGGCTCGGCATCACCGGCGTTCTCGACGCGCCGAAGCCGGTCGGCCTTCTGCAAGCGGTAGGGCTGGGTGCCGCGCAAAGCTGGCTCGTCGTCGATCGCACGCTCAGCTACATCGGCGGCGTCATCATCGGGCGCGAATCGGCCGATCAGCTCGGCGGCCCGCTGCGCATCGCCCAGGTCTCGGGCCAGGTTGCGGCGAACGGGTTTCCCGATCTTCTCAACCTGACGGCGTTGCTGTCGGTCAGCATCGGCCTTTTGAACCTCTTCCCGATTCCGTTGCTCGATGGCGGTCACCTTTTGTTCTATGGGATCGAGGCCGCCCGCGGCCGCCCGTTGAGCGAAAAGGCCCAGGAGCTCGGGTTCCGCATCGGGCTCGCGATTGTCGTCATGCTGATGATCGTCGCGACCTGGAACGACATCCTGCACCTGACTGCGCTTTAAGGCCGCGCGCGCAACCACCGGGATTTGGGGGATTGCCCGGATTCGGACGAACTTTCGCCCGTAGCCGCTGGCAATCATTCTGAAACTCATCGCGGGCAGGTTAGGCCTGCACTTGCGGGGGTTGGGGCGCGGGCAGCCGCGGCTCCAGGTGTAACGGGGTGAGACGACCGTGGCCGATTGGCCACGGAGGCCGGGAAAAGCATCCGGCGGCGGCGGCGGGGCGTTTGCAAGTGTATGGAAACCCTTTAGAAGTTTCGAGAACGGTGAGAATCCGCGCGCCTGCGTGCGCGGATGCGGACGGCCGCGCCTGGGGAAGGAGCGGCCGCAGAGGGGACGGCAGGTCGCGTATCGCATGAAACTTCGAGTCCGCATTCTGTGTCGGGTCGCCTTCCTCGCGGCCATCGCCTTTGGCGGGGCCGTGGGCGCTGGAGCCGTGTCGATCGCGACCTCCAACCAGGCCGCCGCCCAGACGGTGGTCGCCGCCATTGTCGTGCAGGGCAACCGGCGCGTCGATTCCGAGGCGATCATCGGCTATGTCGCCATCAGGCCCGGCGAGCGGGCGGACCCCCTCAAAATCGACGAAGCGCTGAAGGCGCTCTACGCCACCGGTCTTTTCGAGGACGTACGGATCAACATGGTCGGCAACCGCCTGGTGGTGACGGTGGCGGAAAATCCGGTCATCAGCCGCATCGCGTTCGAGGGCAACAAGAAGGTCAAGGACGCGACGCTGATCGCCGAAATCCAGTCGAAAGCGCGCGGGCCGTTGTCGCGCAACACCGTGCAAGCCGACGTGCAACGGATCATCGAGGTCTATCGCCGCAGCGGCCGCTTCGACGTGCGGGTCGAGCCCAAGATCATCGACCGCGGGAACAGCCGGGTCGACCTCGTCTTCGAGATCAACGAAGGCGACAAGACGACCATCCAGAAGATCGTGTTCGTCGGCAACAAGGCGTTTTCCGATTGGAAGCTGCGCGACGTGATGACGACGACGGAAACCAATTGGCTAAGCTGGATCAAGAGCACGGACGTCTACGACCCCGATCGCGTCAGCGCCGATCAGGAGCTCCTGCGGCGCTTCTATCTCAAGAACGGCTACGCCGACTTCCGCATCGTCTCGGCCAATGTCGAAACCAGCAAGACGGCGGGCGGATTCGTGATCACCCTCACCCTCGAGGAGGGCGAGCAATATCGCACCGGCACCGTCGACGTCATTTCCAACCTGCGCGACGTGGACCCGGCCATCATTCGAAGCTACGTGCGCACGAAGAGCGGCGAAGTTTACAACGCCGAACTGGTCGAAAAATCGGTCGAGGACCTGACCATCGAGCTCGCCAAGCGCGGCTACGCCTTCTCGCAAGTGCGTCCGCGCGGCGACCGGGATTTCAGCGCGCGCCAAATCAATCTCGTCTACGTGGTCGAGGAAGGACCGCGCGTCTATATCGAGCGTATCAACGTCAAGGGCAACGTGCGCACGCGCGACAACGTGATCCGGCGCGAATTCGATATCTACGAGGGCGACCCCTACAATCGCGCGCTCGTCGACCGGGCCGAACGCAGGCTCAAGAACCTCGGTTACTTCAAGACCGTGAAGATCACCAACGAGCCGGGCTCGGCGCCCGACCGGGTGATCCTCAACGTCGAAGTGGAAGACCAGCTGACCGGCGAATTCTCGATCGCCGGCGGCTATTCGACCGCCGCCGGCTGGCTCGCCGAAATCTCGATCGGCGAGCGAAACTTCCTCGGCAAGGGCCAGTACGTGCGCGCCTCGGTTTCCTACGGCCAGTTTCAGCGCGGCGCCGAGTTCACCTTCACCGATCCGTATCTGCTCGGATACCGGGTCGGCGGCGGCTTCAGCCTCTACGCCAAGCAGCAGCTGCACACCACCTATCAGAGCTACGACGTCACGACGATCGGCGGGTCGCTGCTGGCGAGCATGCCGCTCAATGACGATTTGACGCTGGGCGCGCGCTACTCGCTATTCCAGCGAAAGCTCTCGGCGCCCGCGGGCTGGACCGACGGCTGCCGAACCTTGGCGGACGGGAGCGTGTTTCCCAATCCGGGGGGCATACTGCCCTGTAATACCGATCCTAATTTCCTTGGACCGCTTGCTGGGCCGGGCGACGCCAATGAAGTCTCGCCCGCCATCAAGCAGGCGCTCGGAACCGCGATTACCTCGGCAATCGGCTATTCGCTGATCTACAATACCCTCGACAACAACAAGGATCCGACCACGGGCCTGTTCGTCAATTTGAGCCAGGACTTTGCCGGCTTGGGCGGCGACTCGAACTATTTGCGCTCTTCGGCCGACAGCAGAATTTACCGGCCGCTGGGCGGCGACTATGTCGGCATGTTGCGCGCCCAAGGCGGCTACGTGGTCTCGACCGGCAGCAACGGGAACGCCGGCAGCGGCCAACTGCGCATTCTCGACCAGTTCTTCAAGGGACCGGAACTGGTGCGCGGCTTCCAGCCCTCGGGTTTCGGGCCGCGCGACCTCGGTTCGCAGTTCACGGACGCGCTCGGCGGCTCGATGTATTGGGGCGCGACCGCCGAAATTCAGTTCCCGCTGTCGTTCCTGCCGAAGGAGCTCGGCATCAAGGCGGGCATATTCGCCGATGCCGGCTCGCTGTGGGGCTACAAGGGCGGCACCACGTTCACTGCCACTCCGCCGTACGGTACCAACGCTGGCCAGGTCCCTTGTCCTGCCGGAACGACCGGGCCCAAACAAAATGTCGACGTCTGCCTGGCCGACTCCAATTCGATCCGCTCCTCGACCGGCGTGAGCCTGATCTGGAGCTCGCCGTTCGGGCCGATCCGCTTCGATTTTGCCAAGGCGCTCACCAAGGAGCCTTACGACAAGACCCAATTCTTCCGCTTCAGCGGCGGGACGACTTTCTGACCAGCGCCGTTTGGGCGACAGCCGCGTGCGCGGCGTCGAAACATACATGAGCGAAGCCGTATTTTCCCGCGCCGGAACGCCGCTCGCGCTCGGCGAAATCGCCGCCATGACCGGCGCGGAAATGGCGAACGGGGCGGATCTCGGGCGCAGGATCGCCGGCGTCAAGCCGCTCGACCTCGCCGGGCCGTCTGATCTGGCCTTTCTCGAAAGCCGGAATTTTCTCGAGGCGTTTCGCTCGACCGGCGCCGGCGCCTGTTTCGTGGTTCGCGCGCACGCCGAGGCGGCGCCCGCGGGCGTCGCCGCGCTGGTGGTGAAGGCGCCCTATCGCGCCTATGTGACCGTCGCGCGCGCGCTATTCGAGCGCGAACTCAAGCCCGCGGCGTTGTTCGGCGGGAAAGGAATCGCCACGGGCGCGGTCGTGCATCCCGAGGCGCGGCTCGAGGACGGCGTGGTGGCCGATCCCGGCGCGGTCATCGGTCCGCGCGCCGAAATCGGGGCGGGCACGGTCGTCGGCGCCAATGCCGTCATCGGCGCCGATGTCCGCATCGGGCGCGATTGCTCGATCGGCCCCGGCGTCAGCATCCAGCACGCGCTTCTAGGCGACCGCGTCATCGTCCATCCCGGCGTGCGCATCGGCCAGGATGGCTTCGGCTTCCTGCCGGGAAAGAACGGCCACCTCAAAGTGCCGCAGGTCGGACGGGTCATCGTCCAGGACGACGTGGAAATCGGCGCCAACACCACCATCGACCGCGGCGCCAACCGCGATACCATGATCGGAGAAGGCAGCAAGATCGACAATCTCGTGCAGATCGCGCACAACGTGTCGATCGGCCGGCATTGCCTGGTGGCGGCCCTCGCCGGCATCTCGGGGAGCTGCACGCTCGGCGATTACGTTATGCTCGGCGGCCAATCGGGTTTCGCCGAGCACGTCACGGTCGGAGACGGCGCGCAGATCGCGGCGCGAAGCGGCGTGATGCACGACGTGCCGGCAGGCGAGCGATGGGGCGGCGCGCCGGCAAGACCGATCCGCGAATTCTTCCGCGAAGTGACCGCCCTCAGAAAGCTCGCCGCGGGCAAGGCCGCGGCCGATCAGCCGGACAAGGATCAAACGTAGATCAAAGCGATGGACACGAGGCATAAAACGCAAACGACGATCGAGATGCAGGACATCCTGCGTCTGCTGCCCCACCGCTATCCGTTCTTGTTGGTGGACCGGATCATCGAAGTGCGCGGCGACGAATCCTGCATCGGCATCAAGAATGTGACGGTCAACGAGCCGTTCTTCCCGGGACATTTCCCCGGACAGCCGGTCATGCCCGGCGTGCTGGTGATCGAAGCCATGGCGCAGACGGCGGGCGCGATCTGCGCGCTGTCGCGCGGCTACGACAATCCGCCGAAATCGGTGCTGTTCCTCACCATCGACAAGGCCAAGTTTCGCCGGCCGGTGGTGCCCGGCGACGTGCTCGAGATCCACATGACGAAAAAGGCAAAGCGCAAGTTCATGTGGTGGTTCCGCGGCGAGGCCAAGGTCAGGGGTGAAATGGTCGCCGAGGCCGAGGTCGGCGCCATGATCGTGGACGACTAAAGCGTGGCGCGGATCGATCCCACGGCGCGGGTCGCCGACGCCGCGAAAGTCGGCGGCAATGTCGAAATCGGCCCCTATTGCGTGATCGGGCCCGACGTCACGCTCGGCGACGATTGCAGGCTGCTCGCGCACGTGCATGTCGCGGGCGCGACGACCATCGGCCCGCGCGCGCTGATTTATCCGTTCGCCTCGCTGGGAACGCCGCCGCAATCGGTGCACTACAGGGGCGAGGCGAGCCGGCTCTCGATCGGCGCCGACTGCGTGATCCGCGAGTCGGTGACGATGAACACCGGAACGGCGGGCGGGCGCATGGAAACGCGGGTGGGCGAGCGCTGCATGTTCATGGCTTACGCCCATGTCGGACACGACTGCATCGTCGGAAGCGACGTGACCTTCGCCAATGGCGGAACGCTCGGCGGCCACTGCACGGTCGGCGATTTCGTCTTCATGGGCGGCTACGCGGCGGTACATCAGTTCGTACGCATCGGCGAGCGGGCGGTGATCGGGGGGCTGTCGGGCGTCGTGCATGACGTGATCCCGTTCGGCGCGGCGCTCGGCCAGCGCGCCGAGCTCGCGGGATTGAATATCGTCGGCCTGAAGCGGGGAGGGCTGACGCGGCTGCAAATCCATGCGCTGCGCCACGCCTATCGGATGTTGTTCGCGGGCGACGGCACGGTGCTTGAGGCCGCCGAGCGGGTGGCGGCGGAATTCCCGGACGACAACAACGTGCAGCGCCTCGTGCAATTCGTGCGCGAGGCGGGCAAGCGGCGCTTGACGACGCCGCGCGCGTCCGGCGACGAGGACGATGCTTGATGCCGGCCGCGGCGAAATCCTCCGGGCAGACGGCCGAGGCGACCTTGGAGCCGCTCGGAATCGTGTGCGGCGCCGGCACGTTTCCGATCGCCGTGGCCGAAGCCGTGCAGCGGCGCGGCCGGCCGGTCGTGCTGCTCGCGCTCCGCGGATTCGCCGATCCCGCGGTCGAGCGCTTTCCGCACGAGTGGATGGCGTTCGGCGCGTTCGGAAAAAGCGTGGCGCTGGCGCGCAAGCACGGTTTGCGGGACATCGTCGCCATCGGTTCGGTGCAGCGGCCGAAGCTCCTGGATTTTCGCCTCGATTGGACCACGCTGAGACTCCTGCCGCGGCTGGCGCGGCTCTATCGCGGCGGCGACGATCACCTGCTTTCCGGCGTGGCCGAACTGCTCGACGAGTATGGGTTTCGTTTGCGCAGCGTGGCGGACGTCGCGCCCGAGATTGTCGTGCCGGCGGGCATTTTGGGCGCGCATCGACCGGCGGCCGAAGACGAAGCGGATATCGTGTTTGGCCTTGATCTATTGCGCGCGCTCGGCCCCTTCGATGTCGGACAGGCGGTGGCGATTTCGGCCCGGCGTGTGCTCGCGGTCGAGGCGGCGGAAGGCACCACGGGCATGCTCACGCGCCTTGCCAAACTCAGAAAGAGCGGCCGCTTGAAACTCGCCGACCGCGCCGGTGTGTTGGTGAAGGCGCCGAAACCCGGGCAGAACCGGCGCATCGATCTTCCGGCCATCGGCGCGGAGACGGTCGCGCAAGCGGCGGCGGCGGGTTTGCGCGGGATCGCGGTCGAGGCGGGCGGAACGATCGTTGCCGACGCGGCGGGTATGGTTCGCGCCGCCGATCAGGCCGGCCTTTTTCTGGTCGGCGTTCCGGCGCGCGAAGAGGGACGCCGTTGAGCGCGAAAGGCGCGGGGCGTGCGCTCGATGCGTTTGTCGTCGCCGGCGAAGCCTCGGGCGACGAACTCGGCGCGAGCCTGATGAAAAAATTGCGCGAACGGCTGCTGGGAGAGATCCGTTTTCGCGGCGTCGGCGGGACCGCCATGGCGGCGGAGGGGCTGGCGAGCCTGTTCCCGATGGACGATGTGACGGCGATGGGCTTCGGCTCGGTGATCCGCAAGCTTCCGCTCATCCTGCGGCGTATCCGCGAGACGGCGGCGGCGGTCGCCGCTTCGCCGCCGGACGTGCTGATCCTGATCGACAGCCCCGACTTCAACCAGCGCGTGGCGCGGCGCGTGCGGCGCGCGCTGCCCGATCTGACGATCGTGAAATACGTCTCGCCCACGGTGTGGGTCTGGCGACCGGGCCGGGCGCGCAAATTGGCGCCGCTCGTCGATCACGTGCTCGCGCTTTTCCCCTTCGAGCCCGACGTGCTGAAGAAGCTCGGCGGTCCGCCCTCGAGCTATGTCGGCCATCCTTTGCTCGATCGGATCGGCGATTTGCGGGCTTCGCCCGAGGACGAGCGCGCGCGCGCCAACGACCCTCCGCTTCTCGTCGTGCTGCCGGGAAGCCGCCGGCTCGAAATCCACCGCCTGGCCAAGATTTTCGGAGACGCGATCGGGCGGCTCGCGGAGCAACGCGGTCCGCTAAGGGTCGTCCTGCCGACGCTTCGCGCGCGCGAGGAAGAAGTCAGGGCCGCGGTCGAGAGCTGGCCGGTGAAGCCGCGTATCGTTGTCACCGAGGCGGAAAAATACGCGGCGTTCCGGCGCGCGCGCGCGGCACTGGCGGCGTCCGGCACCGTGACGCTCGAACTCGCGCTCGCGCACGTGCCGATGGTTGCCGCTTATCGCGTGCTGCCGTGGGAGGGCATGATCGTGCGGGCGGTGGCGCGGGTGTCTTCGGCGATCCTGCCCAACCTCGTGCTCGGCGAGCACGTTGTGCCCGAATTCATGCAAGGCGAGTGCACGGCGGAAACGCTTGCGCAGGCGCTCGCGCCGCTGCTCGACGATACGCCGGAGCGGCGGAAGCAGATCGCGGCGTTCCAGCGGCTTGATCAAATTTTTAGCACGGGGGGCGAGCAACCGAGCGCCCGCGCCGCCCGCGTTACGCTGGAAGTGATTGGAAACAAACGAAAATCAAAGGTTGAGGAATTTCATTCGTAATGGCACAAACGCTGCTAACAAGCTAGAATTCCGGGCTGGGGAATATCCGAACAACCGCTAGAGAGCGTCGCGCCGATGTTGCTGCGTCCAGACAGAAATGCGCCCGTGCGCGCCGCGATCACCGGCGTTCACGGCTATCTGCCGGATTATGTGCTCGGCAATGACGAGCTGTCGCGGATGGTCGACACCAACGATCAATGGATCACCGAGCGCACCGGCATCAAGGAGCGCCGCATCCTGAAGGGCGAGGGGCTCGGCACCTCGCACATGGCGGCCGAAGCCGTGCGCGGCTTGCTGGATAAGACCGGCACGGCGCCCGAGGAAATCGACGTGCTGGTCTGCGCCACCATCACGCCGGATTTCGTGCTGCCCTCCACCGCCAACCTCATCTGCGACATGGTCGGCATGCGCCATATCGGCAGCTTCGACATTCAGGCGGCGTGCTCGGGCTTCGTCTATGGGCTCGACGTCGCTTCGCAATTCATCGAGACGGGCCGCGCCAAGAAGGCGATTTTGGTCGGCGCCGATAAGATGTCGAACATGATGGACTACACCGACCGCACCACCTGCGTGCTGTTCGGAGACGGCGCCGCCGCGGTGCTGTTGGAGCCGAACGACACCGGCGCGGGGCTGATCGATATCGAACTTCACTCCGACGGCTCGGGAATGCCGCACATTCATCAAAAGGCGGGCGGAAGCCGGCTGCCGCCTTCGACCGCGACCGTCGAGGCGCGGATGCACTATCTTTATTTGAACGGCCCGCCGGTGTTCCGCGCGGCGACGGAACGCATGTCCGCCTCGGTGCGCGAGATCGTGACGCGCAACAACATGACGCTCGACGACGTGGATTGGTTCGTGCCGCATCAGGCGAACAAGCGCATTATCGAAGCGATCGCCGACCGCCTGGGCATCGCCCACGAGAAGGTGATGATGACGTTGCACAAATACGGCAACACCACCGCCGCGACGATCCCGCTGTGCCTGTGGGATTACGAGCCGAAATTGAAGGTCGGCGACCGCATGGTGTTCGCGGCGTTCGGCGGCGGCTTCACCTGGGGCAGCGCCTATCTCAA
>Ga0075425_100004627_pt1 | contig 14212 bp, 13 predicted proteins | sample SoiMethybrSBSTD4_FD_75300 | JGI IMG/M metagenome (GOLD analysis project Ga0075425, IMG submission 75300) | Bulk soil microbial communities from a Populus tree surrounding site in Tennessee, USA - Soil MetaG P. TD hybrid SBSTD4 | ecosystem: Environmental > Terrestrial > Soil > Tree plantation...
TGTTCATCGAGGCGAGGCTGGAGACCGCGGTGCGCCCCGCCGCGGTGGTGGTTCCCGAGGACGCGGTCACCCCGATGCAAGGCTCCATGTGGGTCTGGGTGGCGCGCGACGGGAAGGCCGAGCGCCGCCAGGTCACCCTGGGAGTCCGCACGCCGGGGTTCGTGGAGCTGCGCGAGGGGGTGGAGGCCGGCGAACAGGTGGTGGTGGGGGGCAGCGAGCGGCTTACGCCGGGCGCTGAAGTGCGGGCCACGCCGCAGGAACGCGGCGCCCAGGGTGCCCGGGGCGATCGCCCCGGCCGTCCGGATTCCTCCGGCAAACGGCCAGGGAATTAAGCTATCGCATTAAGGTTTTATTGTAGTTTGCTGAAAAAATAAGGCAACAAGTTGATATTTTAGACTAAGTGTGGTAGACTAGCTCCCCGTTGCGGACCCCCCTCACCGTCCCCGTGGAGCCTGCCGATGCCGACCGAGCTGCGCGATTTTCTGGAAATCCCCTACGACCAGCTGGAGGAGCTGAACCTGGAGGCCAAGGCCGAACGGCTGGGCCGCACTGCGCCGGGGAAAATCGCCGAGAAGCGGATGCGCTATCTGACCGATGAGAAGCGGATCAAGGCGGTGACGGTCTGCTTCGCGGATCTCGAAGGTCGGCTCCACATGCTGGACTACGACAAGAAGTTCCTGCTCAAGGCCGCCGACAACCTCACCTTCGACGGCTCCAGCATCCGGGGCTTTTCGCAGCAGGCCGAATCCGATCTCCGCCTGGCGATCGACTGGCCCGCGTTCTACCTGCTCCCCGCCGACATCTTCGGCCCCGGCAAGGTCCTGGTCTTCGCGGACGTGCTCGAGAAAGACGGCACGCCCTACGTGGCCGACCTCCGGGCCCGGCTCAAGGGCTACCTGGATACGCTGTACAAACGGGATGGCAGCGTCTGCAACGCGGCCAACGAGATCGAGGGCTTCCTCTTCAAGGGGCGGGACGCCGAGCGGCGCTACTTCGAAACGGGGAGCTTCGAGTTTCCCAGCACCGGGGGCTACTACCACTCGCTCCCCGGTGATGCGCTCCGGCTGTTCATCGACACCGCCGCGGAAGTCCAGCGCGCCATGGGGTTCGCCAACGAGAAGGACCATCCGGAGGTGGCGCCCTCCCAGTTCGAGATGAACTACGGCTACACCGAAGCCAGTATCGCCGCCGACCAGGTGCTGCTCTACAAGCTGATCTGCCGGCAGGTCGCGGCGCGCTTCGACATGACCGCGAGCTTCCTGCCCAAGCCGGCGACCGGGATCAACGGCAGCGGGATGCACACCAACCTCTCGGTGAGCCAGAAGGGCAAGAACCTGTTCTGGGACCCCAAGGGTCCCGACAAGCTGTCCAAGCTGGGCTGGAAGTTCATCGACCGGATCCTCACCAGCGGGCAGGACATCTGCCTGCTCTTCAACCCGAGCGTGAACGCCTACCGCCGGCTGGACCCCCACTTCGAGGCGCCCAATCAGATCAAGGCGTCGGCGGTGGACCGCGGCTCCATGATCCGGATTCCGCTGGGCAACGAGAAGTCGGCCCGCATCGAGGTGCGCTCCATCGCGCCGGACGCCAATCCCTACCTGGCGATCTACACGATGTTCCGCACCGGGTTCGAGGGCCCGATCGAGAAGGACAACGGCGAGAAGCGGCGCGACCGCACCAAGTTCCTGCCGGACAACATCTACGACGCGATCCGGCTCTTCAAAGGCAGCAAGTACGCCGTCGATCTGCTGGGGGACACGGTGCACAAGCGCTACGCCGATCTCAAGCTCGCCTCAGCGGAGCGCTGCCCCAAGGCGCTCGGTGCGCTGATCAAGACACCGGAAATCCAGTTCCACCACGAGGTGACCAACCAGTACCTCTGGAGCAAGTTCTAGAGGTCGACTTACTCCACTTCCTTCTCGTAGACCCGGGTGCTCTCGAATCCGCGCGGCATGCGTTCGGTGCTGTAGCTGAACTTGATGGTAAGCCGGCCCGCCTTGCGATCGAGCTGATACACCTCCCGATAGGTGCCCCCCCGGTCGAGCCGGCGCTCCGCGATCAGCTTGTCCCCGTCCCAGCGGGTGAGCACGTCGGCGGGACCGCCCTGTCCCAGCTCCTCCCGCATCCATTGCCCGGTAGGAATCAGCTCCCGGATCCAGCCGGCGTCGTCCGCCACCGTGAGCAGCGTATCCGTCTGCGTGATCACCAGCCGCTGCTTGGGCCGCAGCAGCTCGCCCAGGCCGCGGTTGCCGCCGCCGAACACCGGACGCGGCAGGTCCTCTTCCCCTCCTTCTGCTGGGCGCCCGCCGCCCGGTCCTCGGCGCAGCCGCTGGCCGGGATCGCGGGTGCGCTCGGGATCGATGACCCAGGTGCCCGCCAGTGCCGGTGGCGGCTTGGCGGGCGCGCGCGGCGCCTGCGGAGTGAGGGGAAACAGCAGGAGCGCAGGGACGAATCCCAGGACGGCGGAGCGGAATCGCATTGGGAAGCCGGGAAGGAGATCGCTAGAAGGACGCCGTGGAGCGTGGCGGCTTGCACGGCCGCCGCCACGCCATAGGTTCTCCTTTCCATGGCCCTGCTCCCCCGCCGTCGCTTTCTGCTGCACCTCGCCGGACTGGCGCCGGTGCCCTTTCTGGCGCGACGGCTGCACGCGCGCGCGGTCGCGGACCTCGACCCGCGCCAGCTGCGCGCGCTCGCCGCCGCCGTCCTGCCAGGGGAACTCGGTGCACCCGGCATCGAGCGCACCACCGCGGCCTTCGAGCGCTGGCTGGCTGGTTACCGCGAAGGGGTGGAGCTGGTGCATGGGTATGGCACCGGAGAGCTGCGCCGCACCGGCCCGAGTCCCGCGCTGCGCTGGACCACGCAGCTCCGGGAGCTGGCCGCGGCGGCGCAACAGGCTCACGGCAGATCCTTCGAGCAGCTGCCGACCGCCGAGCGCCAGGCACTGGTCCGCGCCGCGCTCGAGGGTCAGCGGCTGGGAAGCCTGCCGGCAGTGGATCGCGCAGCGCACCTGAGCCTCGGTCTGCTCGCCTTCTTCTACGGATCGCCCGAGGCGAGCGACCTGTGTTACCAGGCCCGCATCGGTGCCAACGCGTGCCGGCCGCTGGCCCAGTCGGAGCGGCGCCCGCTGCCGCTGGCGGGTCGGAGCTGAAATGGCCCGGCGAGTCGTCGAGAGCGATGTCTGCATCATCGGCTCGGGTATTTCGGCGGCGATGGTTGCCGAGCGGCTGGCCGAGCAGGGATCCCACCGGATCGTGGTGGTGGAAGCGGGAGAGGAGAGCGACCGGCTGAATCAGCGGCCGGGCCAGCGGCGGCGTTTTCTCGACTACGGCGAGAGTCCCTGGCGCAACGATCACCTCGAGGGCTACGACGTCGCGGGTATTCAGTCGCGCTCCATGCAGGTGGGCGGGCTGGCGATGCACTGGGGCGGCGTCACCCCGCGCTTCAGCCCGGAGGATTTCAAGCTCCGCTCGCTCTACGGCGTGGGGCAGGACTGGCCGCTCTCCTACGAGGAGCTGGATCCCTGGTACCAGGAGGCCGAGGTTCGACTGGGGGTCGGCGGAGAGCAGGGACCGCCCGAGCTGGATCCGCGGGGCAAGCCCTTTCCGCTGCCGCCGATTCCGCTCACCTACAACCTGCTCCGGCTGCGCGAGTGGACCACCCAGGCCGGCATCCCCATGTGGAGCCAGCCGTCGGCGAAGAACTCGGTGCCCTACCGCGGCCGCCCCGCCTGCTGCCGCAACGACACCTGCACCCCGGTCTGCCCGATCGGGGCGAAGTACTCGCCCGACTTCACCTGGGACGCGCTGCGCAAGGCGGGGAAGGTCGAGCTGCTCCCCCGCACGGTCGTGCGCCGGCTGGTCCGCGACCCGGGGAGCCAGCGTATCACCCACGCGACGGCCATCGCTCGGGATGGCGGCGCCGAGCTGGAGTTCCGCGCGAAGCTTTTCGTGATCGCGGCGGGCTACGTCTGGAGCAGCCACTTGCTGCTGGTCTCGGAGCTGGCGAATCGCTCCGGGCTGGTCGGCAAGTACCTGACCGGCCACCGGAACGTGAGCGGTTTCGTAAGCCTGCCCATCCGCCTGTATCCGGGGATGAACGGACAGCACAGCCTGGTCACCAAGAAGTTCATGCGGGTGCCGCGGGGGGATCGCTATCTGCGTCACGACCTGCGGGTTTGGGAATCCTCGGTCGGCAAGGAGCCTCGGCTGAGCAACGAGCAGGGTGCACTACTGCTGGGGGATGAGCTCCTCTCCGATTGGCGCCGGCGCACCGCGACCGGCACGGCGCGGGTGCGGGCCTACTATGACGTGATTCCCGATCGGGAGAGCGCACTCGCGCTCGACCCGTCGCGCCGCACGCCGTGGGGCGATCCGCTGCCCCGGCTGGCCTTCCGGGACGCCCCCGAGTCCGCCGCGCTGCGCAGCTGGAGCGAAGAGCAGATCCGCTCGCTCTTCGTCGAGCTGGCCCGGGCCGGCGGCGGCGAGCTGCTGTCCACCCGCAGCGACAGCTTCCAGGATCATCCGGCGGGCGGCTGCCGGATGGGAGAGGATCCCGCCAGCAGCGTCACCGATTCCTGGGGCCGCACCCACGACCACGAGAACCTGTTCGTGGTGGGCGCCCCCACCTGCGTTTCGGGTGGCTGCGCCAACGCGACCCTGACCTTCTGCGCGCTCTCGCTCCGCTCGGCCCACGCCATCGGGAAGGCTCTGTCATGACCCGAACTCTGCTGGCGCTCGCGCTGCTGCTCCCGGCCCGCCTCGCCGCACAGGACCAGCCGGTCACGCTGCGTGCGGCCCGGGTGCTCGACGGCAAGGGCGGCTCACTCGCCAACGCGGTGGTGACGATTCAGGGCGGTCGGATCGTTCGCGTGGCGCCGGCCACTCCGGGACAACGGGTGAGCTACGACCTGGGCGGCTGGACCCTGCTGCCGGGCCTGATCGAGGCGCACGACCACCTGGCTTGGCACTTCAATGCGGCGGGCCGGCTGCACACCGGCAACGACGGAGAGACGCCGGCGCAGGCCGCCCTGGCCATGGTCGCCAACGCCCGCGCGACGCTGCAGGCCGGATTCACCACGGTGCAGGAGCTCGGCAACGCGGAGGACAAGGAGCTGCGCGACGCGATCGCCCTGGGGAGGCTCGCCGGGCCGCGGATGCTCACCTCGCTGGATCCCATCACGGACACCCGGCTGACCCCCGACCAGCTCCGTCAGGCGGTGCGGGACCGCCGGGCCGCGGGCGCCGACGTCATCAAGATCTTCGCGTCGCGCAGCATCCGGGACGGCGGCGCCCAGACCCTGTCCGACGAGCAGCTCGCCGCGGTATGCGGCGAAGCCAGGGCGCTCGGTCTCCGCACCGTGGTGCACGCCCACAGCGCCGAGAGCATGCGGGCGGTGGCGCTGGCGGGATGCGGTCAGATCGAGCACGGGGTCTTCGCGACTCCGGAGGTGCTCAAGCTCCTGGTCGAGAAAGGCGTCTACTTCGACCCGCAATGCGCGCTGGTGTTCCGCAACTATCTCTACGACAACCGGACCAGGTTCGAGGGCATCGGCAACTACAACGCCGAGGGCTTCGCGGCGATGGAGAAGGCGATTCCGCTGGCCCGCGCCGTGTTCAAGCTCGCGATCGCCACCCCGGGCCTCCAGGTCGTCTTCGGCACCGATGCCGTGGCCGGCTCGCACGGGCGCAACGCCGAAGATCTGATCTGCCGGGTCCAGGAGGGCGGCCAGCGCCCGATGGACGCGCTGGTCTCGGCGACCTCGCTCAACGCGAAGGCGCTCGGACTGGGAGACCGCATCGGATCGGTCGGCCGGGGCCTGGCCGCGGATCTCATCGCGGTGGACGGCAATCCCGCGGCCGACATCACCGCGCTGCGGCGGGTGCGCTTCGTGATGAAAGGCGGGACGGTCTATCGCTACGACGCCGCGGCCCGGCTCGGCGAAGCTCCCGGGGAATGGCGCAGCTACGGCGGCGATCCCGGCGCCATGAAGTATTCGCCGCTCGCCCAGATCACCCGCGACAACGTCGCACTGCTGCGGCCGGTCTGGAGCTGGCACACCGGCGAACGCCCCGATACGGCCACCCGCGCGCATCCGGGATTGTTCGAGGCTACCCCCCTGATGCTGGGCGATACCCTGTATCTCTCGACGCCCTACAACCAGGTCGTGGCGCTCGACGCGGCCACCGGCCGGGAGCTGTGGCGCTACGACCCCAGAGTCTATGAAGCGGGGCAGCCGCCCAACGGTATGGGGTTCGTGCACCGCGGGGTGGCGCAGTGGAGCGACGGGCGCTCCCGCCGGATCTTTCTCAACGCGCGCTGGCGGCTGATCGCCCTCGACGCGGCGACCGGAAAACCGGTGCCTGGATTCGGGAACGGCGGCGAGATCGATCTCACGGCCGGGCTGGCGCATCCCGTCAACCGGCTCCATTACACCAACACCTCGCCGCCCGTGGTGTGGGGCGATCTGGTCATCCTGGGCAACGGCGTTGCCGACCGGCTTACCTACCGGGGCGATCCGCGCGGGGACGTGCAGGCCTTCGATGCGCGCAGCGGCAAGGCCGTGTGGAGGTGGAGCCCGATCCCCGAGCCGGGCGCCTTCGGGAGCGCGACCTGGGAGGACACTGCCTCGGCGCGGGTCGGGCACACCAACGTGTGGGCGCCGTTCACTGTCGACACCGCGCGCGGGCTGCTGTTTCTCCCGGTCAGCACGCCGAGCAACGACTATTACGGCGGCGCGCGCAAGGGCGACAATCTCTTCGCCGAATCGCTGGTGTGTCTCGATGCGCGCACCGGGCGGCGGCTCTGGCATTTCCAAACCGTGCACCACGGTCTGTGGGATTACGATCTTCCCGCGCCGCCGCTGCTCGCGACGGTCGAGCAGGACGGCCGCGCGCGACTGCTCGTCGCGGTGCCCGGCAAGACCGGATACCTCTATGTGTTCGACCGGCTGAGCGGCAAGCCGGTCTGGCCGATCGCCGAGCGGCCGGTGCCCGGCAGCGACGTCCCCGGCGAGCGCGCGGCGCGCACCCAGCCGGTGCCGAGCTGGCCCAAGCCATTCAGCAGGCAGGGGATCGCGGACTCCGACCTGGTGGACTACACCCCCGAGCTCAAGGCGATGGCGCTCGAGGCGGTGCGGGCATATCGGATGGGTCCTCTGTTCACGCCGCCGTCCCTCCAGGGTACCATCGCGCTGCCGGGCGTGATCGGCGGAGCGGGCTGGGGCGGCGGAGCCTTCGATCCCGTCTCCGGCCTGTTCTACGTCAAGGCGAACAACTCCCCGGCGCTGCTCAAGCTCGCGGTGCCCACCCACTCCGCGACCAACGACGCCGCCTATTCCATGGCGCCGGGGGCGGACCTCGGTCTCGCGAGCTCGGCCGGCGACCGGGGCGAACCGGAGGTGGGCGGCACGGTGCCGATCATCAAGCCTCCCTACGGCACCCTGACCGCGATCGAGCTCAAGACCGGCGAGCAGCGCTGGCAGGTGACCCTGGGGGACTGGCCCCGCATCCGGAACCATCCGCTCTTCCAGGGAATCGCGCTGCCTCCGCTCGGAGTGGTCGGCTCGCCCGGTCCGATGGTGACCGCCGGCGGCCTGGTGTTCGTGAGTGGCGGAGGCAGCACGCTCTACGCGATGGACGCCGCGAGCGGCGCGCTGCTCTGGCAGGCGCCGCTCGGTGCGGCCGGGTACGCGGTCCCGATGACCTACCGGACCCGGGATGGCAGGCAGTTCGTCGCCATCGCCACCGGCGGCGACGGCGCGGACGGCGTTCTGCAGGCGTTCGGATTACCTTAAGAGAGTGACTGCCTCTCCACCCTCATCGCTGCATCGTCCCATGCTCAAGCCAGGTGACAAGGCCCCCGCGTTTAGCCTGACCTCCGACGCGGGAGAGACGGTTTCGCTGTCCTCACTCGCCGGCCGCAAGGTCGTCCTGTATTTCTACCCCAAGGACGATACCAGCGGCTGCACCGCCGAGGCTTGCGAGTTCCGCGACCTCTGGGCCGAGGTGAAGCGGGCCGGCGCGGTGGTGCTCGGCGTTTCTCCCGATGGGGTGGAGTCACACGGGAAGTTCAAGCGCAAATACCGGCTGCCCTTCGGCCTGCTGGCCGATCCCGACCATGCCACGGCCGAGCGCTACGGAGTATGGGGCGAGAAAGCGATGTACGGCAGGAAGTACTTCGGCATCCTGCGCACCACCTTCGTCATCGACGAGAAAGGCCGCATCCTGCACGTATTCGAGCGCGTGAAGCCGAAAGGACATGCGCGCCAGGTGCTGGAGGTGCTCGCGTGAGCGCCCGGAGCACGCTGCTCGCGCTGCTGCTCTGCGGCTGCTCGCCTCCCCCGGGGGCGAGCACCGTCTTCGTGGAGCCCCAGGCCGGCGAGCGCCACCTGCGCCACATCCGCCAGCTGACCTTCACGGGCAACAACGCCGAAGCCTATTTCTCGCGTTCCGGCAAGCAGATCATCTTCCAGCGCCAGGAGCATGTGGATCAGGGCTGCGACCAGGAGTACCTGATCAACAGCGACGGCTCCGGCCTGCGCCGCATCTCCAACGGCTGGGGTCGCACGACCTGCGGGTTCTTCTACGACGGCGACCGGCGGGTGCTGTACTCCTCGACCTTCCAGCACGACCGGGCCTGCCCGGAGCGACCCGATCAGAGCTTCGGTTATGTCTGGCCGCTGGGACACCTCGAGATCTACACCGCGAAGACCGACGGCAGCGACCTCCGCCAGCTGACGGACAACGGCGCCTACAATGCCGAAGCCACCGTCTCGCCCGATGGCAAGACCATCATCTTCACCAGCACGCGAGACGGCGATATCGAGCTGTATACCATGGATCTGGAGGGCAAGCAGGTGCGCCGGCTCACCCACCGGATGGGTTATGACGGCGGCGCGTTCTTCTCACCCGACGGCTCCAAGATCGTGTGGCGGGCCGGCTATCCCGCCACCGCCACCGACAGCGCCGATTACTTGCGGCTGCTGCAGAATCGTCTGGTCCGTCCGGCCCGTGTGGAGCTCTGGATCGCCAACGCGGACGGGAGCGATCCGCACCAGATCACCCATCTCGGCGGCGCCAACTTCGCTCCCTATTTTCACCCCGACGGGCGCCGGATCATCTTTTCGTCCAACTATCTGGATCCGCGCAGCGGTCATTTCGACTTGTTTCTCATCAATGCCGACGGCAGCGGCCTCGAGAAGATCACCACCCATCCCGACTTCGACAGTTTCCCGATGTTCAGCCCGGATGGCCGGAAACTTCTCTGGGCGTCCAACCGTCATGGCCGGGAAGCCTCGGAGACCGATATCTTCATTGCGGACTGGGTGGAATAGCCCCCCGCGAAGTCGTATGGAGGAGGCATGAAATCGTTCGGTAAATGGATCTGGGACTGGACCAAGTCGATCGCCGTCGCACTGATCGTCTGGTTCTTCCTGCGCACCTTCCTGGTCGAGGCATTCCGGATTCCCAGCGGCAGCATGGAGAACACCCTGCTGATCGGGGATTTCCTCTTCGTCAACAAGATGTTATATGGCGCCGAGGTGCCGCTGCTTCACAAGCGGTTGCCGGCGATTCGGGAGCCGCGGCGCGGCGATATCCTGGTCTTCGACTCGGTCGAACAGGAAGGGCTGAAGGTCGTCAAGCGGCTGGTGGGGGTGCCCGGCGACACCCTCTCGATGGAGAACGGGCAGCTGTTCCGCAACGGCAAGCAAATCGAAGAACCCTGGGTGATCCGGACCGATCCCAGCGCGAACGCCGATCCGCTGGCGCGCGAGCAGATGCGCCGCTGGCAGGTGTCGCACCTGGTCGGCGGGGTCAAGGCGGACGCCTACCATCCGGACCTCAACAACTGGGGTCCCATCGTGGTGCCGGCAGATTCCTTCTTCATGATGGGCGACAATCGCGACGGCTCGTATGACGGGCGCTATTGGGGTTTTCTGCCGCGCGGCAACGTGCGGGGCCGCCCGCTGCTGGTGTATTACAGCTTCGACGGCAACACCTACAAGCCGCTGCCGTTCTTCACCAACATCCGCTGGAAGCGGATCTTCACGATGCCGCGTTAACCCGACAGCGGAGGCCATGCCGCTCCGCTTGCTGTGATGTAGATCACAGACCCAACCCTGCGTATTTACCGGGTGCCATTGGTCGTCCTATCTTGAGACCATGCGCGCCACTCGCTCGCTCCTCCTCCTGCTCCTGGAAACCGCTTGTGCCGCGGGCAACCGTCCGGTGCAGGTGTCGCCCGCGGACCTGACGGCCCTCGAGGCGGAGCGCGCCCGGCATGCCCAGGACCCCGACGCGCTGACGGCGATCGGCATCGCCTTCTATCAGGCGCACGCCTACGAACGCTCTCGTGATGTCTTCCTCGCGGTGCTCGCGCTCGACCCCCACGCCTTTCGGGCGGCCACTCAGCTCGGGCTCAGCTACCAGGCCCTGAACCAGCTCGACGAAGCGCTCGCCGCCTACCGGCGTGCCGCCGCGATGCCGGTCTCCAAAGCGGAGCGGCGCAGTATCGACGGCTATCTCGCCGGACTGACCCGCCAGCGACTCGCCGTGGAGGCGCGCCAGGCGGTAGCCGCCGAGCAGGCGCTCGCCGCGACCCCTCCGGTGCCGAACACCATCGCGGTGCTGCCCTGGAGCTATCTGGGCTCGAACCCCGAGCTCCAGCCGCTGGAACGGGGCATGGCGCATCTGGTGGTGAGTGACCTGGCCAAGGTTTCCCGGCTGACTCTGCTGGAGCGGGAACGGGTGCAGGCGCTCAGCGATGAGCTGGCGCTCACCGCCGCCGGCCGCGTGGACCCCGCATCGGCCGCCCGTTCGGGACGCCTGTTGCGCGCCGCGGAGGTGGTGCAGGGCTCGATCCGCGAGACCGGCGGCGGCCTAAGGCTCGATGCCAACGTGGTGAGCGCGACCACCGCCGAGATCCGGGCGAGCGGGAGCGAGTCGGACCAGCTCAGCCGGCTCTTCGCGATGGAAAAGGCCCTGGTGCTCGACCTGCTGGGCCGGCTGGGCATCGCGCTGAGCCCGGCCGAGCAGCGGGCGATCGCGGAGCGGCCCACCGGCGACCTGCAGGCCTTCCTGGCGTTCAGCCGGGGCCTGGAGGCCGAAGACCGCGGCCGACCCGCCGAGGCCGCCGTGTTCTTCCAGCGGGCCGCCCAGCGGGATCCGTCCTTCCGTGCCGCGCGGGAGCAGGCCGTGAGCCTGCGCAGCGCCGACGCGCCCCGCGCCAAGACGTCGCCTGCGGGAGTCCGCGCGGCGCAGCTCGCGGCGTCGCTGCAGGGGATCGCGCCGACGCTGGCCGGACGGCTCGCCGGCAAGCCTTCGAAGGGGGCAGTGCTCCGCGGCCGCCTCGCCGAGGCCCTCCGGCAAGACGATCCCTCCCGGCTCGGCGCCATCGGCAAGCTGCTCGGTACCATCCCGCGCCCGTGAAGTGGCGCGCGGCGGTCCTGGCCCTGGCGGCCGGGCTGGGCGGACGCGGGGCAGCGGCCCAGGCCGGCGAGCCGGGCGCGCTGCACGCTGGTTTGGAATACCGGACGCTGACGTTCGATGGTCTCCCCAACCTCCGGCGCTTGCGGCAGCTGACCGTCCCGATGGCGCTGAGCGTCCCGCTCGGCCGGCTCCGCGTCGATGTGGGAACCGCCTACGTGTCCACCGAGCTGTTGCGGGCCGACAGCAGCCACCATCGGGTCTCCCACCTCACCGATACCCAGCTGCGCGGGAGTTACGTCTTCGGCACCGACGCGGTGGTGGCGACGGTGGCGCTCAACCTGCCGACCGGGCTGCACGATGCGTCGCCGCGCGACTACGCGGTCGCCGGGGCGGTATCGCCAAGCTTCCTGGGCTATCCGGTCCCCGCGTACGCCTCGGGCTTTTCGACCACCGGCGGACTGGCGGCGGCCATCCCGGCGGGATCCTGGAGTTTCGGTGCGGCAGGAAGCCTGCGGGTTAGCGGGCGGTTCACTCCCTACCAGGACGCCGCCGGACCCATCACCTACAAGCCGGGCCTCGAGGGGCGGCTCCGCGGGGGAGCCGACGGGCTGGTGGGATCCTCCCGGCTCTCGCTGGGGCTGACCTACAGCACCTTCGGCGACGATCAGTTCGGGGGCACCGCCAACCGGAGCGGGCTCTACCATCCCGGGCCACGCTGGCTTGCCGAGGCCGCTCTCGCCGCGCCGCTTGGCGGAACCACCCTCAACCTGTCCGCCTGGAGCTTCCGCCGTTTGGCGGGCGACACCACCGGAGCCTCGGCCCGCAACAAGGAGAACCTGAACGCCGCGGATCTCTCGCTTGCGATCCCCCTGGGGCCCCTCGTGGTCCTCGAGCCACTGCTAACGGGCCGGATCTCCAGGCCCCAAGCGGGGCGCGCCCGGATGGTCGGGGTGGGCGGGGGAATGCGGATTCGCCTCAGCGAGGGGCTTTCCCTGCTGCCGACAGCCCGCTACGACACCGGCTGGCTGGAGGATGCCCAGGGCGCCCGCAACGATTTTCGAGGAGGTTACGCTTCGGTCTTCCTTCGCGGCGAATTCTAGGCTCCCCGACACCTGCCAGACTTGCAGGTAGGTCTGGCAGTCCCGTTTCTTGACGTCCTATCCCCCCGTCGATACGTTGCGGCGACCACAACCCCGTGAAATCCGGAGTCAACGGTGACCGAGTTGGGTGGGACGCAGATCAGCTCCTTGATGGAGGTACTCCCCGGGATCGCCCAGGTCCTGCGGAGTCCGGTCGCCGATGCGATCGTCAATTTGATACGGGCGGCGTGCAGGGTCAGGGAATTCGACCTCGCCGACGCGGAAGAGATGCTGCGCTACGCGGTACGGCGGAACCTGATGGGCGCGGAGGAAAGTGAGCGGGTACTCGCCGAAGCGCGCTCCATCGTGCAGAAACGGGCCGAGCGCGCCGCCGAGCGGGAGCATCCCAAGAAGCCTGCGCCGAAGCCGGCACCGAAGGCGCGCATGAAGCCGAAGGCGGTGAAAGCGCGAAGTCCCAAGCCCCACGGGGCGCTGCGGAACGGCCGCGCTCCCAAGAAGAAGCACTAGCCCGGCTTGGGCTGGGTCGGCCCCAGGCCGTCCAGCAGCGGGCCGTGGGTCAGGGTCACCGAGGTCTCCCAGCCCCCACCGAACTTTCGCTCCGTCACTCGAAGCATGGTTCCCGACCGAATCCACTCCCAGCTTCGCGGGCGCCCGGCGTGACCGCGTTGATTCGGGGTACCGAAACGCTCGCTCAGCTCGGAGATCCAGCGCGCGGCCAGCTCGGTAGGGCCCGAGAATGAGAGCACGATGACCGCCGAGGAGTCGTGTACCGAGGAGACCAGGACCTCCGCGCGGGGCAGCTCGGGCAGCCGAACCGCGCCGGTACAGTCGCGCATGCGCGCGTCGAGCGTGGGTTTGCAGCCGAGCGATCCGCCGGCGGTGTGGATGCGCTCGCCGGCCTGCTCGACCGGCATCCCGGCGCGAAAGCCCTGGAAGCTGAGCGGCGGCAGCTGTCTCGCGAGGGTGAGCGCGGGGGGGGGCGGAGGGAGAGACCACACGGTAGGGGCAAGCTAGCAAACAGAACCGCCGGCGCGGTAGGCCGCGCCGGCGGGTGTCGACGGTCGGAACGAGGCTCAGACCTTCTTGACGTTCGAAGCCTGCAGTCCCTTGGGCCCATCGACCACTTCGAACTCCACCGAGTCACCTTCGGCCAACGAGCGGAAGCCATCCGCGACAATCGCGGTATGATGGACAAAGACGTCCTTGCCGCCGTCCTGCGCGATAAAGCCGAATCCCTTCGCGTCGTTGAACCACTTCACCGTGCCCTTCGCCATTGCTAACGCCTCATGTGCTGGGAGCCTCGCGGCTCGGGGGAACCCGGTGGCGGTGCCGATCTGGCCGACCGCCGCACACCCTCATTCGGGAGAAGGTTCCGCGCGGTTCGGCATTTGTCAATATCCTGACCCCGCGGTAAGCTTCGGCCATGGCCACCCCCGGGACACTGACCGTCCGCACCTTCCTGGATCGCACGGAAGGTCTGGCGCATCTGCTGCTGCGAGCTGATCAGGCTCCGCGGCTGCTCGCGTTCGACGACGCGGCGGGATGCCCGGTGGAAACGGCCCTCGCCGCACTGGAGTGGACTGCGGCGGTCGGCCTGCTGGCGGACGACGATTTGTTGCACGCTGCCAGGCTCACCAGCGAAACGGCCGCGGCCGTGATCGAGCGAAAGACCACGGACGGCGAGCG
>Ga0075425_100004629_pt1 | contig 14207 bp, 12 predicted proteins | sample SoiMethybrSBSTD4_FD_75300 | JGI IMG/M metagenome (GOLD analysis project Ga0075425, IMG submission 75300) | Bulk soil microbial communities from a Populus tree surrounding site in Tennessee, USA - Soil MetaG P. TD hybrid SBSTD4 | ecosystem: Environmental > Terrestrial > Soil > Tree plantation...
CAGATCGTAGACGGCGCGCTCGCGCTCGTCGTCGAGCCCGGGCTCCCGGCCGGCACGGATGGCGTCGAATACGCTTTGCGGGATGCCGAGCTTGACGCTGGCCCTGGTGTGCACGGTCCAGACGTACTCGCCCTTCCAATGATTGGCGGTGATGCAGATCACGAGCTCGACCTCGCGCTCCGAGAGCGAGCTCTTCTTGTTGAGAAAGGTGCCGGTCGTCTCCAGCGCGGCGGCGAGCCGTGGCGAGTGGATCCAGATCTTGTAGGGCGTGAGCAGCCGGCCGCGCCCGGCGACGAGGTCCTTGAATACCTTGGCCTGCTCGGGAGTCAGCTCGTTTTCGGGGATTTCCTTGATGCGAACGGGTTCGGGCATCGGCTTCGGCCTCCAGGGGGTTACGACGCAATCCGCGGCCATCTTACAAGAGGCGGCGGGGCGGCTAAGTTAGTGGTATAATACAACTAACTATACCTGCGAGCCCCGATGCCTGCGAGCGAGCTCATGTCCCGCGCAGCGAAGCACGGTCCGGCGCCTTCCCGCCGCGCGGCCGCGCGGCGTTCGCCGCCGCCGCTGCTGCCGCCGTTCCTGTCGGTGGACACGGTCATTTTTACCGTGCTCGAGGCCCGGTTGAATGTTCTGCTCGTCAAGCGCTCCTTCATAGCGGGAAAGGAAGCCGAGTATCCGTTCCAGGGCAGGTGGAGCCTCGTCGGCGGGCTCGTCGACATGCAGCTCGACGACACGCTGGAAATCGCCGCCTTGCGCCGCCTGCGCGAGAAGACCAGCGTGCGATCCCCCTACCTCGAGCAGCTCCAGTCGTTCGGCGGCGCCGGGCGTGACCCGCGCGGCTGGGCGGCGACCATCGTTTACTTCGCGCTGATTCCCGCGGAGGGCCAGCCGCTCGTGAGCGGCGTGAGCGTGGACGAGGCGCGCTGGTGGCAGGTGGATCGGGCGACGGAGCTCAAGCTCGCTTTCGATCACCAGCGGATCCTCGAGATCGCGCTCGAGCGGCTGCGCGCCAAGGTGGAGTACACCGCGCTGCCGGTCAATCTCCTTCCCGCCGAGTTCACCTTGAGCGAGCTGCAGGCCATCTACGAAATCATTCTCGGCAGGGCGCTCGACAAGAGCTCGTTTCGCAAGCGGGTTCTGAGCGCCGACATCATCGAAGAGGCGCCGAACCTGCGCGTCGGCCGCAATCGCCCGGCCCGGCTCTACCGGATCAGGCCGGGCGGCCAGTCGGCCGTGTTTCCACGGACGTTCTATGCCTGAGAGCGACGGATACTCTGCGCGCGGGTCGACGGCGCCCTGTAAGCTTGCATCCGCGCGCGCCGAATTCCACAAACGAACAGCGTGATTCCGATGAGCGACTCGCGAGCCAGGTTTTTTTCCATTCACCGCCAGGGCTTCGTGCGGGTGGCCGCCTGCACGCCGCGCGTTTCCGTGGGAGACCCGGCGTTCAACGGCGTGGAAACGCTGGCAACGATGAGGAAGGGGGCGGGGCGGCACGTCGACCTGATGCTCTTCCCCGAGCTCGGGCTCTCCGCGTACGCCATCGACGATCTGCTGTTGCAGGACGCGCTCCTCGACGGCGTGGAGGAGACCCTGCGGGAGCTCGTGCGCGCATCGGGCGAGTTGCACCCGGTGTTCGTCGTCGGCGCGCCCGTCCGTCGCAACGGCCGGCTCTACAACTGCGGGATCGCTTTTGCCCGCGGACGCATACTGGGCGTGGTGCCCAAGTCCTTCCTGCCCAACTATCGCGAGTACTACGAAAACCGCTGGTTCGCGCCGGGCGCCGGGCTGACGGGGCTCACGGTGACGCTGGCGGGCGAGAGCGCGGCCTTCGGCACCGACCTCGTATTCGCCGCTCGCGAGCAGCCCGATTTTGCATTTCACATCGAGATCTGCGAGGACTTCTGGGGGGCGACGCCACCCTCCTCGAGGGGCGCGCTCGCCGGCGCGCTGATACTCTGCAATCTCTCTGCGTCGAACATCGTCGTCGGCAAGGCCGATGATCGGGCCGTGCTGTGCGCGTCGCAGTCGATGCGCTGCCTCGGCGCCTACGTGTATTCCGCGGCCGGGCCGGGCGAGAGCACGACGGACCTCGCCTGGGACGGCCAGGCGACGATCCACGAGCTGGGCGTGCTGCTGGCCCAGACCGAGCGTTTTCCACGCGAGAGCCAGATGGCCGTCGCCGATGTGGACGTGGAGCGGATCCGGCTCGAGCGCATGCGCACGCAGACCTTCAACGCGGCTGCCGCGGCGGCGGGACACCCGGAGACGGCCTTCAGGCGCGTCGCTTTCGACCACCCCCAGGCGGAAGGCGACATCGGCCTCGAGCGCAGCGTCGATCGCTTTCCTTACGTGCCCGACGATCCCGCACGGCTCGACCGCGACTGTTACGAGGCGTTCAACATCCAGGTGCAGGGCCTGGCGAAACGGATGCAGGTCACGAAGAGCGAGCGGCTGGTGATCGGCATATCCGGCGGCCTCGATTCGACGCACGCGCTTCTCGTGGCGGCCAAGGCGTTCGACGTGCTGTCGCTGCCGCGCTCCGGCATCCTCGGTTTCACCATGCCGGGATTCGCCACCTCCGAGGCGACGAAGGCGAACGCCTGGGCGCTCATGAAGGCGCTGGGCGTGACCGGTGAGGAGATCGACATACGCCCTACCGCGATGCGGATGCTCGAGGAGATCGGCCACCCGTACGCGCGCGGCGAGCGCGTGTACGACATCACGTTCGAGAACGTCCAGGCGGGGCTGCGCACGGACTATCTCTTTCGCCTCGCCAACCAGCGCAAAGCCTTCGTGCTCGGCACCGGAGACCTGTCGGAGCTGGCGCTCGGCTGGTGTACCTATGGCGTGGGCGATCACATGAGCCACTACAACGTCAACGGCTCGGTGGCGAAGACGCTCATACAGTATCTCGTGCGCTGGGTGGCGCGCACCGGACAGCTGGACGAGGCGGCCTCCGCGACGCTCCACGCGATCCTGCGGACCGCGATCTCCCCGGAGCTCGTTCCTCCCGACGCGGACGGCAACCTGCAGGACACGCAGGCAAAAGTCGGCCCATACGAGCTGCAGGACTTCAACCTGTACTACGTGACGCGCTACGGCATGCGGCCCTCCAAGGTGGCTTTCCTGGCGTGGCACGCGTGGCGCGACGCGGCGCACGGGACCTGGCCGCCCGACTTCCCGGCCGGCTCGCAGACAAGCTACGGCCTCGCCGAGATCAGGAAGTGGCTCAGGGTGTTCCTGATCAGATTCTTCGAATTCAGCCAGTACAAGCGCTCCGCGCTGCCGAACGGTCCCAAGGTCGTATCGGGAGGGAACCTGTCGCCGCGCGGGGACTGGCGCGCTCCGTCCGATGGCAACGCCGAGGCCTGGCTGAAGGACCTGGACGGCAACGTTCCCGAGTAGCGGCCATGACGACGATCTATGCCTTCCACCTGGTCTGCGCCCTGCTGGCGGGTGCGCTGATCGGGGTGGAGCGCAGCTATCACGGCCGCGCCGCCGGGATGCGCACCTATGCCCTGGTCTGCCTCGGATCGACGCTGGTCGTCATTGCGGCCATCTACCCCGCGGCGCCCGGAGGCTCCGCGGACCCGGGTGCGAGCAGGGTCATCCAGGGGATCGTGACGGGAATCGGATTCCTCGGCGCCGGCGTGATCGTCAACGAGGGGCTGTCGGTTCGCGGTCTGACGACGGCGGCTTCGATCTGGGTGACGGCGGGAATCGGCATCCTCATCGGCGTCGGTTCCTGGGCGCTGGCCGCGCTCGCCACCGTGCTCACGCTGGGCACGCTCTCGGTATTCCGGCGCATCGAAGACCGCATGCCCACGCAGTCCTGGCTGCACTGCTACATCCGGTTCCCGGCCGCCGACACGATCGACGAAGAGGGCCTGCGCGCGCTCCTCGGCACGCTCGGATTTCGGATAGCCGAGCTCTCGTACCGGCTGCATGGCGAGCCGAAGATCTTCGAGTACCGGCTGGTGCTGTGGTCGAGCGACCCGGCGGCGGGAAGAAAGCTCGCGGAGCTGCTCAAGCAGCAGACAGCGGTGGCGGAGTTCCGCATCTCGCCGAGCAAGGACTGAAGCAGTCCCGGTGGTGCGTGGCCGCCGCCGCTGCCTGGAATCCCCGAGAGCTATCGCCGTGCGCCGGGTTTCCTGCCGTTCCTGGCCGCGAGCTTCTGCAGCTCGTGGACTTCCTTCGGGACGAGAAACGTCACGGCCTTCGGCTCGACCTCGATGTGTATCGTTTCCCGTTCCCTGCCGGTCTTCTTCAGCGGCTTCCGGGGCCAGATCTTGTCATCGATGTGGATCGGGAACCCCGTCCATTCGATCCGCAACCGGCTGCCGTGGCGCGAGCCGAACCGGGGCGGCCGGGGCTTGCCTTCCTGCCAGTGCTTGATGTGGTTGTGCAGCCGCTGCCGATGCTTCTCGGCGAGAAGCACGACCTCGAACTCGCCGTCGTTGTGCTCCACCTCCGGGGCGAGGAAGAGATTGGGCCCTATGTATTTCATGTTCAGCACTTCGAACACGACGTAGCGCCCGGAGATGTCCTCTCCGTCCAGCGTCGCCTCCAGCGGGACCGACGGGCTGACCTCGAGATGCTCCCGGAAGATCTGCTGGGCGTAGGTGACCTTCACGCCGGCCTCCTGCAGGGCGGGCATGGTCTTGTTGCGCTTGACCTTCGGGATCGAGCTCGTCAGCAGCCCCGCGCCTATGCCTTCGATGAAGTAGCGCTCGCCCCATGGGCCGCTGGCGTGGCCGGCATCGAACTTGACCTCGCGCGCGGTTTTCCACGAGCGGATCAACTGCGTGATGGGGAGATCCGCGATACCCAGCGTCTTCGATATGTTGTTCGCGGTTCCCAGGGGCAGGACCGCGATCGGCACGTGCCGGCCGATCATGCGCCTCGCTACCTTGCTGACGGTGCCGTCGCCGGCGGCGACGACGACGACATCGGCCGATTTCTTGAGCGCCTTGTGCCAGCCTTTGTCCTTCGATGACTGGCAGCGGACCTTGTAGCCGGCCTCCTCGAGGAGCGCCTCGATCTGCCCGATAGTGGCGCGCTTGTCGTCACCGGCGCTGGGATTATGGATGAGGGTCGCCTTCATGGTGCTGCTTGCTTTGAGTGCGCGCGGCGGCGGCGGTTCCCGGAGACTGGGTTGCCGCCATCGAGAGCGCCGGCATTGCGCCGGGTGCAACCCGTGCAGTACATTTCGCGGCACTCGAAAACGCGTGCACGCGGGAGGAACATGAGCGCTGCGAAGCCACCCCTGAACGAGAACGCCACGCGGGATCTTGCCGCCTTCGCCTCCGCCCTGCGCTTCGAGGACCTGCCGCGCGAGGTGGTCGAGCGCATCAAGCTCTGCGCGCTCGACAGCTTCGGCTGCTGCCTGTTCGGCGCGACGCTGCCCTGGACGCGCAAGGTGGCGGATCTCGCCCTCGGCGAAGGCGCGCGGCCGCGGGCCACGCTCGTCGGGATGAGCGGCAAGACGTCCGCCGCGCTCGCCGCGCTCGTCAACGGGACGGCGGGACATGCCTTCGAGCTGGACGACATCCACAAGGAATCCATCCTGCACATGGGCTCGCTCGCGATACCGGCGGCCCTGGCGGTCGCGGAGGAGGAGGGACGTCTGAGCGGGCGGCAGGTGATTACCGCCATCGCAGCGGGCTACGAAGTCGGGGCGCGCGTGGGCAACGCGGCCACCATGAGCCTCTTCTTCCGCGGCTTCCATCCCCAGGGCACTTCCGGCGTCTTCGCCGCCGCCGCGGCGGCCGCGCGCATGCTCGAATTGAACGCGGACCGGTTCCAGCATGCGCTGGGCATCGTCGGCTCACAGGCGGGCGGCCTGATGGCGGCGCAGGAGGGCGCGATGGTGAAGCGCTTTCATTCCGGGCGGGCGGCGCAGAGCGGGGTCTATTCGGCGCGGCTCGCCCAGCAGGATTTCACCGGCGTCCCGGATGCCCTCGAAGCGGCCTACGGCGGGTATCTCGCCTGCTACTCCGACGCGCCGGACGCACGGCGCCTCACGGACGGGCTCGGAACCACGTGGGAGACGCTGAACGTCGGCTACAAGCCCCACGCAGCCGTGACCAGCATACACACGGCGCTCGACGGACTCGCCGACATCATGCGCGAGAACCGGCTCGTTGCGGAGGACATCGAGCGGGTCGAGGCGGGATTGAGCCCGATGACCCACGTGCATTGCGCGTGGCAGTACAAGGCGCAAGGCGTCACGGCCGCCCAGATGAACCTCTCCTACGGGCTTGCCGTCATCGCGCTCGACGGCGTCGCCTTCACCGAGCAGTACCGCGAGGGGAGGCTCGACGACCCGCGGATCCTGGCCTTCATCCGGCGGATCGACGCCCGCGTGGACGACGAGATCGAGCGCATGGGAGCGGCATTCCGGCACGCCGCGCGCGTGAAAGTGCAGGCGAGGGACGGCAGGCACTGGGAAAAGCTCCTGCTGCACCGCCGCGGGAGTCCCGAGCATCCTCTCGCGCCCGCCGAAGTCGAATACAAGTTCCGCCACGTCGTGAGCGCCTGCCTGCCGGGCGCGGCCGCCGACGGGATCCTGAAGCTGACGAGCACGCTCGATCGGCTCGATGACCTGTCCGGGTTGATGGCCCTCCTCGGCGCCGCGCGGTAGTCCCACCACCGCGCCCGCGACCGCGCATCGCGTGCGCGATTGACGCTCCGGCGGCCAGGCGCTAGCCTCAACCGCGTCGTGGCAATGTCACGGAGAGGAGCGGTGACCATGAAGCATCGTGCGGAAGAGATCCGTGCCGGGCTGAACCACCCGGTGATCGACGGCGACGGGCACTGGCTGGAGCCGATCCCGGTGTTCCTCGACTATCTGAGCGACACGGGCGGTCCCCGCGCCGTCGATCAGATGAGAGCGCTCTGGCGCAGCAGGGATGCGTGGTACCGCTCGAGCCGGGAAGAGCGCCAGCACCATCGCCTGCGCCGCGCGATCTGGTGGGGCGTCACCAGCAACACCCTCGACAAGGCGTCGGCGCTGCTCCCCGCGCTCCTCAACGAGCGCCTGCCGGAACTGGGTATCGACTTCGCGCTGATCTACCCGAGCTTCGGGCTCACCATCAACGCGATAGACAACGAGGACCTGCACCGGGCGGCGGCGCGCGCCTACAACCGGATGACGGCCGACATGTTCGCGCCGTTTGCCGCGAGGTTTGCGCCGGTCGCGATCCTGCCCGCTCGCACGCCCCAGGAGGCCATCGAGGAGCTGGATTATGCGGTCGGCGCGCTCGGCTACAAGGCGATCATGCTGCGCGGCAACCAGGAGCGGACGATCCCGGCGGCGGCCGAGGGCATCGATGCGCGCAAGGCTGCCTGGTACTGCGACACGATCGCGCTCGACAGCCCGTACGACTACGAGCCTTTCTGGCAGCGTTGCGTCGAGCTGGGAGTGGCGGTGACGCAGCATTCGGGCAGCCCGCGCTGGTCGGATCGCGCCTCGATCAGCAATTTCACCTACAACCACGTCGGCCACTTCGCCGAATCGAACCACGCCTTCGCGCGGGGCGTGTTCCTGGGCGGCGTCGTGCGGCGCCATCCGAGCCTCAATTTCGGCTTCATGGAAGGCGGCGTGAGCTGGGCCTGCCAGATGTGCGGCGACCTGATCGAGCACTGGGAGAAGCGGCGCCGCGCCGGGTTGCAGGAGCCGGGCGCGACCGATGTCGCCGAGCTGAAGAAGCTGATCGAGCGCTACGGCGACGCGCGCCTGAAGGCGCGCGCCGATGCGATCATCGGCAGCCTGGACGTGTTCCGGCCGGAATGCAGCGTCGAAGAGCTCTCCCGCCCCGAGCATGTCTCGGACGATTTCGAGGCGGCGGGCATCCAGTCGAAAGCGGACGTGCGGGCGGTGTTCGCGGAGAACTTCTATTTCGGCTGCGAGGCGGACGACCACGCGACCGTGATGGCGTTCGACCCGCGCATGGGCGTGCGGCTGCGCCCGGTCTTCAGCTCGGACTTCACGCACTTCGACGTGCCCGATTTCGCGGACGTGCTGCCCGAGGCGCACGAGGCGGTCGAGAGGGGCTACATGACGGACCAGGATTTCCGGGAGTTCACCTTCGTGAACGCGGCGCGCCTGCACACGCGCAACAATCCCGCGTTCTTCAAGGGAACGGTCGTCGAGAAGGCGGTAAGCGCCGAGTTGGGCTTGAAATAGTGACGAGAAATAGTGACGAGAAATAGTGACGAGAAGTGGTGACGAGAAGTGGTGACGAGAAGTGGTGACGAGAAGTGGTGATATACCTGGTTTCCGTCACCAGTACCTCGTCACCAGTACCTCGTCACCCGTATCTCGTCACTTCTGTAGTGCTTCGGGATTCACCACGTTGATCGGCTTGCCGTCGAGCCAGGCCTCGATGTTCTTTACCGACTCGCCGTAGAAGTGCCCGAAGACGTCGGTGTTGAGATAGCCCAGGTGCGGCGACAGCGTGACGTTCTCCATGCGGCGCAGGGGATGGTCGAGGGGCAGGGGCTCGCGCGAGTAGACGTCGAGCGCCGCATGCGCGAGCTTGCGCTGCTCGACGGCGGCGATGAGGGCCGCCTCGTCGAGCACCGGCCCGCGCGAGGTGTTGACGAGCACCGCGGTGGGCTTCATGCGCGCGAAATCGGCCGCGCCGACGAGGCCGCGGGTCCGGTCGCTCAGCACGACGTGGACGCTGATGAAGTCCGAGGTCGAGAACAGTTCCTCCTTGCTGACGAGGCGCGCGCCGCACTCGGCCGCCCGTTCCGGCGTCAGGTTCTGGCTCCACGCCACCACTTCCATGCCGAACGCCTTGCCGTAGCCCGCCACGCGGCTGCCGAGCCGGCCGAGGCCGATCACGCCGAGACGCCGCCCTTCGAGCACCGTGCCCACGCGCACGCCCTCGTGCCAGCGCCCCGCGCGCATGCCGCGCTCGGCGTTCGTGAGATCGCGCGCCGCGGCGAGCAGCAGCGCCCACGCCATCTCGGCGGTCGACGCGCCGCCTTCGCCGCCATGGGTGTTGGATACCGGTATGCGCCGGCCGGTCGCCGCCGCGATGTCGAGGCTCGGCGCGCGCCGCCCGGTCATTGCGATGAACCTCAAGTTGGGCAGGCGCTCGATCAGCGCGCGGGTGAAGTGCGTGCGCTCGCGCAGCAGGTTGACGATCTCGAACGGCGCGAGCTTCGCCGCCGCGTCGTCCGCGGAGGCGAAGGCCGTCTCGAACACGGTGATTTCCACGCCGCGCCGGCGGATCCCTTCCCAGTCCGCGCTCGCCAGCGCGACCCGGGAGTAGTCATCGAGGATTGCGAGTTTCATGGCCACGCAATGTAGTCGGGCCGATGACGGGCGTCAACCGGCATGCAGTTGCCTCAATAAAGCGAGCTCGGCCGGATGCTCAACCACACCTGCCCGGGAGCGCGCTCGACGCTGCACGCGTCCTGCGCGGGATTGCAGCGGTAGGTGAGCAGCATCCGGTCCCGCACGTTGGAGAGCCGGCCGCGCCGGAAGATGGCGGCGTTGACGCCGTCGCACCGCGCCGAGCGCGCGAGCAGCCCGTTCGCGCCCTGCTCGACGAGGAAGTTGCCGAGCGACTGCGTGAAGGCATAGCTCGCGCGGCTCACGAGGTCCGGGTACGCGGCCTCCCTGCCGCGGAGATCGATGAGGAGCGCGTCGCAGCGCACGTCGAACAGCCTGCGCTCCCCGGCAATCGACCGGTCCTCCGTCGCGTAGCTGTCCGTGAGGAAGCGGTGCCAGTGATAGACGGTCTCGTACACCGTCGTCTCGGCCTCGGCGGCGCCATACCACACGCCGAATCGTCGCGCATCGCCGTAGCGGGTCGCCTGCCAGTTCGACGGATCGAAGGAGTGCGTCAGCACCGTTCCGTAGTCGAACGGGCGCGTGATGAGGGCGGCCGGCGTCGGCATGCGCTCCTCCGCTTCGGCCGCGATCGCCACCGCCCGGTCGCGCGGGTCGTCCGAGAGGTCGTCGAAGAGGTCCTGCGCTGCGCGGATCGTCTTGATGTTGCGGACGAGGTCGCCGTGAAAATCCGTGTTGGCCGCGCAGAGGTCGCCGAACATCCAGGTTCTATGTCCCGCGCTCGAAGTCGAGGTAGCGCCGCAGGGCGAGCAGGCCCTCGAAGCCGCGCTCGATCACGAGGTCGACGGGCCGCCGGGCGAGGCGCCGGTTGGGCGTCGTCATCCACCGGTAGGCGAGGTCCCGGTCTTCGGGGAAAAGAATGCGCAGCGATTTGTGTATGCCGAGCAGATGTCCCGCGCGATCGAGAAGATCGCGGCTGTCCGCGAGCGGCTCGCCCTTGCGGTAGCGCGAGAGCGTCGAGCGGTTCTCGGGGGAGAGCCCCAGGAGCGCGGCCTGCTCGGTCGTGGAGAGCCGCCAATGTACGAAGAGCTGGGTGACGAGCCGCGCGAGGCGCTCGCGCGCTTCGCGCGTCCTCAGGTCCGCTCGCGGCTCCAGTTGGCCGGCGAGCGCTTCCTCCGATGCGTGGCGGCCCTTGCTCATCGTGAACGCTGTAGTTAATTCGCCGTAGCTAATACTACGATTACTGTAGCATTTACAACAGCCGCGTGCAAGCAGCGGGCCCGCGGCGTGAGAACCGATTTCTGCCCGGTATAAACTGCGGCGAGCCATGTCCCGGACCCCCGCAGCCGCCCTCAAGCGATTCCTGCTCGCCGCGGTGCTGGCCATTTCGTGCGGCGCCTGCACACCGCAGCAGCAGTTGCTGATGAGCCTGCTGCCCGACGGGACGATTCCGGTTTTCCTGAGCAATTTTCAGCAGGTGGGCGACACCAACCGCCGGCGCATCGCCGAATTCGAGCAACGCCGCGACTGGGATGGGCTGGTGCGCTTCGCGGAGGAGAACGTGAAGCTGGACAAAACGAACAGCGACTGGTGGATCGTCTCCGGCTACGCCTATTCGCAAGCGGGCAAGCGCAGGGAGGCGATCGCGTCCTACGGCGAGGCGATACGCATCACGCCCGAGGACGCGCTGGCGTGGAACCTGCTCGCCAATTCCTATCGTCTGGACGGGCAGCCCGAACGCGCGCTGCAGGTCGTGGACCGGGCGCTGAACATCAACAGGAATACGCCTGCGACCTGGATTTTGCAGGGCGAAATCTACAGCGACCTCGGCCGATTCCAGCCGGCAGTAGGCGCCTACCAGGAAGCGCTGAAGCTCGACCAGGGCCTCGGACAAGCTTGGCTCGGCATGGGTAAGGCTTACGCGCGCCTCGGACGCAATGCCGAGGTGAAGGAAGTTGCGAAGGTCCTCGAAAACCTCGACCCGCCACTGGCGAAGGAGCTCGCGGCCTCGACCGCGAGGTGAGCGGCACCTGCAGTCTGCGGGCGCGCCCCGCCATCGGCTGTCGAATCCTCGCGGTTGCGGAAATCGCCGCTGCGCTCTTTATGGCATTTGCCATCGAGACGGCGCCGCTCCGTCACCTGCGGGCAACCCCCCGATGGGACCATCTCCCGCACAGGAGGGCGATTTCATACCGAAGCGTCCCACTACCTGGGAAGTCATTGAACCAAGGAGACTATGATGAAGCGCATCATTCAAGGCCTGGCCCTGGCTGCGATCGCGTCGGCCGTGCAGGCAGCCCCTGGCGACGCTTATCCCGCCGGCGGCGCGCCGCTCTTCGTGACGGCGAAGGACACGCACGCGAGCCTGAATGCGGACGGCCAGACGGTCAACGCCTTTCCCACCGGCGGCGCACCGCTCTTCGTGACGGCCAAGCAGACCCACGCGGACCTTCACAAGAGCGACGCGAAGGGACAGTCCGTGGATGCGTTCCCCAGCAACACCGTCGGGGCGGGCGACTGATCGCACGGTCGCACGACGCGTCAGGCCGGCGGCCACCGCCGTCCGGCCTCGCGCCTGAGGCGCCCGGGCGGCGTGAGACCGGGCCTCAGTACAGCGATTCCACGTCCGTGGCGAAGCGATAGCCGGAGCCGCGCTCGGTCATGATCAGCACGGGCATCGCTGCATCGCGCTCGATTTTGGCGCGCAGGCGGCGTATCTGCGAGTCCACCGTGCGATCGTAGACCTCGGCCTCGTGCAGCCGCGACATCGAGAGCAACTGGTCGCGCGAGAGCACGCGCTGGGGCGCGCGGCAGAAGGCGCTCAGCAAGCTGAACTCCCCGTTGGAAAGCTCCACCGGCTTCCCGTCGGGCGACGTGAGCCGCCGCGTGCGCAGGTTGAGCTCCCAGCCCGAGAACCGGAAGGCGCGGCGGGCGCTGTCGCGCTCGGGAAGCGTCGCCTGCACCTGGTAGCGGCGCAGCACGGCGCGCACCCGCGCCAGAAGCTCGCGCGTGCTGAAGGGCTTCGTGATGTAGTCGTCCGCGCCGAGCTCCAGTCCCATCACGCGATCGGCTTCCTCGTTGCGCCCGGTGAGGAGCACGATCGGCACGTTCCCCCGCTCGCGCAGCGCGCGCGCGAGCTGCATGCCGTCCTCGCCGGGCAGCTTCAGGTCGAGCAGCACGAGATCGATCGCCTCGCGCTCCATGACCTCGAACATCTCGCGCCCGGAAGCGCCGGCCGTCACGCGCAGGTCGTTCTTGCCCAGGTATTCAACCATCAGCTCGCGCACGCCGACGTCGTCGTCGATCACAAGTATGTGCGGACTCGTCGAGCTGTTCATGAATTTCCGGTAAGCGAGGGGACAGAATTTGCCCGCGGGCGTAGGATCGAATCTTAGCCCATGTATCCCGTTCCACAAGAGACGGCGGCGCGGCGGCTGTGGTGGGTTGCGGCGGGAATCGGCATCGTCCTGACCCTCGCCACGGCGACCGCGTTGTGGCATCTGCGGCGCACCGCCGTCGACGACCAGGCACGCGAGCTCCGCTTGATGTCGCTGGCGTTCAGCGACGGACTGGAGCGCGGCCTGCGGGGCGCGGAGGAGGGCCTGCGCGCGTTGCGCCTGGAGCTGCGCCAGCATCGCCTGCAGTTCGCCGGGCCGGAAGCGGCGCAGGCGCTGCGCACTCGCGCCGCCCTGATGCCGCTCGCGCAGACGCTCTGGGTAGTGGCCGCGGACGGAAGCGTGGTCGTTGCCTCGGACGCCGCCACGCCGCTGCCGGTGCCGTCGTCCTTTCTGCCGGCGCTGGACCAGCTCGGCGCGGACGGAGCAGCGCTGAGCCGCCCTTTCACGAGCGACAACGCGCCCCAGTCGCTGGTCGCCCTCGCCGTTCGCATCACCGACACACCGGCCGAGTTAGCCGGCGGCTGGATAGTCGCGGCCATGCCCGCCGAGGCGCTGCGCGGCGCCTTTTCCGTGTCTTCGCCCGCGCCGGATGCCCGTCTGGCGGTGTTTCGCGACGACGGCGCGCGTCTCGTCGGCACGATCGGCTCGGCTCCGGTCGACGAGGCACGGCGCGCCTACCGCCTCGCCAATTTTCCGAACACGGAGCTGCGCCGCTTCAACGACGGGGTGGTGCGTCTCGTCCGGCTGCGCAACCTGCCGCGCTACGGCGTGAAGCTCATGGTGACGCGCGATCTCGACGCGGTGCTCGCGCCGTGGCGGGAGGTCGCCCGCTTGACGACGATAGGCCTGCTGCTCCTGCTCGCCAGCATGGGGGTGTCCGTCCATCTGGTGCTCCGCGCGGACCGGCGCAGCGCCGAGGCACGGCGTGCGCTCGAGATCGAGCTCGCGCGCGCGAGCAAGCTGAAATCGCTGGGCACCCTGGCCGGCGGGGTGGCGCACGATTTCAACAACGTCCTCGCGGGCATCACCGGCTTCTGCGAGATGGCGCAGGACGCTGCGCCGCGGGGCAGCGAGCAGGCGCGCCACCTCGAGAAGCTGCTGCAGGCGGCGTCGCGCGGCAAGGCGCTCGTCGCGCGCATACTGGCCCTGGGCCGCGGCGGCGCGCGGACCGCGATGGTCTTCGAGCTCGAGCCGGTGGTGGACGAGGTGCTCGCGCTGCTGTCGGCGTCATTGCCGCCGGGAGTGACGATCGAGCGCAGGATCGAAGCGCGTGACGCGCGGGTGCGCGGGGATCCGACGCGGGTGTTCGAGGCCATGATGAACCTGTGCACGAACGCCATGCAGGCGATGCCGGCCGGGGGCGTGATGGGCGTCGAATTGCGCAGCGAGCGCGTGGCGGCGCAGCGCGTGCTCTCGCACAGCCAGCTCGCGCCGGGAAACTACGTGGCGCTGACGGTCTCCGACCAGGGCAGCGGGATTACGGCGGAAGTGATGGA
>Ga0075425_100004632_pt1 | contig 14204 bp, 14 predicted proteins | sample SoiMethybrSBSTD4_FD_75300 | JGI IMG/M metagenome (GOLD analysis project Ga0075425, IMG submission 75300) | Bulk soil microbial communities from a Populus tree surrounding site in Tennessee, USA - Soil MetaG P. TD hybrid SBSTD4 | ecosystem: Environmental > Terrestrial > Soil > Tree plantation...
CGGCTGATTGCGCGCGGCCAGCGTGAAGACCCGCGCCGAGTTGTAGTTCCACAAGCCCGAGAACGACAGGTCGCCGGCCTTCGCCATGCGCCAGGTGTAGACCGTCCATGCATTGATGCGCGACCGCTGGAAGTCCTGCAGCCGGCCGTCCGGGAAGCTGCGCGCCGCGTTCAGGGTCTCCGGGTAGTTGCCGATCTGCGACGTCGAGCCCGGCGTGTTGGTGCCCTCGCCCTCGTAGTTGCCGTCGTTCTTCAACTGCAGCGTGTACTGGCCGTAGAGCGTCCAGTTCGGCCTGATCGAGTAGCGGCCCTGGAACACCATGCCGTCGTAGGTGCGGTGCGCCTGATCGCTGTTGTCGTAGACGACGTTGGTGAACGTGCCGGCGTTCACACCCTGCACGATGACGTCGGTGAAGCCGCCAGCCACCGTCTGGAAATCCTCGATCAGGCTCGTCGTCTTGCGGAAGACATAGCTCACTTCGCCGAAACCGCGGCGGTTGAATAGGTTCGAGCCAAAGGACGCCGAGAACTCATGGATCAGCGGCGACTTCATGCCCGGCGTCATGATCACGTTCTGCAGCGGATCCTGCAGCACCGACGTGGAGTTGATCGGGTAGTTGGCGGTGGCGATACCGGGGGCGAACGAGTAGCCCTGACCGGCCGGGCCCGTGTAGACCGACTGGACGAACGCCGGGTTGCCGACCGGGCTGTTGGCGGCGATCTGCGCTTCGTTGTAGCGCCCCGAGTATTGTCCGTAGGTGACGTGCACCACCTGGTCGCCGCTGTCCTGGAGGTTGTAGGACAGGCCGAGGCGGGGCACGATGCGGTTGCTGTCGATGCTGACGATGTCGCCGGTCGAGATCGCCTTGACGTGCTCATAGCGCGCGCCGAGATCCGCCGACACGCGATCGTTGATGATCCAGTGGTCCTGCACGAACAGCGAGTTGTTGTCGACGTTCAGCACGGCGCCCTTCACGGCCGGGAAGAACTGAAGCAGCGACTCGCCCGGCACGAAGTTCGGAATCGGCCGGCCGCTCGAATCGAAGCTGACGTTGCCGGCGGCGTCGGTCACCGGATCGGCGAGGAACACGTACGACGTCGGCGACTGCGAGTTGCCGCCGGTTCGCTGGCTGCGGTACCACTCGTAGCCGCCCTTGGTCTCGTGACGGCCGGCCAGGGCCCAGTAGCCGGTGACGTTGCCGGTGAGCTGCTTGTTGTTGCGGTTTTCCGGATCGTTGGCGTCGAAGTACGGCGCGTTGTAGTTCATGGTGAAATTGAGGTCGAAGAACGGCGAGTCGAGAATCTGGCTGCCCGACGGCCCGGTCTGGTTGAAGGTATAGCCGCGCTGCGAGTACTGCGCCTCGGCGAGCAGGTTGTTCTTCAGCACGCCACGGTAGTTCAGGTAGAACGACTTGTTCGGGTTGGAGCGATCGATCAACACGTGCGGATCGGACAGGAACGAGTTGCTCAACCCGGACGCGTTGGTCGTGCTCTGCGGGTCGTTGAAGAACTCGCCCTGGAACGTGTGGTTGGCGATCGGCGACCCGGTGATCTTGATCGATCCGCGCTTGTTGTTCGTATCCTGGTTGACCACCACCGCGCTGACCGGCAGCGTGAACGGCGCGCTATTGGATTGATACCGCCCGGAAGTGAAGAACCAGATGTGATCCTTGACAAGCGGCCCGCCGAAGACGCCTTCGTACGACCGCTGCATCTGATCGGGATGGGCGGTCGCGGCCCGGTTCGCCGTGACCTCGAACGGCGTCGCCGTCGCCCACGACGGGTTGGTCATGTTGAGGCGGCCGCTGCCCTGGAACGTGTTCCCGCCGCTCTTGGTGACCGCGTTGACGACGCCGCCGCTGAAGCGGCCGTACTCGGCGGAGATGCCGGAGGTGAGTACCTGCGTCTCCTCGATTGCGTCCTCGACAAACAGGTTCTGCGGGTTCGCGAACAGGTTGTCGTTGACGTCGACGCCGTTGATCATGAAGACGTTGTCGTATGCGAAGCCGCCGTTGATGATCAACTGATTGCCGTTCGGGCTGTTGGTGGTGAGCGCCGGCGCCAGGCTGGCGATGCCTTGAATCGTGCGCGGCGTCGCGAGCGCTTCGATCTCCTCGTGTTTGTAGTTGGCGCCCACCACCGGCGTGGCGATCGGCGCCGGTGTCTCGGCGACGACGTTGACGGTCTCCGCAACGCCGGCCGGGCGTATCGAGATGTTCTGATCGACGGTGAGGCCGAGCGCGACGTCGGTCTGTCGTTCGATGGGTTCGAACCCGGACAGCTCGAAGCGCACGGTATATCTGCCTGCGGGGAGCGCCGGAATCGAGTAGAGCCCCTGCGGGTCGGTCACTACCGTGCGCGGACCCTGCAGTGCCGGGGAGGTTACGGTCACGGTGACGCCGGGAGTGGCAAGGCCCTGCTGGTCCTTCACCACTCCGCGAATGGTTCCTGTCTGCACGCCCTGCGCGAACGAGGTTGCTGAGACGCTGCCGATCAGCCACGTCGCGACAAGAGTGATGAGTACACGTTGCATCGTTGCCTGCTCCTTGCAGCCAGTCGTCGTGCGCTGGCATCGGTCAGGAACGAACAACGTCCGATTGCGCGCAACAGCACCCTACATAGGGCGCACTGGCTGATTCATCAATCGTATTTGTGGGCTGGCGAGGATGAGAGCTCGTCCGTCGCGAAGAATGCGTAAACGAACAGGTGTGATCCAAACTTCTGCATGAGCGCGCATTGGATCCCGACACAAGGACCCACGGGCGCGCTCATGAGTAACGCGCGAAAACTCGGCTGTTGTCAGACGCCGGTCGCCATGTAACGCTTCACGGCAGCGACCGTTCGCTCGACGTCAGCGTGCGTGTTGTAGAAGTGCGGCGAGAAGCGGAGGCCCGGACGGTCCTGGCCGCCGCGCGTCGCACATCCGATGCGATCTTTCTGATAGAGCGCCACCGACAGCTTGCGCGTGTCGAGATTGCCGGGCTGGAACGACAGGACGGCGGCGCGGCGTGACGGCTCGGGGCTGGTCCAGATCTTCACGCCGTCGATCGCTTTCAGGCCGTCGATGAGCGCGGTCGTCAGCTCGCGCGATCGCTTCTCGATCTGCGCGCGGCCGATCTTGGTCTGCATCGTCAGCGCCTCGCCGAACGCGATCATCGCCGGCTCGTCGCGCTGGCCGAACCCTTCGAACGTGCGTGAGACACCCACGCGTCCGGGATACGCGCTGAAGATACTCGCCCAGATCTTCGACTGCGCGTTCTTGTTGATGTAGAGCACGCCGTTCTCTTTCGGCCCGCACGGCCACTTGTGGGCGCTGCCGCTGTAGAAGTCCGGCTGCATGTCGGAGAGATCGACGTCGAAGAGGCCGAACGACTGCGCGCCGTCGACGAGCGTGAGGATGCCGCGCTCGCGGGCGAGGCGGCAGATCTCCTTCGCCGGGAAGAGATCGCCGACCGTGCTGGTGAGGTGCGTGATCGAGATCACTTTGGTGCGCGGCGTGATCGCCTTCGTGAAGGCGTCGACGTAATAGTCGAACCCGGGATGCGGATTCGGGACCGGAATGTCCTTCACGGTGAAGCCGAAGCGCTTCGCCTTTTCCTGCCACGCGGTGTGATTGCTTGGATGATTGTCGGCGGTGAGCAGCACTTCGTCGCCGGCCTTCAGATCGATCCCGGTCGAGACGAGGTTGTTCGACTCGCTGGTGTTGCGAGTGATGACGATCTCTTCGGGTGTCACGCGCAGGAATTCAGCCAACAGCTTGCGCGTGTTCTCGCGGCCGTCGCCGAGCTTTGCGCGGTTGTCCTGCGACGGATCCTGGTCCATGTCCTTGGTGACGCGATACAAGGTCTCGAGTACCGGCGACGACGAGGGACAGAGGTTGGCGGCGTTCAGCATCGTGAGGTCTTTCGGCATCACGAACTGGTCGCGAACGGCACTCCAGAACCGCTCGTCGGGCGAGGCGGGCGTCGGCGGCAGATCCGACGGACGCGGCCACGCCGTGCCCGGCGTCAGAAACGGAGCGGCGCCTCCGAGAGCGAGCAACCGAGCGAAGTCGCGGCGATTCATGGCAGCCTCCGGAGCGGATTCTACGCCGCCGGCTGCGCGGCGCTGACAACTTTTTCAGCCGGTCCGGCTGACCGCCGTCGTCAAGGCTATGGCAGTCCGCCGAAAGCGGTCCGCCACGGCGGAAGCCGGAGACGGCGAGTCCCGGTCCGGCCGCGGTTCGGCGTCACACCGTCGCGGTTGCTGTCGCCTGCCGGCGCGGCCGCCGCCGCGTCACCAGCGCATCGCGGATGGCGATCGCGTCGTACATCAGCACGCAGAAGGCCAGGCAGGCGACTGCCGTTCCCCACAACGGCAAACGGTGACGCCACAACCAGCTCGCGTAGCCGTAGACGAGCTCGACGTGGATCCAGTAGATGAAGAGCGACGCGCGTCCGAATCGCGCCAGCCGCTGCCCGGACCAGGCGACGATCGCCGCGGCGAAAGAGCGGCTGCTGGTTGCCGCGACGGCTTCAATGGCGTACAGCGCGCACACGCTGGCCGTGACGATGCCGATGCGAATCGCCAGCCAGGTCGGAGACGACGTCCAGAACGACGAGACGGAGTAGATCGTCGGGCGCGACGCCGTCCAGAAACCGATCGCGATCAGGACGGCGGCGGCGGCGGCGACCCAGAGTTGCATACGGCGTACACAACCCGCGCGCGTGCACGCGGCGGTGAGCGCGCCTGCGGCCGCGCCGCCGAACACGAACGCTGCCCACGGAAACAGCGTGAACGTCGTCATGTCGCCGTACGGCCGCAGGTACCATTGCACCCACAACGGCAGGAAAGCGACGCTCGTGCTTGCGCGGACGATTGGCGTCGCCATCGCGACGATTGCCGCCGCGATGGATAACACCGCGACGCGCGCGCTGGTGCTTCCGACCGCAGCCCACAGCAGTCCCGCCCCGATCATCGACGGCCCCATCACGTTGAGAATGTCGACGCGAAAGAGCGTCAGCAACGCACCGCCGGGCGTGAGCAGCAGCGCCTGCAGGCGGAAGAGAAACCCGAGGAGGAAGATCTCGAGCCCGCGCCGGCACGCGGCCGCCGCTGCCGCCGTGCGGCCGTGACGCTGCGCGGTGCGCGCCGCGGCCATCGCGACGCCGAGGCCGGCGAGCCACAGGAACAGCGGCGCGGCGAAGCCGCCGAGGACCGTCGCGTTGCGGAAGCCGATCGTGTTGCGCACGGCAAGGCGCGTCCACGCGTCGACGGTGTGCGCTTCGATCATCAGCAGCACCGCGATGCCGCGCGCCCAGTCGATATAGGCGAGCCGCCCAGGGGGTCGGGAAGGGTTTTCGTTTTCCACAGGGGGTCGGGAAGGGTTTTCCATCAGGAACCCTGGGAAAACCCTTCCCGACCCCCTGTGGACGGCGAAAACCCTTCCCGACCCCCTGTGGAAATCTCGGCGCAGACGGCGAGGTCGATGTCCTGGCGCATCGAGTGCCATACCGAGCAGTACGTCTCGCGCGACAGCGCGATCGCACGGTCAACGGCATCCTGGGGCACGTCGCCCTCGACGACAAGGCGCAGCGTCATGCGAACGATGCGGTGCGGGTCGTCAGCCGCGCGATCGGCGACCAGATGCGCCCGTAGACCGCGCAGCGGCTGTCGGCCGCGCGTCAGAATGTGTGCGATATCCATCGCCATGCAGCCGGCGAAGGCGAACGCGAGCGCTTGAACGGGCGATGGTCCGGCGACGCCGGCGCTATCGAGCGTGATCGATGCGTTGCCGCTCGTGCCGGAGAATTGCAGGTCGCCGATCCATTTCAGATCGACGATGGTGGGCGGCTTCGCTGACACCGGGGCGATTGTATCGTCTAGCGGCGCTCCGGCGAAGCGGCGGCTGCGGTCGAGGTGTTACGAGTGGACGACGGACTGAGGCGGCGGCGCAACCGCGGCGCTCTCAGAAAGCGCGCGCTGCGCCTTCGGAACCAGTACCGGCCGCTTCGAGAACACGGCTTTGATCATCAGCCAGCCAAGCGGCAGGATCACGAGCAGGTACGACAGCAGATGTCCGAACGGACTGTCCGGCCCCCACGATTCGGTAGCCACGTGGATCGGTTCGCTGAACGGGAGGTAGTGCTGCTCGGACATCTCGTGCGTGCCGGCGATCACGAGCTGCACCACGAACACGAACAGAAAGATCGCGGTGACCTGGAAGAACAGCGCGAGGTTGACCCGGTGCCCGTAGCGCGACCACAGCCACGCGACCGCCGCCGCGCCGCCGACGCCGATCGCCGCGCCGAGCGCGAGATGCACCGTCTCGCGCAGCTGCATCAGCAGCAGCGCGGTCTCCATGCCTTCACGGGTAACCATCAGCAGGGTGAACAGGAAGACGCCGACAAACGCCGCCGCGCCGGGCTTCACGCTCGATTCGCGCAGATGGCTTTCGATGTCGCCTTTCATCCGCCGGCCGGCGCGCCACATGTGCACGACCATCCAGGTGACCGAGACGGCGGCGATCATCGCAAGCGGGCCGTCGAGCCATTCCTGGTTCGCGGCGTGGTACAGCAGGTAGCCGCCCAATGCGCTGACCGCGATGGCGACCGCGATGCCCCAGCGTACCGCGCCGACCAACGACTCACGTCCCGACTTGCGCAAGTACGAGAGGCTGATGGCCACGATGAGAAAGGCCTCGAAGCCTTCCCGGAGGGTAATGACGAGCGCCTGGAGCATGGATGCGTCAGCCCGCGCAAAGTGAGACTAAGTCTCAGAATGAGTATTCAGTCTACAGCGGCATATCCGACCGGTCAAGTCCGGTATTGAGAACGGGCGTTTGACCCGTGTCCGCCACCCTACCGGCGCGTGCACGGCAGTGCGCGTTCGCGCATACGGCCGGGCTGCCACACCCAACCGACATCCGGCATTGCAGTAAGCTGATCGTATGGGGACCTGGAAGCGTTTCTCGAGCGCCATCACCCTCGCCGTCGTGCTGTCCGTGGCACTGTCGGCGGTTCTCGCAGCGCAGCAGCCGACGTTTCGGGCCGGGACCCAGGTCGTCTCCCTGTTTGTTACCGTCGCAGACGCACAGAAGCGGCTCGTCCCCGACCTGACGCAGGACGATTTCCAGGTGTTCGACAACGAGAAGGCGCAGCCGGTCAGCTACTTCGACAACAGCATCCATCCGATCAACGTTGTCGTCATGCTCGACACCAGCGGCAGCATGACGCTGACGATCGACTTGTTGAAGCAAGCCGCCGAACAGTTCGTCATCCGGCTGCTCCCGGAGGACAAGGCCCGCGTCGGCGCGTTCAACGACAAGATCCAGATCAACGCCAAGTGGAGCAACAACCGCGATCAGCTCGTCACCGACATCAAGGATCTCGATTACGGCAACGGCACGCGCCTGTGGGATGCGGTCGGCGCGGCGCTCGACGAGCTCAAACCGATCGATGGCCGCCGCGTGATTCTCGTGTTCACCGACGGCGACGACACCGAGAGCCGGTCGATGAACCTCGGACGGGTGATCGAGCGTGCGCGCAACGACGAAGTGATGATCTACGCGATCGGGCTGGAGAGCGAGTACTTCAACGGCCAGTCACACGTCCGCAGCAAGCCGGATAGCGGGCTGCGCAAGGTCGCCGACGAGACGGGCGGCGGCTACTTCGAGTTGAAGAAGACCAGCGAGCTCGCGCCGACGTTCACCAAGGTGGCGCAGGAGCTGCACAGCCAGTACGTGATCGGCTTCACGCCGACCTTGCTCGACAACCGCGTGCACAAGCTCGCCGTAAAGATGAAGCAGCCGGGGATGACGGCGCGCGCCCGCCGCAGCTACACTGCGGCGGCCGACAAGGCGACGATCTCGAAATAAGGAACGTGGCAAGCGGCGGCGATCAGGCGAACGCCGCGGCGATGATCGTCACGATCAGCAGCAACCCCACGACCCACTCCGCCGACGCCGAAAAGCTCCATTCACGCATGGTCCTCGACCTCTCTTTCACCCAGTTAGACGGCCCGATGCCGAGGAAGGTTTAATAGGCGCATGACCGTGCTGACCGAGCAGGAATTTCGTGTGAAGAGCGACACCGCGCTCGAGAGCGCACGGCGCGCGCTGCTGCCACTTTCGGACAGTGAAGGCTTCGAAGTCGAGCTGCAGAATGGCGTGCTCAACCTCGTGTTCGAGGAGCCGAGCGAAACGAAATTCGTCGTGTCGCCGAATGCGCCGGTCCGGCAGATCTGGGTATCGGCAATGGCCCGAAGCTACAAGCTCGCGTGGTCGCCGGACCTCAGCGCCTTCGCGCTCGACGGCGAGACGCTGCCGCAATTGCTCGAACGCCTGGCGCGACTGTTCGTGCATGGGACTGGGGACTAGTCCCCTAGTCCCCATCAGTCGTCAGATCCGGAATCCCTCGCGCAGCGGATCGCTTTCGTCGATCACGAACGTGTGCTCGCCGGTGATCCAGGCCGAGCCTTCGATCTCCGGGACGATCGCCGCGTAGTCTCCGACGCGCGTTCGTGACGCGACACGCCCGAGAAAGCGCGTCCCGATCAGGCTTTCGTGGACGAACGGCTTGTCCTCCGCGAGCAGACCCATCGCGTCAATCACCGCCATCACCGCCGCCGTCCCGGTGCCGCACGGCGACCGGTCGACTTCCGCGTCGGCAAAGATCGTCACGTTCCGCAGATCGGCGGTGTCGTCAGTCGGCGGGCCGGTGAAGATCGTGCCGTAGATGCCCGACAGGCCCGGCTCCAGCGGATGGACGATCGTCTGCGCGGCTTCGATCGCGTGCTTGATGTCCATGCCGACGCGCCGCAGTTCGGGCAGGTGGGCGACGTCGATCGGCAGCCCGACCGTCTCGCTGTCGACAATCGCATAGAACGCGCCGCCAAAGGCGACGTCCGCGCGCAAGGTCCGCGACGCGATCTTCACCGTCAGCCCGCCGTGCAGCACGAACGACGGCACGTTCAGGAACGCGACGCTTTCGACGCGCCGGTCGCGCAGCCGCGCGCGGGCGCGAATGGTCCCCGCCGGCGAGTCGTACGCGATCGCCGTGCCGTCGCCCGCCGGCATGATCAGCCGCCGTTCGAGCGCAACCGTCGTCACCGCGACGATGCCGTGGCCGCACATCGTGCTGTAGCCCTCGTTGTGCATGAACAGGACGCCGGCGTCGGCGCCGGGCGTCACCGGCTCGGTCAGGATTGCGCCGTACATGTCGGCGTGGCCGCGCGGCTCCAGCATCAACGCGCGCCGCAGGTGGTCGGCGTGCCGCCGCACCCACTCGCGCTTCTCGAGCATCGTCTTGCCGCGCGGCGTGGGAAAGCCGTCGACGATCAGCCGCAGCGGCTCGCCGGCCGCATGCGCGTCGATTGTCTTCACCGAGATCATGCGATAGAACTTTAGCGTGAAAGCGTTTTACTCCGATACGTTCGTGCTGCCGCTGCCGGAGCACCATCGCTTTCCGATGGCGAAGTACCGGCTGCTGCGCGAGCGTCTCGTCGACGAGGGCGTGCTCGACAGTCGCGACCTGCACGTCCCGGAGCCCGCGACCTGGGACGAGCTGCGCCTGGTCCACGATCCGCAGTACGTCGACGCGGTCGCGACCGGGACGCTGGCGGCCGACGCGCAGCGGCGCATCGGGTTCCCGTGGTCGCCGATGATGGTCGAGCGCTCGCGCCGTTCCGTCGGCGCGACGATCGCCGCCGCGCGCGAAGTGATGCGCTGCTCGCGCGTTGCCGCCAACCTTGCCGGCGGCACGCACCACGCCTTCCGCGATCGCGGCGAGGGCTATTGCGTGTTCAACGACGTCGCCGTCGCCGCGTCGCTGCTGCGGCGCGACGGCATCGCCGAACGCATCGCGATCGTCGATTGCGACGTCCACCAGGGCAACGGCACGGCAGCCATCTTCCGCGACGAACCGGCGGTGTTCACGTTCTCGCTGCACGGCGCGAAGAACTTTCCGTTCCGCAAAGAGGCCAGCGATCTCGACGTCACGTTCGACGACGGCGCCGGAGACGACGAGTACCTGGCGGCGCTGGATCGCCATCTGCCTGCGGTCCTCGACGGCCATCAGCCGGATGTCGTCTTCTACCTTGCCGGCGCCGATCCGTACGAAGGCGATCGCCTCGGCCGGCTGAAGCTGACGATCACCGGCCTGCAGCAGCGCGATCGCATGGTCTTCGACGCGTGCCGGCTGCGGGATCTTCCGGTCGTCGTCGTGATGAGCGGTGGATACGCTCCCGACGTCGACGCCATCGTCACCATTCACACGAACACGATTCGCGAGGCCGTGCGCACATGTCCGTCCGTTTTCGCCTGCTGACCGAAGCCGACGTCCGCTCCGTTCTCACGATGGAGGACCTGATCGAGACGATGAAGTCGGCGCTCGAACGCTTCTCGCACGGACGGGTGACGCAGCCGGTACGCACGGTCATCCCGGTGCAGGAGGATGCGTTTCTCGGCGTGATGCCGGCGTTCGTGCGCGCGCCGGCCGGCGCGGAAACCACCGCGGCGCACACCGTCGCGGCGCCGCCCGATACCGCGCTCGGCGCCAAGCTGGTCACCGTCTTCAACGGCAACCACGCGCGCGGTCTCGACTCGCATCTCGCGTCGATCGTCCTGATGGACCCGGCAACCGGCGCGCTGCTCGCGCTGATGGACGGCCGCTACATCACCGAAGCGCGCACCGCCGCGGTGTCGGCGGTGTCGTCCTCACTGCTGGCGCGCAAGACCGCGCAGTCGCTCGCGATCATCGGGTCGGGCGTGCAGGCGCGCAGTCACCTGGAAGCGCTATCGCGCGTCCACAACCTGCGTCAGGTGACAGTGTGGAGTCCGCAGAAGCCGCACCGCGATCAGTTCGTCGAGTGGGCGAGCTCTGCCCTCGGCACCGGCCCAAACCAATCTGAGCCGAAGATCACGGCGGTCGAGCACGCCGGCGAGGCGGTGGTGGGCGCGGACATCGTCGTGCTCGTCACCTCGTCGCCGACGCCGGTACTGGAGAACGGGTGGGTGAAGCCGGGCGCGCACGTGATCTCGGTCGGCGCGTGCCGTCCGAACCAGCGCGAGATGGACCCGGCGCTGGTCGCGCGCGCGCGGCTGTTCGTCGATTCACGCACCGCGGCGCTCGTGGAGTCGGGCGACGTCGTGCTCGGGATGCAGGAGCAGCGGTTCGGCGCCGATCACATCGTCGCCGAGCTCGGCGAGCTCGTCGCCGGCGCGACTGGCCGCCGCACCGACACCGAGGTCACGGTTTTCAAGAGCCTGGGGCTTGCGGTCGAAGACGTCACTGCCGCGGATCTGGCGTACAAACGCGCGGCCGCGCGCGGCGTCGGGCAGGAACTGGCGCTTTGAGAAGTAAGAAGTGAGAACTTCTAACGTCTCACTTTTCAGGGCTTCGCCTGCAGTTCCTTTTCCTGATCGGCGAACCACTTCTGAAAGTCGGCCTGGCTCTGGATGGTGACGAAGCCGCGCATCCGGAAGTGGCCGAGGCCGCACAACTGCGAGCAGGCGATCTCGTAGTCGCCGACGCGGTTCGGGATGAACCAGACCGGGATCTGCATCCCGGGCACGGCATCCTGCTTCACGCGCATCTCGTAAAGGCCGAAGCTGTGGATGACGTCCTGGCTCGAGAGGTGAACGAGCACGGGCCGATCGACCGGAAGGTTCAGCTGGTTCGACGTGACGACATCGTCTTTCGCATCCGGATCCTTTCGGTCGATGCCGATCAGATTGTCCGACGCGACGAGACTCTCATCGGTCCTGCCGAACTTCCCGTCCGGACCCGGATAATGAATCTCCCATGCGAACTGATGCGCGATCACCCGCACGACCAGCGCTTCGTTCTCGGTCGGGAACGCCTTCACGCGCTTCGCCCACGCGGGAATCGCGTAGAACACCAGCAGGACGACTTCGATGACCGCGACGGCCACTTCGAGGCCTTTCGAGATCTTCCCTTTCGCTCCGGCGTAGCTCGCTGCAGGGTTCGCGCTCTTGCGGAAGCGGAACAGCACGTAAATGAAGAACACGCCCCAGCCGACGAAGAGGATCGCCATCAGCCAGTGCACGAGCGACGTCATCTGATCGATTTCGGCCGCGTGTGTCGAGGCCTGTACCGGCAGCCCGAGATAATTCAGCATTGAGCGGATCCTTCCGACGGCTCGAGGCGTCCGGTGTCAGCGCGCGCCGGCCCCGCGTCGGCCGCCAGGCGGTTTGCGCGGCGAATCAGATAGATGAAGAACGACGCGAACGACGCCAGCACCACGGCGACGACGCCGAGCATGAAGAAGATGCCGGTGTTGGTCGCAACCGCCATCGGCGCGTCACTGTTCCCGAAGCATACCGGGCAGGCGAGCGCCGCCCGCGGCGCTGCGCAGGTGAGCAGCGCGGCCGTGACGACGTGACTGACGGATCGAAGCCTTCGTGGCTTCGCGCTCTCGTGGCAGCTCATGACAGGTTCCTGGTCTTGCGCTGGAACATCGCGCCGTAAATCGCCAGACCGACGCCGCTCGCGAGCGCGGCGGCCGACGTCACCGCGGCGCTGACGGCGTGCGTCGTCTGGTACTGCTGCGCCGCCCACGCTGCGACGAACGCGGCGAGGATCGTCGAGACGGCGATGAAGAACAGGTGAAATGCACGCAGCGACATATCAGTGCCTCGGCGGCTCCGCGTGCGACGGGTTGGCGGCGCCCGTTGGCGTCCCGATGTGGTCCATCTGCGTGAAGAGCGGCACCGACATCAGGACGATGAAAAACGCGACCGTCAGCAGGAGCGCGCCGTAAATCCACTTGCGCTCGTTGCTCAGGTGCATGAACACCGACGCGACCATCGATCCCTTGATCGTCGCGATGATCAGCGCCACCGTGATTGCCAGCGGGACCGCCAGATGGACCTGGTTGACGGCGACAGTGATTACGGTGCCGAGGAACAGGGCACCGCCGATCATCCAGTAGGTGCGGACGTGCTTGCGAATCGATTCCGGGTCTGCGTGCATGTGATCTCCGAGGGGCAGGCCTGAAGGCCTGCGCTACGGTCTGCCGTCGTCGGTCGCGCAGCCTTCAGGGCCGCCGTCAGTAGCGCAGTCCTTCAGGGCTGCCTACAACAAGTACAACACCGGGAACAGGAAGATCCACACCAGGTCGACGAAGTGCCAGTACAAACCCGTGTACTCGATCCGGTTCACGAACTGATCCGGATTGCGCTGCCACAACTTCGCGCCGGGGCCGATGAAATAGGCCATCACGATCATCCCGCCGATGATGTGCAGGCCGTGCAGGCCGGTCAGCGTGAAATAGATTGCCAGGAACGTGCTGTGCGACGGCAGCTCGCCGCGCGTCCAGTGGCTCGCGTACTCGAAGTACTTGTTGACGAGGAAGACGCCGGCCAGCACGAACGTGAGGATCAGATACAACCGGTGCTTGGCCCAGTCGTGCAACTTCAGCGACGCCCACGCCATCACCATCGTCACCGACGAGCCGATGAGGATGAATGTGTTCGCCATGCCGAGCCAGACGTTCAGCTCGCCGTGCGGCCACTCCGTCGACCCGACGCGCAGGATGATGTAGGTCGAGAAGAGCGCGCCGAAGAGCATCACTTCCGACGCGAGGAACAGCCAGATCCCGAGCTTGCCGTTCGCCAGCCCAGTATCCGGCCGCTCCTCTACTGTGTAGGGAATGTTCATCGTCCCTCTGTTCCCTCTGTTGGCTTCTGCGCCCGTGTCACGCTTTTTCCGGTTCGAATTGCGGCGTGAAGTCGCGCGCCGACCCCGGCACGCTGTACTCGTACGGCCCGCGATAGACGATCGGTTCGGTGAGGAAGTTGCCGTGTCCGGGCGGCGACGGCGCCGACCACTCGAGCGTGGTCGCCTGCCACGGATTGCGATCAACCAGCGCGCCCCACTTGATGCTGCTGAAGAAATTGTAGATGAACGGCAGTTGGAACAGCCCCAGGCCCCAGGCCGCGAAGCCGATGACCACGTTCAGCCCGAACGCCGTGATCGGGGTCCCGAACAGATGACCGATGACGATGTTGTTGTGCGCGTACTGCTGGCCGCCGTCGTACATGCGCCGGTTCATCCCGCCGATTCCCTGGACGAACATCGGCATGAAGACGATGTTGATGCAGACGATCGAGCCCCAGAAATGGATCTTGCCGAGCAGCTCGTTCATCTGCCGGCCGGTCGCCTTCGGGAACCAGTAATAGATGCCGGCGAAGAGCGCGAAGATCGT
>Ga0075425_100004633_pt1 | contig 14203 bp, 12 predicted proteins | sample SoiMethybrSBSTD4_FD_75300 | JGI IMG/M metagenome (GOLD analysis project Ga0075425, IMG submission 75300) | Bulk soil microbial communities from a Populus tree surrounding site in Tennessee, USA - Soil MetaG P. TD hybrid SBSTD4 | ecosystem: Environmental > Terrestrial > Soil > Tree plantation...
GGGAATGATCGGCACGGAGACCACGATCAACTCAGGGGACCTTGCGGGGATATTGATGGTAGCCGTGCAGGCGCTGGAAAAGCGCACGGCGGAGCTAAGACAGAAAGAGGCGCAGATTGCTGCACTGGCAGCACGATTGGAAGCCTTGGAATTGCGACAGAATCAGTCCATCCAGACAACAGCCACGAAGTACTGACGATTGAGGGTAAAGAGATTTATCGCAGCCAGAGCTAGCGTCCGGTTCGGCACTGATCGCTCAAGTTTGCCAATACGTTGTCAGAACTATATGACACTACGTGTCCGAATCGGTAAAAGCGACCGGCTAAAAGCAGCGTTAAACGCTTGAATAGATACCAATAGCGACCATGGTGAGGACTGAAAATCCTCGTGGCGGGTGGATTCCATTTACGATAAAACCGTGGCGGTGATGGGCTTCAACCAACCGCTAATAACTGATTGCCCGGAGAAAATTTGCGAAAAAGGATTGGCTAGCGGGATTGGCGAGTGCTGCAGCTACGACATTCAAGCAGGTTTCTGCGGGGGGCTAAACGACTTACTGACGCATCGGGAGCAACGGGCTGCGACTTAGTTTTCTAGTTCAGATCATTGCGGATGTACTGCCACCCCTATGCTCCGTTGGCGGATAGAGCATTTTCTAGGCGGTTAACCACATATTCCTGTTGCTGCTTAGTAATGCCAACCCATAAGGGCAAGCGGAGCAGTCGTTCCGAGATGCGTACGGTATTCACCATTGGTCCATGGACACGCCCCAACCTCATTCCAGCAACCGAGCTATGCAATGGCACATAATGAAAGATGGCGTTGATGTTATTTGCTTTAAGATGCTGGATGACCTTCCCGCGATCAAGATCGTCGCGGATAAGGACATAATACATGTGTCCATTGTGATTGCATCCCAGTGGGATTATTGGACGGCGCAACAACCCGGCTTCCTCCAGAGGTTTAATTAGCTTGTGATAGATTCCCCATGCATCCAGCCGCTTTTGCGTCAGCGGCTCAGCCTGTTCGAGTTGCGCCCAAAGAAATGCGGCAATTAACTCGCTAGGCAAGTATGACGACCCAATCGACTGCCAAGTATATTTGTCCACCTCACCACGAAAGAACCTGCTACGGTCAGTGCCTTTTTCGCGTATGATCTCCGCTTGCTGCATTAATTCTGGAGCGTTAACCAATATTGCGCCCCCCTCGCCACTAATAACATTCTTGGTTTCATGAAAGCTATAACAACCAAGGTTACCAATCGTACCAAGAGGCCTACTTTTATACGATGCCATGACGCCTTGGGCTGCATCTTCAATCACGATTAAACGGTAGTGTTCAGCAATCGCCGTGATCGAATCCATTTCACAAGCGACACCGGCATAGTGGACTGGAACAATAGCTTTTGTTCGGGAAGTAATCGCCGCTTCAATGAGGCTTTGATCGATGTTCAGTGTGTCAGGCCGGATATCGACGAACACTGGTACGCCCCCACGCAAGACGAATGCATTCGCGGTAGAGACGAAGGTATATGAGGGCATGATCACTTCATCACCCGGCTGAATATCAGCCAAGATGGCCGCCATTTCTAGAGCCGCGGTACAAGAGTGAGTCAGCGATACTTTGCGAGATCCGGTGCGCTGCTCCAACCAGGCGCTGCATTTTTTAGTGAAATCCCCGTCACCCGCGAGATGCCCGTTGGCATGCGCCTGTTTAATGTACAAAAGCTCCTTACCGGTCATATAAGGCTTATTAAATGGGATATTCATCGTTCTTTTTTTTCTGTTTTTTTGCAATCAATAACAAAGATCCACCCGCTGGGAAGCGCCCTCCGGCTTGAATTATTCGTCGCTCCAATCCCATGATCACTCCCAATAGCTGATTCACGCGCTTACCTAACCTAAACTCCGAGCCTAACTCTGTCGGCATTTTATTTTTTTGAAAAAATCGAGAAACAATCATCAACGGCAACAGTAAGGATACAAAGGAAGTCACTGTGGTCACGGTGAATCCGGCGCAGCAAACTTTGCTTATCAGTTCACCGCGGGTATACCGGCGAAAATGACAGGAGAATTCATCTTGCTTACTCCACAAAAAACGATGCTGGGGCACGGTTACAATAATCCCCCCACCAGGTCGGACGGCGCGATGCATTTGCTGGAGAACGGCCGCGTCTTCGTAAATATGTTCGATCACGTCAAATGCACCAATTACGTCAAACTCAGCCTCATAGGGTATGCGCCGTGCGTCCATTTGGAATAAAAATGCACTCGATACTCGCCGGGCTGTACACTTGAGCCCCTCAGCATTTATTTCACTACCTGCTATCGAAAGCTTCGGAAAAACTTCCTTAAGTCCTGCCAATACAAACCCAGTTCCACACCCGATCTCTAAAAAATTGTTCGAGGAGGGAAAATATTTGCGAAAGACCCAGAAAATCAATTTATTACGGGCATGAAACCAGAAATGGTTTTTTTCCAGTTGTGCCAGTTGCTCGAACAGCTCCGGATTATAGCTTTCGTCGTTCATCGCCAGTTCTGGGGCGAAAGCTATTATTTGATCTATGGTTGCGGGCTCGGCATGACAGCGATCGCACTGCCAGTGATTTTGGTTAAATCGAGTACCACAACTGAGGCAAAGCTTCACTTGACTCCTGAAATGCAAAAAACAACCAGCGTTATTCGTCGTTTAAAATATATTGCACTAAAAAAACTGAGAGCCGTCGGGCTAGATCGGTGTTCGTCTATCGTTTGTTGGAAATAAGCTCGTATAGGCTACCAGATTACGTTTAATCCGTCACTAATCGATGGTACACATCGAGCGGGTTGCGGAAAGAAAAATTTAAAGATGCATAAAGATTTAGTACCGCCATATTGATTGCGGAAATCGAGCTCGTGACTTCTAAATGACCGGCTCCAAACAACTCACAACATGTCGCATGCCACCAATATTTCGCCAAACCTTTACTACGATACGACGAAGCAAGCGCATGTAGCACCAACTTTCCGCCGAGATGGGCGATAAAACCTGACAACTCACCTCGCCAGAAAAGACCATAAACCGCCTTTTGCTCATAAAGCTGGTAGAGCCACTTGTCATAGCGAGCGTCAGCCCGTGCACTGTCGAGGTTAAAATCGCGGTGGAATCGGTCATAGCTAAAAGCCCCATGACAGATTTCTAGCAATGCTTGCCAGTCCACGTCCTTCCCAATTGTGGCATCAGGATGCCTAAAGACTCTAAGTTTCTCCGCTGTGCAGTGCGGCTCAAGCAGCGTGTCGCAATAATAAAAACCGGCTTCATGAAGCCATTGCTTGGACACCCGCGGATCAACCTTGATAGTATAATGGCCGGGCGTTTGAATGGCCTGTCGCAGCGCGGCAGCCGTATATGCAGTGATCTCGGCGGTGTGCAGCCCAAACACCACAGCATCCCACGGTGTGTCGTCAAATACTACGTTCATCGAAGGTTGTGCGGCGCACGATGTAGAGAGGCCTTTTCTTGCTCTCGTCGAAGGTTTTACCTAAATATATTCCCAAGATGCCGAGATTCGCAATGATAATACCACCGATGAAATACAACGAAACGAACAAACTACCCCAACCCATAACGGGCGAGCTATACAGTAATACATGGACAAAGATATAGATACCGTAGCAGAACGAGCAGAAAGCCATTATAAAACCAAAAGCTATTGCCAGACGCAGCGGCTTGTCGGAATAGGCGATAATGGTTTCGCTTGCCAGCTTCCAGAGCTTAGCGAACGTATAGCTAGACTTGCCGTTGAATCGTGGCGCATGCTCGACCTCGAGGCTCGCAGCTGGGAAACCGAGCCATTGCACTAAGCCGCCAAAAAAACGTAACTGTTCACGCATTACACGGAAGCTATCTACGACTTTCCGCGACATGATGCGGTAATTTCCAGTCTGCGCATCATATTCGATGTCGGTGAGATAACTGAACACTTTATAAAATAACCACGAAGTGAAGCGCTTTACGACTCCGTCTTGTCGCTTACCGCGGCGCGCGAGTACGATCTCGTAACCTTCCTGTGCCTTCGCATACAAGCGTGGTATTTCTTCGGGCCTATCCTGCAAATCACAGTCCATTACTACTACCCAGTCACCACTACAGTGGTCCAAGCCAGCGGTAATGCCGTAGTGTTGTCCGAAATTTCGAGTGAATTGTATCCCTTTAATCCGCGGATCTCGGGCAGCCAATTTCTCGATAAGTTGCCATGAGCCGTCGCCACCACAGTCTTCCACTAGCAAAATCTCAAAATTCGGCACGATTGTTTCCAGCGTGCGCTTCAAACGTACATATAACTCCTCAAGGCAGTTCTCTGCCTTGTATACCGGAATAACGACAGACAGATGTGGATTAATTTTATCCGTAGCTGACCTCAAAAAGCGCTTTTGCGCATTGCAATAAGCGTCGATTGCAGCAATCTTTTGATTGCCAATTCCACATGGCGCAGTCTGACTATAACAAGCTCTTCGGTTTTTATTCGAATTCCAGTCTTAGCTATATGACGACACCCCTTGACCGCGTTCCAATTTACAATGATCAAACCCGCCTTGACCGACAAAAAGTGGTCGTGATCTCCGATGTAAAACTTTTCGTTAGGCATCCTGACCTAGGGGTTTCTTCTGCGGTTGGCACCCAGGCGCTCACCGCAACACCAAGCCATATCCACAACAACGCTTCGACGACGCCAGAACGTTCCGTCATTAATCGCCTCATGCTGGGCGTATTATCGCTCGGATAATAATAAAAAAGATTAAATTACGGTAGGCGAGGACATTTTATTGATAGAAAAAGGAAATTTCTGCTTGAAATTGAGGTAGCAATGCTACGGCGAAATTCCACAATCGTACGGCTGATCTGCTGACAGCGAGATTTTTGTTAAACACTTTTTGCCGTTGACCACTCACGCGCGTGCGTCGCTATGAGCTTCGGGCCAAAGAAAAATGTCTCAAGTCAACGATTTTGTAAACTATTCGTCGATATCCGGTGAGAGATTCTAGTTTATCGCCTTTTAAACCTTCACGGTGCCGCCGCCTCAGACTCCAAATCTTCATCGAATTGCCGACCATAGCCATTCACATCGAGTACGGCGACGGTATAGCAAATGTTCCCTTCGCAAATGTCGGTAGTATGCTTAACGATAAATTGAACGCCGACATTACGCAATTCTTCGACCCCTAGGTCGACAATCTGGTGATTACGGTCGAACAACACAAGTGAGCAACGTTTTCGGAGCAAGTCAAGATTCACGCCACTCCAAACAGGTAATCCTTTTGTTCCTTGTTTAGAATTCATCAGCCGAGAATACGCCCACAAGTAAGTTGACTGAAGTGAATTTGCTAATTTATCGGCATTTGCGTACCAAAAATATACTGGCCGACCGTCGCCGTTGAACTTTGGAATGGACTCGATGAATTTCAAACCTAATCGATATCTAGACAAATTAACTTCACCCACTCCGCCGTACATTTCTGCATAAAAAGGCATCCCTTGAATGACGGTTGAAACCAGAGACAATTGAACTGAAGATACAAAACACACTATGGCGTAGGCGGTGATTTTTTTTGACCGGATCGCTAAGAGAATGAGAAGTAGTGTAACCGCGCAGCTTAGACAGACCAAGTAGATCGGAACGTTGTACAAGCCTGCGCCGGATCCATACTTAATTATTAAAGGCATGATCAAGAATGAGACGAGCGCAAGATTTAACAATTGATGTTCTGAATTGCTGGCTTTCGCAAGAGCTATCGGGACAAGTGCCATGCATACGATGGAAGGAGCGAAAAGAAAACTAAAATAATAGAAGAGCTCCAAAAGCGCCGTTTTAGTAAACCACTCATACGCAATGTAGAAGCCTAGCACCGCCGCTAAATAACTCACGGCCGCAAATAATATTGACCGATACTCTAGGGCGACTGTCCTCAGTATTAGGATCATTGCCAGAACTAGAAAGGGACCTAGGCACAAATAGTTCAATTTCAGCAGTGTGGATAAGGGAGCTTGATATATGTGACCGGATCCTTGCATACTCCATTTGATCATTGGTAATGTTGAGCTCACGAAATTAATTTGTTGACAACAGACGTAATAACCCATCATCCCAGCAGCAAAAATTAAAAGGAAGCCGGCGGCCATCGATATGAAGTCCAGTCGCAACGATGTCCACAAAGTGTTTTTGTAATACACAAGGTAGGCGATTGCGCTGAGCCCCCCGACCGGAAGCGCAAAAATATTGCTATTGGCCGCCAAGGCAACTAACACGCCAACAGTAAAACTCGCCCAACGCCTGTGTTTAGCCTCAAGCAACATCACCGCAAGAGCCGCCGTTAAATATGGCACACCCGAAGCGTCTGGATGTGTCCAAAGTACAGTACGCGCGAACCATGCTGAAGCTACCAATATGGTGTATGTAAGTGCGGCTGCATGTATAGAAAACTTCTTGCGAAACAGTAGGTAGAGCGGAATTCCTGCCAATAGATACATGGCGTATACAAACGCCATATACCCTTTGATTGGGCCTAATAACCAGACAAATGCGAGAAGCGGAAAGATGAGTCCGAAACGGACAGAATAATAAGGAAGCCCATAGCGCTCGATCAAGTCATGGAAATTGTGCACATAGCCAAAATAAACCCACGGATCATAAAAGCCGCTGGGGTTATTGAACACTGAAAATTGATAAAGATACCATGCAGCGACCGGCAAAAACAAAATATATACGATCTCGAGGTAGCGTGTAGTGGCTTCGTTTCGAGAAAAACCGAAGAGTGTCCTACTTGGTTCGATGCGCATCCTTCGCTGGTTATGATTCGTTCAGCGAAATTTCGCAAATTAAGCACCCCATAAAATTAGTCGCCGATCCGTTACTCAGTGCGATGAGGCATCTCTAAAAGTCTGAATCGTATACTCTTAAGCATCGCTCATCCGGCGGCCCTTACTTTGCCCAAACTACCATGACACGATAATTCGAATCGGTAAAATCGAGCGGCTTAAACCGCCGTTAAACGCTTGAATAGACACACATTGTGACCGATCGTGACGCATAGTCTCGGTACGGCATCGGGACCGAAAAATCCTCGTCTCGGTGCAACTACTTAAATGCCCGGAATCCACTTGCCAGACGGCAAGTCTGACTGTCGTCTAGTCTTCAGTGGTGGTGCTACCCCAATCTCGGAGCGCCTTCAGCACCGGAGCCAAACTTTTCCCCTTTTCAATGAGCTGGTATTCAAGTCTAGGTGCGTGATTACTGTAAACCGCTGCGTGCGATCAAACCGTGCTCTTCCATGTCTTTCAGGCGGTCGGATAACGTATTCGGAGCAACCCCTGAGAGATTCCTTAAAATCATGGAATCTCCTTGTGGTCCCCGCGGAAACAAGTCCCTTAGCAGTAAAATTGTCCAGCGCTCGCCGATAACGAACGTCCTGGCACCGGCCATAGACGACAACTCGCATAAAAATTGAAACTGCTTGGATCAGTCATTTTCTAATGCCTAAAAGAATCCAGCTTGGATTGATCCAGCAGAGTTTTTTTAACTGCGACTGCAACTCGGGCAGCATAACTTCGATCCCAGCCGTTACCCCCGTGACCGTTTCAAATTGTGAGCGAATTTCCGGCACGGGACAGAAGTCATGCCACATAATCACGCCACCTCGACGTAGAACTTGCAACGCTTTCCGAGTATCGTTTACTACCACTTCCGAATCATGCCCACCGTCGATGAGAACGCTGTCAAAAAAACCTGATGGATAATTGGAAGAGTCCCAATCGCGGCTATCGCAATAAATTTGACACACCCTGTTGCCCAAGCCTTTTTCCCGATAGATGCGACCGATGTAACCGCGGGCATCGGTGCGATGATAAGTTATGGGACCTAGACTATCTTCACCAAAATTAGCCGTCAGAATGTCCTGAGGAGCATTGCCCTCGTCTACAACGCGCTCGCCGTAAGCCCAGCTACCATCACATCGGCTCTCGCCATCCGGCATGTTGATTGTCCAGACGGTGGCGGTACAAGACTCCAGGCAAAGCACCGTGCCCCATCCCTGCCAGGTGCCGAATTCTAAATGCCGCCGCGGCCCATGAGCCTGATAGATAAATTGAAAAATGGGCGCATCGTCCTCTTCCATTTTCCACTGATCTAGCGATTTTTGTGACGGACAAACTGCCAGCTTTCCTTCACATTGAAACAGTTTAGGCAACTGCGCTACGGACAAAGCGTACGGCGCGCGGGTGAAATGATCAATTGAGATCATGACCCGAGGAAGCTTACCTGGATCGAATTGGGGGTCACAAAAGCGGCGGCAGGGGCGGAGCGACGCAGAACGAAATTTTCGTGATCCAACACGAGGCACCGTTTGTAGCCGCGGTCCGATAACCAAGATAACGCAGCCATATTGGAATGGCCGCGGACGGCCAGAGCATGGTTAAGCTCAACGACCAACCAAGGATCGAACCGTTTGAGCGTCTTCTCGCCTCCCATCAAAACCTCGAAATCAAAGGAATCAACATCGATTTTCACGCAATCCAACTTCTGCAAGTTTAGTCGGTCAGTGAAGTCGTCGAGCGTTGTAAAGTCATACTCCAATTCCTCCGAGGCTTCACCCCAAATACGAAAAATCTTTTCCACGCGGCGGCCTGTGGCTCGTCCAACAGCCAGCCGGTGGATTGTCACGTTCCCGCATTGGTTATGCGCGACATTTTTCTCCAGCATAGCCACAGTGGAAGTGGGTTCCAGGGCATGGACTGTTCCCTGCGGCGAGAGTTGAGAAAAGAGAATGCTGTAGTAACCAATGTTAGCGCCGCAGTCGATGTAAACCCAATCTGGTTCGGCATTCTTCACAAACCATTCCTTGGTTTGTAGCTCACAATTCGGATAGTACGACGCGAAGTTTTCGTAAAATGCCGGAAGTTCTATGTCGGGACGACCGGGAATTTTGGTTGTCGCAATTCTTGCCATATTAAGGTACTCATGCATTAACGGATAACCTTTCCTGCGGAATGCTTGCCGGCGATATATTGCCACAGCGGATCATTCACATAGATTGCATCGGCCCAAGAAAGAACACCCAGCTCGCTTGTCTTTGGACTCACGATATTCACAAAGTGATAGCTTAAGGACAATAAATATGCAGTGATGTCCCAAAACAAAGGTTGGTTTTTGTAAAGGCGACAAAATTCCACCTCGCAAAAGACCGCTTTGATCGCCTGCTGAGATAGTTTTTCTTCAGCGCCTTCGAGAGCCATCATCTCGCCGCCTTGCACATCTAACTTCAGAATATCGATATTGACGATGTCATTGCGACTACAGAAAGTATCCAAGGCGATCTGGTCTACCGCGACTATTTCCGTCTCGTGGAAATCGTTCGCATCCGCCCAGCGGTTGATTTGATCAGCATCGAACGGCAACAAAGAATGTGTCGCGTCATAATTGTTTTTATGCAGTAAACCCCGGCCATCGTTCCGACCTACTGCCACATTGAAAGTGTGTACTTGTGGCACGCGCACAAATCTTTCGTTCAAGCGTGCGAAGTTTGCTTTATCAGGCTCGAACGCAAAGATACGGGAGTTGGGATACAGCGTAATGAATTCGTTGACCGATTCACCATGATGCGCGCCGACATCAAAGATCGTCAACTCGCTTTCACGGGAATAAAATTTTAAGAAGAAGTCCAAACCAATCATGACTAAACGATCCAGCTTAGATCCGCTGTAATGCGAGATTGGACGATACGTGGACGGGTCCAGCGAGCGGCATTCGCGTACAAGGTCTTACCTTTATATATGCTGCTTCCTCAATGACGTCCCAAATGATGGATTTTGAAAAATCATAAAGACCGTTTACTAAAGTCATTCCGTCGTTAAAACCAAAAACGCCGGTCATGATTACATAGTCTTGGTGCGTTAGAGGAATTTTAACAGCCGTCGAAACAACAAAACGTTCGCCTGCCTCGGCAGTCATCCGATGAATCGTATCGAGGTCATGCGTCGAATACACAAAATTTCCTTTTAAGTCACGGAAGCGCACCCCAACGATAAAATCAGAATCGACAGGTGCACACACGTCCAAAAGATAAAAGAGGGCCAATTGTGCATTGTAGTCGCAAGACGTGACTTCATGACCAGCTTCGTCGAGCACGATAAAATTTCTTATGACCACATCTCCGGTCCCTATTCTTGACCGCTGCCGGTTCCTTTCAAAAACAGGATTCGGTTTGAACAAGTGAGGGGGAATAGAAGATTCCGCGCCTAGCCTAATTCCAACGCCGTTTTGATGTGCCGGGCTATGTTCACCGGCAATCGCTGAATATTGAAGAACAACCCCCTGTTCTTGCCAACAAAACCTCTCGTATTCTTTGGCGACATCCTTTGCCTCACCCCACATTTCCGCATGACCATTATTCAGCCACAATGCCCGGCTGCAAATCGACCGAACCGTCGAAATGTCGTGTGAAACAAACAAGACGCTGGTGCCGTCTTCAATCAACTGGCGGAGCCGTTTAAAACATTTAGACTGAAACGGGGCATCGCCCACGCCCAAGGCTTCATCAACGATCAGGACCTCCGGGTTAATGCAGGTGTTAACCGCGAAAGCGAGACGCATCAACATGCCTGAACTGTAGATCTTGACCGGTTGCTCTAAAAAATCGCCGATATCCGCAAAGGCGGCGATTTCATCGAATTTATCCTCAATTTCTTCATGACGAAGCCCAAGCATCGACGCGCTGAGATAGACATTTTCGCGTCCGGTAAATTCAGGATTGAATCCACTGCCCAATTCCAAAAGGGCTGCGACGATGCCTTGGACTTCGACAAAACCACACGTCGGATTGAGCGTACCGCAAATCAGTTGCAGCAACGTGGATTTGCCCGCGCCGTTGCGCCCGATAATCCCAACCGCCTCGCCTTTGTTCACGTCAAACGAAACATCCTTCAATGCCCAAAATTCACGGTAATAGTTTCTTGGTTCTAGCCCGACGAATCTTTGTAAACGCGGGTGAATCGACTGCTTCAGCCGATCCTGTGGTCGGTCATAAATTTCGTAGCACTTGCTCAAATCCCGAACGCGAATCGCCGGATGATTAGAGGACATCGGCGAATCCTTTGCGGGTCTTTTGAAACCACCAGAAACCAGCAGCGCAGACTAATAAACTTCCGGCCAAGGCCAGCGCCCATAACATCCAATCTGGTGTCTTCCCGAAGATCAACACATTCCGGCCCTGTTCAATAATAAAGGTTAGCGGGTTGAAAGCGAGCCAGACCTGGTATTGCTTCGGCAAAGCGGACAACGGATAAAACAGTGGGGACAGAAACATCAGGACGGTTGTAAAAATAATCGTGATTTGACCCATATCTCGCACGTACACACCGAGAGCCGATAAAATCCACGCAAACCCTAGGGTCGTAAGCAACAAAGGCAACAGAACAATCGGGAACAAAACTACCGTCCACGGCAGTCGCTGATTAACGAGAAGTTGTGCGATAAGTAATACTACAAGGCTTACACTAGCGTGAAACAATGCTGAACCCAAAGCCACGGAAGGTAGAATCTCGAGCGGAAATACGACTTTTTTAACGTAATTACTATTGGACAGGATTAGACCCGGCGCACGGTTAATGCAGTCCGCGAATAGACCGTACGCAATCAGCCCGACAAACAAGATAATCGCAAAATTGACTTTATCCTCGCCAGCGACACTCCACCTCGTCTTGAACACGACCGAAAAGACGAACGTATAGACTGTCAGCATGATCAGGGGATTAAAAAAAGACCACGCCAAACCCATCATCGATCCGCGATACCGGCCTAAAACGTCACGTTTCGTGAGCTGCACGATCAGATGCCGGTTGCGCCATTGGCTCAAGAATAGTTCGCGGATACTAGTTGGATAGGGCTGATGAGGGTTCACGTTCGCGAAAGCGCCCACTAATGGCACTTGGATTCCGCCGCCGCAATCTGGCTCGGCCGAGCTTCACGTTATTATATGTTGCTCATAACCGCTAACGACTGTGTCATACGACGGTTTTGGCATGAAGCTGCTAGCGGCTAAAAAGTAACAACATCCGTCGGCAAGATGCAAATGACGCTCAAGAGGATTGCAGACCAGGAAGAGTGAGCCCGGAAGGAGCCTGTGTTCTCTCCGCCGAACACGCTGGCAATTACATCAGCATTGGATTTCTAGGGAACGACGCAGTCAAACCCGCGCCTGCAATTTATCCTAAAGGTCTGTCGTATTTATCGAGCCCCCGAAAGCGTGCCTGTCACGGCGCACGTTTCTCCATTGGTCACTTGGCCGGAAAAACTGATCCCAATAGAGTTTCCACTTAGCAAACCCGTAAATGTCCCGCTGCCGGTACCAACTCCCGACGAGAACGCGAAAGAGCCCATGAGATCCGACCCGGCGGTCGCCGTGCCAGAGATAGCGAGATTGATCGTAATCGCTCCCGTCAAGGTGCCTGTGCCTGTGAAAATAGATCCGCTCTGGCTGCCGATGTTCACGGCTGCGGAAAGTCCTATGGTTCCATTATTTGCTGGATTTTGACAGCTTGATTGGGTCACCGTCGCCGAACCGCCCCCATAGCTCCCCGTCACATTCGGAATTGCCACGTCGTTAACTTTGAAAACCTCGACCAGCCCGACTCCTGTTCCTCCTCCCGCTCCGGTAACAATCGCAGTGTATCCTCCTGGAGGTAAACTCAGCAGCATGGCCGATTCCAGTGCGCAATTGACTGGCGGCGACACTTCCCCGGGGTTGGGCTGGCAGGGGTCGAGCCCCGTTGCAGTAATTTCTTCCGGCTGGCGTTCCTGCCAGTTATCATTAAACGCAATAACGGTCTGACCGGAAAACAACTGGAAAGTAGGGTCTGGCAGAGTCGCCGGCACAAAGAACGGCGCGCCCGACATCGATGGTCCGCGCGCCCTGAGCAAAACCGTTTTGGGGCTGCTTCCCTCGACGACAAACCCTCCGATCATCACATTGTCACCGGTTTCGACGCGACCTCGCGTGGCTATGTTGACCAGCTTGGACGGAGTCGCACCGCCATCGATCTCGAAAACTTCTATTAAACCTATTCCCGTTGCACCTCCAACTCCGCTCTCGATCGCCGTGTATCCCCCGGGTGGCAATGTGATTAGAATTGCCGCCTCCTGCGTACAGCCGGGAGGAGATGTGGATTGCCCCGGGTTAGCTCGACACGGATCCAAACCCGTGGCTGAAATTTCGCTAGGCGCGCCACATGTAAAGCCGGTTCCCGCGCATGTGGGATCGCTGGTTTGCCAATCGTTATTTTGTGCGATCATTGTTGAGCCGGAAAATATCTGCAAAAACGGATCTGCTACCGTGCCTGGAACGAAAAACGGTGCACCACTCATCGAAGGTCCACGCGCCCGAATTAAAACCGTCTTTGCCGCGGTGCCCTCAACAACAAATCCGCCGATCATCACATTATTACCGGTAAGTACAGCTCCTCGGGTGGCAATATTAGACAAACCGCCCGGAGCCACGGCGAGGGCCGTATTCGCCTGGATAAGACCGAATCCACTGTCGTAATCGAAGCCGGACGCACCCATATCGAAGGCGGTATTTTCCAGGGCGGCATAGATTTGCAGTGGCGTACTGCCGGGCTTTGCCTGAAGCAACAACGCCGCTACACCCGCCGCGTGGGGCGCCGCCGCCGACGTGCCGAAGAAATTGGGAAATCCGTTTCCATTGGTGTCAGTGCCGAAGAATGTCGTGTCACCCCCGTCCGGCGCCACGATTTCCGGCTTGGAGCCGATTTCCGCATTCGCTAGCCGGTTGCCGGCCGAGTCAAAAAGAATCGGCGTTCCCCCGGAGGAAGAATAGAAATCTAAAACCGGCGGCGAAACCCCAAATGCCGGAGTATTGAAATATGCCGCTGCTCCCACAGCCTCCGCTGTGGCCGCGTTGATGTGGCCATAAATCGTGCTACTGTTGGTTGCGAATTCCTGGATCGTGCCGTTGAAATTGAACAAAACGTACTTCATCAACCCGGGATTGGGTCCTTGGAAGTTGGTAATTACGAAATTAAAATCAGCCGTTGCGCCGGTGTTATTGACGAACGCAAACACCTCGACCGGATCTCCATTAACATTTGGAATGTGGCTACCGGCCAACACCTGAGTGGCGCTTGCGTTAAGCAGGTAAATATCGAGATCATTTGG
>Ga0075425_100004634_pt1 | contig 14203 bp, 10 predicted proteins | sample SoiMethybrSBSTD4_FD_75300 | JGI IMG/M metagenome (GOLD analysis project Ga0075425, IMG submission 75300) | Bulk soil microbial communities from a Populus tree surrounding site in Tennessee, USA - Soil MetaG P. TD hybrid SBSTD4 | ecosystem: Environmental > Terrestrial > Soil > Tree plantation...
TCATACTGCATGAAGGCGAAAAGACGCGGCGCGAACAGATCGTCCTCGGCGCCGCCGCACCGGGCGTCGCCGCCGGAGCCTTACCGCCCGGGTCTTCACGCGTAGAAGCAACGCCATTGGGCGCTCAGCGTGTCGTAGCTCTCGCGGCGCTCGGGGTGGGTCTCATCGGCACCGAAACGGGCGTGGTGTTCGCGGTCCGAGCCAAAGCCAAGGCAAACGACGCGGACGCGTATTGCCCGGGCAGCGCGTGCGCAGACGATGCCGCGCTGGGTTTGAACCGCGATGCCAGGGTCGCCGGAAATCTGGCCACCGTCGCATTCGTCGTAGGAGCGGCAGGCATCGCCGGTGCCGTCGTCTTGTGGCTCACCGCCAAGCCGTCCCCGAGCTCAGGGGGCGCCGGGGTGGCGCTGGTCGGCGGCACGCTCCGCCTGCGTGGGACATGGTGATGCCGGTGAATCCCATCTTATGGCTCGGCGCGCTCTGGTAACCGCTCAATTGACGATGATGCATCCGCGAAGCGGGTTACGAATCCGGTTCACGATCGCGGCGATGACCGGGCGGTAGCCGTAGTCGGCTCTCGTCTTGTCGCTCGTGTTCGCGGGGCAGATGGAACCGACGATCGCCTGCGGTCCGAGCCCCTGCAAAACTTCGAGCTCGCGCAGGCCGGGATAGCCCTTGGCCCCGGACTGCGTGGTGCTGTACGCCCCCGTCGTCGGATTCTGACAGAGCGGGTTCTTTGCGTTGCCGGCCGTGGTGTCCGGGAAGGCGTAGCAATCGCAATCGGTCTGGGCGAGGCACACTTTCGGCGTACCGAGCTGGAAGGTGCATGCGTACTGGAGATCGGCATTGATCGGCGCGACGGACTTGGACGGGTCCCATTCGTGCCCGTGGATCGGGTCGGCTTTGACCGCGCTGTCCGGCCCGGCGAGTCCTGGGCGCGGCGCGATCGATTCGATCATGTGCACATCGCCGGGAGGGACGGGGCCGGCCGGATTGTGCGGGTCGCCGACGATCTTCTGCCAGACCTGCTGGGCGGTCAGTTGCGCCGGGGTCAACAACCCCTTCGACAGGTCGGTCGAATCGACGGCGATGTCCTGCCACGGCACGCCGACGATCCCCGCGAAGAACACGAGATCCTTGTCCCGCTCGGGAAAGCACCCCACGCCATTTTTGCACTTTAGATCGGAGTAGAGCGGATTGGCGACGAGCGTGCCCGAACGATCGGGGACCTGGCTGTTCTTGAATCCATCGATGTAGCGTTTGACCGGATTGAGAAAATCATGGCCGTAGCGTCGTTTCTGGTCCCAGCAGCGGAGATTTTCCGGGTCTTCGGCTTGGCTCCACGCACCCGCCTGGCATTCTGGATCTCCCGCTGGATCGGGACATCCGGCAGGAATTGCCTCGAAGCAGTTGACGCAGCACCTGTCGTTCGGGTTCGAACGGCACGCCGACGTCCCGTGCCCGAGAACGCTCGTCGGCGGGGTTCCGCTGGCCGGGATGAGCGGGTAGAAACCCTGGACGCCGTCCAGGATCGAGCAATCATTTTCGTCGGTCACCGCGATGACGGCCACGAGCGAATCGGGGCGCAGAAAATCCGCCCGTTGCTGCAGGAGCGCGGCGTCCGTACCGACCAGCGTCGCGACGCCGACGGGCGGCGATATCGAAGTGTCCAGCACGATCGAGTCGTAAGGGTCGGGGTCGATGAGAAAGCGGTAGATCGCTTCGAGCTGCGCCTCGTAGCCGCAACCATGCTGACCGACGCCCGTCACCATGGTCTGGAAGGGGCCGACGATGTCAGCCGGCGTGGCCGCGCCTCCCGAACCCGGTGTGGGGTTCCAGTTCAAGAACCCCTCGTTCTGAAAGGTCGACACGGGGGCATCGTCCGCGGCGCGCGCGACCAGATGCCCTCTGTCGTCGTTGTGAGGGAGGGTTTTTCTCGGATCCGGATCGTCACAGACGCCCGGCCAGCCGTGCGCGCCGAGCGAGGACGTGATGATGCCGACGTGGATGTCTTTCACCGGCTGAAAATCCGGGATGCCGACGTCGCACGAACCGTCGGGGTTTCGCACGCCGACCTGTTCGGACGTCTTCGGATCGACGCACACCGGATCGATCAAGCGGCTGACCAGATCCGGCACGACCGCCGCGAGGATGGTCTCCTTGTCGGCCATCGAAGACGAGTTGTCGATCATGAAGAGGAGATCGATTCGGGTCACCGCCGTGCGACCACCGTCGACACATTCAGGACCCGCGTCGGAAGGGGGTTTCACGATGATGATGCCTCCTCCCGTGCCCCCGTCGGTGCCCGCACCTGCGCCCGACGCGCCACCCGCCCCTCTTGCGTCGCCCTCGGAAGAGGCATCTGCAACGGCCCCGGTACCGGAAGCCATCATACCGCCTCCCCCCTTTCCACCGCCCCCCGCGCGCGGCGAATCGTCGTGGGTCGAGCAGCCGAAAAGGGAGGCGACGGCGATGAACAGGGCCGACACCCCTCGCGATCGAAGACTAAGCATGGCGTCCTTCCTCGTGGGAGCAGAAGCGGGATTCTGACAGCCCCCCGATTAGAGGGCGAGCAGCGTTAAGCGCTTTCTTGCCGCCGCCGGGCGTGCGATCGTCCCTCGCGTGAAGACACCGCTCAGGGCCCTCGCGGTCATCGTCCTCGTTGCCCTCGGCATTTTGCTCTTCAACGCGTTTCGGCGGAGCGCAGCTCCCCGAGCTTCGGGCCCGACACCGCGCACCGAAGCGGTCGACGAAAATGCCGTCGCCGAGCACCTCTCGGCGGCCATCCGGTTTCGCACGGTCTCGCATCAGGACCCGAAAGAGGACGATCGGACGGTCTTCGCCGCGTTTCGCGCGTTCCTCGAGGCAACCTACCCGAGGGTGCATGCGACGCTCGGTCACGAGCTCATCAACCGAGACGGGCTGCTCTATCGCTGGGAGGGGACGGACCCTTCGGCCCCGCCGCTGCTCTTCATGGCGCACCAAGACGTCGTTCCGATCGAAGCCGGAACCGAGTCCAAATGGACGCATGGCCCGTTTGACGGAGTCATCGCAGACGGATTCATCTGGGGACGCGGCTCCATCGACGACAAGGGTTCGCTCATCGGTCTATTCGAGGCCTTCGAATCCCTTATCTCGGAGGGGTTCAGGCCGTCTCGAACGATCTTTTTCGCATCGGGTTTCGACGAGGAGGTCGGAGGGCGCGAGGGGGCGAAGAAGATCTCCGAAGAGCTCGCGAAGCGGGGGGTGAAGTTTGCCTGGGTTCTCGACGAGGGGGGGGGCATCACGCAAGGGATCGTTCCCGGCGTGGAACGTCCGGTCGCGCAGATAGCCGTTTCCGAAAAGGGTTACCTCTCGATCGAGCTCGTTGCCCACGCGGAGGGGGGGCACTCGTCGATGCCCCCGCCCCAGACGGCGGTCGGTGCGCTCGCTGCCGCCATCGATCGTCTACAGAAACACCCCTTCACCGCGCGCTTGACGCCGATCCTGAAGCAGAACCTCGAGACGCTCGCGCCGGAGATGTCGTTCTTTCCGCGGCTCGTCCTCTCGAACCTCTGGTTGACTTCGTCGTTCGTCGTCGGCGGCCTCGAGAAGCGTCAGGAAACGAATCCGATGGTGCGCACCACCATCGCGCCGACGATCCTCGAAGCGGGGGTCAAAGAGAACGTGCTGCCGTCGACGGCGCGCGCCGTCGTCAACTTCCGCATTCTTCCCGGCGACTCGATCAGCGAGGTCATCGGGCACGTCACCTCGGTCATCGCCGACGACACCATCACCGTGACCATACTCGATCGTACCCTTTCCGAGCCCGCGCCCGCTTCGAGCACGGCCGCACCTGGCTTCAAGACGCTCGAGGCGATGCTGCACGAGTTCTTTCCCGACGCGGTCATCGTCCCGGGCGTCGTGAATGGCGCGACCGACTCGCGCCACTTCCAGCCCGTGGCCTCCGACGTCTACCGCTTCGTCCCGCGCATGATGCTCAAAACCGACCTGAAGCGCATTCACGGCACCGACGAGCGAGTCGGCGTCGCCGACATGTCCCTCGAGGTTCGCGCATACCGCAAGATCGTACGCGACGGCGCCCGCTGACCCTGAACGACGGGGCCAACGTGTGGAAGTAGCTTGCATCCGGCGTTGGAAACAATAACGGTAAGGCCATGTTTTCCCCAACTAGCCTCTCGGGGGCGTACACGGCGCTCGTGACCCCCTTTTCCGAGGATGGAACGACCGTCGATCTCGAGGCCCTCGAATCGCTGATCGAAGCGCAGATCGCGGGCGGCATCGCCGGGCTCGTCCCCTGCGGCACGACCGGTGAGGCGGCCACGCTGTCCGAGCCCGAAGTACGGCTCGTCATCGACCGAACCGTCCGCGCCGCCCGCGGGCGGGTGCCGGTCGTCGCAGGCACCGGATCGTTCTCGACCCAGAAGACGATCGTTGCCAGCCAGGCAGCACTCGAGGCGGGCGCCGACGCCGTCATGATCGTGATGCCTTACTACACGAGGCCCACCCAGGCGGGGCTCGTCGAGCACGTGACGCGCGTGGCGGCGAGCATCAAGGCCCCCATCGTGCTTTACAACATCCCGGTGCGCACCGGAGTCGACCTCGGAGCCGACGCAACCGAAACCATCTGCGGGCGGTGCCCGAACGTGGTCGGCATCAAGGACGCAACCGGCAACGTCCTACGATGCCAGGAGCTCGTGCGACGCCTCGGCGATCGCCTCGCCATCATGTCGGGCGACGACGCGCTCACGGTCCCGATGATGGCCGTCGGCGCGCGCGGTGTCATCAGCACCACGTCGAACCTCCTGCCCAAAGCGGTGGCCGACGCCGCGAGGCTCGCGATGGCGGGTGAATGGAACGAAGCGCGACGAGCGCACCTCGCTCTCTTGCCGGTGTACGAAGCGATGTTCATCGAGGCGAGCCCGGCTCCGGTGAAGTTCGCATTGTCCAAGAAGGGGCGCATGGCTGCTGCCGTGCGGTCGCCTCTCGTCGCCGCGAGCGAGGGGGCCCGAACGAAAATCACGGAAGCCGTCCGGCGTTACGAGGGGGGCTTATGAGAATCGCCCTTCACGGCGCAACGGGTCGCATGGGGCAGGCGGTCGTCCGTCTCGTGCACGAGAAGCGAGAGGGTCGGATCGTCGGCGCCATCGCCGCCCCCGACGCCCCCGAACAAGGAACCGACGTCGGCGAAGTGGCCGGCATCGGGCATCTGGGCGTCAGCGTCACCGCCGATCACGCCGTCGGGCTACTCGGCGCCGACGTGGTCATAGACTTCTCGGCCGCCGGCGCCATCGAGATGCTCGCACGCGCGGTCAAGCGGGCGCGAGTCGCGCTCGTGAGCGGTACGACCGGGATCGACTCGTCGGGCGCAGCCGCGCTGAGCGACGCCGCCGAGGTGGCGCCGGTGCTCTGGGCGCCGAACATGAGCTTCGGCATCGAAGCGATGGCGCGCATGGCGCGCATGGCCATCGCGGCTCTCGGCGACGACTACGACATCGAGATCGTCGAGACTCACCACCGCCAAAAGATCGACGCTCCCAGCGGCACGGCGCTCCGACTCGCCGAAGCCGTGCGCGAGGCGCGCCCCGACCTTGCGCTGCGGCACGGCCGCGAGGGAACTCACGGCGAGCGCAAGAAGAGCGAGCTCATGGTCGTCGCGCTTCGCGGCGGCGACGTCATCGGCGATCACACGATTCATCTCTTGGGCCCGAGCGAGCGCATCGAGATCACTCACCGGGCGACACAACGCGACCTGTTCGCGCGTGGAGCGCTCCGTGCGGCGGCGTGGCTGATCGGCAAAAAGCCGGGCCGCTACTCGCTCTCCGACTTGCTCGGTTGACCGCCGCGATGGACGACCCGGGCGGAGCGCCGCGCCTGACGATCGAGCTCGAAGCGGCCCTGCTCCGCGAGCTTCGGGCCAGCTACCAAGATCTCAACGCAAGCTACTTCAAGCGCGCGCTTCGGGCGGCGTCGATCAGGCTCTCGGACAACGTCGCCCGCCTGGGGCAGTGGGATCCCGTGCACCGCACCATCGAAATGTCACGCCCCCTTCTCGTCTCACAACCCTGGGGATCGGTGCTCGAGGTCCTCAAGCACGAGATGGCACATCAATACGTTCACGAAATTCTCGGACGCACGGACGAGCCGGCGCACGGCCCCGCTTTTCGAGACGTGTGCGAAAGGCTCGGCATCGATGGGAGCGCGTCAGGTATGCCGATGGGCACCGAAGAGGCCCCGACACGCGACGGGCACCGCAAAGTCCTCGAGCGCGTTTCGCAGCTCCTCGCGCTCGCCCAGAGCTCGAACGTGCACGAAGCCCAGACCGCGACGAGCCTCGCCCAGAAATTGATGCTGAAGTACAATCTCGAGTCCGCCGCGCTCGGGTCTCGCAACGGCTACGACTTTCGGCACATCGGGAATCCTTCCGGACGCATCACCGAGAGCGGGCGGCTTCTCTCCATCATCCTCGGCGAGCACTTCTTCGTCGAGGTCATCTGGGTCCCGGTGTACCGGCCGTTCGAGAAGAAGCGTGGCCAGGTGCTCGAAATCTGCGGCACGCCGGCGAACCTCGAAATGGCGGCCTACGTTCACGCGTTTCTCACGAGCGCCGCCGAACATCTCTGGCGCGAGCACAAGCGAGGCGAAAACATCCGAGGAAATCGCGACCGGCGGACCTACCTTGCCGGAGTGATGGAGGGCTTTCGCGAAAAACTCGAAGCTGACAACAAGGCGCACCGCGCCGAGGGGCTGGTTTGGGTCGGCGACGCGGATCTCGAAGCGTATTATCGAAAGAGACACCCGCACATTCGTCACTCGCGCACGACGGGGCACGAGCGGACCGACGCTCACGTCGCCGGTCGCAGCGCCGGACGGCGCCTCGTCCTGCACCGCGGGATGAGCGCCGAATCCCGAGAGACGCGGCAAACCCCCCTCTTGCCCGCAAAACGGAATTGAAGATTAGTGCGGCTGGAGGAAAAGCTCGGAGAGGGTCGAGTTGTCTTCGATATGACGACGCATGGCCTCGCGCGCCAATCGAATACGGCTGCGCACCGTGTTCACGGGGACCTTCGTCATCGCCGATATTTCTTTGGGCGAGTAGTCGAGAACGGCGTGGAGCGCGAACGTGTGCGCCTGGCCTGCGGGAAGCTGGTCGAGGAGCTCGCGCAAAACCGCCAACCTTCGAGAAGCGAAAGCCTGCTCGCCCGAGCTCGCCCCCTCCATCATGAGCGGTCCTTCCAGCTGAACGACCCGGTCACTTCGTCGGCGATTGAAATGAGAGCGGCGCCGCGCGTTGACGGCGCATCGAACGGCAATTCGAATCGAGAAGTGCAAGACCGTGCTGTCGCCCCGAAAGGTCGGTAACGCGTTGGTGATAGCGACGAGTGCCTCTTGAAGGCAGTCGTCGGCGTCGCTCCCGGGCCCGAGGATCTCCCGGACGATCCGGCGTAGATGAGGAGCGAGCTTGCGCAAGAGCTCGCGAAGCGCGCCTGGATCGGCGACGAGCGCGCGGCGGGCGAGGGGGGCGAGGGCGTCGTCGCGCTTGGTTTGTTTAGAACGCGACGCTTGGAAGTCTTCTGGAGGGATCATCTGGCGTCCGGGTGGGTCATCCAACGGAAACTCCCCCGTAGGCCGATCGAATTGGTGATGCGTTGACAGTACCTCCTCTTGGCCCCTGGCGTCTCGTTCTTTTTGAAGATTCATTATCATCAAAATCGTATGCTCAATAGGTCGCGTGTGGTCGGCGCTCAAATCGCAGGCGGGCCGAAGGCCGCGCCGAGTAACACGGCGTCGGTACGGACCCGACGATGCAAGCCCAATCGAACGTTGATCCAGAATCGGGCTTTGGTCGGAAAGTCGCCGCTGGGTCGGATTTCTCTTTCAACTAGAAAATCACACGTTCGCCCGCGCCCTTTGCGATAATTGGGGTAGTCTGGTGGTTCGACCAAGCGGTCGGGCGGAGGGCGACGACGGCGAGCATGGAACGAGCGGTGCGGCGATCCGATCAGGCGCCGGCTCAGGACTTCGAGAGCTCGCTTCCCGATGTCGAGGCATTGGGTCGCTCGGTTTCGCCGTCGTCCCCGCGCCATCGTTCGATGCGAGAGCTGCACGCGCTGCTGATCGCGTGCCGGCCGGACGCCACGCTGCCAGAGCAGGTGGAAGCGCTCGAACAGCTCGCGCGGTGGTTGCAGGCGAACCGCGCCGTGGCGTCGACCCCGGACGCCGCACCTGGTGATGGCCCCCAGGTCATGCGCCTGCGCATGCTGCTCCGCGCCATCGAGACCGCGCCACCGGTTGGCCAGCGGGTTTCGCTCACGCTCGCGAGGGTGCTCGACGAAAGCGTCGGCGGCGGCTTGTTCGGTCGCCTCGGTCTGCCTACCGATCGAGGCTTCTTGGCCGAGACGGTGGATCGCATCTCGAGGCACTACTTGCCGGAGCCGCGTGACGACCGTGACCTCCTTCAGCTCGTCGCCCGCCTATTCCCTTGGAAAGCCAGCTTGCGGGTGCTTTCGTCGGTGCCGCCGGAGCTGGCGCGCGATCTCGTCGTTGCCCTCCGAAGCGCCCACCCAGGGACCGATCCCTGGGCGCCCCTGTTGGACCACGTCATCGACGCGAGCTCGCTCGTGGCGATCCGGATCTCGGCCCTCGGTCTTTCCGATCCGCTCCGCACGCGGAGCCCCAAGACGCCGCTCGCGGAGTCACCGTTCTTCCGGCTCCCCCGGGCTGTCGACGCGCTCATCGAAGCGCGGCGGCAAGGTGGTGACGCCGAGGCGCGATCCAAGGAATGCCACGCTCTCGTCGACGAATGCCGTCGCGCGGCCGCAGCGGTCGTCGACAACCTCGAGCGCTACGGCGTCAGCGTGGACGTCGTCTACCGCATCGAGCTCCTCGGCAAAAGCCTCGACAGACTGGCCTCGCTCATTCGGCAGCTCGAGCCTCGTTCCGACATCGAGCAGACGCTCGCGGCGAAATCCTTTCTCGTCGAGCTCGTCGGGTTGCGACTTCGCGACCGCCAGCTCGGCGATATCGTGCGGAGCAACCTGCACCTTTTGGCGCGCAAGATCATCGAGCGCGCCGGGCATACCGGCGAGCACTACATCACCTCTACGACCGGCGAGTACGCGAAGATGCTCGTCTCGGCGGGAGGAGGCGGCGTATTCACGGCGGGCACCACCGCGCTCAAGTTCACCATCGCCTGGGGGCACTTTGCCCCGTTCGTCGAAGGCATGCTCGCGTCCGCCAACTACGCCACGAGCTTTCTCTTGATGCAACTTTTCGGATTCACGCTCGCCACCAAGCAGCCGTCGATGACCGCAGCGGCGCTCGCCGGCACCCTGCGGGAGAGCGCCGGTCACCCCGATTTGTCCGCGCTCGTCGCGATGATCGCTCGCATCACCCGCTCCCAGCTCGCGGCCGCTATCGGGAACATCGGCCTCGTCATACCATCCGCTTTCGCCTTCGACCTGTTATGGAGGGCCAATCACGGCAAGGCGTTTCTCGACGACACCACGGCAGAGTACGTTCTTCATTCGCTTCATCCGACGCAGAGCGGCACCATTTTCTTCGCCGCGCTGACGGGGGTCCTGCTCTGGAGCTCGAGCATCGCGGCGGGTTGGCTCGAGAACTGGGCGGTGTACCGGCGCCTGCCGGAGGCCATTGCCGATCACCGACTCGGCCGGATCGTGGGGCGGGGCACGATGGGCTGGGTCTCGCGGTTCTTCTTGCGCAACATCTCCGGTTTCGGGGGCAACACCTCGCTCGGGCTCATGCTCGGGATGACGCCGGTCATGGGAAAGTTCTTTGGACTCCCGCTCGACGTTCGCCACGTCACGCTGTCGACGGGTGCTCTCACGCTGAGCGTGGCGGCGCTCGGCCCCGGGACGTTGTCGACAGAGACATTTTGGGCGGCCGCTCTCGGAATTGCCATTATCGGAATCCTGAACTTCGGCATAAGCTTCATCTTGGCCCTCGCCGTGGCGCTCCGCGCGCGGCAAGTCGACCGTTCCGATCGTTTCAGGTTGGTGGCCTCGGTCGTCGCCACGTACATGCGCTCCCCCTTGCAGTTCTTCTTTCCGCCACGGGAGCCCTCGACTCCAAGGGTGCACGGGCCGGTGTCCATTCCCCCACCCCCGCACTAGTACCTCGTGCGCCGAGTTCGCGGAGCGCCGTCACCGAGGGTTACGGATCGCCTGTGGAGAAGTTTTTTCGCCGCAAAGGGCAGGGCAATTCGTCCAGGCGTACAAAGTAGGACGAGCTTCGTAAAGCCGTGATCCGCAAAGGCGCGCGACCGGCCGCGTGCCCAAACGACCGATCGGGACTGTCATGCTCCTTGCCAACCTCGGTGCATGGCTCGCCGCCGGCACACCCGTTCTCACCCGATGCGCACATCTCGCGACTTCGTGCGTCGCGCCGCCGCGATGGCGCCGCTATTGGCGTTCGCCGGCGTCGCTGCGTGTGCCGCGAACGGACAGTCCCCTGGAACCGGGTCGCTCGACGACGCGGACGGTCGCTGTTGGGCGCTCCCCATCGTCAATCGGGTCCGGGTCTTTCCCGCCCCCGGACGCGCGGCGGATCTCCTCTTGAACGGTCGGATCATGGGCTCGACGACGAGCCCGACGACCGGCTTCGTCGATCTCGCGACCATCGCTTCGACCCCCGCCGAAGGGGCGTTCACGGAGGTCAGTTTCAGCAACGCCACGCCTTATCGTTACGTGAAGTACTACGGCCCGCCCGGAAGCTACGGGGCGATCGCCGAGCTCGAGCTCTACGCCGGAACCCAGAGACTCAATGGCGCAGTGTTCGGCGTGGCTGGATCGCGCAACGGAGGCGGCAGCACGTATGACAAAGCGGTCGACGGTGACACGCTCTCATACTTCGAGGGGCCTCTTCCCGACGGAGACTATGTCGGGCTCGATCTCGGTGCCGGGCACGAGACGGCGGCGCCCGTGTTCGATCCACCGCCCGGACAGTATGACACGCCCCCCACCGTGGCGATCTCGACGACGACAGACGGCCCATCGATACGCTACACGACGGACGGGAACGACCCGATCGCGGCTGGTCAACCATACGGAGGGGCGGTCACTGTGGGGACCGGAGCGACCACGATCAAAGCCGTCGCGAGCGCCAGCTGCATGCTCGACAGTCAGGTGGCCCAGGCCTCGTACCGCGTGGGAGCCGTCAACAGCGCGACCAACCAGGCGTCGATTCATATCGGCAACAGCCTGACGGATACCCTCGTGGGGCGACTCGACGTCATTGCACACAGCTCCGGAATCACGCTCGACTTCCACCGATACACGATCCCGGGCGCCGGCACGCAATGGCTCTGGAACAACCCAACCGGGGGTTTCGGTGAAACGGACATCAAGGCTTCACTGCAAACGCTCCACTTCGACCAGATCTCGCTTCAGCCGTTCCCCAACGAGCCCTGCACCCCTACGGGCGACCAGAGCGACACCGACTATGTGAACCGCTTCTACGGTCTTGCCCAGCAAGTGAATCCGAGCGTGCTGCTCTGGATTTATCAGCAATGGCCAGAGCCCCATATTTGGAACGACTGCTTCTCCATCGGGTCCGCGTGGGCGACGCCGCCGTGGATGCCCCCGGTGCCGAACCCGGCCACCTGGGAAGACGCCGTCAGCAATCAGCTCGCCTATCAAGAAGCCGTCCGCAAGGGGGTCATGGACGCGAACCCGGGCAAGCCGGTCTACATCGTCCCCGGCGGGCTCGCGCTTCTCAACTTGAAAAAGGAAATCGAAGCAGGGCACGTCACCGGGTGGAGCGACTTCGTGACGTCGATCTTCGATCAAGGGGGAACCGACGTCCATTTGACGGCGGCCGGACGGTGGTTCATCACCCTCGTGTTCTACGCGTGCATGTTCCAAAAGAGCTCGACCGGTGTCGGCTACGAAGACACGGGGCTCAACGCCGCACAAGCCGCGAAGCTCGCAGAGGTCGCGTGGGACACGGTGAATGCTTATCCGCTGAGCGGCGTGAGTCGCTGAATCAGCTCCCCTCGCGACACGGACGATCTCGCTTAAAGCTGCCAGGCGGGACGGGCGCGCCGAGGATCGTCGGGCGAGCCGAGGCGGAAGTCGCGTGCGATCTCGTCGGTGAGCGGTTCCATCGCCTCCCGCACGAAACAGGCCATCTTTTGCGTTCGATTCGCCGCAAACGAGCGACCCCCCGGAGCGCCGAGCTGATGGCTCCACACGTCGGTCATGAGAACGACGCGGCCGGCGCGGTCGACGAAATCGTCCGGCGAGAGGATAACCTCGCGGTGCAGCCCGTCATCGGCCACTGCCGACACCGGTGTCCATCGACCGTCGTCTTGCTGCCGGTAGACGACACGCGCCCCCTCGATATCGCCCGGGCCATGAATGACCCATTGTGCTCCCGGAAAAACGAAAAAGAAGTGACTGTAGAACGCGTCGATGAACAGGGCAGGCAGAACGGCGTAGGAAAGCGCGTTTTTGCCCCACGGGCGCTCGGTCGTCCAGTAGACGAAGTAGCCGACCGTCAGCGTTCGCCCCGTTCGCTGGTAATGGTAAAGGATGCTTTGACCGAGCTCGCCTGCGTACCACGACCGAGCGGCGACGCACACCGTCAGATCGCGCACGACTTCGTCGTCCCCACGAGCCTCGATCACGGGTTCGGGCGCGCGGCTCGTTCGTGGCCCGGGCCAGGAGGGGGACCCGCCGATGCTCAAGCAAGACAAGACCAGCGACAGCGCAAAGAGCGCCGTTAAGCAACGGATGACCTTCATCCCCTGTCCAGAATACCAAATGCCATGGGTCATTCGCACCAGCGAAGATGAGCTTCACGCGAAGACCCGCTTCACACGAAGACCCACAGTGGCAGAGCTTGTCTGTCGTGTTACTCGGCGCAGGCCTTCGGCCCCGCCTGCGATTTTTGTTACTCGGTGCGCGACCCCAGGCCCCGCCTGCGGGCTTCGGCCCCGCCTGCGGTTATGCCGATAGCGCGTTGCGGATAGCGTCGCGCGTGGATGCGGCCGCCTCCTCGCTCTCGTATTTCTGGCGCGGCCAGAAGAAACCGCGCAACCCGTCTTTCATGCGACGGGGCACGACGTGTACGTGAAAGTGAGGAACGCTCTGGCTCACGCGGTTGTTGGCGGCGATGAAGGTGCCGTCTGCGCCAAGCCCCTTTTCCACGGCGCGCGCGACGCGCTGCACCCGGGCGAACAGCGACCCGAGCTCCGAAGCGGGCACGTCGCTCAGCGTTTCATGGTGCGACTTCGGCACGACCAGGCAGTGGCCCGGGAAGAGCGGTCGATGATCGAGAAACGCGAGCGCGTCGTGTCCTTCGTCGACCAAGTGCGCCGAAACTTCCCCCGCCACGATCCGACAGAAGAGGCAGCCCGGCGCGCGGGTCGTCACTTCGACCCCATCGCTTTGAGCTGACGATCGGCCTCCGTGCGAGCTGGGTGATCCGATGGTGCGTCGACCAGAAAGCGCTGAAACAGGGGTTTTGCCTCGGCCGGCTTCTTGAGAAAGTCCGAGAAGAGAATGGCGAGGTTATACTCGGCCTCCACGTTGTGCGGGTCGCGAGCGAGCAAGTTCTCGAGGATCTTCTGCGCCTCGTGAAACTTGGCCGAGCGATCCTTGTCGGCCTGACCGCGCAGAGCCGCGGCGAGCCCTATCTGCGCGTCGGCGTCGTCCCTCGAATCCTTGAGCACGGCGCGAAACTGCTCTTCTGCTTTGGAATAAACCCCGGCCCGCAGAAGCACCGTTCCCATGTTGAGGCGCGCGGTCGTGTCCTTCGGGTCGAGCTGGGACGCTTTCACGAAAGCCCCGAACGCTGCGGCATCGTCCCCCTTCGCCAGCGCCACGAGACCGGCGGTCCTGTGTGCGACCGCGCTGTCCTTGTTGCTGGCGAGCGCTTCCTTGACCAAAAGCTCCGCCGAATCACGCTCCCCCTTCGCGAGCTCGGCGAGAGCGAGATCGGATAGCGCCGTTGCATCGCCCGCCTTGCGACGAAGCGATTCGCGCGCCTGGGCGATGGCGGCCTCGAGCTGCCCCGAATCGCGCAGCGCCACGACGTAGAGCGCTCGCGCCTCCTTCGCGTCCGGGTGTTGCTCGACGAAGAGCTGCAAGCCATCGGCTGCTTTCTTGTTCTCGCCCCGACGGCGGCGGATCTGTCCGAGCGCCGTCGCGATCTCCTCGGAATCGGGCGCGAGCTTGGC
>Ga0075425_100004636_pt1 | contig 14201 bp, 14 predicted proteins | sample SoiMethybrSBSTD4_FD_75300 | JGI IMG/M metagenome (GOLD analysis project Ga0075425, IMG submission 75300) | Bulk soil microbial communities from a Populus tree surrounding site in Tennessee, USA - Soil MetaG P. TD hybrid SBSTD4 | ecosystem: Environmental > Terrestrial > Soil > Tree plantation...
CGCCGCTTGCCGCGCTGGCGGTGCCGTTCACCGTCATCTCGGCGTGCAGCGGTTCGTCGCAGGGGCCGGCGTCCGGCCCCGCGTCGCCCCCGGTCGGCCCGCCGTCCCCGCCGCCCGCCACGTTGGCGCTGGGGTCGAAGCTGCAGCCGACCAGGAGCCCGGCGGCGAAGACGACAGAGACTCCGCGCACCGGGCTCCTCCGCCCCATCACTCGACGACGTTGATGCAGCAGCCCGCCGAGCAGTACTGGTCGGTACCGCAGTCGGCGCTGACGTCGCACGGGGTCTCACCGCCGGGGCAGTCGTTCATCATGTTGCACGAGTCCGGCAGGTCGTCCTCGGTCTGACCCGGGCACAGGATGCAGTCGTCGGGGTTGTCGTTGCAGGTGTCAGTGCCGCAGTCCTCCGACTTGGTGCACTCGGCGCAGATCTCCGGATCGTGGATGTTCTCCTGGGTGCAGTCGGGCGAGACCGCCGGGTTGATGAAGATATCCTCGCAGCCGGCGTCGTCGCACACGGTGCAGCAGCCGAAGCAGTCGCAGCCGGGCGGGGTCAGCGCGCCGCAGTAGTCGATGCACATCTGGGTCTGCTCGGGGCAGTCGGTGTCCGGGTCGAAGTTCTTATCCACCGGGCAGTCGTCGCCGCCGGTCGAGCCGAGCGCGCAGCAGGTGTGCCAGCGGCAGTCGTCGTCACCGGCGCCGCTGTTGCCGTCGAAGAAGCAGTCCTGCCACTTGTCGTCCTTGTTGTCGCCCGGGATGCCGGTGGCGAAGCTCGACTCGTCGTTGTCGATCGAGCCGGTGCACTCGGGGTCGTCGCCGTCGGTCAGGTTGTCGCCGTCGTCGTCCTCGCAGTTGTTACACTGGTAGTTGTCGGCAGAGCACTCGCCACCGCCGCCGGTCGGACCGGCGTCCGCCGCCGGTCCCGTGCTCGCGTCCGGGAACCGGTCGCCGTCGGTCGCGTCGCCGGCGCTGCCTCCGTCATCGCCGCAGGCCGCGACCATGAGCACGGATAGACCGAGAGTGAGGGAACGCAGGGTGGAGAATCTCATGCAAGTGTCCTTTGTCTGTCGTGGCGGTTCAGTTCGGGGCGGATTCGTTCAGCATCTCGCGGGCGTCAGCGGCGTTGGGTCCGTCAGGGTATCGGGCCAGGTACTGCTGGAGCAATTTCCGGGCGGCCGCGTGCTCGCGGGCGCGGTCCTCGAGGACGGCCTGGGCGTAGAGCGCGTTCGGCGCCCACTTGCCACCGGCGGCCACCAGCTCGCGGTAGATGGCGCGCGCGCGGTCGGGATGGCTTCTCTCCAGCGTCAGCGCCTTCTGGTAGCGATCCTTGTCGGTGAGAGGCGGAGCGGCCAGCGGAGCGGCGGGGCTCGGCCGGTCGGTGTGCGGCTTGCGCGACGGGCGCGGCGGCTCGGGAACCGGCTGGTCGGCCGGCGGCGCCGCCTCGTCGATTGCAGGCTCCGGGGCGGGCGCTTCCGGCCACACGCTGCCGGCCGGAAGGCGCTGCCGCTTGCCGCCGTGGACCAGCGACACGACGCCCTCGTAGACCAGCACGCGGGCCGAGTCTCCCTGGCGCGACACGGCGAAGGCGGTGCCGATGACCTCGATGCGGACGTCGCCGGCCTGCACCACGACCGGCGGCCGGTCGCCGACCGGCGCGACCCGGAACGTGGCCTCGCCGCGCTCGAGGACGAAGAGGACCCCGCGATCGCGATCCTCATCGACCAGGACGGCCGATTGCGGCGCGATCTCGAGCGAGACGTCGCCGACCGAGACCGCGGAGGGCGCGTCGGCAGTGGCGATGCGGGACGGCGAGCGCGCCCCGCTGGCCGCCTCCGGCGGCGCGTCCTGGCCGCTGCGGCGGACCGTCAGGGACACGATGACCGCGGCGACCGCCGCCGCCGCCACCACGCCGCCGGCGTAGATCCATGTCCGCCGGAGGCCGCTGGCGCGCACCGCCGCCGGGATCCGCGGCACCGGGGCAGCGGCCAGCTGCGCGAACAGCTTGCGCTCGATGCGCTGCCAGCTCACGTCCGGCAGCTCCTCGACCGGTAGCGAGCCCGGCTGGATGCCGATCAGATCGGGCTGGTCGCTCACGACGACCTCCCGAGGAAACCGGCGAGCAGCGGATCCTTCCTGGCGCGCCGCTCGAGCTCGCGCCGTGCCCGCCAGACCCGGCTCTTGGTGGCGACCAGCGAGGCCTCCATGACGTCGGCGACGTCGCGCAGCGGCAGGCCCTCGATGACGTGGAGCGCGAACGCGATCCGCTGGACCGCGTCCACCCGGTCGAGCGCGCAGTACAGTCGCTCCGCCGCCTCGCGCACCACCGCCACCTGCTCGGCGCTCGGCTCGCGCGCCGCCACCTCCGGTACGCTGTCCAGGCTCTGCGCCGGCGGCTTGCGCCTCCCGATGTGCGCCATCGCCACCCGCGAGCTGATGCGCGCGATCCAGGTCGACAGCTTCGCCTCGCCGCGGAAGCGATCGAGCGAGCGGAAGACCTCGATGAAGACCTCCTGGACGAGGTCCTCCATCTCGCGGTTGGAGCCGAGGATGCGGTAGAGCGTCCGGTGGACCCGCATCCGCTGCTCGCGGAACAGCTGCCGCTGCGCGGCGGAGTCACCCCCGGCGCAGCGGCGCGCGAGCGCCAGATCGTCCTCGGCGGGGGCCGGTGTGACCGGCGAGACCATGCTCATCGATAGTGGCCCCGCCGCCGGGAAAGGTCGCGAGAAGTTGCGGCCATCACTCCAGGTAGAAGACGCCCCTCAGGTCTTCGGTTGTGGAGATCTTGCACTCCGGGGAGTCGCCCACATGTCGAACCGAGGTGACGCGCCACTGGTAATACATGCCCGGTTCGAGCGCATCACCTGCGTAATCCACCGACACCGTCTCGCCGGAGAGGTCGAAGAACCGCTCCTGCCAGACCACGTTGGAGAACGAATCGACCACCGTCACGTCGTACGCCTCCTCCGACGAGTCGTCGACCCATTCGAAGGTCGGGCTGCCGCTCACCGCCTCCGGCCCGTTGGCGCCCGGTCCGGACATGTCGAGCGAGCCGGTGATCTTGAACGAGTCGTCCATGGAGACGGTGGCCGCGCCGCCGATGTCTGCCGCGACCAGGTCGGTGCCGGAGATGCAGGGATCCGGATCGCGGACGAAGAAGTCGTTCTCGAAGGCGGCGAGGATGTAGTACTGGCCCTGTGGCACGCCCTCGATCGTGAAGCTGCCGTCGACGTTCGGCTCGATGCCCGGATCCGGCGCGCGCAGGCCCGGCGGGGTCTGGCCGCGCTGCAGCACGTCGTCGAAGGTCGATGCCACCACGAGGATGATGGAGGTCTTGTCGCCGTCGCCCGGGTTTGCGAACTGCACCTGCCCGGTCAGGGTCGACGCCGCGGTGTCGTTGATCGACAGGTCGATCTCCGCGTCGTCGTCGGCGGCCAGGGTCACCTCGGCCGGGTCGTAGTTGACGTAGCGGGCGTAGCCCTGGACCACGTAGTCATCGGCCGACAGGTTGAAGATGGTGTAGTCGCCGTCGCGGTCGGCCACGGCGCTGTAGCCGACGCCGTCCGAGGCCTCGGCCACCACCAGCGTGCCGATACGGTCCGCCGGTACGTCGACGGTGCCGTGGATGCTGGCGGTGCCGGCGTCCTCCGGCAGCCCGAGCAGGCCGATGTCGGTCAGGCTGGTCTGCACCACCCACGGCCCGGTCCCGCTGTCCTGCACCGCGGTCGTGGTGTCGACCGGCAGCGCCTGGCGGACGCCGCCCGGGAAGGTCTGGTAGCCCGCAGCGTCGGCCCGGAGCGTGACGTCGTAGCCCATCGGCGTGCCGTCCGCCGTGCGGGTGGTCGGGATCGCCAGCTCGTACTCGCCGTCCTCGTCGGAGATCGACACCGAGCTCACCGGCGACGAGTTGGCGTCGAGCCCGACGATGCGCGCGCCGGCGATCGCGGAGTCGTCGCCGAGATCGAAGACGTTGCCCTTCACCAGGACCGGCTCGAAGCAGGCCGGCTCTTCCTGGCCATCGACCACCTCGCACACGGTGTCATCGTCGCAGCCATCCTGCGTGATCGGGTCGCAGGTGTCGTCGTCGCCGCCACATCCGTAGTTCACCGCTGCCGTGAGCAGCACGGCAATTCGAAGCAAGCGTTCGAGCATGTCTCCCTCCTCAGGGTGTCAGTCGACCGCGACGCAGCAGCTGTTCGCGCAGTACTCGGTGGTCGCGCAATCGCCGTTGGTGTCACACGGCGTCTCGCCCGCGGGACACGCGTTCATCTGGTCGCAGTCGGAAGGGAGATCTTCCTCCGTCTGGCCGGGACAGAGAATGCATTTCTGCAGGTCGCACTCGCCCCCTGTGCACGCCTCGGACTTCGTGCAAGGAACGCACACCGACGGATCGTCGAGCGCGTCGAAATCACATCCATCCGACACTGCCGGGTTGGTGAGCACGTCGTAGCACTGGTCGGTGTCCGGATCGCAGATCGTGCAGCAGCCGAAGCAGTCGCAGCCGGGCGGCGTGAGCCCGACGCACGCGTCGATGCAGTCCTGATCGAAGGTGCAGTCGCTCGGCGGCCAGCCGCCGTAGTCGCCGGACTCGCAGGTCCCCTGGGTGAGCAGGCAGCAGGTGTCGATCTGGCAGGTGCCGCCGCTGTTGCCGTCGAAGAAGCAGTCCTGCTTGAAGCGATCCTTGTTGTCGCCGGGGATGCCGGTCGCGAAGCTGCTCTCGTCGTCGTCGAGCGGGCCGGAGCAGTGCGGGTCGTGTCCGTCGACGAACTGGTCGCCGTCGTCGTCCTCGCAGTTGGTGCACTGGGTGTCGCCCGGCACGCAGGGCGCGCCGTCCGGCGGTGCCGGCGCGGCGTCAAAGGCGCCGGGCGGACCGGCGTCCCGGTCGAGGTGCACCTTCTCGGTGCAGCTCGCGAGCGCGGCGACGGCGGCCAGGTGGAGCAGGACGCGCATCGCCGCGCCTCGGTGGTGCCGCTACTCGACGACGTTCACGCAGCAGCCGGCCGAGCAGTACTCGTCGGCCGCGCAGTCGGCGCTGACGTCACACGGCGTCTCGCCGGTCGGGCACTCGTTCATCATGTTGCAGGAGTCCGGGAGGTCGTCCTCGGTCTGGCCCGGGCACAGGACGCAGTCGGTCGGGTCGTCGTTGCACGCGCCGCCGTTGCAGTCGGTCGACTGCTCGCAGCGCGGGCACTTGGTGGCGTTGTGGATGGTCTCCTGCGTGCAGTTCGGCGCCACCGCCGGGTTGATGAAGATGTCCTCGCAGCCGGCGTCGTCGCACACGGTGCAGCAGCCGAAGCAGTCGCAGCCGGGCGGCGTGAGCGCGCCGCACTTCCTGATGCACTCACGGGTCTGCGGCGGGCAGTCGGTGTCCGGGTCGAAGTTGTGGTCGACCGGGCAGTCGCTGCCGCCGGTCGCGCCGAGCGCGCAGCAGGTGTGCCAGCGGCAACCGTCGTCGCCGGCGCCGCTGTTGCCGTCGAAGAAGCAGTCCTGCCACTTGTCGTCCTTGTTGTCGCCCGGGATGCCGGTCGCGAAGCTGCCCTCGTCGTCGTCGATCGAGCCGGTGCACTCCGGGTCGGCGCCGTCGATCAGGTTGTCGCCGTCGTCGTCGTCGCAGTTGTTGCACTCGTAGTTGCCGGCGGTGCACTGGCCGCCGCCCCCGGTCGGGCCGGCGTCGGCTGGCGGCTGGGTGCTGGCGTCCGGGAACCGGTCGCCGGGACCGGCGTCGGTCGCCGAGCTGTCGCTGTCGCCGGTGCCGCCGCCTCCGTCATCGCCGCAGCCGGGCGCGAAGAGGAGAGCGAAGACAGCGGAAAGGAGGAAGCGAGAGCGCGTACGCATCGAGGTTCTCCCTGCGAGGGATGTCTGCCGGCGGGCTCGAGACGAGCGCCGCAACGCACCTAGTGGCCCCCCCGGGCGAAAAGGTGGCAACGAAGATGGTATCGCGGATCGCGAACGCTCTCTCAGTACACGGGCACCGAAACCACCGCGGCGAATTCGCTCTCGATGGTGGGCAGAGTGAACACCGGATCGCCGCCCACAAGGTAGGCCTGCCTGCGCAGCGCGTACGACAGCTCTCCGCCCACCGACACGCGGACCAGCTGTCCTACCTGGATCTCGATCGCGAGCGCGGCGTCGAGCGACGGGTTCACACGCGCGGCGCGACCGCGCGTGCCCTGGCTCCGGATGGATCCGTTGATCGATGTGAAGTGGAGCGACGCGCCGGCCGACGGCACCAGCGCGTAGTGACCGCGGGCCAGGATCCTGGCCGCGACCGCCAGGCTGGTCTCGACGTCGGTGTAGCGGCCGACGAACGACTCCTCGTTGAGTCCGGTGCCGGCGCCGCTCCTGATGCGCGCGATCGCGGAGCCGCGGCCGCCGAACCAGGACGGCACCCAGCGGGCGCCGGCGCCGAGCCGGAGCTCGACGTCGCCCGCCTCGGTCGGACGCACGCGCGCGCCGACCAGGGTCTCGAGCCGGAGCGGCGACTCGCGCGCCGGTGGCTGCGATGGCCGGGCCACCGCCTCCGCCCGCAGCTCTCGGCGCGCCTCCTCCACCCCGTACCGCTCCATGACAGGCACCACCTGGCTGTGCCGGAGCAGGGTCTTGATCGTGAGCGCGACCGCGGCCGCCGCGAGGTCGTCGAAGGGCGGCCCTTGCGCCAGGCGCCGCGCCGTCACGTGACCGCTCTCCACGTCGAGAACCCAGACCGCGTGGCCGGTGCCGTCGCTGGCCAGCCAGACCACCGCGCCGGCGCCTGTCGCCTGCCCGATGGCGCGCGCCTTGTCGCCGGCGGCCGGCATGGTGGGGCCGGGATCGCCCGCCGCCGAGGTGACCTGGATCGGCCAGGCGGCGAGCGCCGCCTCGACCGCGGACTCCAGCCCGGCCGGCGCGGAGACCATCACCACGCGTCGGGTCGGCTCGTCAGCTGCAGCGCCGCCGGCGGTCGCCATCGCCGCGGCGAGCGCGAGGACCCCGAGGCGCACGGCTCACGGTATCACGCCGCCTGGCAGCCCCCGGAGTTTGCCGCGCCTTGCGCCGGACGCCGCTCGCTTATAGAAACGCTCCATGACGACCGACGGCGCGACGGTGGTGGTTCCGCTCCTGCCCGGCTTCGAGGAGATCGAGGCGGTGGCGATCATCGATGTCCTCAGGCGGGCCGAGGTCCGCGTGCTGGTCGCCTCGAGCGCGCGCGGCCCGGTGCGCGGCTCGCACGACATCGAGCTCACCGCCGACACCGCGCTCGCCGAGGTCTCCGCCGACGCGGTCGACATGATCGCGCTGCCCGGCGGCATGCCGGGGGCGGCAAACCTGGCCCGCGACCCGGAGGTCCAGCGGCTGGTGCGCGAGCTGGCCGCCGCCGGCAAGTACACCTGTGCGGTCTGCGCGGCGCCGATCGCGCTCGCCGCCGCCGGCGTCCACCGCGGGAAGCGGATCACCTGCTACCCGGGCTTCGAGGACCAGCTGGCCGGCGGCACGGTGGTCGAGGACCGGGTCGTGGTCGACGGCACGCTGGTGACCAGTCGCGGGCCGGGTACCGCCGTCGAGTTCGCGCTCGCGCTGGTCGGGATCCTGCGCGGACAGACGGCCAGCGCGGAGCTGGCGAAGCGAATGCTGGTCGTGTAGGCCGTCATCACACTGCGAACCGCCCGTGGCAGGTGCGCAGAGTTCGTTGCGTTGCGCACCTCGGGGGCCGACCCCATACTCTTCGCGTGCCACAACCCCAGCCGCGGCCGCGCCGCCTCGCCGAGCCGCCGCACCTGGTCGAGCGCGAGGTCGTCATTCCGGGACTCGATCCCCGGCACGACGGCCTCCGGGTGGCGCAGCTCACCGACGTCCACTGCGGGCGGATGACGCCGCGCGGGCACATCCGCGCCGCGGTCGCCCTGGCCAACCGGGCCGGCCCCGACCTCATCGTCATGACCGGGGATTACGTCAACTGGCGCAAGGACGAGGTTCCCCTGGTCACCGAGCAGCTCGGCGGCCTGGAGGCGGATCAGGTCCTGTGCACGCTCGGCAACCACGACTACTTCGCCGACGGCGACGCCGTCGCCGCCGCGCTCGCGGACGCGGGCTACACCGTCCTTCGCAACCAGCACGCGACGGTCGAGCTCGCGGGCGCTCCGCTCCACGTGGTCGGCATCGACGATCCGGTCACGCGCAAGCACGATATCCCGGCAGCTTTTTCGCGCGTGCCGCCCGGCGGGACCCGGCTCGTCCTCTGCCACTGCCCGGAGCGGGTGCACGAGCTCGAGCGCCACGGCGCGCACCTGGTCCTCTCCGGCCACACGCACGGCGGGCAGATCAACGTCCGCGGCATCACGGATCGAATCTTCAAGCGCGCCGGTCGCCGCTACTACTACAGCGGCCTGTACGAGGTGGGGCGCACGTGGTTGTACGTGAGCGCCGGGATCGGTTTCTCCGGCGTGCGCGTGCGCGCCGGCCGCGGCACGCGCGCCGAGGTCGCCGTCTTGACCCTGCGCTCTTCCCGCGCGTAGCCCGCGCGCGATACTCTGGTTCTCCGGTGCCTTCGACCACCATCGAAGAGGCGCTCGCCGCTGGGACCCTGTACATCGCCTACCAGCCGCTGGTCGACCTCCGCCGCAGGTCGACCTTCGGCTTCGAGGCGCTGGTCAGGAGCGAGACGCCCGACTTTCCCAACGCGCTGGCGATCATCGAGCGCGCGGTGGAGGAGCGCTACATGGGGCAGCTCGGCCGCGCGCTGCGCCGCATGGCGGTCGAACGCTGCTCGAAGTACGCCCTGTTCCTCAACCTGCACCCGGACGAGTTCGACGAGGGCTGGCTGGTGCGCCCGGACGACGCGACCGCGTGGCACGACGGTCAGATCTTCCTCGAGATCACCGAATCGGTCCCGCTCACCCACTACCGCTACTGCCACTCGGTCTTGCGCGAGATGCGCGCCAAGGGCCTCAAGGTCGCGGTCGACGATCTCGGCGCCGGCTACTCGAACCTGAAATACATCGCCGATCTCGCGCCCGACATCGTGAAGCTCGACCGCTCGCTCATCGCGGGTCTCGCCACCGGCGGACGCCTGCACACGCTCGTCAAGGCGATCGTCGATCTCTGCATCCAGCTCGGCGCCAAGGTGGTGGCGGAGGGGATCGAGACCAAGGAAGAGATGACCGCGGTCCTCGAGACCGGCGCGCACCTGGGACAGGGCTACTTCCTGGGGCGTCCGCACCGGGACCCGATCCCCGTCCAGTGGGCGAACCTCGAGCTCTAGTCGCTGGAAAACAGCAGGTTCGCGGTGGCGGCCCGGCCTGGCGGCCACTCGAGTAGCCAGCCGCAAGCGGTCGAAAGTCTGCCGGGGAGCCCTGGCTCGCTTCTTGTACGATGAAGGAGCGTGGCGGAGGATCTCAGCCGATCCCTGGTCGAGACCGGCGGAGCGCTGGAGCGCGACGAGCACGTCTCCGCGGTGCTGCGCCTGCGCCGCGCCTGCGCGGTCGGCGTGGTCGCCTGGCCGGCCTTCGCCTTCGTCGACTGGTTCATCGTCTCCTTCGTCCACCCGGGGCGGCTCTGGTTCTACCTCTTGCTGCGCGCGATCGGCCTCCTGCCGCTCTTGCTCGCGGTCGTCATCGTCTATGCCCGCCGCATGCCGAGCCCGGCGGCGCTGCGCTGGGTGGAGGCGGGCGGCACGACCATCCTGTCGATGCTCATCTCCCTGTCCTCGATCGAGTACGGCGGCATCACCAGCCCGCTCGTGCTCGGCGTGGTCATCATCCTGCTCGGTCGCGCGGCGATCATCGCCGACCGCTGGCAGCGCGCGGTGGTGCCGATCGGCTGCATCGCCTTCGCCCACCCGATCACGCTCTGTTTCCTGACCCCGTTCGTGCCGGAGATCGCGGTCCAGTTCCGCGACGGCACCGCGCTCGCCGCCTTCATCCTGAACGAGATGTTCCTGTTCTCGGCCGCGGCGCTCACGCTGGTCGGCGGCCACATGATCTGGACCCTGCGCCGGCAGGTGTTCGAGACCCGCTCGCTCGGTCGCTACCGCCTCAAGCACCGCATCGGCGCCGGCGGCATGGGCGAGGTCTGGGCCGCGCACCACAACGCGCTCCGCCGCGACGTCGCGGTCAAGATCCTGCGCCCGGAGACCCGCGGCGATCCGGCCGCCATCGCCCGCTTCGAGCGCGAGGTGCGCGCGACGGCCGCGCTCGTCCACCCGAACACGGTGCGCGTGTTCGACTACGGGGTGACCGAGGACGGCCTGTGGTACTACGCGATGGAGCTGCTCGACGGCCGCGACCTGTTCTCGATCGTGAGCCGCGACGGGCCGGTCGAACCGCTGCGCGCCGCGCGGCTCATGTGGCAGGCGGCCAAGGCGGTCGGCGAGGCGCACGCGCGCGGCATCGTGCACCGCGACCTCAAGCCGGAGAACCTGTTCGTCACCGCCATCGGCGGCGAGGGAGAGTTCATCAAGGTGCTCGACTTCGGGCTCGCCAAGCTGGCGCGCGCCGAGCGGCATGCGGCCCACAGCCACGGGCCCGCGCTCACCGGCGAGGGCTGGGCGGTCGGCACCCCGAAGTGGGCGTCGCCGGAGGTGGTGAGCGGCAACGAGGCGGATCCGCGCTCCGACGTCTACGGGCTGGGCACCGTCCTCTACTTCCTCCTCACGGGCGCGCCGCCGTTCGACTACCCGGACCTCGGCAAGATCCTCCTGGCTCAGGTGCGCGAGGAGCCGACGCCGCCGTCGCGCCGGCTCGGCCGAGCCATCCCGGCTGCCGTCGAGGCAGTCACCCTGCGCTGCATGGCGAAGGACCCGGCCCAGCGCTACGCCCACGCCGGCGATCTCGCGGCCGCGCTCGAGGAGGCGCTCGGTGGTCCACCGGCCGGCGCGGTGCGCGCGGTCGGCTCGCATGCATGGCCGGGAAATCCGGCGGCGCGCGAGGAGGAGTCCGTGTCCGACGTCACGAACGTGCGCGCGCGGCGCGTGTCTCCGTCCCCTGCGCCCGGCGCGCGGCCGGGTGATCCTTTCCGCCGACCTTCCTGATCTCGTCGGCTATCCTGCGCGGCCATGCAGTGGAAGGTTCTCCTGGCGGCGCTGGCGATCGCCGGCTGCGGCGGCGACGACGACGGCAGCGGCGACACCGCCGACGGCGATGCGGGACCGCCCGAGCTGGTCGACGTCGAGGTGATGACGACCCGTTCGCTCGACGTCCTGTTCGTGGTCGACGACTCGGCGACCATGCGCCAGGAGCAGCAGGCGCTGGCCGCCGGATTCCCCGCCTTCGTCGATGCGCTGACCGGCGGAGACGAGGTCGTCGATCTCCACATCGGCTTCGTGTCGTCGAACCTCGGCACCGAGGGCGGCGGCGGCGGCGAGTCGTGCGCGGGCCTGGGCGATGACGGCCACCTCCTGGTGGGCGAGGGCTGTCCCGCGCTCACCGATGGGGCCCACTTCGTCTCGCACCGGGTCGACGTCGGCGGTGCCGCGGTCGTCAACTACACCGGCGAGCTGTCCGATCAGCTCATGTGCATGGCACAGCTCGGCACCAGCGGTTGCGGCTTCGAGCAGCACCTCGGGTCGATGCAGCGCGCCCTCATGAACACCGACCAGAACGCCGGCTTCGTGCGCGACGACGCCAACCTCGCGGTCATCGTGCTGGCCGACGAGGACGACTGCTCGGCGTCCGACCTCGGGCTCTTCGCCCTGCAGCCGGGCGGCGACACCCGTGACTCCGAGCTCGGCGAGCTGTCCTCCTTCCGCTGCTTCGAGTTCGGCGTCGCGTGCGCCGAGGACGCGGACGGCGAGCGCGCGATCGGATCGCGGACCGATTGCGTGCCGGACGACGACTCCGCCTACATCGAACCGGTCGCCACCTACGCCGACTTCCTGACCTCGCTCAAGGGCGGCGCGCACCGGGTGGCCTACGCCGCGATCGTCGGCGACATCGCCCCGGTCGCGGTCGGCCTCGAGCCGGGTCAGGACCGGCTGTGGGTCGAGCCGCAGTGCAAGGTGTGCCCGGACGGTTCCGACACCTGCTCGACCGGCAGCGAGCTGGTGGCCGCGTTCCCCGCCATCCGCTTCAACGCGCTCGCCGATCGGCTGGCCGGCCGCTCGGAGGTCGAGAACATCTGCTCGTACGGTCCTGACGCCCAGGCGCTCGATTACACCGAGTCGCTGGCGCGCGTGGGCGAGCGGTTGCGGGCGGACGGCGGCACCCACTGCCTGGCGAGCGCGCCGGCCGACCGCGACCCGGACAGCGAGGGCCTGCAGCCGCTCTGCGAGCTGACCGACGGTGGCGACGCTATCCCGGCCTGCACCGAGCTGTCGGCGCCGTGCTGGTACCTGGCCTACGCGCCCGAGTGCGAGGGCTCGCAGGAGGCGCTGGTCATCGACCGCGGTGACAGCGCGCCGGCCGGCGATCTGGCGCTGCGCTGCGCTCTATAGATGTGACAGCAGATAATGGCCGGCGCGGCCAAGCGAGAAGAGGCCGTAGCCGATGAGGCCGGCGCCCACCGCGCGCGTGATCCAGACGACCTTGCGGCCGAGCACCTTCTTGCCGTGATTCGCCAGGTGCGCGACGCCGGTGAACCAGATGCCGGAGCCGACCCCGATGCCGATGGCAGCGCTGACTCCCTCGTGCATGCTGGTGCCGGCGAGCGCCGAGCCGGCGATCACCACCCAGGCCACCAGGGTGGCCGGGTTGAGCAGGATGAGCGCGAGTCCGAGCAGGAACCCGCTCCAGAACCAGCTGCGCCGGTTCTCGTTGACCGGACCTGCCGAGGCACCGCCGGGATCGACCGGCTGCGCGCGCACGGTGAGGATCCCGTAGATGATCAGCACCACGCCGCTGACCGCGTAGAGGATGGGCGGGATGCTCTTGTGGGCGAGCAGGATCGGCGACAGGCCGAGCACGCCGATGAGGGCGTAGCCCATGTCGGCGGTCGCGCCGCCGATGCCGACCGCCACCGCGCGCCCGACGTGATGGCGGTACGCCGCATCGATGATCGCGACGTTGACCGGCCCGATCGGGATGGAGGTCAGCACGCCGACGGCGAGACCGATGAGGAAATAGCTGAGCAACCGAGGGGCAGGGGTGGGGTCGAGGCCTGTGTCTGCGAATGCAGGTATAACAACAATGTGGACGCCAGCGTAACCTGGATCGGACACGCGAGCGCCCTGGTGGACCTGGGCGGCGAGCGAGTCCTCGTCGATCCGCTCGGGCGGCGCCGCTGCCGGAACGCGGAGGGAGTCCAGGCCATCCTCATCACCCACGCCCACGTGGACCACCTCAACCGCTGGACCCTGGCCACGCTCGACCGCTCGGCGCGCGTCATCGTGCCGAAGGGAGCCGCGCGGCTGGTGGCGGATCTGGGATTCTCGGAGGTCAGGGAGATCGAGCCAGGCGACCAGCTCGCGGTCGGAAAGCTCGACATCGCGTGCGTGCCCACCCGGCACGACCCCGGCCGCTGGCGCAAGGGAGACGGCCCCATCTGCTCCGGGTACATCGTGGCGCGGGATGGGGTCGCGGTCCACCACGCGGGCGACGTCGACATGTCCGACTTCGCGGTGTTCGAGGACATCGGGCGGCAGACGGCGATCGACGCCACGCTGCTCCCCATCGGCGGCATGCTGCCGGTCTGGTACTACCGGATGCGGCGCAAGGCGCTCGACCGCGGCATCCACATCGACCCGGACACCGCGCTCGAGGTCGCGCAGCGGCTCGGCGCGCGCGCCATGGTTCCGGTCCACTGGGGTACCGTGCACCTCCGGCTGGGCCCGCCGAGCATGCCGCGGCGGAGGCTCCTCAAGGTCGCGGCCGCCGCGGGACAGAACGACCTCGTCCGCGTGCTCGGCCACGGCGAGGCCCTCCCGCTGGGCGCGCGGAACCTCTTGCCCGGGGCGCAGGCTTCCCCCGAGTAGCTCGCTTGCCAGCAGGCAGCCCCGCCAGGGCGAACCCCATCCAGCTCGAGCGGCCCACGTAGTCATCACCGGTGTCGTCGCGCACGCAGAACAGCCGGTGGTCGCTCAGTTCGACGGGCGGCTCGGCGCCGTCCGCGCGGCGCGCAGCGCGCAGCTTGCCGGTGTCGACGTCCCAGGCCTCCCAGTGCCAGTCGGTGAGGAACGGCTGCGCGGGATCCGCGATGCGCTGACGGAGGACGAGCACCGTCGCGCCGCCGGCGGCGACGATGGCGGCGATCGCCTCGCGGCTCGGGTCGCGACCGGCGATGACGCGCCGCTTGCCCG
>Ga0075425_100004637_pt1 | contig 14201 bp, 15 predicted proteins | sample SoiMethybrSBSTD4_FD_75300 | JGI IMG/M metagenome (GOLD analysis project Ga0075425, IMG submission 75300) | Bulk soil microbial communities from a Populus tree surrounding site in Tennessee, USA - Soil MetaG P. TD hybrid SBSTD4 | ecosystem: Environmental > Terrestrial > Soil > Tree plantation...
CGAGCGGAGCGGCCAGGCTGAGCTCTACGGGAACCTGGTCGATGCAGTGGCCGGCGTGGTGGAGACGACGCCGGCGATCAGCGACATGCTGATGTCGCCGCGGGTACCGAAGAACGAGAAGACTCGCCTGCTCGGCGCCGGCCTCGCCGCGGCGCCACGTGAGTTCGTCCTCTTCCTGCAAGCGGTGGTACGGCGCGGGCGGGGGCAGCTGCTTCGCTACATCGCGAACGAATATGCGGTCTTGCTCGACGTAAAGTTCAATCGGCTCCGGGCCGGGGTGACTCTGGCGCGGGCGGCGGACGAAACGTTGCGGCGGAGCATCGAGGCCGGCCTCAGCAAAGCGTTCGGCAAGCAAGTCATCGCTAGCTTCACCGCGGACCCGCAGCTCCTCGGCGGCGCCGTCGTCCGGATTGGCGAACGAGTGTACGACGGATCGGTGCGGCGGCGGCTGACACGACTGAGACGACAACTGGTGGGACGGTAAGAGGTGAGAGGTAAGAGGGGCTAGTCCAGCGCCTCGTGCAGGTCATACGCCACACCGTGCAGCTCGAGCAGGGCGAGATATTCTCGCGCAAAGTCCCGGTCGCGGTGGCGTACGTCCTGATGCCGCAGGTCATCCAGCAGCCGCGCATCGTCGTGCGGGGTGACGCTGAAAGCCGCATATCCCGCCTGCCATTCGAACCTGGCCCGATGGGGAAAGCTGCGCCGGATCCACCGGGCGGTGCCTGCTTTGACCGCCTCCACGAGCGGGGCGAGCGCGAGCACCGCGGGCAGCTCGACGTACAGGTGCACGTGGTCCCGCCCGGCGCCTGCCGAGACCAGCCGGGCGCCGAGCGACCCGGCCAAGATGTCGGTTCGGGCAAACAGTCGGCCTCGCCACTCAGGGTCGAGCCAGGGTCGGCGGCCGCGGGTGCCCCAGACCAGGTGAACCCGCAGCTTGGCGTACGCGCCGGGCATGACGGACGATGGTCGAAGGCCTGGCGTCACCCGCCATCCGGTGATCGCAGCGCGTGGCCGAAACGCTCTGGCTACTCACGGTCCGCCTGTCCGCCTGTCCGCCTGTCCGCGTATCTTTTACCCACGTTTTAGCCCGCGACGCGCTGATGCTGCCTGCCAACGCCGATCGCCGGGGTCTGCTCCAGTCCGTGTTCGGGGAATGGCTCGAGCGGCTGGTGGCGGAAACCGAGCGCAAGTTCATCCAGCGCCGGTACGTGCGCCCGCCCGGCGCGCTGCCGGAGATGGGGTTTCTAACGGCGTGCACCCGCTGCGGCGCGTGCGCACCGGTCTGCCCCGTGCAGGCCATCGGGACCGTGGCGCCTAACGGCGGGCTCGCCGCCGGGACTCCATTCCTCGAGCCCGATCGTCAGCCGTGCATAGCGTGCGCGGACATGCCGTGCGCCCGCGCTTGCCCCACCGGCGCGCTCACGGTGCCCGCCCAGGGCTGGGCGGGGTATCGACTGGGCGAGATCGAGTTCCTGCCGGAGCACTGCGTCACCTTCCAGGGGACGCCGTGCCGGGTATGCGTCGATGCCTGTCCGGTCGGGCCGGCAGCGCTAGTGATGGACGGGACCGGCCACCCGTCGTTGCACCGGGAGGGCTGCGTCGGGTGCGGGGTCTGCGTGCGCGATTGCATCGCGCATCCGTCGGCATTCACCCTCCACTACGCGGAGAGTTGATGGCGGAAGTCCCGTACCGGGTTGACAAGCCTTGGGGGTACGAGCTGGTGTGGGCCCTTACCGACCGCTACGTCGGGAAGGTTCTCCACGTGAAGGCGGGTCACATTCTGAGCCTGCAGTATCACAACTTCAAGGACGAGACCATGCACGTCCTCCGGGGCCGGCTGGTGCTGCGCACCAAGGAGGGCGAGACGCTGGTGGCCCGGCCGTTTGTCGCCGGCGAGACGGTGCACATCCCGCCCAAGCTCATTCATCAGATCGAGGCGGTCGAGGACAGCGACGTGCTCGAAGCCTCCACACCCCAGCTCGACGACCTGGTCCGGCTGGAGGATCGATACGGACGGGGCTCTGATCCATGCAAGTGATCATTCCGCTCGCGGGCAAAGGCACCCGGCTCCGGCCTCACACCCATCTCGTGCCCAAGCCACTGCTCAAGGTCGCCGGGCGTCCCGTGATGGACTGGGTGATGGACCGGCTCGAGGGCCTCGCCATCGAGGAGTTGATCTTCATCACCGGCCATCTGAAGGACCAGGTCGAGGCTTACGTGCGGGCCCGCTACCCGTATCCCTCGCGCTACGTGGAGCAGAAAGTGCAGGACGGCACCGCCGGCGCGGTGAACCTCGCCCGGCCGTTCGTGCACGGGCCGGTGCTGGTCATCTTCGTGGACACCGTGTTCGAGGCCGATCTCACGCTGATCAACCGGCTGGATGCCGACGGAATCATCTGGGCGAAGGAAGTCGAGGACTATCAGCGCTTCGGGGTGGTGGTGACCGACAGCCAGGGTTTCATGACGCGCATCATCGAGAAGCCCAAGGAGCCGGTCTCGAAGCTGGCCAACATCGGGCTCTACTACATCCGGGCGGTCGACAGCCTCTGGCAGGGCATCGATCACGTGCTGCGCGAACCGATGAACCTGGGTGAATACTATCTCACCGACGCATTCCAATGGATGATCGAGCACGGCAAGCGGATCTACACCGCGGAGGTGGGCGGCTGGTACGACTGTGGCAAGCTCGACACTCTGCTGGAGACCAATGAGATCCTGCTCCGGAAAGGCGCAGCCCGCCGGCGCGAGTTCCCGGGCGTTACCATCCGCGATCCGGTCTACATCGAGGACGGAGTGGGCATCGAGCGCAGTGTCATCGGGCCCAACGTGTCGCTGGAGCAGGGGACCACAGTTAAAGACAGCACCATCGCCAATACGATCGTCGGCCGAGATTCCACCCTGCGCTGCGTCCGGCTCGACGGCGCCCTCATCGGTAACAGCGTGCTGGTCGAGGGGCTCGCCGGCAGCGTCTCCCTGGGCGACCATTCCGAAGTGGCGGCGAAGCCCGTGACCTGATGCGTGAGCTCGACCGGCTCTACGAATCGTACGGAGATCTGCTCCGGCACCTGGATCCGGCGGCGGCGAGCGCCGCCGGTTCTGTTTCCGGCGACGGCCGGCTGGGTCGCTTCGACGACGAGTCGGTGCGGGAGCATGTCGTGGCCCTCAAGGCCACGGCCTCGGCGATCGAGGAGCTCGAGGTCGAGGCCCTGGACGACGAGATCGATCGCACCGCGTTGCTCGACGAACTGCGCGCTACCGTCGGCCGGTGGGAGGAGGACCGGCCGCATCGGCACAATCCCGCGCTCTGGATCGATCACCTGGCCCAGGCGCTGACCTCCCTGCTGCTCCGTCCCGACCAGGCCGACGCCCCCGGTCATCGGGCCTACGCAGCCGAGCAGCGGATCGCCGCGATTCCCGGGTTCCTCGACGCCGCGCGCGCCACGCTCGCGCGGCCGCCGCTGGTCCTGGTGGACGGGGCTCTCGCGGAGCTGGGCAGCATCGGCCAGGCGCTGGCCTATGCAGCGGCCGAGCTCGGCCCCGAAGCACCGGGGGGGCCCGATGCGCTCGGCGCGGCGGTCACCGGAGCGCTACAGGCGCTGGCCGGCTTCGGGCATTGGCTCCGCTCAGAGGTCGAACCCGATGCCGGCATGGGCGGCGCGCTGGGCGAGGCGCGGTTCGACCGGCGGATTCATCACCGGTACGCGGTGCCGGCCGGCGCGGGCAAGCTGTGGGGCTACGCGACGCGCCTGCTGGACGAGACCGAGGCAGCGCTGGCGGCGGAGGCGCGCGCGCTGGATCCGGCGCGGAGCTGGCGAGATCTGGTGGCCCGGTTCGACGACGAGAGCGTGCCGGCGGTCGCGGGCATAGCCGCGGGGCTCGAGAAGGTACGGGCGGCTCTGAGCGGAGGCGTCGTGCCGATCCTGCCCGGTCCGATGCCGGTCGTTACGGCCCCGCTGCTCCGCGGCGTGCTCTCCGAGATCGCCTATCTGCCGCCACTCGATCCGCCGACGGCCGGCACCACCGCGCGACTCATCCTTCCGGCGGATCGACTGAGCCGGTTCACCGTGCCAGCGGTTGCCGCGGCCGCCCTCGCCGGCCGGCATCTGCAAGAGAGCGCTGCCCGGAGGCTCGACAGCGGGGTGCGCCGGAGCCTGCGCACGCCGATCGCGCTGAACGGGTGGGCGCTCTATGCCGAGCAGTGGATGGCGGACATCGGGCTGTTCACTGAGGGCCACGAGCGGCTGGCCCGGCTGGCGGGATTACTTCGCGCCGCTGGACTGCTTGCAGCGGACGTGGGGATTCACGCGCGCGACATGACGGCGTCGGAGGCAGTGGCGTTGCTAACCGGTCGGGCCGCGCTCCGACGGGACGAGGCCCACAGCGCGGTGCGACGCATTCTCGCGCATCCGGCCGAGGCCGGCGCTGCCGCGCTCGGCCGCCGCGAGATTCTCGCGCTGCGTGCTACCGCGGAGGTGCGAGTGGACGATCGCGCAGCGCTGGAGCGCTTCCACACCACGCTGCTCGGCTTCGGCGCGCTGCCGCCAGGACTCGCCGGGTGGGGGATGGGACTCGCGTCGTGACTAGCATTGCGTGCGCAATGCCGTCATTCTTCACGATGTGAAGATCACGGTCCTCACGTATCTCGATAGCCCGGACGAGAACTCCAAGGACTACGATCCGGTCGTGCCGCAGGTCGCGCGCACCTTGCGACGTCTCGGCCACCGCGTCTCGATCCTCGGCGTCCACGGCGACGTCAAGCGCATCGTCAGCGGACTCTCCCGCCGCAAGCCCGATCTCGTCTTCAACATGATGGAAATGTTCGCCGACAATATCTTCGGCGACATTCCGATCACGGGCCTGCTCGACCTGCTGGGCGTGCGCTATACCGGCAGCGGCCCGGGCGAGCTCTACCTGAGCCAGGACAAGGCGCTCAGCAAGAAACTGCTCTCCTACGAAGACATTCTCTATCCGCGTTTCGCGGTGTTCAACAAGGACTCCGAGATCGAGACCGGCGGCAACCTGCGCATGCCGCTCTTCGTGAAGCCGCTCCGCTCCGACGCGTCGCTGGGCGTGAGCGGGAAGTCACTGGTGCACGATGCCCTGCAGCTGATGAAGCAGGTGGCCTCGATCCGCACCGAGCTCAACGACTCGGCGATCGCGGAGGAGTTCATCGAGGGGCGCGAGTTTCTGGTCGGGGTGCTAGGCAACTCGCCGCCGAGGGCGCTCCCGCCGATCGAGGTGGACTTCAGCGGCCTGCCCGAGGGCGTGCCCAAGGTGCTCGACAGCAAGGCAAAGTGGGAGGAGCGCAGCGTCGAATACAAGGGCACCAAGACGGTCGTCGCGACGCTCCCGGACGAACTGCGCGCGCGGCTGCAGAAAGTGGCGGTGGACGCGTATCGGGCGGTGCGAGTGCGGGACTACGGGCGGGTGGATCTCCGGCTCACCGACACCGGCGAGATTTACGTCCTCGAGGCGAACGCGAGCTGCTACCTGGAGCGGGGCAGCGAGTTCGCGATGGCTGCCGTCGCAGGCGGGCTCGACTATCCGAGGCTGATAGAGCGAATCGTGAACCTGGCGATGGAGCGGTACAACGGGAAGCGGGGTTAGGCGGGCAGGCGGGCAGGCGGGCAGGCGGGCAGTGAAGATAATCGCCGATCGCGGCTGTTAACGTCCCCGCTAGTCCCTCGTCAGCGCCGACATGCTACCTCCCAACCTTTGCGTAACACCTCGCTTTGCCGCGCCGCTCGTCGCCTCCCTCGTCGCGGCGGCAGGCTGCGCCCAGCAGCCCCATAACCACTCCGACGCCGACGTCCAGATCGATCACGCAATGAGCCGGTCCATGGGGGAGGGAGCGCACTTGATGCTCACCCCCACGCGCCCGGCCACCGGGGCAGACTCGGTTCGCGCCGCGGCGGTTGCCGACACGCTGCGCCGTGCAATCTCCCGGTATGCCGACGTCCAGGTTGCCGAGGCTGACGGATTCCGGCGATTCGCGCCGCAGGTGAAGAACCAGGTGGTCTTTCACTACACCCGCTGGTCGTGGGCAGTCGAGGCCGCCGTCGCGTTCGATCCCGCGAAGCCTACCTCGTTGCTGTACCGGCAGGAACCGGATGGGAGCCTGCGGCTGATCGGCGCGATGTACACCGCACCACAGCGGGCCACCTTGGAAGAGCTCAACCGCCGCGTTCCGGTCTCGATCGCGCGCTGGCACCTCCACACCAACATCTGCATTCCCCGGCTCGGCCAGCGCGGGCGCTGGCGGGAGCAACGCGACGGGCGGCCGCTGTTCGGCCCCGCGAGCTCCATCACGACGCGGGAAGCCTGCGACGCCGTCGGCGGTCGGTTTCTCCCGCATCTGTTTGGATGGATGGTCCACGCCAACGTGGTCGGGGCAGACGACCCTGCCGCGATCTGGGCCGCCCCGCACGAGCACCAGCACCCGAGCTAGGGCAGGTAGCTGCCCCGGTGGACGTGGTTCATGGCGAGCGCGGCCACGAACGTGGTGAGCGCGACCGTGGCGGCGCCTTCCTGAGACAGCGAATAGCCCAGCTCGAGCTGGCTCGCCCGCTCCGCCAGATGGTGGAGCAGACCGCGGGTACGCTCGGGGAAATGTCCGGTCCACCGGAACACGTTCTCCATGAGGTCCCGCTCGAGCGAGCGAATGAGGGAGCCGGCCGTGCACAATGGAGCGTCGCCGGGCGCCGCCGGGTCCCGCAGCCGCTCGAAAATCGCGCGAAGGGCTCCGTCGAGCCCGGGCGGGAAGACCGCCGTTTCGGCCGGCTCGGCCGCCTCATGCTCGTAATACTCTCCTACTGAATAGTTGATCTCGGCGACGTCCTCGTCCGGCTCGGCGTCGGTGACCAGGGGATCGCGGTCCAGGATGCGGGCCACGCTCCGCTCGCAATAGGAGAGCTTGGCGAGCGCCTCAGGCCAACCCTCGTACTCCCGCCGCCAGTCGATGCCGGGCGTCATCCACACTGCGAACGTCTCGGCCCAGTCCTCGTCCGGATGCTTCTGGGCGTACCAACCGGGCAGGTGGCGGACGTAGCGACGGCTGAAGGGCTGGGGCCGGTAGTCCTCCTCGTAGGGCTGGGTGATGGAGCCGAACCGGAGGATCCATTCCTCGTCCTCGTACAGTCGGTAGGCGTAGTTCACCACGTGCCCCATCTCGTGGCGCAGGTAGCGCAGGATGTCCGCCCCATCGAAGCCCTCCACGTGACCCCGATACTCCTGGTGGATCGCAGTGAGCTCCGGCCGCGCGAGATAAAACGGGATTGCGATGGCGACTGTCTGGAACGGCACGCCCCATTCGGTGGAGAGGTAGAAACGCGGCTCCAGGCGGGTGAGTCCCACGCGGGCGAGCTCCTGCTTGAACTCCTGGAGAATGGGCTCGAGCCGCGTGTCCTCGACGGTGAGGCCCAGATCGCGGATCGGGGTCGACCACAGACTGGATTCGCGAAAGGTGCTCGGCGGGGTCGCCATGTGTCTCCCGAGGGTAGGGCCCGGAGCGGAACCCGTCAAACATATATTCAGGCGGACAGGCAGACAGGCGGACAGCGTGAGAGGACTTCTACTCGGATTAGCGTCCAGCCTCGCGCTGGTGGCCGCCGCTCCTGCCGCGGCACAGGTGCAGATCCGGCTGGGTGAGCCGGGTCGGGCGACCTATTCCGAGCTCCACGAGGGGCTGCAAGTGGGCACGCCCGCGGCCGACTCGGTACTCGCCATCCTTCGATCCGGTAACATCCGTCGCCTGTGGGGCAGGGTCACGGCGGCGATCAATGGGGACGGGTCCTGGAACGATGCGCTGCTCGCCACCACCCGGCTCGCGCTGCTTCGGGACCCGCAGGTAGCCGACAGCGCGGTGCGCATCCGGCGCTTCTTCGAGCGCGCCGGCCCGTACCCCTTCCCGAAGAACCCCGGGGTCACCTCTCAGGACCTCGAGCCGTCGGTCCAGGCGATCCTGCTCGAGCGGCGTCGAGCCGTTCGGGGCGATGCCCCTGTGCTGGCCGACATCCTGGCCCGGATACCCAAACGGGACTACGACCACGGCGACGCCTGGGTCCTGGGCCGGCTCGGCGCGGGCGCTCGCGATTCGGTCACGGCCCGGTTCCTGACGGCCGACTCCTCCGAGTTTCGGGTCCGGTATCTCACCCTGCTCTCGTATTTCACCGATCCGGCTCTGATCTCGCTGTTCTCCCGGGTCTATGTATGGCCTGACAGCTTCCACATCCCCCTGCGCTATGCGGTACGAGCCTCCGATGGTTTGCTCTGGATCGGCACCCGCGCCAGCCTCGCCGCGCTGCTCGATGCGCGGGAGCGGGCGCGAGCGCGCGGGATCTACGCCGATTCGAGTCTCGCGCGAGGCGGGTACAGCTTTCTCGACAACGACAGCGCCGCCGTGGTCGCGCGCACCGGCAAGTGGCTCACCGAGTGGGTCGCGACGCTGCCACCGGAGTGATGTCGGCCAGTGCGGGCGGAGCGTGTCGACCGCGAGCTTGACGATGAGAACGGTCACGAGAGCCAGGAAAGCCCGAACCAGACCCACGCCCTTTGCGAGCGCGAGCCGACTTCCCACCGTGCCCGGCAGCTGAATCAGGCCGCCGTCCCCGACCACTGCTTCAGTGAAAGCAGCGAGAAAGGCAACTCGCAGAGCGCCGCGATGGTGCCGGTGCTCAGCAGCACCGGGTGGGCCCGTCGGCGTACCGGGTCCGGAGGTACTCGTCGTAGAACTCGCGTTCGGTGGGGATAGCGCGGTCGGGGTGGTGAGCGCGCAGGTGGGCGACGTAAGCGGCGTAGTCGGGCATGCCGCATACTCGCTTCAGGTGAGTGAGCAGGGCTCCGATGCGGGGCGGGAGCGGGCGGGAGCGAGCGGGAGCGGGCGGGAGGGTTTCCCGCTCCCGTCTGCTCCCGTCTGCTCCCGTCTGCTCCTGTCTACCCAGCATAGGCTGTCTCCACGAACGGGCTCTCCCGCGCAACCGGCGCTTTCCGCCGAGCCAGGATCATCGACCACTCCCGCGCGCAGGCGGCCACGAGCACCACCGTCACGCCCATGAAGGCCGCGGCCACCACCGCGTCTAACCGGTCGTTGAAGACGAGCCGCGCACCCTTGCCCGGATCGAGCGATCCGGCCGCGACCTGCCCCAGGGTTGTGCGGGCGTGGGACAGAAATCCGAGCCTCGGGTCGGCGGCGAAGATCTTTTGCCAACCGGCCGTCAGCGTCACCGCGAGCAGCCAGACGAGCGGCCCGAGCGTCACCCACGCGTAGCGCGCTTTGCCGGCCTTGATCAGGATGGTGGTGCCCACGCAGAGCGCCACCGCGGCGAGCAGCTGATTGCTGATGCCGAAGAGCGGCCAGAGCGAGTTGATGCCGCCCAGCGGGTCGAGCACGCCCTGGAGCAGGAAGTAGCCCCACGCGGCGACGACTGCCGCGGACGAGGCCAGGACACTCGGATACCACGAGGTACGACGCAGGGGCGCCCACACGTGGCCTGCGAGATCCTGCAGCATGAAGCGGCCCACCCGGGTGCCGGCGTCCAGGGTCGTGAGGATGAAGAGCGCTTCGAACAGGATGGCGAAGTGATACCAGAGCGCGGTGAGACTCTCGCCGAAGGCTTGGCTGAAGATATGGGCCATGCCGATCGCCAGCGACGGTGCGCCGCCGGTCCGAGCCAATACGGTCGTCTCTCCGACCGAATGCGCGAGCGCCTGCATCTGCGCCGGGGTCACCGCGAACCCCCACCCCCTGATCACCTGCGCAGCCGACTCGGCCGAGCCGCCCAGCGTCGCCAGCGGCGCATTGACCGCGAAATACACACCGGGGTCGAGGACGGCCGCCGCGCACATGGCCATCACGGCGACGAACGACTCCATGAGCATTGCGCCGTAGCCGATCAGACGGGCATCGCTCTCGCGCCGGAGCATCTTGGGCGTCGTGCCGGACGACACCAGGGAGTGGAAGCCGCTGATCGCGCCGCAGGCAATGGTGATGAAACAGAAGGGGAACAGCTTGCCCGCGAAAACCGGTCCGGTGCCGTCAACGAAACGGGTGAGCGCGGGCAGCTTGAGCGGCGGCAACACCAGCAGGATGCCGATCGCCAACAGGAAGATCGTGCCGATCTTCATGAACGTCGACAGATAATCGCGCGGGGCGAGCAGCATCCATACCGGCAACACGCTCGCGACGAAGGCGTACCCCATGAGCCAGCCGGCGAGGGCCGGACCCGAGAGCGTGAAAATCGGAGCCAGGGTGGGCGAGGTCGCGACCCAGCGGCCGGCGACCAGGGCGAGCAGCAGCAGCGCCACTCCCACAATCGAGGCTTCGATCGTCCTTCCCGGGCGGATCACCCGCATCCAGAAGCCCATCAGCATCGCGATGGGGATGGTGCAGGCGATGGTGAAGACGCCCCAGGGGCTGTCGCGGAGCGCGTTCACGACCACCAGGGCGAGCACGGCGAGCAGAATGATCATGATCGCGAGAATCGCGATCATCGCCAGGAGGCCGGTGAACGGCCCGATCTCGTCACGGGCCATCTGCCCCAGCGACTTGCCGTCGCGCCGCATGGAGCCGAACAGGATGATGAAATCCTGCACCGCGCCGGCGAGCACCACCCCGAAGACGATCCAGATCGTGCCCGGGAGGTACCCGAACTGGGCCGCCAGCACCGGCCCGACCAGGGGTCCCGCGCCGGCGATCGCCGCGAAGTGGTGCCCGAAGAGGACCCACCGGGTAGTCGGCACGAAGTCTCGGCCGTTCTCGAGCCGCTCGGCCGGTGTGGCGCGCCGGTCGTTGAGCTCGAAGACCCGGCTGGCGAGGAAACGGCTGTAGAACCGGTAGCCGATCAGGTAGGTGCCGACCGCGGCCAAGATCAGCCAGGCGGCGCTGATGGTCTCCCCCCGGTGGAGGGCGATCACACCCCAGGCGAAGGCGCCGGCCAGGCCCAGGATCAGCCAGGGGAGGGTTCGGAGCCGCATGGGCGTAATTAACAGCGTGAACGGTGAACGGTAAACGGTAAACGGGGGTGGTGGGGTGGGGCCCGTGCACCGTTCACCGTTTACCGTTTACGCAGTTCCCTTGCAGGCCCCCTTGTAGGACCGTACCTTCGACCTCCCATGCCTTTGCCATTCTTCGGGTACGGGCACCGATCGTCCTGGGAGGAAGAAGCGGAAAGCGCAGGTGCCGTGGCAGAAAAGGAGCAGCCGCAGCCTGTCGCCGAAGGATTCCAGGGCAAGGTCGCCATCGTCACCGGCGGGGCGACCGGGCTGGGCCGCGCCATCGCGCTGGAGTTCGCCCGGATCGGATGCCACGTCGGGTTCTGCTATGTCAACCTCCCCGGCCGCGACGTCACCGAGCAGGCGCTGCTGACGGAGACCGCGCTCATGTCGATGGGCGTGCGGGTGCACGCGTGCCGCTGCGACGTGCGGGACCGGGAGGCGGTCGAGACCTTCATCCGGGATACCAAGGCCCGGCTCGGCGGCATCCACTATCTGGTGAACAACGCCGGCATCGCCAGCGACGGGGCGCTCTGGCGGTTAAGTGACGAAGCCTGGCGCGAAGTGATGGAGACCAACGTCACCGGCGCGTTTCATTGTATCCGGACGGTCGCGCCTACCTTCCGCCAACAGCGCTACGGCAAGATCGTCAACGTCAGCGCGCATCAGGCCGATCGGCCGGGATTCGGCGTCGCCAACTACGCCGCGAGCAAGGCTGGGCTGCTTGGCCTTACCCGGGCGGCCGCGGTGGAGCTGGGACCTTCCAACGTGAACGTCAACGCGGTCGCGCCCGGCTTTGTCCGGACCGAGCGCATGATGATGCTCCCGAAGGAAGTGATCGAGCGCGCGCAGAAGAGCTCGATCCTGGGCCGGGTCGCCGAGCCAGACGATGTCGCGCACGTGGTGTCGTTCTTGTGCTCGGAGAAGGCCCGTCACATCACCGGTCAGACGATCACGGTCGACGGCGGATTGTCGCTCGAGTAAGCCGTTCTCTTAGCTCCATCCCGTCGTTAGCTTTTCCGCAACACTTCCCGGCTTCGGCCCTCATCATCGCTCGAGCTTTTTTTCAGCGCCTTCGTTTCGCCGCCACGCTCGCGCTCGTCGCCGGCGTTTCGGCTTCCGCAGCCGCGCAGGGGCCCGACAAGCCGCCGCGCGGGCTCGCGACCGACGGTCTCGCGGGCGAGTCGGTCGCGTTGCTCCCGGTCACGCTCGCCGTCGCGGATGCTGCGCTTCGAGGGGACACCGCGATCGCCGGGTTGGGTGACCACCGGCACGTGCTGCGCTGGGCGGACTCGGTGATCGGCGAGGAGTTTCAGGGCCGAGCGCCCGAGGTGACCTGGATCCTGGCGCCCCGCCTCCGCCAGCTGGCGCGCCGGAACCCCGGCATGGTGCCCGACCCGGATCAGATGGGGCAGGCCATCCTGCGCGCGCCCAAGCTCACCAAGATTCCCGATCCGCTGCGCAGCTCGCTTCGGACCCTGATCGCCGTAACCGGCGGGCGCTACGCCATGGCGCCCGCGGCGCTAGGATTTTCACGCGATAGCGCCGGCGCACTCCGGGCGGACCTGGCGCTCGCTCTCGCCGACGCGCGCTCCGGCACCGTGATCTGGCGCTCCAGCACGTTCGGCACCGGGGCGAGTCCGGGTGAGGCGCTCGCTGCTGCGGTGACCGCGGTCCTTCCTGGAGCCGGGTCGGGCCCATGACGTACGACGTGACCCTGATCCCGGGAGACGGCATTGGCCCGGAGATCACCGCACAGACCGTGAAGGTGCTCGAGGCCACGGGTCTCCGCTTCAACTGGGAGGAGGAGCTGGCGGGCGTGGCGGCGGTGGAGGCGACGGGCACGCCGCTGCCCGATGCCACGGTGGAAAGCATTCGGAAGAACGGACTCGCGCTCAAGGGGCCGCTCACGACCCCGGTCGGCACCGGCTTCCGATCGGTGAACGTCGGCCTGCGGAAGGAGTTCGAGCTGTTCGCCAACGTGCGCCCCGCGATGACCATCGTGCCGGGCGGCCGGTTCGAGAGCGTGAACATTGTGCTGGTTCGGGAGAACCTGGAGGGTTTGTACATTGGAGTCGAGCACTTTGTGCAGATCGGCGACGATCCGCGGGCGGTGGGCGAGTCGATGGCGATCGTGACCCGAGTCGGCTGCGAACGGATCGTGCGCTACGCGTTTGACTACGCCGTGCGGCACCGCCGTAAACTGGTGACCATCGTCCACAAAGCGAACATCCTGAAAATGGTGAGCGGACTCTTTCTGGAGGTCGGACGGGCGATCGCGCAGGAATACGAGGGCAAGGTCGAAGCCAACGACATGATCGTGGACAATTGCGCCATGCAGCTGGTGATGCGGCCGGAACAGTTCGACGTCATGGTCACGACCAACATGTTCGGCGACATCCTGAGCGACGAGGTCTCCGGACTGGTGGGGGGGCTGGGCCTAGCCCCCGGCGCCAACATCGGCACCAGGGCGGCGATCTTCGAAGCCGTGCACGGCAGTGCGCCCGACATCGCGGGGAAGGGCGTCGCCAATCCCTCCGCCCAGATGCTGGCCGCGGCCATGATGCTCGACCACATCGGCGAGCTCGATCGGGCCCAACGGATCCGCGACGCGGTGGAGCAGGTGATCGTCCGGCACAAGGTCCGCACCCGGGACCTGGGCGGCACCGCGAGCACGCAGGAGTTCGGCGATGCGGTCGCTAAGCGGGTTGCCTGAGGTCCCCTGCGCAAAATGCGGAAAGCGGGTACCGGGACTCGCCTGGACGGAGCTCTGCCCCGAGTGCCGCTGGGAACGGGAGGCACGCGCACGCCGGCTCTCGAGCCGGGTCGCTCTGGCTGCCACGGCGCTCATGGGACTCTACGTGATGCTCCGCCTGCCGGCCACGCCCGGCCTGCGACTCTACGCGGTGATCGCGGTGATTGCGACCTACATCATCGTCCGGCGGATCGCGTCGCGGCTGGCGATGGAGTTCCTGCCCAAATGAGGCGGACAGTTAGGCGGGCAAGCGGGCAGGCAGGCGGGCAGGCAGGCGGGCGGGTGGCGGCTCGGTGGCTCGGTGGGCTCCGCTGTGCGAGCCAGGTTCTCGCCGCTGGGCTGTTCCTGGCCGCCTGTCCGCCCCTCCGCCTGTCCGCCCAGGCAACCAGCCTCACGATTTACAGCGACGGCCGGGTGTTCGCGCGGCGGATCCTGTCGGTGGCCTTGCCGAAAG